>Ga0207701_10000141_pt1 | contig 66802 bp, 57 predicted proteins | sample KBSSwiSSwithPhiX_FD_184294 | JGI IMG/M metagenome (GOLD analysis project Ga0207701, IMG submission 184294) | Switchgrass rhizosphere bulk soil microbial communities from Kellogg Biological Station, Michigan, USA, with PhiX - S5 (SPAdes) (version 2) | ecosystem: Environmental > Terrestrial >... | reverse complement strand
CGCTCTCTCGCGAGCCGCTTCGCCGGCTCGCTCCGTTCGCGTGGCTCGCTTCGCTGCGCTCGCTCGCGTCTTCCCTGGCGCAGCCTGGATTCAATCTTTCCGGACTCGGCCAGTGATCTCGTCCAGGTTCGCCTGTGCATCAGGGAAGTCCGGTTGCAGTCGCAGTGCTTCTCTGAGGTGAACCGCCGCTTCTTGAGGTTGCCCCATTTGCGCCAGCGCCACTCCCAGGTTCCGGTGCGCCTGCGGTGATCGTGGATCCCACCGGACGGCGTCACGAAACTCGCGCACCGCATCCTCCAGGCGATCAGCATCGAGCAAGGCGGCACCAAGATTGTTGTGCCATTCCGCGGAGGTCGGCGCCAGCCGGACCGCCTCCTGATACTCGGCGATCGCCTCGTTCTGGCGATGCAGGTCTCGCCAAATCTCGGCGAGCGTTCCGTGGTTGTCGGGCGAAGCCGGCTCCAGGCGGATCGCCTCTCTCGCGTGTGCAATGGAATCGTCTGTGCGTCCCAACCGCAGGAGCGCATAGGCCAGTTCACGGTGCGCCGCCGCGCGATCAGGCGCTTCCTGCAGAACCAATCTCAGCGTCGCCGCCGCCTCGTCGAATCGATCATTTGCCGCCTGCGATATTCCAAGCTGCTCTCGCGCGATGATGAGATTGCTGCGCGCTTCGGAGAAGTGCGGATTCAGCGCGAGGGCACGCTCGTACTCGTCGACGGCCTCGTCCAGCCGCCCCATTTTCTGAAGGACCACGCCGAGCCCGGCATGGCTCTCCGGCGCGCGCGGGTTGATCCGGATCGCCGCGTTCAGATGCGGCATGGCCTCGGTCAGATCGGACGAACTGCCGCTGGCGACCAGCGGCACGACGAGATTGACCTCGCAAAGCCAGCAGGTCGGGTTCCTTTGCAGCGTCGCAGCCCAAAGGGTTGTCGAATCCGCGTACAAACGGCTCTGTCTCCATGTCGCGAAGCCAAGCACCATTGCGAGACACACCGCGACCAACCTCGCGATCGCGACGCCGTTCGTACGTGACGACCACCTCTCTATGCGTCGTCCCAACAGATGCAGACCAGCTGCAACCACAGCGGTCACCGGAAGAAGTGCAAGGTAGGCGTAGCGATCGGCGACCGGGGAATAGCGCATGTAGTACGCATCAGTCAGGCCGAGTACAGGCACCAGCGCGAGGCACAATACGCCCCACGCGAGGAACAAGCCCCGCCCGGAATCTCGGCGACGCATCCGCCAGAGGATCACTGTTGTACTGATGACCGCCGCCAAGGGCACCCACCAGCGCCAATCGTCGGCGCGAGTGTGCCACTCCGGGTACACGAACATCAGATTGACGGGAACGAGTGCCTTGGAGAGGTAGAACCAGACAATAGCTCCCGCGCCGAGGAGCCGTTCGAGCGGCGTGATGTCGCGTAACGGGCCCGTCACGTGACGAGCCTGGAACCAGATGTTCACGACCGTCAACACGATGGCAATGGCTGCATACGGAAGGACACGCGTGACATCGGTGCGCGTGAGGTTGCCGCGTTGCCACCACGCAAGAAGTAGCAGCATCGCCGGAAATGCTGCCACCGATCCCTTGCTCAACATCGCCAGCAGAAACGCAAGAACGCTCAGCAAGTACCACAGGCGAGTGTTCGATCGATCGGGCTGCCGGTCTGGAGGCCCGGCTTTGCGCGCGGTCTGGATTTTCCGCGATCGCCGAGGCTCCGGTTTCGGATCCCCTGAGCTGGCTGACAGCCTCACAGTCGGATCACTCTCGAGATACAACAACGTGGAAACCAGGAGGAACAGCATCGAGAGCGTATTCTTGCGCTCGGCAATCCAGGCCACCGACTCCACGTTCACAGGATGCGCAACGAACAACAGCGCAGCCAGCCAACCGTACTGAATATCCAAGCGGCGCAGGATTCTCCAGAACAGCAGGGCGTTGGCGACATGCAGGCACGCGCTCAGCACGTGGTAGCCCGTGGGATCCGAGTGCCATGCGCGCCACTCGAACCAATACAGCGTGTTGGTCACCGGCCAGTAATCAATCGGCTCGGTCGTGAACCACATGCGGTAGATTCCGTCGGCCGCCCGTATGAGCGGACTCGCCGTCACGTAGGCCGCATCATCCCAGATGAATTGCCCGGACAGCGCCGGCCAATAGATCACGAATGCCACAATCGCGAGCGCCACTGCGCCAGCGGCAAGCCGCCAGGAGCGGGACGTGCGCGTCGTGCTCATGAAGCGTTGGGGTTCCGGAGATTTCAACGGGACTTCGAACGTGAACTACGGCTCACCCTGGCTTTCGCAGGGGGCTTGGCCGCCGTGGCTCGCCACGCGAGAGTGAGGGCCTCTCCGATCATCTCTTCATCGACCCGATCGAGTCGGACGGCGGTGCATCCTTGAAGGCCCCAAGCACCGTTCTCAGGTTTGAACGCGTCGGGAGCCTCCTGCACGAACCTCTGCTGTTCTTCGGGCGTCAACTTGACCATCCCCCACTGCATATCGGCATGAAGCGTCGCGAAGATCCTTCCGTTGACGCGAAAGTCGGGATGGTCCATGTGCGACGACTCGATGGCGTCCTTCATCCCGAGTGCAATTCCGCGAAAGTCATCAGCGGTCATGATTGGGACTCCCGAATGATCCCACTACTCCGCTCGACACACAAAGCTCGCCGCATCGTCGATGCTTCCGGTCCCTTTGTAGGCGGCGATCTCTGGGTACGGGCACAATGGGCGCGTCCGGTCTGGCTTGCCGCCGGTCAAGTGGGCGGCAATGATCTGGTCCGGTGCACTGCCGTTCTCGACCCATCGTTCGAGCGCGGCAATCATGTCGAACGTGTTGGGCCCTTCTCCTCCGCCACAGTGGGCCATCCCGGGCACCATGAACAGCCGATACGACGCGTCGACTTTGCTCCTGTCGCCAACTTTCTCCAGAACGCGGTTGTAGTACTGCGGACTGTTGCCGGGCGAGATCTGCGGATCGCTCCACCCGTGGTACTGAATCAGCTTGCCACCGCGATCGAGGAACGGCCTCAGATCCGGATCGAGAGCGTTGATGATGTCCCCATCACTTTCCTCGGCGCGGACGATGTCGGAATCGAAGTTGAACGCCGACACTTCCCACTTTGGATTCCGAAACACGATGAAGCGAAATTGATCGAGACCAGTCGCCCGAGCGGACGCGGTCCATCCGGTGTCGGTCCACCCGAGCTCGCTGCCGCGAGCCAGTCCGGTAATCGGCCTCCCGGTTTTCTGGTTCTTCGGCGACGCATAGATGAATCGCGCGGTGTCGACCTGCTCCGGCGTCAGGCAACTGGCGCTCTGTGACGTCGTGCACTGCAGGACCGACGGATCGAAGTTGCAACGATCAGGGTCCGCGATGAGGCCGTCCTTTACCCCATCAATCGCGTCGCATGCGGCGACCACCGCTGTGTGCAGCAATTCCCGATGCGGACGAAGGAGGCGCGAGGCTTCGTTCTTTTGCAGCTGCTTCTCGACGCGTACGGCCTGTGCGGCGCGGGACGTCCAGTCGAGCCCCGGAGCGCCGGCGATGATGCCGTCGAAATCCGCCGGAAAACGTTGGGCCTCCTTCATTGCCTGACGCCCTCCAGCCGAGCAGCCGTTCCAATAGGAGCGCTTCGGGGTGTCGTCGTAGTACGCGGTCACGATCTTTTTCGACGTCGCCGTCATTTCGTGAACGGCGCGCCAGCCGAAGTCAATCAGCTTCTCAGGGTGGCCGAGCGCGAAGCTTGCGCTGCCGCCTTCATGCCCGGTATCGGTGGAGCTGACGGCATAACCTCGGGCAAGACTTGTCGCCATCGCTGAATATCCGATCGCACCGCTGAATGCGCCGTTCCCGACGGCCATGAACTTTCCGTTCCATCCCGAGGCAGGCAGCCACACCTCCATCTTGATGTCGGAGTCCAGCGTGGGCTTCAGCCTGGCGGCGACGCGACAGAACGCCGGCAGCGCGCGAAATGCCGGGCTACTCGTTGTCGACGGCAGCGTAAAACCACCGGCTTCTACTCTGGATGCCATCGTGATGCTGACGTTGGGCCACGCGAGGGTCGAGAGGTCTTCACAGGATTTGTTGCGATCGTCCGTCCGTGCCGCAACCACCGCGACCATCAGAGCAAGAATGGCGGCTAACGAGATTCGCACCATCTGATCAAATCTCCATCAGATCCTTACCCACGACAATGCGGCCAGAAAAGTGTTTCGCCGCCGCATCGGTCCACATTTGATCGGTAATATTTGCGTCACCGCCCGGCACGAGGTGCGAGAGCACCAACGTCTTCACTCCGGCCGCCGCCGCAACCTTGCCGCAATCTTCGACAGCCGTATGACTGTCCAAAAGATGCTTCTTCAAGTTCGTCGCGTTGGGATTCCGCGCGAGGATCTGATCGATGGCGGGAAGCCAGATGGCTTCGTGGACCAGCACGTCAGCACCGCGAGCCAGAGCCACCAGATTGTCGGATCGGGCGGTGTCTCCAGAAATGACGATGGATCGGTCAGCCGCATCGAAGCGGTAAGCGAAAGCGGGCGAGACAAGCGGATGGTCGACGAGAGTCGAGGTTACCTTGAGGTTCTCATCTCGCATCACGAGTCCACCCTTCTGGATCTCATGAGGGTGGATGAGCGGCTGAAGCGGCCGCCGCCCCTCGTCTTTCATTCGCACCTGAATATCGTACGCGTTCATCTCGAGGAAGAGCTTCGTCATCTTCGCCAGCGGCGGCGGGCCCCACGAATCCACTCTCGTCGTCAGGCCCGTCGCCCAGGCGAGCAGGATCAGATTGCCGTAGTCGACATTGTGATCCGAGTGCTGGTGGGTGATGAAGATGTGGCGCAGCTTCAGCAGGGGTACGTCGGCCAGCACCCATTGCCGCGCGACCCCGTTACCGCAGTCGATTAGATAAGGACTATCGTTGGCGATGATGAGCGTGGCCGGCGCCGACACGGTCTTCTTCGGCGTTGGTCCACCGCCAGTGCCAAGGAGAATCAAGCGGGTGCGGGATTGCTGAGACCGCGCGGAGGACACCACCGTCGGCGCCACACACGCGCCGGTCATGCCGAGCAGCAGCTCGCGCCGTGTCACCGCCGTCATACACCCTGGCGTTTCTTGCTGGCGGCCGGCTGACCAACGGCTTCATGCCGAAAGCAGTCGATGGTGTGATCGTTGACCATCCCAACGGCCTGCATGAATGCATAGCAGATCGTCGAGCCGACGAACTTGAATCCGCGCTTCAAGAGATCACGGCTCAACGCGTCTGACTCGACGGTCTTCGGCGGCACGTGCTTCATCATCCGCCATCGATTGACACGCGGCGTTCCGCCCACGAAGCGCCACACGTATGCGTCGAAGCTGCCAAACTCCTTCTGCACCGCGAGAAAGGCCTTCGCGTTGGTCACGGTGCTGTTGATCTTGAGCCGGTTACGAACAATGCCCGGATCCTTCAGCAGGCGCTCGACCTGCTTCGCGGTGAACCGAGCGACCAGCTCGGGATCGAACCCGACAAACGCCCGCCGGTACGCGTCCCGCTTGTTGAGGATCGTTTCCCAGCTCAGCCCCGCCTGCGCGCCCTCGAGCGTGAGGAACTCGAAGAACACACGGTCGTCGTGCACGGGCACGCCCCACTCGGCGTCGTGATAGACGATACCGAGCGGGGTGCGTGCCCACGAACAACGAATCGGGTCGGGTACGGCAGAAGCCATTGGCTGGTTCGGCTGTGCGGACGCGTTAGTGGCGATTGGCTCGTACGACGTCGGCGAACTTTGCGAGGCGCTCCTCGCGGCTCATTGCCATCGCCCAGTTCCAGGCGCCCTCATAGTCGTAGAGACCCTTGAGCGTCTTGCCGAATGCGACCTCCTTATCAGCGAACTCCTTGCCATAGAGATCGACATAGAGATCGTACAGATAGAGAAACAACAGACGATGCTCGTCGAGATCCTGCGGCCGCACCCGCAATTGAGCGTTCATCCTGTGACCGAGTTCGTGGACCAGCGTCCCCTTCTTCTCCTCCGGCTGATAGCTGGCCCTGAGCCTCATCGGCGCTCCGCCGCGGCCGGAGAAACTGGGGCCTTCGTAGATCTGCACCTTGACGCTCTTCTCGGGAAACCTCAGCGTCGAGATCTTCTCCATCCCGTCAATGATCCGGCTTCCCTCCACAGACCAGATCGCTCGGTACTCGTCGACGGCGGCATTGAACGCTGGAGTCTTCTCCTCAGGGCTGAACGTGATCGTCACCCGACGGCCTTGCGCCAGAACAAGCATGGAGGCCGCGACGAAGATCAGGACGACGAGCGCAAGCTTCTTCACGTTCGTATCACTCCTCGGAGACGCCGTCCGCTACCTTCCTCTGGCCCAGCTCACACCGTGACCGGTCGACTGCCGGATCCGCTCGGCGAGCTGGCCGGTGTGGTGCTGGATGTGACGCAGATTGACGAACTGGTGCTCGAGTTTCGACATTTTGTACCACGGGAAACCGCTGTCTGGCGAGCTGAGATCCAAGCCATCGACAGCCGAGTCGACCTTCGCGTCGCAGCGTGCGCAGTAGGCTTTGACTTCGTCGATCGAATACGCGCTGAGCAGGTCGGCAGCGTCAGGTCCGGACGGAAAGCGGTTGTAGTCGGGACGATGATGCTCCCACGGCACGAACGTCGCTTCTGACGGCTCGAGATAGAAATCCGCGTAGAAAACGGTATGGTAAGCGACCTGCCAGAACTGATTCACATACGAGGCGTCGGTCCACAGTTCTTGGGGACAGGCGTCGATCGCCCCCCGCAGCATGGCAAGCGACGCGTGATACTGGCTCTTCAGGCATTCTTGGACGCTCATAGCTGCTCCACTCGAATTGGTGAATGACTGGGTCGGTGAATTGGCGAATTCGGGGCGGTTGTGGCGCGGCCGGAGCCAATTGACCCATTCACCCATACCTCCGCCGGATGGTAGTCCGCCAGGACGAGATAATCATCTTGACTGATATAGATATTAATTGATATACATACGAACCAATGACGAGAAAGAAACCTGAGGCCTTTCTGCCGCTCAAGAGCAACTGGTTCCACATCCTCCTGTCGCTCGTCGGTGGCGAGCAGCATGGCTACGGAATCATGCAAGAGGTGCTCGAGCGCACCGGTGGACGGCTACGCCTCTGGCCGGCCACGTTGTACGGTTCGCTGAAACGGCTCATCAAAGAAGGACTGATCGCGGAGTCCGGCGACCGGCCCGCACCGGAGTTCGACGACGCGCGCCGGCGGTACTACAAGCTCACGCCGCTTGGTCAGCGAGTGCTCGATCTCGAGAGTCAGCGCCTCAAGGACCTGGTGCGCATGCTCGACATCCGCCGCCAGGAGGCACAGTCGTGACTCTTCTGGTAAACCGCTGCGGACGCGTCTATCGATGGCTGGCGCGCGCGTTCCCCTGCGAATTCCGCTCGATCTGTGGTGATGGTCTCGAACAACTTGGCACTGACATCGTTCCCCTCGTCTGGACGGAGCAGGGCATCAGAGGCGTGGTGCGGCTGTTCGCGGACCTCGCTCTCCGTTTGCCGGTCGAGTATTTCTCGGCGTGGATCGGAACGTTCAAGGAGTTGACCATGGCTGACGATCTGTTTGAAGGAACCTGGAGAGCTCGGAACGACAAATCATCCTGGGACCCCAAATACACACCCGAACAAGCGTGCATGCGCTTCGAGGCCACCGATACCGGCTACCTGCTCGTCGCCTACGGCGTCAAGGATGGTCAGGCGGTTGCCGAACGTCCGACGTCGATCACTCCCGACGGACGCCGTCGTCCGATCGTCGATCTGAACGGGCGCGCGATCCCAGGAGTCCCCACGGGCGCGGTGGCGTTCGGGGCCCAACCGGATCCCAGGACACTCGAAGCCGGAGCTGAGGTCGATGGCAAGGTACTCGGAAAGGGCACCTACAAGGTTTCGGACGATGGCAGGACGCTCACCGTCACGACCGAAGGCATGGGGCTGAAAGGACCGTTCAAGACGGTGGCTGTCTTTGAGAAGGTCGTTCCGGATCCGTATGTGCCTCAAGCTGGCGCTTAGACTTTCGTCAGTCGAGGGAAACCCCGCTGCCGAATGCTATTCAAAACGACGACGGCGGCTGACACCCCGCCGTTGTCGTTTGCCGCACGATTTCAACCCGCCGGTTCGTCGCCCGATGCTCCTCCTCGCCGTCGCTCCATAGCGGCCGCGTGGCACCGCATCCAATCGGGTGCAGACGGTCGCGCACAACACCGCGGGAGACAAGCCAGTCACTCACCAGCTCTGCTCGGCGCAAACCAAGTTGTACAGGATCTGCCTCTCCCGCGTCGGCAAAGCCCTTGATCAACACTCGCAGGTCAGGATCTCGTTTCAGTTCGGACAAGACCTCGGACAACGACGCAACCGATCCACTCGTCAACGACGGCACAGATTGATCGAACCGGATTCTCGCTCCCCGAAACGCGAGTGTTGCCTCGGCCAACGATCGCCGACGCATCATCTCGCCTCGTCGCGCGGAGGAGTCTTCCAACGGCGGTGCAGGTTCATAGACCAGTGCTGAGGAGCTGAGATACGCAACCGCGTCGGTATTAGCCTCAACCGCCCCGCGAGAGAAGCGCCAGCCCACGTGATTGACATCCGTATCACCCAGCCAGGTTCCTTTGACCGCCGCGGCCGATGGAACCCCCCACGATCGAAGTCGCGACGCGAGCGATGGCTCCATCCCCCCGACATCGACAACGGAGACGACGTGTGTCTGCCCAGGGAATCTCGCGTCGAGAAGATGTATGAGGCTGTTCGGAAAGACGACCGTACGCCCGATGTGGCCTCCGCCGACAAACACGAGCGCCCTCCGCCCTGGAGCGCGAACGTATTTCTCAAGGACCCATGCGAAGTGCGCGTCGCGCCAGTCGTTCATGTCATCGTCAGCGGGACTCGTCACGCTGTGCCAGTCGATCGGTGGATCGCCGAGCAGCACTCGAAACCGCTTCCCAACCGGCAACGTCGCGTTGACGGCGCGAATGTCGGCGAGCATCTCCTCATACATCGGCAACGACCAAATGCCGCTAATCTGCGTCGTCTCTTCCCACGCTCCTTTCAACACGTCGCGCGTGACAGCTTCGCCGGCGATATAACGGTCGACGACTCCTTGATAGCGAGCGTTTCCAAACTCGATGACGATGTCGTTGACCTTGCCGGCGAAGCCTGGCTGACGAATGAGCCGTGCGAGAAGATCCTTTGATTCTGCGTTCCCGTGCAGCTCGCTGAGCGCCACGATCGGATAGCGATCAAACGCCCGAGTAATGTACTCGGCGGCGGGCTGCGGTCTCGGATCTCGATCGGTGCGATCCAATCGAGATGACGCGACACAGGCGACGGCCCAGCATGTGTACAACAAGGCTACCAGCCGAGTCCCACGCCGAACCGCGAAGGCAACAACCATTTACTGTTCCGGCAAAACAAAGTGCGGATTCTCAATCAACCCGATCACGTTGCCGAATGGATCCGCCACTGTTGCGACCTTGATCCCGTCGCCGACGTCCTGGACCGCCGTCGACACCGTGGCTCCTGCCGCGACGAAATGCCGGACGGCGCCCTCGATGTCATCAACGCGCCAATACGCGTCGCTGCCGCCCGGACCGGGCGCCCTCGATGCATTCGGATCGAGCCCGAGTTCGTAGCCGGCGATGTTGAACCCGACATAGAACGGCTGATCGAAGTACGGCGGCTGCTGGAATGCCGACACGTACCATGCCTTTGCCCGCGACAGATCGGGAACGTGATAGATGACCGTACCGAGTCCTTTTACCATGGCAATCTCCGGGTGAACGGCTCACGCGATGACGCGGCAGACGACACGACTGGACTGTGTGGGGATTGGGTCGTTCGCGCAAGGCATCGCACACGTTCACCGTGTGCTCGCTGACGCCTACATCCACGAACTCGGCGAGAACGATTCGCAGGTAGGGGCTCTCTGAAGAAGCGGACCCCGCTAGGTACGAGAGAGAGGATAGCACACCCGTAGGCGCTGCTTTAGCAGCGCGTCGGCGAACTCCCCGCGCCAAATCCCTGTCGCAGTTTTGCCATCATCGGCGTCGTCCTCCGGGGACAAGAGCGCACTCAAACGATGACGATGAACCCTGTGAACAACGCGGATTCATGTGAACTCGAGTGGTACCTCAATTGCACAGTTTCACCTGGATTCACTCCGGAGAAGCCCGATGCGCCCGAACCGTCCGTCTATTCGCCTCCTTGCCTCCGTGTTGTCATTCGCGCTGACTGCAACCCTCGCAGCGGCACAGCAGCGCACGGATTTTGGAACGCTCTCAATCCAGGTTCGTCCCCCCAGCGCCGAGATCTTCATCGACGGTGAACGCTGGACGCCATCCAACGAGGCCGGGCCGTTGCAGGTGCAGCTGTCGCCTGGCACTCATCGCGTGGAAATCCGATCGCCTGGCCGTCAGACGTTCAGCCGTGACGTCACGATCCGCGCGGGAGAAACGACACCGCTCAATGTGGCGTTGACAGAAGGTGGTGAAAACTCAGAGACAGTGCCAGCACCGCCGCCGTTCGAACATCGGCCGCCTGTCTCGCAGTCGCCGAGCGGGTCGTCGAGCGGCATCGTTCAGTCCTCGGCTGCCGAAAGTGGATTCGTGATCGCACCTGACTACCGCATCACACAGATCAACCACAACACGGCTCAAATGGTCGGCGCCTACGGCGGCTATGTCATGGCGCGACAGCTCATGGTGGGTGCCGGGGCCTACTGGCAGGCGGACTCGACCGACGGTGCGCGGATGTTCTACACCGGACCGGTCGTCGCGTGGCGCATGTTCCCCGACCGAACCGTGGGTTTGAATTTTCACGGCTTGGTCGGAGCCGGCTGGCAATACTTCGATAATCACGATTTCTACTATTGGCAGATCCGAGGCGATCATAACGACCGATTCCTCCCCCCGCCGGGCATCCATCCAGTGCCTCGCGGCGGGTACGACGACGCATTCTTCGTCGCAGAGCCTGAGGCCCAGGTCGTCTGGCGGCTGGGCTCGTGGGCCAGGGTGCAGGGTGGCATCGGATATCGCGCGACGTCGGCCAATGGCTTGAGCGGCGCGAGCGGCAGCTTCAGCGTGCAGTTCGGGCGCTGAAACTGTTAGCAAGATCGGGTTCTACAAGGTTCCACAAGGTTCTACAAGGTTCTACAGGGATCGTTCTCAGGTTCTCCAGAGTGCGGAACGAACCAAGCGGAACCTTGTAGAACCTAGCAGAACCCAGTAGGACCTTGTAGCGCCTGAGCGCTATCACCTCTTCAGCCACGCCCCGTGGACTGCTTCTTCGGCGTGTCCCAGCCCCCGGCAGGAAGATAGTGAAACCGGATCAAGTAAATGTTCTCGCCATGACCATGGCGCGCAATTGCCAGCAGGTCATCGACGCTCTCGAAACCGGATTCACGCGCCAAATCGTAGGTAATGTCTTTCAGGCGAATCTCATCGATCGAATCGACGACGACGTGACCGTCATCCATCTGGTAACGGTTCCCAACTTTGACGTGCGGACGAGTCCAGACACGAACGCTGCACCTGATTCTTCCCCGTCGAATTCCCTCACGAAGGCGCTTTGTGAAGACCATTGACGACTCGACGGCCAGTGCCTACGCCGGAGCCACCAGGTAGTAGACGTCCGTGCGAATCTGAGACGGATCCGTATCCCACTCGCTCTGCCAGTGGCCGTAGATTTCCCATCTCGGGCCGGCAAGTTGGTGATTGCCTGCTTTGCACCATGCGTGCACAGCGTCGTGCGCCGCGCCAAGCCCGCCATACGGCCCCAGATGAGTGACCGACACGACGGCTCCGGCAGGCGTAGCGGACCGAACCAGCTCGCCCTCCTCGGCGAATGGTCCGCTCACTTCTGCACCAATCTCGACTCGGATGGCGTCGTCCCAATAGATCGCAATGTGGCGCCCACCTCTGATCTGCTGCGCGCGCAGCGCGTTCCAGACGATGCCGCAGCATTCCGGGACCAGGCGCGACAATTCGTTGCCGTGAGCCTGACGTCGAACGACTGCCACGGGAATACTCTCGCGCTGTCGCAGTTGAACTTCGTACGTGGGCATATTGCGTTCCTCGAGATCTCAGCTTACGCTCAGTCGCATTTCATTCGTCGCGACGAAACCAAGACGCTCGTAGAGACCGCGTCCTTCTACCGAGGCGTGCAGGACGACACGGCGGATCCCACGCTCCTCCAGAGCATCGAGGAGTGTGCGCATGAGAGCTTCGCCGATTCCGCGCCTCCGCCAGTCCGGCTCGACGTAAACGTTGAGAACAATCGCTTCCGGCCCGAGTTCCAATTCGTCGGCGCCAACCCGCGGACGCGGAAGAATCGGCCGGAGTTGTACGCCAGCGCCTCCGATGATTGACGGCGTTCCCTCGTGCGGTTCCGCCACCCACGCGAAGTACTCGCCCCGTGGCAAGGCGTCACGCAAGTACGAGGCGGTCGCGCGTTCCAGCGCCTCCTCCTGATGAGGCGCCAGTTGACCCATGTCGCGAAACATCGCCGCGCGGTGGCGGGCGAGAACCTCGATGTCCGACTCGCGAGCCTCTCGTACCACGAAATGCGACTGATCATCTGCCATCGTCAGCGCGCGCAACGTTTTGCTACTCCGGCTGTCGCTCGCCGAACCAGTAGCACAGGCCGTCAGGAGCGACGACGTAGAACACGCGCCATCTTGCGTCACCGTGCTGTTCGACACTGAAATCCGACAGCTCTTTCTGAAGGCCGTTGGCCTTGAACTCCGCGAACAACGACGCGAGATCCTTCACATGGAAGGCACAGCCGTCTTGCGACGGGTCGCCGCCATTTTCCGCGAGTCGCATCTGTACCTCGTCGCGAACGAGCACGGCGGCCTCGTGCGGCGTTGCGCTCCGCGATGCCACGCGAAAACCGAGCACCGTCTGGTAGAACGGCAGCGAACCCGTCAGGTCGCGCACCGGAAGGTTCATGTTGTCGCCCTGGTAGCCAAAGGCCTTCTCGAGCGTTCCCTTCACAGCCCCTCCGTGTGTCATCCGTTGACGTGAGCTCGCGGTATGACCGTGATCGCGCCATTGTTTTCGAGGATTGCGCTCTGCACCTCGTCGATGCACGCGTGACCGTTCTGGCGCAGCGCCGCATCGAGCTCGTGATGCGTGACCATGCAGCGTGCAAGAACGTCCTTCAACACGTGGCCGTTGTGAATGATCAAAACGGGTCTGCCCTCGACAAGCGCCTCGATGCGCTTGCTCTTGAAGGTCGCGAAGCCGACCATGAAATTCAGCGTCACGAGCGTGACCGCCGAGATCAGACCGCCGACCAGCGAGTTGTCTCCGCCATTCATGGAATTCTGAACGGCATTGGACAAGACGAGGAGGAGAACCAGATCGAACGGAGCAAGCTGGCCGACCTGACGCTTACCGGTCACACGAAGGATGACGATGAGCGCCGAATAGACGATGGCGCTGCGGAGGATAAGCTCCCACCAGTGCACTGACATGTTCAACATGAGTCACCCGTAAGAAATGCTGAATGCTGAATGACCGTGGCAAATGGTCAACAATCAGCAATCGAGAATCAGCAATTCTTGATCCATCAAGACCCCTTACCCGTCATCGGAACGAATCGCACAGGCAGCGTGGCAATCGTGTCCAGGCCGACCGGCGTGCGTCGCAGGATCCGCAGCTCCTGGTCGCCAACGCCGATCGGAATCGCCATCAGCCCACCGATCTTCAATTGCTCTACCAGCGCAGGCGGCACCGCTTCCGGAGCCGCCGTCACGATGATGCGATCGAACGGCGCGTATTCCGGCCAGCCAAGATACCCGTTGCCGGCTCGCACATGCACATTCTGGTGTCCGAGATCCTTGAGCGTCGCGCGAGCGCGATCGGCGAGCGACTCGATGATCTCGATGGTGAACACCTCTCTTGCCAGCAGACTGAGCACCGCAGCCTGATAGCCCGATCCAGTGCCGATCTCCAGGACGCGATCGCCTGGGCCAACATCGAGCGCCTGCGTCATGAACGCGACGATGTAGGGCTGAGAGATCGTTTGTCCGTAGCCGATGGGCACGGGAAAGTCGCCGTACGCGCCGCCGCGGGCAGATTCAGGAATGAACCGGTGGCGCGGCACGGATAACATCGCCTCGAGGACGCGATCGTTGCGAATGTCACGCGCCTTGAGCTGCTCGTTGACCATGCGCGTCCGCTCGGCCTGCCAGTCGCGCACGTCGGTCTGAGCCGCGCACGTGACCGCAAGTGAGGCTGATGCCACGAGAAGCAGAGCCGCGAACGTGGGCCACTCGCGACAGAGGATCATAAAGCTCCTCAGCTGCGGTTCGTTCCAGAAGCAGAGGCCGGCAACTCGAAGAGCGGGCTCGCGATCAAATCGTGGAAACCCGGCTTGTAGCCGGCCTGCCGCACGAAGGCGGCGACGTGAGCCCAATGCCGCAGTTCGTGTGTCACCGCCTGAAGGATCATCTTGCGCGAAGTCACGACGCGGCTGTGGGTACCGAACGACATCTCGCGCGGTGCCTCCCACTCCGAATCCGGGAACGACGCCAATAGGTCTCGCAATGCGCGGCGGCTCTCGACCCCGAACGTGAAGAGCTGCTCGACGTCATCGGCAGCAATCGCTGACGTGTCGGTCAGCGGCGCCTTCAGGCACCGCTCGACGTAGCGTTTCTCTGCCGAGAAGATGTGCCGCACCAGCTCGCCGACCGTCTGTATGCGGCCAGTATTGTTGCGGCCGAGATCCACGGCGAGCGCGCCGGCGCCATTGTCGCGGAACCATCGGTGCCACACTTCCCGTTCCCAATCAGAGTACGCCAGAAGGTCGTCAAGCGTGAATGCAATCGCCATGTGGACTCCCTCTACTGCCGCGGGCCCGTTCTTGCATGACGGCAGCGGCTCCAGGATCATATCTGGGACCCGTCATGACCTTACAATACGCGGGTCGGTTGCCCGACAACCACGCTCCTATCGTCAAAACATCCGAGGTTCCCGACAATGCTCGAAAGCTGGCGACTGAACGGACGGGTGCTCGTTTCGTGCAATTGCGACTGGGGATGTCCCTGCAATTTCAACGCGCGGCCAACCGCCGGCAAGTGTGAAGGTGGCTGGACGTGGCACGTCGATCGCGGATCAGCCGACCGCGTCGCCCTGGATGACCTCAATTTTTCCGTCTACGTGAACTGGCCTGCGGCAATCCACGAAGGCAACGGCGAGGGCGTGATCCTGATCGACGAGCGGGCCGACTCCGCACAGCGGGCGGCAATTGAGGTCATCCTCGGCGGCAAGGTGGGCGGTCCGTGGGGCGTTCTTGCGTGGACGTGGCCAAAAATCCACGGTCCCCATGCCGCGGCGTACGATCTGGTGTTCGACGGCGTCAAGTCCCGGATGAAGTGCGGCGACCACGTCGAAGTCGAAGGAACGCCGATCAAGAACCCCGTCAGCGGCGCCGAATCGTACCCCGGCGTCGTGCTGCCTCAGGGCATCGTCTTCAAAAAAGGCGATCTCGGCTCGACCTCACGCTTTCGCGTCGACAGCGGCATCCACTACGACTATTCCGGCAAATACCTGGCGGTTGCGCAGTTCGAATACGCGTGGCCGTAAACCGACGAGAAGTGGTTTCAAGACTGCCCGATATGCGTTCGGTCGGTGATGATGCAGGGCGAGCGGACTCACCGGCTGGCGCCGCTCCGCACGTCCGGAATCACACGCGGCTCATTTGTCGGTCTCGCGGCGAGTTCGGTGATTCGCGATCAATGATTAGGCAGGTGGCCACCAGTCACCCAGAACGTCGAGACCTTTCAGGATTCTCTGGACAGCATCGTGATTGCGACGTATGCGTTCGTCTTCGCTCTGAGTGCCCGATCGGGGACCAGGGTCAGATGCGAGAACGACTCGGCCGTAGGGCCATGCTTCAACAGGTAGATCGATCAGCACACCGCGAAGTGTGTCTGCCGTCACGGTCTTTCGACCGCCGGAAAGACCGCTGCTGACAACCTCGATGCCATCAGCGCCAACGAGCACCTTCGGATTCAACCAGTCCTTTGCATCGCGAATGTCTTTGTACTTGGCTCGGTCAGCTGTGAGGATTCGCGGATCCAGGCGCTGGGACTCTTGAGCAAGGGACGTCTGAGCCCGGACGACCTGGCCGAAAGCGACTAGAAGCAGTGCTATGGCGCCGAGAGCACTCGCATCTCAATCTCCAGCGGAGTCGCGCATCTTCCGCCCCACCAGCAGCGCGAGTTCGCGCCACTTCCAGTAGCAGTCGACATCGACGAACCCGATCTCGCGGAGCCAAATCAGCTGCGTCGGAACGTCCAGCAACTTATTCGACGGATCCTCGTCTGCGGACGTCATCCCCATCGCTTCAAGAAATCGCGCGTGGCCGTACTCGGACGCAGAAGCGACATGCTCGAGGTTGCAGAACACCCCACCAGTCGAGAGGGCGTTCCACACTTCCTGATAAAGCTGGCGCTTTCGCTCGTGTTCCACATGATGGATGGCGAAGCTGGACACGACGACGTCGAAGATGCCGAGCGGCGGGAGCGGATGACCAAGGTCGTGCGCAACAATCTGCACGCGTCCGGTCGAGCCGAACCGCTGGCTCAAACGTTCGAGCATCGGAGGCGAAAAATCCATCGCCACGCCGACGGCCTCTGGTCGCGCCCGAAGGACCAAATCCAGCAGTCGTCCGTCGCCAGAGCCGAGATCGAGGACACGCTGCACCGTCTCGGGCAGTTCCTCGAGCAAGACTGCTTCGCCCGCGGTGCGGTGAGGCACGCGGTCCGCCTTTTCGAGGTAATTCAGCACGTGCTGGACCGTCTGCCATTCGCTCATCGTCAGTCTCGAGTTTGCTGGCGCTTAGGGATCACGTCCGCAGGTCTTCGGCGCTGAATTCCAGAATCACGGTCGGATCGACCGTGTAGTCGGTGTACCGAATCCACGTCGGCGTGACGCGCACATAAATCAGCCCGGGCCAACTGAGACGGCTCGGTCCGTCAGGATACACACTGTAGTAGATCGCCTTCAGCCGTTCCAGTTCGCCGCCGGAAGGCTGGTCGGCAATGCCTTCGTACTGGACGGTTCGCTCCTCGCCGGCCGCGACACCGCCGATGGCAAAGGCCACCCTCGGATTCCTCCGCAAGTTCTGAGCTTTGCGGGTCGAATCGAGCGTGTCGAAGACGATCTCGAATTGATCGGTAACGGCGATGCCGACGACGGCGGCCTGAGGTGTCTGGGTTGAGGATACCGAGGCCTCGACCGCCAGGCGATGCTGACGAAGAAACGCAAGAAGCCTGGCGGAGTCTTCATTCAGCATTCAGCAATCCGCATTCAGCATTTCATCGTCAGATTCGTTGGAAGTTCTTCTCAATCTCGCGCCGCGTGATCCGCAGCACCACGGGGCGCCCATGGGGGCATACGCTTGAATACGCCGTCCGGCGCAGTTCGGCGAGGATATACCGCATCTTCTCCATCGTCAGCGGGTAGTTCGCCTTGACCGCGGCGTGGCACGCCATGGTCGCGGCGATCCGGCGCAGTCCTTCCTCGACGCGTGAACCGCGATCGAGCCCCTCGAGGTCGGTCGCCAGCGCGCGGACGGCCGCTTCGCACTCGGACTGATCGAGGACGGCCGGCACCGCTGACAGCCGGACGCTGTCACCGCCGAACTCTTCGAGCTCGAATCCGAACTTCTCGAGCGTGGCCGCGTGTGGAATGAGCGACTGGCGTTCTCCCGGCGAGAGGTCGATCAGCATCGGCGTCAACAGGCGCTGGCTCTCGAGTGGGCCTGCGGTCAGACGCTCCATGACCTGCTCGAACAGCACGCGTTCGTGCGCGACGTGCTGGTCGATGATTGCAATTCCCTCGTCATCGATCGCAATGATGAACGTATCCCGGAACTGACCCAGGGGGATCATCGGGCGGATCTCTGCTTCGACTGAGTTCTGCCAGGTTCTGTCAGGTTCTACAGGGTTCTGCTGGGTTCGTTCAAGTTCTACAGGGTTCGCTGTTGTTGGCTCGATGAAATTGCGCCATGGACCAAGGGCATCCGGTGTCCATCGATTGCCGACGCTCGCGCCCGCGAGGACACCGGGAATCGTCATCGGTCGCGGCTCAGATGGCGATGACGTAAACGGTGTGAACTGCAGTTCAGGTGAACGACCCTGGCCGAGCGCTTCGCCGAGCGCGCGGCGCAGAACCTCGTGGACGAGCGACTGCTCGAGAAAACGGACCTCCGCCTTCGTCGGGTGCACATTGACGTCGACGCGATCCGCCGGAATCCGGATGAACAGGTGCACTTCCGGGCTGCGTTCTTTGATCGTCGCGACGCTGTAGGCCTCTGAAATCGCGTGCGCGATGGTCCGATCCTTGACGATGCGCCGGTTGACGAAGATGTTCTGCGCGCCGCGAACTGGACCCTGATCGCCTAGCGTGGCGACGTATCCGTGAATCTGCAAGCCGCCAGCTTCCTTGCGCACTTCGATCAGATCGAGACGCTCACCGAAGAGCTGAAAGAAGCGTTCACCGAGACCGTTTGCCGGCGGACACTCGAGCACCTTTCGGCCACCGCTCGTCAGTGAAAATCCGACTTCGGGATACCCGAGCGCCATCTGGGTAACGAGGCGTGAAATCTGTGCAGACTCCGCGCTGTCAGACTTGAGAAATTTTCGGCGGGCAGGCAGGTTGTAGAAGAGATCGCTGACCTCGATCGATGTGCCTTCCGGCGCACCCACCTCACGCTCGGACGAGACCGCACCGCCATTGATGCGAATCTCCGTGCCGGACTCGCCGCCGCGCGCGCGCGTCCGCAGCAGGAAATGCGAGACCGACGCGATGCTCGGGAGCGCCTCTCCACGAAACCCGAGCGTGCGAATCGCCCCGAGATCCTCCGGGCTGGCGATCTTGCTGGTCGCATGGCGTTCAATCGCCAGCCTCGCGTCCTCGGCATCCATGCCGTCACCGTCGTCTTCGACCCGCAGCAGCTTCTTGCCGCCGAGCTCGATCGTGACCGTGATGCGCGTCGCGTGCGCATCGAGCGAGTTCTCGATCAGCTCTTTGACGACGGATGCGGGACGCTCGACGACTTCGCCGGCGGCGATTTGATTGGCGAGATGGAGAGGAAGTCTGTGGATGCGAGGCATGATGAGAATTGCTGATTTGTTGATTGCTGATTGTTGATTAAGGCGAATCAATCGGCAATCGTCAATCAGCAATCGAAAATGTCAGATCCATCTTCTTCGCCGAAAATACGCGAGCATCGTGGCGGACATCGCGAACATGATGCCCAGTATCCACCAGAACTGTGCGCCTTCACCGCCAGGCAGATGTGGCAGCGGCACGTTCATGCCGTACATCCCGGTGAAGACCGTCAGCGGCATGAACAGCGTCGCAATGATCGTCAGCACTTTCATCACCTGGTTCAGCTGATTCGACACCGCTGACAGGTGTGCGTCGAGAATGCTGGTAATGCGGTCCTGGAAGAACATCGCTTCATCCGAGAGCCGCACGAGGTGATCGTGAATGTCGCGGAAGCCATAAGCGAGCTGCTCGGTGATCAGCGTAAATTCGCGACGCGCCAGGCGGCCAGTCACATCCCGTTGCGGCAGCACGATCTGACGCAGCGAAGAAATATCCTTCTTGAAATTCAGGATGCGCCGGGCGAGCTGCGTGTTCGGCTTCTCGAACACCTCTTCTTCGAGCTCGTCGAGCCGTTCCGACAGCTTGTCCACCTCGGGACGGTAGTTGTCGACCATCGTATCGACGATGCGGTAGAACAGCATGCCGGGTCCTTCGCCAAGCACACGCGAGTCGCGAGTGCAGAACGTGCCGACCTTGCCAATCGATCGCGACACTCCGGGATGAACCGTGACGAGAAACTGCGCACCGAGGAAGAAATCGATGTCCTTGGTCGTGAAGCAGTGCTCCGATGCCTTGAAATCGATGCCGTGGAGAATGATGTACAGGTAGTCGCCGTAGGATTCGACTTTGGGATGGTGCCGCTCGCTGAGCGCGTCTTCGATGGCGAGTTCGTGAAAGTGGAAGACGTCGCGGAGGATCGTGCCTTCTTCCGGGGTTGGTTGATCGAGGTCGACCCAGACCGATATGCCACTCCCCGGTTTGATCCAGGCAGGGTCCACCCGGTCAACGGTCTGGGTGGACCCGCCCTCGTGCTTGTAGATCCTGATCAATCTCCGCTCTTGACCGTGAGCGCTGCCTGCGCTGCAGCCAGCCGCGCGACCGGCACCCGGTACGGCGAGCAGCTCACATAGTCGAGCCCGACTTTTTCGAAGAACTGAATCGACGATGGGTCGCCGCCATGTTCCCCGCAGATGCCGAGCTTCAGGTTGGCGCGCGCGCCGCGTCCCTTCTTCACCGCGATCTCGACGAGCTGGCCGACGCCGGTCGCATCAATCGACGCGAACGGGTTCTTCTTGACGATCTCCAGGTCCTGATACTGCGGCAGGAACGAGCCGGAGTCGTCGCGTGACATGCCAAGCCCGGTCTGGGTGAGATCGTTGGTGCCGAAGCTGAAGAACTCGGCCGTCTGCGCGATCTCGTCAGCGGTCAGCGCGCCGCGCGGGATCTCGATCATCGTGCCGACCATGTAGGACAGCTTCACCTTCTTTTCGGCCTCCACCTCGCGCGCCGCCTGATGGACGACCTCGATCTGCAGATCGAACTCCTTCTTGAAGCCGACCAGGGGGATCATGATCTCCGGCCGTACCTTGATGCCTTCCTTCTGCACGATCGCCGCCGCTTCGAACACCGCGCGGGCCTGCATCGCCGAGATCTCGGGGTAACCGATGCCAAGACGGCAGCCGCGGAAGCCGAGCATGGGGTTGAACTCGTGCAGCTGCTCGACGCGCTGATGGATGCGCGCGGCCGGCACACCAATCTTCTTGCCCAGCTCTTCCTGCTGCTCCTTCGTGTGCGGCAGGAACTCGTGGAGCGGCGGATCGAGGAAGCGGATCGTCGCCGGGTAGCCCTTCAACGCCCGGAAGATGCCGGCGAAGTCGTCCCGCTGATACGGCAGCAGCTTGGCGAGCGCTGCTTTGCGCTGCTCGACAGTCTCGGCGAGGATCATCTCGCGCATCGCGTCGATGCGGTCCCCTTCGAAGAACATGTGCTCGGTACGGGTCAGTCCGATACCGACCGCGCCGAAGGCGACCGCATTCGCGGTCTGCTCGGGCGTGTCCGCGTTGGTGCGCACGTTCATGCGCGACGCGTTCGAACACCACTTCATCAGCTGCTGGAAGTTCTTGAACTTCTCGGTCTTCTGCGCCGCCTGGTCGCCGTCGATCAGCCCGGCGACGATCTCGGACGGCGCCGTCTTGACCTGGCCGGCGTAGACCTTGCCCGCCGTCCCGTCGATCGACATCCAGTCGCCTTCCTTGAACGACTGCTTGTCAACCTTCACGGTGCGCGCCTGATAGTCGATCTCGAGATCCGCCGCGCCGCACACGCACACCTTGCCCATCTGCCGGGCGACCAGGGCCGCGTGCGACGAGACACCGCCGCGCGCCGTGAGAATGCCTTCGGCCGCGATCATGCCGCGCAGATCTTCTGGCGACGTCTCGACGCGCACCAGCAGTACCTTCTCGCCTTTCTCCGCGGCGCCGACCGCCCGTTCGGCGTTGAGGTAGATCTTGCCCGACGCGGCGCCAGGCCCGGCCGGTAGACCGGTTGCGATCGCCTTCGCCTTGGCCACTTCAGCGGAGTCGAACACCGGCGCGAGCAGCTGCTCGAGCTGGTCGGCGGGATTTCGAAGGATCGCCGTCTTCCAGTCGATCAGCTTCTCCTTCTCCATATCGATCGAGAACTTCAGCGCCGCCATCGCTGTGCGTTTGCCGTTCCGCGTCTGCAGCATGTAGACCACGCCGTCTTCGATCGTGAACTCGAAGTCCTGCACGTCCTTGAAGTGCTTTTCGAGAGTCTGGCGGATGCGCTCGAGCTCGGCGTAGGCCTTCGGCATCTCCTTCTTCAACTGGGCGACCGGCTCCGGTGTCCGCACGCCCGCGACAACGTCCTCACCCTGCGCGTTGATCAGGAACTCACCATAGAACTCTTTGGTGCCATTCGCCGGGTTCCGGGTAAACGCGACGCCAGAGCCCGACTCGTCACCGGTGTTGCCGTAGACCATCGCCTGCACGTTGACGGCCGTGCCCCATTCGGTCGGGATGTTGTACTTGCGCCGATAGACAATCGCGCGATCGTTCATCCACGAGCCGAACACCGCTCCCACCGCGCCCATCAGCTGGTCCCACGGTGAATCGGGGAACTGCTTGCCGGCTCGCTCCTTGACCAGCGCTTTGAAGCGGACCACGAGCTCCTTCAAGTCGTCGACGGTGAGCTTCGTGTCCTCGATGTCCTGGTGATACCGCTCGTGCTTGAGACCTTCGATCACCATCTCGAACGGCTCGTGGTCTTCATCGGGCCGCTTCTGGACGCCGAGCACGACATCGCCGTACATCTGCACGAACCGCCGATAGCAGTCCCAGGCAAACCGCGGGTTGTTGGTCTTCTTGGACAGCGCTTCAACGGTCTGACCATTCAGGCCGAGGTTCAGGATCGTGTCCATCATGCCCGGCATCGAATCGCGGGCACCGGACCGGACCGACACCAGCAGCGGGTTCGTCAAGTCGCCGAACTTCTTGCCGGTCTGCTGCTCGATCGACGCCACGCCTGCGTCCATCTGGGCGCGCAGCGCCGGTGGGTACGTCCGCTTGTTGGCGTAGTAGTAGGTGCACACGTCGGTGGTGATCGTGAACCCGGGCGGCACCGGCAGGCCGATCCGGCACATCTCGGCGAGATTCGCGCCCTTGCCGCCGAGCAGCGGCTTCATCGACCCGTTGCCATCCGTCTTCCGGCCGAACAGGTAGACGTACTTCCCGCCCTTCGCGCCATTCGCGGTCTTCGCGGTTCGCGACTTGGTCGCCGTCCGCAGCGCCGCTGCTTTGTTCGCCCCAGTCGATTTGCGTCCTAGCTTCTTCGCCATTTCGATTGCCTACTCCGTTTGCGGAACGATCTCTGAAATGTCCGCGAGGTTCAGGATGAGGTCGCGCAGATCCGCCATGAGCGTCAGCCGCGCGTTTCTCACCCGCACGTCGTCTGCCATCACGAACACCTCGGTAAAGAACCGGTCGACGGCCGCGCGAAGGCCGGCGATTTCAACAAAGGCGCCCCGATAGTCGCTGCGTCCAGCAGCGGCCTCGATTCGGGGGCGCCGGGCATCGAGCTCATCGAGCAACGCGCGTTCGGCGGGCTCAGTGAGAGCGGCGCGATCCAGGGCCGCTTCGCCGCGCAATTCCTTTGCAATATTCTTCACGCGCTTGAACAGCACGGCCAGCGCCTGGAAGTCTTCCGAGCCGCGCATGCCCTGGATTGCTTCGGCGATGCGACGCGCTCGAAGCGGGTTCACCTCGCCACCCGGTGTGGCGGCGCGGACGACCTCGACACCAAAACCACGCTGCTCCAGCGCGAAGCGGACGCGCTCGGCGGCGAACGCGAGCGCCGCCTCCGACATCTCGCTATTCCATGCACCGGCCGAATCGCTCCCCTCGGCCGCACGAGTCAAGATTTGTTGCAGCCCGACTTCGCGATCGATCCCGCTCAACTGCGGCAGATCCATGAGGATCCGAACGGCTCCCTGCATCTGGCGGCGCAGGCCAAACGGATCACGCGAGCCGGTGGCCCGCTCACCCGCCTTGGTGAGCGAGACGAACGTGTCCACCTTGTCAGCGAGCGAAACTGCTGCCCACGCGACCGCCGCGGTTCCCAGTTGATCGCGCGTCGGGGGAGCGTCCGCTTCCACCCCGATCGGCAGATACTGGTAATAGATGGCTTTCCAGACCTGCTCCGGCAGCCCTTCCTGCCTGGCGTAGATCCCACCGATCGTACCCTGAAGTTCGGTGAATTCGAAAACCATGTCGGTCGTCAAGTCAGCCTTGGCAAGCCGCCCTGCGTCGGCGGCGTGCGCCGCTTCAGCCGGGCTGGCCAGCGGCCCCCGGGCGATCCAGTCCGCCAGAGCCGAGATCCGCTCGGCCTTGTCGCGGTAGCTTCCGGCCTTCTTGTGAAAGAGCAGCGTGTGGAGGCGTTCCAGCCTCGACTCGAGCGTCGTCTTCCGATCCGACTCCCAGAAGAACTTGGCGTCGCGCAGCCGCGCAGCCACGACGCGTTCCGCGTTTTTCGCGATCAGCCGCTCGTCGGCCGGCTGGGTGTTGACGACGGCGAGGAACGCCTCCTTCAATTCGCCCGCACCGGTCACCACGGGAAAGTAATGCTGGTGATGCACGAGCGTCGTCGTCAGCACTTCGTGCGGAAGAGCGAGAAACGCGCGGTCGTAGAAACCAGCCACCACTCCGGGATACTCGACGAGATCGGCAACTTCCTCGATGAGCGCCGCGTGTTCCTTCAGGTGCACGCGCCCGCCGAGACGGCGCGCATGCGATTCGAGCTCACGCGCAATCCGATCGCGGCGCTCGGCGTGGCTGAGGACCACGAAGTGCTCGGACAGGCGCGCCTGATATTCATCGAAACTGCGAACCTTGATTGAACGGCCGGCGCGTCCGCTGGTGGCGAGAAATCTGTGACCGTAGGTCAGTGCACCAGACTCGACGTCGAGGACCTGTGAACCGGCCGCGTTCGCCGCGCGACCAATCGTGAACGGGACCACCCGGCCGCCGTAGAGAAACAACAGCCAGCGAATCGGGCGTCCGAAGAGCAGCTCGCCGCGCCCATCCTCGAGCCTCGCGTCCCAGTGCATCTGTTTCGGGAACGGGAGATCCCGCAGCACGGCGCCAAAGATCTCGGGCAACGCGTCAACGGCGCTCTTGCCGCGCTGGCGCCGATAGTACGCGAGGTACTCACCTTTCGGCGTCGTGATGCGCGACAACTCCTCGAATGCGACCCCCTGTTTCCTGGCAAAACCCAGCGCGGCAGGCGTGGGCTGACCATCGGCTCCGAATGCGGCCGACACCGGCGGCCCGCTCACGGTCTCTTCAAGATCCTCCTGGCGCTCCGCGATCTTGGCGACGCGGACCGTCAGCCGACGCGGCGTGCTGAAGCTTTCGACCGGCGCCATCGGCGCGATCCGTGATTCGTTCAGCCGTGCCGTCAGCCGCTCGGCAAGCTGCCGCGTCAGCGACGGCATCCACGCCGCCGGGAGTTCCTCGACACCGATCTCGATCAGAAGCTCTCTATCCATCAGCTCAAATCTGTGAATTGGTGAATTGGCGAATTGGTGAATTGGCGAATTGGTGGCTTGGTGAATTGGCTTCGCACGCGCTACCGCGCGTGCTGTTGAAGCGCGGCGGTAGCCGCGCGATGCAAATTCACCAATTCACCAATTCACCAAATCACCAATTCCCCAATTCACCAAATGTCACGCCTCCGTCTTCTCCCCCACCCAGTGTTTCGCGATCGCAATGGCGAGTTGTCGGACGCGGAGGATATAGGCCGTGCGTTCGCTCACGCCGATGCCGCCGGATGCATCGAGCAGGTTGAACATGTGTGAGCACTTCAGGCAATAGTCGAGTGCAGGAAGCACCAGGTCGCTCCGCAAAAGCGTTTGGGCGAGCCCGTAGTACTTGTCGAACAGATCGCGATGCAGCGCGTGGAACTCCGCCGCCGGCATGTCGACCTGGCCGAAGGCGTACTTCGATTGCTCCACCTCGTCCCTGTGCCGCACGTCGCGATACTTCACGCCCGAGGCCCACTCGAGGTCGAATACGTTGTCGACGTCCTGGAGTGCCATCGTGAGCCGCTCGATCCCATAGGTCAGTTCGACTGAAATCGGCGATAAGTCGATGCCGCCGGCCTGTTGAAAGTAGGTGAACTGGGTAATCTCCTGGCCGTCGAACAGCACCTGCCAGCCGATACCCCAGGCGCCCAGCGTCGGCGATTCCCAGTTGTCCTCTTCAAACCGGACGTCATGCGTACGCAGATCGATACCGCAGGCTTCGAGGCTCTGCAGATAGAGCTGCTGCACATCGTCGGGGGCGGGTTTCAGAATCACCTGAAACTGCTGGTGCTTGAACAGCCGGTTTGGATTCTCGCCGAAGCGGCCGTCCGCAGGGCGGCGTGACGGCTGGACGTAGGCGACATTCCAGTGCGCCGGGCCGAGCACGCGCAGAAACGTCTCGGGATGCATCGTGCCGGCGCCCATTTCGATGTCGAGCGGCTGCTGTAGCAGGCAGCCCCGGGAGGCCCAGAATTCCGAGAGTTTGAAGATGAGCTGCTGGAGGGTGACCATTCGATTCAGCGGGCGTGGCGCAGTTCGCGCAGCACCCGGGCTGATTTCAATTCCTTTTCGAGATGAAGGTTCAATAGCCGCCGATGCACCGTCTCGAGCTCACGCGACGCGCGCGACTCGAGCGGCAACGTTTCAAGGCGATCCGGCGCAATCGCGCCAGCAGCTTTCAGAAATCTCAACGCGTCCACACCCAGGCGCGATCCGGCTCCCGGCGAGCACGAAGGACAGACGAAGAGGTCGTCACGTGGTGGCATCACCGCGCCGGCGATCAACGGCTCGCCGCATCCCGGACAGGCCACGAGCGATGGATACACGCCCTGAAGCCGCAGCAACCAGTACTCGAAATACCGTGCGAGCGGATCGACAGGCGCACCCGCGGCAATGGCCTCGGTGATTGCCGATCCGAGCCGGAACAAGCGCTCGTCGGCGTGCGCTTCTGGCGCCCATTCATCGATCAGCTCGGCGAAATAACCGACGTGCCCCAGCGCTTCGCACCCCGATCGAGACAGCGGCGAACGAGTCGGCTCGACGTAGTTGATGCGGACGAGTTCCCGCTGCTCCCGTTCATAATACGCAACGCCCGCGCAGGTCATCGGCTCGAGTGCGCCCATGAATCGCGATCGGACGCGCCGAGCGCCCTTCGCCACGCCACGCTTCTTCCCCCGATCGCGCGTCAGGAACACGACGATCCGATCAACCTCACCCAGTTTATAGGTTCGCAGGATCAGCGCTTCAGAGGTGAAAACGGGCATGAAAATCAACAATCGACAATCAACACTCAGCAATCAACAAATCGCAACATTCTACCCCGACTGACGCAGGTGGCTGAGGAACAGCTTCGCCAGCCCCAGGAATGAAAGGAAGCCAAACACGTCGGTCAGCGTCGTGATGAACACCGAAGACGCGAGCGCCGGGTCGACCTTGATGGCGCGAAGCATCAGCGGAATCAGAGTGCCGGCGGTCGCAGCGACGAACATGTTGATAATCATCGCCATAGCCAGGATGCCACCGAGCATGGGATCGCTGCTGAAGAGCCAGGCGACGAGCGCGCCAATCGCGCCGCATGCCACGCCGTTCCCCACGCCAACCGCCGCTTCCTTGAGGAGCGCCTTGCGGCTGTTGCTCCAGGTCAACTCCCCAAGGGCAATGCCACGGACGATCACGGTGAGCGTCTGGGTGGCGGCGTTGCCGCCCATCCCGGCGACGACCGGCATGTAGATCGCCAGCGCAACCACCTTGTCGATCGTGCCCTTGAAGAGTCCCACAACCGAGGCAGCCAGAAATGCCGTCGCAAGGTTGATCAGAAGCCACGGCAGCCGCTTGCGCAGCGACTCAGACGCGCGTGAAAACACTCGATCGTCGCTTGCCACCCCGGCCAGACGGTAGACGTCCTCGGTCGCCTCATCCTTGATGACGTCGATGACGTCGTCCACGGTGATGACACCGACGAGCTTGTTCTCTTCGTCGACGACCGGGATCGCGAGCAGGTTGTAGGAGGCGACCAGCCTCGCGACTTCCTCCTGATCCATGTCGGCGCGGACGCTGATCAGGTCGGTGGTCATGATGCGCTTGAGCGGGGTTTCGGGCGAAACCAGCAACAGCCGCCGCAACGACACGACGCCAACGAGGTGCCGTCGCGCGTCGATCACGTAAAGATAGAAAACGACTTCGACGTCGCGGGAACCTTGAAGAGCGGTAATCGCTTCGCTTGCGGTCATGTCCTCCGCAAGCGCGAACACCTTCGGGTTCATGATGCGACCCGCGGTCTGTTCGGCGTATTCGAGCAGGTCGCCGACGTCGCCTCCGGCCGGACGCTTTTGCAGCAGTTCGAGAACCGGCGCCGACAGCTCTTCAGGGAGGTAATCGATCAGCGCGGCCGCGTCGTCGGACGGCAGCTCCTGCGCCAGCTTGACGATTTCTTCGGCGGTTCGCTCACGGAGAAGGGCTGCGCCGGCTTCGGGACCGAGTTCACTCAGCGCCTCCATCGCGAGCTTGGTATTGCGCTCGGCCAGCAGCGTGAACGCGGATTGCCGTTCTTTATCGGCCAGTTCGGAAAAGAGATGCGCGAGGTCCGCAGGATGCTGTTTCTGCAGGAGATTGACGAGATTGGCGGTCGCCCCCATGCGCATGAGACGCTTCACGGAATCGAGCACGACATCGAGCTTGCGCTGGGGCATGGTGAAGTCCAAACCTATGAGTCAAATCCACTCAATTTATCAGTTTCTCGGCCGCGGCTGTACAAAAAAACAGCCACGATGGCAGGAGCGGCCATCGTGGCCAAGAGGAAGTGCGATCGAGACGTCGGAGGGGACGAAGGGAACGTAACTCCGCAATCTCCGGCGCACTGCCGTCTCTATTTCATCTGCGGCCGGATGCCGGACTCCTTCAACGTATAGTCGGGCGGCAGCGTGAACAGCGATCGATCCGGCTCAGCGCGCACGATCGACTGGAGACGATAGATCGTCTCGCCAACGCGTGGGTCGCTGTGCTTCGTCATCACGAGCACGCCGAGGTCGGATGAGAACCACTGTTCGGCCACGACTTTGATCGGCTGCAGGTTGCCGATCGCGCCCGCCGGAATCGTCGTCGTCGTCCGCGATCCGGTCGCCGGGACACCTTCGATGTTCTGGGTGCCCAGCTCCTCCCGCGACGTCGAGCCAGCTGCGCTCCGTTCGATGGCAATTCTCTCCACAGGAGCAGCCGGCGGAGGTGGTGGAGGCGGTGCGCCTGGCCCGCCTTCCCTCATCCTGGCCGCTTCCTCGACTTTCTGTTTCACGCGTTCCTGTGCTTCGAGTGTCGTCGCCGTGGTGACAGGCTCGGGACCCCGCCCCCTCATCCCTTCAGCACCTGTTCCAAACCCGCCCGGCATGGCAATGCGGACGGAGTCCCGGTAGGCCGTTCGCGACGCGGGGTTCAACACGTAGGTGACGTGCGCGACCGGATCGACGATCGACACGCTCACGACAGTGCCCGAGTCGTTCAGCTCTTCGCGCCGCGTGCGCCCTTCCCCATCGCGATACACGCGGGTCGCCGACTTACGATTGATTCGGTTGACGTCGGCAAGTACTTGCGTTGACTCGGTGACCGCCTCCGCCGAGTAGGGAGCGTTCGGGATAATTCTCCCCTCCACCGCCGTCCGCGCGCGGACTTCACCGACGATCTTCTGCTCCCTCAATGCCGCCGACAATTTTTCCTGGAGTACCTTGGCGGTCTCCAGATCCTGCGGCTCGGCCGTGCCTCTCTGCGCCGCCGCGGGCGCAGTAACAGCCAGCACGAACAAGACTGTCCATATCTTCTTCATTGCGTACTCCTTGAACTCGTCGTCACCAGACGGATTTGGCGCGCGAAGCCATCCTGGCCTATCAAAACGTCAGCTTTGACTGGGCCCCTTCCTGCTCCAGGGGAGATATCGATCCCGTAGGTCGGCAGCGATGCGGCAGGAATGTCCATTCTCACGATCTCGCCGCTCTCGAACGCCGGCAGACCTGCGGTCCAGGGCAAGTCGACAAAACCAGATGGGGTTACAACATTGGTGTTCTTCGCCGGCTTCCTCTTGGGAGTCGGTGGATGGGCGGTTTTCACTTCGACCGAAGACGATCGGTCGACCGTCGACTCTACCGTTGGCGGCGCAGCCGGAACGTGTTCAGCGACAGTCGGCTGAGCCTTCTGGCGTCCGACGTTGACCGGCGGTTGATCCGCCCACCAGACGTAGCCGACGCCGACAACCAGGACAATTGCCGCCGCTGCGTACATCCATGGACGCCAGGTCCAGACGCTCTTCACCGCAGGCGTGTGGGCTCCATCGGCCGCGTCACGAGACTCGAAGGCATCCAGAAGATACCGCTCGATTCTTGTCGCGCTCTCAGGAGCCATCGTGGTCTCCCGAGCCAGCGCATCCATTGCTCCCCGGTATTCGTCGGCGCTCATGCGAGACACCTCGTCCCCCTCTTTGCTCCTGCGGATCCACCATTCGCCAGTCGCGCGCGCATCTTGGCTTCGAGCAGCGCACGCCCACGGTGCAACCTCGAGCGAACCGTGCCCACCGCGCACTCGAGCGCTGACGCCGCGTCCACATAACTGAGATTCTCGAGGTCGCATAGCACCACGACTTCTCGATACCGCACGGGCAGGCTCAGCACCGCCCGACGAAGCGCCACGATCTCCTCCGCATTCGAGAGATCGCCAATCGGATCCGGATGAACGACGGCAACCGGTTCCGTCAGATCGACACGGTCAGGTAATTGAACGGTGCGCCGATCACGATCGAGCTTCCGCCGCGCGTGGTTGCGGGCAATCCCACGGAGCCACGCGAGAACCGTCGCACGGCCCGATTCGAATCGTGCAGCATCGTGCATGACCGCCAGAAATACGTCCTGCGTCACGTCCTCCGCCGCGGCGATCGAACCGGTCATCAGCATGGCCACCCGGTAGACACCCGCCTGGTGTCGGCGAAACAGACTGCTCAAGGCCGCCGCGTCGCGGGCGACGATTCGAGCCAGCAGCTGCTCGTCGGTCACGTCCTCGGACAAAGGGTCGTGGCTCATGCGCTCATCGATTCGACGTGCACATCATCTATTCAGTTGGAAGGGACAGAAAGTTCCAAGAAGCTGATTTGGCGGGATCCGTGGTCCGGGATCCGGGGGCCGTCACGGACACCAGCGCCTGCGGCCCGAGCGAGGCGCGAAGCCGCCGAGCGAGAGCGCGTGGGGGTGGGACCCCACGCGCAGTGATAAATGCTGGCGGAACGCTCCCCTTACTTATCTGCTGATGAAAACTGAACCAGATACTCATTCCCGGCACGCAGCGTCGCGGTCACTGAACCGTCTGCGTTGCGTTTCATCGGAGCTGGCCCTTGCCGCGAAATCGAAGTGATTTGCTGCCCTTTAGGCGGACGGATGACCTGCTCGCCATCGACGTCCGGTCGTAACCGAACCTCGGTGGCCTTCCCTCCATCCCACCGGATATCAACGCCAACAGCCCCGCGAGCCCGGAGTCCCCGGACGTAGCCAGACGGCCATGCCGACGGAAGGGCGGGAAGAATCGCGATCTCCCCGGCGTGCGACTGCAGCAGCATCTCGACGATGCCGGCGGTTCCGCCGAAGTTGCCATCAATCTGGAACGGCGGATGGCTGTCGAGCATGTTCGGCTGGGTCGAGTTGCCAAGCAAGGTGATGAGGTTATCGTGAGCCTTGTCCCCTTCTTCGAGACGAGCCCAGAAATTGACGATCCAGGCGCGGCTCCAACCGGTACCCCCGCCTCCTGCAGCCAACCGACGCTCGAGCGTCACGCGCGCGGCCCGCGCGAGGTCCGGCGTTCCGCGCGGCGTGATCTGGTTCCCTGGGTGCAGCGCAAACAAATGAGAGATGTGCCGATGGCCGGGGTCGCGTTCGTCGTAATCGTCGCGCCATTCCTGCAACTGACCAAACCGGCCGATCTTCAGCGACGGCAACTGGCGACGCGCCTTCTCGATGCGTGTTCGGAATTCTGAATCCACACCCAGGATCTCGCTCGCTTGAATGGTTCGGCCGAACAGCGCGTACGCGATCTCCGTGTCCATGTACGGGCCCATCACCAGCGACGCGGCGGTCCCGTCCGGCAGCTTGTATTGGTTCTCTGGAGAGATCGACGGGCCGGTCACGAGTTTGCCGTCGCGATCGGGCACCATGTAGTCGAGCAGAAACTCGGTGGCTTCTTTGAGGACGGGATATCCGCGCGTGCGCAGAAACTCGCGGTCACGGGTGAAATCGTAGTGATCCCAGAAGTGCAGCGACAGCCACGCGCCGCCGCTCGGCCAGATTCCGGAACGCGCACCGTCGATTGGACCGGCATGCCCCCACCCGTCGGTGTTGTGGTGAAAGACGAATCCTCGCGCGCCATACATGGCCTTCGCGACGTGGCGCCCATCTTCGCGCGCGTTGTCCACCAGATCGAAGAGCGGCTCGTGAAGATTCGACAGGCCCGTCGTCTCCGAGGGCCAGTAATTCATCTCGGTGTTGATGTTGATGGTGTACTTGCTGTCCCACGAGGGCGCGAGCGAGTCGTTCCACTTGCCCTGGAGGTTCGCCGCCAGGCTGCCCGGACGGCTGCTCGAGATCAGCAAGTATCGACCAAACGTGAAATAGAGCACCTCCAACGCGAGGTCGGCGACGCCAGCCTTCACGCGCGCGAGGCGTTCGTTGGTCGGCAGATCGGGCGCAGCTGCATCGAGGCGAAGCTCCGTGCGTTTCGCGAAACGCTGGTAGTCCGCGACGTGGTCGGCGCGCATCCGGGCGTACTGTCGTTCCGCCGCCGTCAACAGCACGGCTTTCGCCGCCTGTAACGGATCTCGCTCCCGCATCGTCGTGGCAGCCGCAATCAGCAGCGTCGCCGCGTCTGCCCCGTCGACGATGACCGACGCGCCCTCAACGCGCATGCGCCCGCCTTCGGTCGCAATTCGCGTCACGCCGGCAAAGTGCACACCGGTCCTGGGCTCGTCCGCGTGGCGCTCAGACGCAGGCAGCGCCTCTCCTTCGAGGATCGTGAGGTTCGGCGCTTCGGCGCGCGCGGTTGCGTCACGCTCGCGCGACATCGATGCCGTCAGCCCGACTGAACCGGGGCGATCCGCCGTCACCCGCACGGCGATGACGTGATCCACCGCGCTGGCGAAGATCTCGCGCGTGTACTGGACGCCGTTCGCGCGAAATCGCACCCGCGCGATCGCGTCATCCAGGCTCAACTCGCGCCGATATTCAGAGGCGTCGCCCTCGAGCGCAAAATGAATCGAGAGATCGCCGAGGGTCTGATACGGCGGCATCCTGCGCGGGACGGAAATGATCGTCTTGTCGGCGATGGCTTCCGCCTCGGCCGGCTTTCCCTCGAACAACAGGCGTCGAATCTCGGGCAGCGACGCTGCTGCCTTTGGATTGACCCGATCGAGTTTCTGCCCAGCCCACACCGAATCTTCATTGAGCTGCAGCCGTTCGTCACGGATGCCGCCAAACACCATCGCCGCGAGCCGCCCATTCCCTACCGGCAGCGCTTCGTTCCAGTTGGCCGCCGGGGCGCGATACCAGAGTACGTTTGCCGCCGACACATCCTGCGCGCGCGGGTCGGGTTCTGCGCCGACCGCCCCAACGATTACGGTTATCGCGAGCAGAATCTTGCGCATCGGCTCAACGCTTTCGAGACTTGGGTTTGCGGCCAAAGGAGCCGCGTGATGCGGGTGGCTTTCCTTTCGCGCCGCTGAAGCGGCGCGCTACGGGTGTCGCTGTCTTTGTTCTTGGTAGTCCGATCTCGTCCAGCGCGCGATCGTTGTCGCGCCACTGCGGATTGACCTTCACCCGCAAGTCGAGAAACACGCGGGTGCCAAAGAACGACTCGAGATCCTGGCGCGCCTCGGTCCCTATCTTCTTGATCATCTCGCCACCGCGTCCGATGACGATGGGCTTCTGCGATTCCGTCTCGACGAAGATCGTGCAGAACAGCCGCAGCAGCCGTTCGCGCTCTTCCTCGTTGAACTCATCGACGACGACCGCGGTCGAAAAAGGCAACTCGTCGCGCGTGTGCCGCAATACTTTTTCGCGGACCGCCTCCGCAACCAGCACGCGCTCAGGTTGATCGGTCAGGTAGTCGTCGGGAAATCCTGGTTCTCCTTCCGGCAGGTGATCGAGGAGCACACGCTCGAGCCGATCGACCCCGTCGCCGGTTGTCGCGGAAACCGGAACGATCGCGGCGAAATCGTGCCAGTGCTGCGCCCGCTCGATCAGCGGAAGCAGTTTCGCCTTGCTGACGAGATCGATCTTGTTGAGGACGAGGATGGTTGGCGTTCGCACATCCTTCAGGAGCTTCGCGACGTACTCGTCTCCGTGACCCGGCTTCGTGGAGGCATCGAACAACAGCGCGATCACGTCGACTTCCCGAAAGGTGTCGACGGCTGCGTCGACCATCCGGACGTTGAGTCGGTGGAGCGGCCGGTGAATGCCGGGGGTATCGAGGAAGGCGACCTGCCCCTCCGGATAGGTCTTGACCGCGAGAATCCTGGTCCGCGTCGTCTGCGGCTTATCCGAAACGATCGCGACCTTCTCGCCAATAATCCGGTTGAGGAGGGTGGACTTCCCCGCGTTGGGACGGCCTACGAACGATGCGTATCCGGCTTTCGCCATGACGGACCGCGGGTTATGCCTCGGGCTGCGGCTGTGGAGCGAGCCGCATGCGGACCTTGTGAATACGCCGGCGCTCCGCCTCGAGCACCTCGACTTCCAGCCCGTCGAAATCGAAGACTTCGCCGACCGACGGCACGCGCCCGACGCGCGTGAGCAGGTAGCCGCCCACGGTTTCGAATCCTTCCGGTTCGATCTCGACGCCAAGCCGATCGCGAACCTCGGCGATGTTGACCTTGGCGCTGAACACGAACGCCCCCTGGCCGATGTCGACCACCGCCTCGGTCTCGACATCGTATTCGTCGCGAATCTCTCCGACGATCTCTTCGAGCAGGTCCTCAATCGAGACCAGGCCGGCCGTGCCGCCGTACTCGTCAACGACGATTGCAATCTGAACCTGCTGGCGCTGAAATTCGCGGAGCATCTCCGCCACACGCTTCGTCTCCGGCACGAACGTCGCCGGCCGGATGAACCTCGCCAGATCCGGTTGGAGCGGCAGCTTGCCGGACGGCGGGGCGTCGAGCCTGAGCAGATCCTTGATGAAGACGAACCCGACGATGTTGTCGAGGTTTTCTTTGTAGACGGGGATACGCGAGTATTCCTGCTCGCGGAAGAACGCTCTGACTTCATCGAAGGTCGCGTCGGCGCGTATCGCCACCATGTCGGGACGCGGCGTCATCACTTCACGCACGAGCGTGTCGCCGAAATCGACGATCGACTGCAGCAGACGCCGTTCGTCCCCTTCGATCAGCCCCTGTTCCTCGCCTGCTTCGGAATACGCCTGCGCCGCCTCGCTCCCTTCAGCCTGAACCGGATCGGTGCTCCCATTGTTGGTCTCGGCCCGATCGTGCCTTGGCACCGCCGCAATCAGGCGAAGCAAGCCGCCGGTAATCGGGTGAAGGAATCGGGCGACGACATCGAACGGAGGCAGCAGAACCTCGAGAACCCGTTCAGGATTCTGTCGCACAATCAGGAGTGGGACGACGTGCTCGCACACGAGGATGAATACGGCGACGAAAACCAGCAGCATCCCGATCGACTGGAAGCCGGTCCGGCCAGTCAGGATGGCGATGAACATCGTCGCCAGCGAAAAAATCAGGCCGAGGAGAAGCCGCGCGGGAACGAACAGCTGCGGCGGCTCCTCGAGATAGAAGCCGAGCCGGTCGCCCCGGCCTCCGCGTTCAGCCATGAGCCGCAGCGATAACCGCATGAGCGCGCTGAACGCCGCTTCGATCGTGCCGACGTAGATTGCGGCAATCGCCAGGAGGAACAGCAGCAGCGGAATCATGAACGCTCGATCAACCCGGCCTGCAGCCCGCCGCGCCGGCGCAACTGCCCTTCGAGACGCGCCATGCGTCCCTTGTCATCGGCTGAGTCGTGATCGTAACCGAGCAGGTGCAGAAGTCCATGCAGCGCCAGGATGCGCAGCTCAGCTTGGTACGAGTGACCGGCCTCCCGCCCCTGGCGTCGCGCGACGCCGGTGGCGATGACGATGTCTCCCAGGAATTTTACGTGCCGGGATCCGTTATCCGGGATCCGGGATCCGGGGGCATCGGCCGGAAACGACAGCACGTCGGTCGGTGCGTTCTTGCGCCGGTACTGTGAATTGAGTTTGTAAATGCGCGCGTCGGTGACGAGCGCGACGGCCACTTCTCCGTGGATGCGTGCGGGACAGACGTCCGCCAACCAGCGCGCAAGGCCGAGATCCCGCACCGGCCGGCCGCGTCCGTCCGATACGGTCACGCGCAGCCCGCCTGGATCGCCTCGGCCGGAACGCCGCGGCCGTTTACTGTCGTGATCCACCGTACGCTTCGTACGCCTTGACGATCTGCTGCACGAGCGGATGCCGCACGACGTCCTTCTCGTCAAAGTGAATGAAAGAGATGCCTTCGACGTTGCCCACGACCTTCATCGCTTCGACCAGGCCGGACTGGCGCGCGGTTGGAAGGTCGATCTGCGTCACGTCTCCGGTGATGACCGCCTTCGAACCGAACCCTAAGCGTGTCAGAAACATCTTCATCTGCTCAGACGTGGTGTTCTGTGCTTCGTCGAGAATGACGAACGCGTCGTTCAGCGTCCGGCCGCGCATGAACGCTATCGGCGCGACTTCAATGGTTCCGCGCTCCAGCATCCGATCGGCCCGCTCGATCTCCATCATGTCGTACAGCGCGTCGTAAAGAGGCCGAAGGTAGGGATTGACTTTCTCCTGCAGATCGCCAGGGAGGAATCCCAGCTTCTCACCCGCTTCCACCGCCGGCCGAGCCAGGATGATCCGGCTGACGCGCTTCGAGAGGAGAAACGAAACCGCCTGCGCCATCGCCAGATAGGTCTTGCCGGTCCCCGCGGGTCCAATCCCGAATACGATGTCGTGGCGCTCGATCGCATCGAGGTATCGCCGCTGGTTGACGCTTTTCGGCATCACCTGGCGCTTGCCCGTGGGCCGGCCGGCGCCACGCAGAAAATAGTCCGCGAGCTCGACGTTCTCGTCCTGGGCCACGAGCTGCGACGCGGTTTTTACATCCCCTTTACCCAGCCGATACCCGCCGCGGATGAGCGACGACAGCTGTTCGAGGACGTTCTCCGCACGCGCGACGTCGGCTGCCTCCCCTTCGACGATCAACTCATGGCCGTTCGTGCGAATTCGCAGGTTGAACAGCGATTCGAGGTGTTTGAGGTTCTCGTCGAGGGGACCGTACAGCGATTCGGCCCCTTCGTCCGGGACCGAAATCTTGCGCATGACTGTAGCAGGAGGGATAGCGATCTCCTTCAGAGCACGCAGGTGTCTGCCTGCGATGGTAACACGACCATTGCCGATTGCTGATTGTCGATTGCCGATGGCTGAGTGAAAGTCAATCAACAATCATCAATCAACAATCAGCCATCTATTTGAGCTTCAGCTCCTTGAGCTGCTTGTCGCTCACCGTCGACGGGGCGCCGGCCATCAAGTCGACGGCCTGGGCGGTTTTCGGAAACGCGATGACATCGCGGATGGACGGCTCATTGCAGAGGATTGCCGCGATCCGATCGAGACCGAGCGCGATGCCGCCGTGCGGCGGCGTGCCATACTCCAGCGCGTCGACGAAGAACCCGAACCGGAGCTTGGCTTCTTCATCGGAGATCCCGAGCAGCTTGAAGATCAGCCGTTGCAGCGCCTGATCGTGGATTCGGATGCTGCCGCCGCCAATCTCGCTTCCGTTGAGCACCAGATCGTAGGCGCGGGCGCGAGCGCGGCCCTGGTCGGTCTCGAGCAGGTGCCGATCGCTCTCCAGCGGCGCGGTGAACGGATGGTGCATGAACTCGTAGCGCTTCTCCTCCTCGAGCCATTCGAACATCGGAAAGTCCACGACCCAGAGGAACGCAAACGTGTTCGGGTCGATGAGTCCTTCCTTCTTTGCGACGTTCAGCCTCAATTGGCCCAGCATCTTCGACGTCGCCTCGTGCGGCCCGGCTGCCATCACGACCAGATCGGCCGGCGCGGCACCCGCCAGTTCCAGCGCGCGGCCAATCGCCTGTTCACCCGCGGCTTTCAACGCCGAACTCTGTATACCTGCGTCCGATCGGCGCGCCCACACGAGACCGGTCGCACCCAGCTGTTTCGCCTGCTCGACCAGCTCGTCGAGCTCGCGCCGCGAGTACTTGGACGCACCGGGAATCGCAAAGCCTCGTACTTCGCCGCCGCCAGCGATCGCGTCGCGGAAGACAGAGAACTCAGAAGCCGCAAACGCGTCGGAGAGATTCGCGATCTCCAGGCCGAAGCGCAGATCCGGCTTGTCGGACCCGTACTTGGCGATCGCGTCGGCGTACGGCAGCCGCAGAAACGGCCGCGGCGCATCGCGCCCGATCAGCGCCATGAGCCGTTCCATCAGCGGCTCGAGCAGGCCGAAGACCATGTCCTCTGTGGCAAATGAAATCTCGAGATCGACCTGGGTGAATTCAGGCTGCCGGTCGGCGCGCAGATCTTCGTCGCGAAAACACTTGACGATCTGAAAGTAGCGATCGAGCCCGGCAATCATCAGGATCTGCTTGAAGATCTGCGGCGATTGCGGCAGCGCGTAGAACTCACCCGGGTGAACGCGGCTCGGCACCAGGTAGTCGCGAGCGCCTTCGGGCGTCGACTTCGTCAGCATCGGCGTTTCGATTTCGAGAAACCCCTGCTCATCGAAGTACTCCCGGATCGCCATCGTCGCCCGGTGCCGCATGATCATGTTGCGCTGCATCCGCGGCCGCCGCAGATCGACGTAGCGATACTTCAACCTCGCTTCCTCGGTGATCTCCACGTCGTCACTGATCATGAACGGCGGCGTTTTGGCCTCGTTGAGCAGCCGAATCTCGCGCGCCGCGACTTCGATCTGGCCAGTGGCGATCTTGTTGTTCACTGTTTCCGGCGCTCGATGCTCGACCTCGCCGCGCACCGCAATCACGAACTCGAGGCGAAGACGTTTCGCGTCGGCCACGAGCGCCTCGTTGTCGCGAACGATGACCTGCGTCATGCCGTGTCGATCCCTGATGTCGACGAAAACCAGCGAGCCGAGATCCCTGACGCGGTGCACCCAGCCGAGGAGCGTGACCTCCTTGCCGACCTCGTCGGCGCGCAGAGCGCCGCAGGTGTGGGTTCGGGCGAGCTTGCCTAACGGTTCAATTTGCATACAGTCTCAACTAATGGCGCTTCGAGCTTCGATCACGTCGAACATTCTTCACTGTCGCGCTACATTCATGTCTTAAGAGATCACAGGAGAAGAGAGAAAGGAGAACATTCGTGTTTTCACAAAAGATTCCCTTTCTCCTTTCTCTTTTCTCCTGTGATCTCTTGGGGGTGGCTGTCGTTGATTGAGCTGTGTGTCGAGTTCTTCACGAGCTCGGCGACCGACGGACGTCGCACCGATTGCTGTTCCCCGGTTTCGAGGTTCTTTATCGTGACTTCTTTCCGCGCGATCTCGTCGCCTCCCAGGATTGCGGCGAAGCGAATCCTCTTGCTCGACGCATACTTCATCTGCTTGCCGAGCTTGTCAGCCTCCGGATATATCTCGACACGCACGTTCCCCTGACGCAGTTCGGCCGCCAGCTTCAGCACCTCAGGGATGGTCGGCGCATCAAACACCGTCAGCAGGACGTCCGCCGAGGCCTGCTCGACCTCTGCGGGGAACATCTTTCGCTCGGTCATCACCACCAGTATGCGTTCGAGCCCCAGCGAGAAGCCGCAGGCCGGCACGTCTTCGCCGAGAAACATGCCAATCAAGCCGTCGTAACGTCCGCCGCCGCCGAGGCTGCCGGCCAGATCCGGGACGGTCACCTCCATGATCGCGCCGGTGTAGTACGAGAGCCCGCGCGCGAGGCGCGGTGCGAACTTCACGTGCCCTGCGGCGGACGTCGACTCGACGAGATTCATGATCTCGCCGAGATTGTCCGCCGCGGCCGCTCCTTCTCCATCTCGAAAAGATGCGACGTCGCTCGATCCAATGTTGTCGAGCAGTGCCTTCGCGGCATCGCGCGGTACCGTCCGTGAAACCATTTCCTCGAGCACGCCATCGACACCGATCTTGTCGAGCTTATCGAGCGAGATGAGCGCCGCCGTGTGGAGCGACGGATCAATGCCCGCCCGGTTCAGCGTCGCCGTCAGGAGCTGGCGATGGTTCAACTGGATCGTAAAGTCGTTGAATCCCAGTTCCCCGAGGACGTCGCTCACCGCCGAGAGCATCTCCGCTTCCACCACCGGCGACCTCGATCCGATGGCATCGACGTCGCACTGGTAGAACTCGCGAAAGCGGCCGCGCGCCGGCCGATCCGCCCGCCACACCGGTTGAACCTGGTAGCGCTTGAAGTACTTCGGCAGCTTGCCGCGGTACTCGGCGACGACCCGCGCCAGCGGAACCGTCAGATCGTATCGGAGCGCCAGGTCGGTCTCCCCGGACGATTCATGCTCGCCGCGGCGGAGCACCTTGAAAATCAGCTTATTGCCCTCTTCGCCGTACTTTCCGGTCAGCGTCTCGATGTTCTCGAGCGCGGGGGTTTCAAGCGGCTCGAATCCGTAGCGTTGATAGACCGACGTGATGATCCCGATCACGTAGTCGCGCCGCCGGACGTCTTCCGGCAGGAAGTCGCGCATTCCACGCGCCGGACGGGTCTGCTGCGACGCCATCAGCGAGCGAATCCCGTGCGCACGGCGTCCATGTAGTCAAGCCGATATTCGACGTAGCGTTCGGCATACACGCGAATCGACCGGACGTCCTCCTCGGTCAATTCACGGCGCACCTTGCCGGGGCTTCCCATCACGAGCGATCGCGGCGGCACGCGGGTGCCTTCCGTCAACAGCGTTCCGGCCGCCACAATCGAGTCCGCGCCCACGACCACGCCGTTCAGCAGGATTGCGCCCATACCGATCAGAATCCGGTCGTGCAGCGTGCAGCCGTGAACGATGGCCCCGTGCCCGATGGTCACCTCATCGCCGATCGTCGTCGGATGGGTGCCGTTCATCACGTGCACCGTCGTGTTGTCCTGGACGTTCGAGCGGGCGCCGATCCGGATCCAGTGCACGTCGCCCCGGACCACCGCATTCATCCAAATGCTGCTGGCTTCGCCAATCTCCACGTCGCCAATGACTTGCGCGGTGGTGTCGACGTAGGCGGTCGGGTGCACACGCGGAAGTGTGCCTTTGTAGGGCCGGAGCATCTAGTAATGATACAGGACTCGCGGCTCGCGATTAGCGGTTCGCGACTCGCGTTACCGGATGCGGGGCGCTACATCCGTTCAATTCCGCACGGCTGCCGGCGAGCCGCGGGCCGCGAAAGGCTACTTCTTCACCGTCGGATACGTGATCCCCAGCTGGTCCAGATAGGTCTTGTACTTCGTCGGGTCGTAGTAGTACTTCTTCATCTCCGCGCGGTACTTGTCCATCGTCCCCTTGTTCAGTTCGATGGCGGGCTTGTCTTCGGCTCGGATGAGCGGCTCGTACTTCGTCTCCTTCGTCTGGACGTTGCGGAAGTAGTCCCAGGCGGCCTGCACGAGCGCCGGCTTGGTCAGCAGATCGAGCATCGTCATCGCCTGCACCTTCGCTCCGGCGGTCACGCCCTTGTGAGCAATCGGCGTGGCCATGGCGATGGCGTTGGCCCAGTTGTGTCCCGGCAGGCCGGGGATGTTCGAGGGATACCGCAGCGTGATGGTTGGAAGGTTCCAGGAAATATCACCGATGTCGTCGGAACCGCCGCCGTTGTTCGTCTCGGCGGGACCCTGAAGTTTGACAATCGGTTTCGTGGTCAGCCCCGTTTCGCGCGATCCGAGTTCTTTCTGCAGCGCCTTGGCGAGCGTCTGGTCATCGTCGCTCCACTGCGGCAGGCCGACGCGATTGATGTTGGCGAACGCCGCTTCGGCGACCGCCTTGTTGAAGTGTTGCGGCCAGGCAGAGCCGAGCACACGAGTTGGCAGCAGCTCGGTGCCGGTCATCATCGCGGCCCCTTTCGCGATTGCGTCGCCCGTGGCCCAGAGATCCTTGATCTTCTGATAGGTGGTTTGACGGAAGTAGTACCAGACCGAGGCCGTTTGCGGCACGACGTTGGGCTGATCGCCACCGTTGGTGATCACGTAGTGCGAGCGCTGCTCGAGCGGCAGGTGCTCGCGCCGGAAGTTCCAGCCAATGTCCATCAGCTCCACCGCGTCGAGCGCACTGCGCCCGCGCCAGGGGGCACCAGCGGCGTGCGCGCTTTCGCCTTTGAAGGAGTAGAGCACCGAGACGAGACCGGTCATGTTTCCGCGATCGCCCCACGACACGCCCATGTCGTCGCCGACGTGGACGAAGAGGGCGACGTCAGCGTCTTTGAACAACCCGGCGCGAATGAAGTAAGCCTTCGTTCCGACCAGTTCTTCTGCCGTCCCTGACCAGATCCGAATGGTCCCGGGCAGCTTTTCCCGCTGCATGATCTTCTTCACCGCCAGCGCAGCCGTGATGTTCAGCGGCTCGCCGGAATTGTGTCCTTCGCCGTGACCTGGCGCGCCCTCGATGATCGGATCGTGATACGCCACACCAGGCTTCTGTGAGGCCTGCGGAATCCCGTCGATATCGGACCCCAGGGCGAGCACCGGCTTGCCGGAGCCCCACGTCGCCATGAACGCGGTCGGGATGCCAGCGATCCCTTCCTCGACGGAGAACCCGTTCTTCTTGAGGATGTCGATCAAGTAGCGGTTCGTCTCGACTTCCTGAAAGCCCAATTCGCCAAAGCTGAAGACGGAGTCCACCATCTGCTGCGTGAACACCTTCATCGAATCGATCTCGGCCGCCGCGTCGCTCTTCAGCTTGGCCACGCGCGGCTCGTCCGCCGGGGGCGTGGGTGGCGTTCCCTGGGCCTGGTCGCCGCCGGCCTGCGCCAGCACGCTGGCGGCCGCCGCCAGGGCCATGACTATCGCGATCAGCTTCGATCGAGTCTGCATTTCAATCACGTTGGCTGCCTCACTGTTCGGGTGATGTCGGGGAAGGATAGCAAACGATGTCATACTTAGGCGATCAAATGCCCATCGTCGATCGGTTCGGCCGTCCGCTGCGCAGCCTCCGGATTTCGGTCACGGATCGGTGCAACCTGCGCTGTCAGTACTGCATGCCCGAACAGGACTACGTGTGGCTTCCCCGCGAAAGCCTCCTGACATTCGAGGAGACCGCAGCCATCGTCGATGCGTTCACCCCTCTTGGCGTCAATCGGGTCCGGATTACGGGCGGCGAGCCACTCCTGCGGCGCGATCTGCCGGTGCTGATCGAGTCGCTCGCAGCCAGGCCTGCGCTCGACGATCTCGCGCTGACGACCAATGGCGTGCTGCTTGCGTCCTACGCGTCAGCTCTGCGCTCCGCGGGCCTGCATCGGATCACCGTCAGCCTCGATACGCTCGACCCTGAGCGCTTCCAGGCGTTGACGCGGATGGACGACCTCCGCCGGGTCCTCGCCGGCATCGAGGCAGCCGCTTCTGCGGGCTTCGATTCGATCAAGCTCGACACCGTCGTCATGCGCGGCGTGAACGACGACGAGCTGGTGCCGCTGCTCGAGTACGCGCGAACCATCGGCGCGGAACTGCGGTTCATCGAATACATGGATGTCGGCGGTGCCACTCAATGGAAACCGTCGACCGTCGTCTCGCGACGCGAGATGCTTTCACGTCTTGAAGCGCACTACGGCGCCGCCCCCCTCCCGATCGACGAAGTGTCTTCCGCGCCGGCGGATCGTTTCGTTTTGCCGGACGGCACGACGTTCGGCATCATTTCTTCGACGACCGAACCGTTCTGCGCATCATGCGATCGCAGCCGGCTCACCGCTGATGGCGTGTGGTTACTCTGCCTCTACGCATCGACTGGCACGGATCTGCGACGCCCGCTTCGCGCGGGTGCCACGCGCGAGGATCTCCGCCGATTGATCGAGGCGGTGTGGTCGGTCCGCGCCGACCGCGGAGCCGAAGAACGCCTCGGCATGGATCGCGAAACGACCCTCATTCCGGTGCGGTCCCTGAAGAAGGATGCTCACCTGGAGATGCATACGAGAGGCGGCTAATTGCGGATGGCGGATTGATGACTGCAGATTTTGTTGATCGCAGATTGGCGTTTGAGAGTGTCGATTGTCGATTGATTGTAATTGGTGATTGCGATTGACGATTGTGATTGCGATTGACAATTGCGATTGACAATTGCGATTGACGAATGACGATTGACGATTGCGAATGACGATCGTCACCCGCGCCGTTGAGACTTTCGCTGGCGGGCGGCGCCCTTCCGGGCCAGTTCCAGTTCATAATTGTGCTTTGCCGTCTTTTCTGACTGCACAAAGATCGCGACGAGCTCGTTCGCCTCGTCGCGCAGCGACTCGATATCATCGGTTGCGCGAATCGAGCTGTCGATCAGCAATTGCAGCCATCCCAGGCTCTCGTCGGCTTCCTCTACGGCAACGCCCAGCTTCGAAATGAACTCTTTCCGCGTCCGCGCTCGGCAGGCCGCACGGTAATTGCTGTCGGTGCTTCCTGAAGAATCGAGCAGCTGTTCTCGAATCGAGTCCGCTGCGGGGGTCGTGGGCAACGCCTCGCACAACTTGATGACCCTGTTTGCGAACGCACGAGTGCGGGCTTGAAGGGCCAAGGCTTTCGGGTTCATGCCTGGCCTGAACAGCACAAGGCGTGCCCGCAGCTGGACATAACAGACGCGTAAGCGATGGCCAGGAAGGGCGCCGGGTGAACGCAGAATCCGCGCCATGGCGGTCGGTTCAAAGTCGCAAAATCCGCAATCCGCAAATCCGCAACTCAATCGCCAATCCGCAGTCCACAATCCCAATCGCCAATCCACAGTCTCAATCCGAAATCGACAGTCTCAAGATCGGCAATCTTCAGTCCGAATTCCGCAATCGGCCGCTGTCACAAACCCTCCTCTCAGAACGTTGTATAAGTGTGAGCGCATCAGGGCTCTTGGCCACTTATCCCTCGACCCATCCGATCAAAGAAACAGCGATCGAGGATCCGTCGGTAACGGTCTCGTCACTCTTCGACCTGCATGCGAACGGCGTGTATCGGCTGGCGCTCGCGATGCTGCGCGAGCCGGAGGCAGCGCAAGACGTCGTGCAGGACACTTTCGCGCGGCTGATCGAGCAGCTTCGCGTTCATGGACCGCTGACCAACCCACGCGGCTGGCTGTATACCGTTGCCGCGCACGCCTGTCGCGATCGGCAGCGGCGGCTGGGACGCTGGCTCCCGTGGATCAGCGAGCGAGACACTCGAACCGCGTCTGACACTCCGGATCGTCTCGACGGCACCCAATCAGTCCTCGACGCCATTCGCGCCCTCTCTTCACGAGACAGATTGCTTGTCGCGTTGCGCGCGCAGGGATTGTCGTACCGCGAGATCGCGGACGCGGCCGCGATTCGGTCTGCCTCCGTCGGTCGGCTTCTGACGAGGGCGCTCAATCGGCTGCAACGGGAATTGGATCGCCGGCGCTGAAGGCGTCTGGCTGGAGATATCAACATGTCACCCTGTCTGACCGACCAGGAACTTCAGGCGATTGCCGATGATGAGGCGCGCCCGGATGTTGCATCACACATTGAAGAATGCCGCGAGTGCGCCGCACGGCTTGCCGCCCGGACCCGATTGCTCGCCGAGGCAACGGCGGCCGCCGGCACCGCCGAACTTCTCCCGGAGGCTCGCCTTGCCATTCGACGACGACTCGAGCGCGTCGCCGCCGAGGGAGCCACAACGCTGCGGCCAGTGGTCCGCGGGCGGCGCTGGCTGTGGATGATTCCGCTCGCCGCTGCGGCGACGTTGCTGATGATGGTCTATGTCCTCCCCGGCATCGATCGGCGGACCACGGTGTCGGCGGCCGAGATTCTCGGCCGCTCACGATCCGCGCTGGCCGCGCCGGCCTCCGGCATCGAGGTGCTGACCTACGATCTCGAGCTCGCAGGCGTGCTCGCGGATCTCGTGCCTGAAGAGCAGGCAGGACGATTCATCGTCCAGGAGCTCATCGACCACGATCACAACGGCCGCTATCGCATCGTCAAACTGACCGCGGACGGCCAGATCGTCGGTGGTGCGGCCGATGATACGGTGCGTGGCACGCGCGCCCGCTATATGCGCGCGAATGGCCGAGGGTATCTGCTGCGATTCCACGGAGCGGAACCAACCGCGCTGTCGATTCCGGCAGTGAAGCGGGCGGCGCTTCAGACATTCATCGGCTTCATGCAGGCAAGCAGCACGCAAACGTTGCGTGAAGTCCAGCGCGGCGCCGACGCGTGCTATGAAATTGACATCCCCGGCCATGCGATGGCCGGCGGAACACTCGTCGCACTCGACAACGCTCGCGCGGTCGTGACGGTCGCGGATTCACGGCTCGTTGAGTTCTCCGCAACCGGTCGCATCGCCGATCGATCGTTCATGATTGACTTCTCGCTGCTGACACAGAACTTCCACCCGGGCGACTCGGCACAAGACGACGAGTTCGACATCGCACCGCAACCCGGCGACGTCGTCCTGCAGGGCAACGCGTCGCAGAATCCCATTTGGGACGTCGTGACGCGCGCCCTCGGCGCAATTCCGGTCGCTTCTGCGCCGGGAGGCCAACCGGGCGGACCGCGCCCGGGGCAATGACCTTGCCCGACGCGATTCTCACCGAGTCACTGACGAAGTACTACGGGCCGGTCGTGGCGCTGGAGTCTCTCGATCTCGCCGTCGCACCCGGTGAGATCTACGGATTCCTCGGCCCGAATGGCGCCGGCAAGACGACAACCATTCGGATCCTCCTCGATCTCGTGCGGGCGACGAGCGGTCGCGCACGCATCGAGGGGCTTGACTGTCGCGCCCGGAGCGTGGAGGTGAGGCGCCGCATCGGCTACTTGCCGGCCGAAATGCCCCTCTATCGCGAAATGACGGGGGCTGCCTACCTGCAGTTCCTGTCCTCCCTCGAATCGCGACCGGTGGACGAATCCTATCGACGACAACTGTTCGCCAGGTTCGACGTCAGCGACGTCGATCTCCGCCGGAGACTCGATCACCTGTCACACGGCATGAAGCGGAAGTTCGGCATCATTCAGGCGTTGATGGGACGTCCGTCGCTGCTCATCCTGGACGAACCGACATCGGGGCTCGACCCGCTCATGATCGAGGCCTTCGCGGAAACGGTTCATGAGCTCAAGACCGACGGACGTACGACCATTTTCCTGTCTTCACACGTGCTGTCCGAGATCGAGCGCTTGTGTGATCGCGTGGGGATTATCCGCCGCGGCCGGCTCGTGCGAGAAACGTCGATCGCGGATCTGCGTCGAAACACACCGCGGCGATTACGCGTGTTCTTCGAGGGTCCGGCACCATCGCCGCCTCCGTCGCTCGCGGATGCCGTCCGCCGCAGCGACGCGCGCCAGTGGGAACTCGAGTGGTCCGGGCCTCTCGGCGGCGCGCTCGATGCCATGCAGGGACTTCCCGTTTCCGACATCGAAATCGAGCCGTTCAAACTCGAGGATTACGTTCTCCAAGCCTACTCGGGCGTCGTCACAGGCCGGGAATGACGCTGCTCCCGCTCGTCGGTCGCTCGCTCGCGCGCCATCGCGCACTCGTCGTCGCGCTCGCTGCGCTGCTTTCGGCCTTCCAGACGATCGACGTGGTTGTTGCCTACAACCTCCAGTCGAACGGCCTCTATGCGCAGATGGCCGCGCTCGTTCCCAGCTTCATCCAAGAGGCGATGGGCGGTGTACTTGTCGGCTCGTTTGCCGGCGCGATCGCGGTTGGTTTCGTGCATCCGCTCGTGATGCTGTCGCTCTCGTGCGCGGCAATCTACATGGCGAGTGAACCTGCCGGCGAAGTTGAGGAGGGTCTGGTCGATCTCGTCGTCGCGCGGCCGGTTCCGCGATTTCTGATCGTGACTCGCTCGGCCATTGTGTATGTCGTCGGCACCCTCGCCGTCGTTGCGGCGATGTTCGCAACGAGCCGAATCGCTGTCGGCTCGATGTCGCCAGCGACTCTTGGCGAAGTTCCGGCCAGGCGTCTGGCCTGGCTGGCCGTCAATCTGCTGGCGATCGCCTGGTGCTTCGGAGCCGCCGCCCTCGTGCTCGCCTCCCGGCTTCGCCAGCGGGCACGCACTGCCGGAACCGTCGCACTCGCGGCCGTCTCGCTCTACTTGCTGCAGTTCGGCGCGGCCGCATGGGCTCCCCTGCGACCCTTTGCGCGTGTCTCACCGTTCCACTATTACGAGCCGATGCAGATTCTGTTGGGACGGGGGACCCCCACGACGAACATCGTGGGTCTACTGACGGCGACGACGATCCTGTTGGGGATCGCCTACGTGATGTATGAACGGCGTGACCTGTAAATGAACAATTGGCAATCTCAATCAACAATCGCCAATCGTACAAATCCGCAATCGCCCGTCATCAATCGCCAGTCGTCGTCAGGGTTTCTCCACGCGGAAGGCGATGTACATCAGCGTGCTCTCGCGCTCGATCAGCAGGACAGCCGCAGCGCCGGGCTTCAACTGCGTCGCGAATATCTTCACATCGTCCGCGCTCCTCACCGCCTGGCCATTCAACGCGTAAATCACGTCTCCTGGCTGTAGCCGACCTTGCTGGGAGAACGGGGTCTCAGGTGTTACCCGTGCAACCACTGCGCCCTTCTGCCGACGTACGGACGGCAGCAACGCTGCCACCGTTGGGTTGAGATCGAGCAGGACTACGCCAAGCGGTCGGATCGCTTGCTGCGCTCCGAGAAGCCCTTCCAGCTCGCCGGTGTCATTGGCGCGTTCCACGACCGGCACCGTGACCGTGCGTGTTCGTTCTCCCCGACGGATTTCCAGCATGACCTGCTCACCAACGCCGCGCGTGTAGACGTTGATTCGAAATTGCCGCCCGTTCTCCATCGGCTTGCCGTCAAGGGTGAGCACGATGTCGCCGGGCTCGAGGCCGGCTTTCTCCGCCGGACCGCCAGGAGTCACGTCCGCGAGGATGACGCCTGCATCAAAGGTCAGCCCGAGCGCTTCGGCCATCAACGGAGTGATCGTCTGAGAATTGACGCCGATTTCTCCACGCCTGACTCGCCCGTTTTTCCGAATCTGCGTAAAAACGTTGCGGACGATGTTGCTGGGAGCGGCGAATCCGATGCCTTCGCTCCCCCCGGACTGCGAGTAGATCAACGTGTTGACGCCGACCAGTCTTCCGGCGGTGTCCACCAGCGCGCCGCCGCTATTGCCCGGATTGATGGTCGCGTCGGTCTGAATGTAGATCATCGGGTCGTCCGGCGTGAGCTGACGCGCGACCGCGCTCACGACCCCCATCGACACCGACGACTCGAGCCCCAGAGGACTGCCGAATGCCAGCACGAGTTGCCCCGCGCGCAACTCATCGGAATCCCCGAACTGGAGCGCCCGCAGTCCCTGCGCATCGACCTTCACGACAGCAATATCGGTCTCATGATCGACAGCAACGACCCGAGCGCCGACCGTTCGGCCTCGCCGCTTGATGATCGAACGCCCGGGTGTACCCTCAATCGGAAGCTCGACTTCGACCCGGGTCGCGTTTTCGACCACGTGCGCGTTCGTGACGATGTAGCCGTCGGGATCCACGACGACGCCTGACCCGCTGCTTCGTTCCAGCTGAGGCTCAGTCGTCGTCGCCCGGTCTTCTTCGTCGGGAGGGGGATATCCGGTGACGAAGATCTGAACGACGCTGGGGCTGACCCTGGCGGCAAGATCTTGGAGAGAGCGCGAGAGCTCCGCGAGCGCCGGCGCCGACGTTGGTGTCGGCGTCTGCGCTGATACGCTGGGAGGGACGCACAGACAAAGCACCAACAGCGCGAGCGACCGAAGCATGAACATTCCGGTAGATCGTAGCACGCTGACGCGGAGCTCCCAGCCACGGATCCCGGCGATGAGGCCCTCTCCTTGACACGGGCCCTCCACATCAATTCCAATCCGCGCATGCGCGTTTTGCTGGCAGCGGTCCTTGGGCTTGCGCTCGTGCCGGGTGACCCACAGGGAACCAAAACGACGGGTAGTCCCGAGGAGAATCTACCGAAAACCATCCGACGCCTGACTCATTTCGGCGAACGCGCGTCGTGGTCGCCGGATGGGAAGCGCATTGCGTTCATGGAGAAGAGCTTCGGGGACGCCTACGAGGTCGACCTCGCGACCGGCGCCATCCGGCTCCTGACCCATTACGCGCATCCAGGATTCCTGCGGGTGCAGTTTCTACCGAACGGCGATTATTTTCTGATTGGCGCGCGGACGTTTACCGATATCAGCACGACGCGTTCCCGCGATCAGGAGATGTGGCTCCTCAAAGCGGACTTCAAGCCCGGGGACCATGCCATCCCGATCGAGCACAAGATCTCGGAAGGCGTCGCGATCTCCAGGACGGCGATGAAGATCGCGTGGTCGAACACGCGCGGGCAGTACCCTGATCGATTCAAAGAAGGTGAATCGGCGATGTTTATCGCCGATGTCGTCTACGAGGGTGGCCGGCCCAAACTGACCAACGAGACGGAGATTCTTCGTGCGAACGCGCCCGAGTGCACGCTCGAGGCGCAGGATTTTCGAAAGAACGACACCGAGCTGATCTACACGTGCTACCGCTCGCCGTTCGCGGACGTCTTCGGCATCGACTTGAAGACGAAGAAGACGACCGTCTACCGCAAGGTCGCCGGCGAGTACAACGAGGTTGAAGGCATCTTCCCGGATGGCGAATACACGCTGGTCGAGTCCAGCCGGGAACAGCTGGAACAGAACTCGAACTACATCGACATCTGGAAGCTGAAGCTGGAGCCCAATAGCACGGACTTCACCCGCGTCACGCACTGGGGTGAATATCGCGGCTACAAGGCATCCAACCCGGTCGTCAGCCCCGACGGTACCCGTATGGCCTATCAGTCGGCGCGCAGCAAGGATCCCGCTGGCGTTGGATACGGCATCTTCGTGATGGACGTGAAGGAGAAAGAACGCAAATGACCATGTTTCGTCGTCTGTTGCTCCGTGTCGCAACCGTTGCCGCCGTTGCTCTCTCGACCGTGTCCGCATCGTCGCCCGCCGGCGAGCGCCACTATCTCTACGTGGCCGAACCTGGCATTCGCAACTACGTGGAGTACGGCGGCATCGGCGTGATCGTGTACGACATGGACCACGGCCATAAATTCGTCAAACGCATCCCGACGTTCCCTGAAGTGGCCGGCCAGGAGCCCGAAAATGTCAAAGGCGTCGCGGCGAACGCCAACACGGGACGGCTGTACGTGTCGACGATCAGGCGGGTCGCGGCAATCGACCTGAAGACGGAAAAGATTCTATGGAACAAGGAGTACGAAGGCGGCGCTGATCGCCTCGCTGTTTCGCCGGACGGCAAGGTTCTCTACGTGCCGTCGCTCGAGGGCCCGTACTGGCATGCCGTCGACGCGATCACCGGCAACGTCATCGCAAAAATCGTCACCGATTCCGGCGCGCACAACACGATTTACGGCGCCGACGGCCAGCGCGTGTACCTCGCCGGCCTGAAGATGCCGAAGTTGCTCATTGCGGACGCACGCACGAACACCGTCGTCAAGGAAGTCGGCCCGTTCAGCAACGTCGTCCGCCCATTCACGGTGAACGGCGCCGAGACGCTGTGCTTCGTCAACGTGAACGAGCTGCTCGGCTTCGAGATCGGCGACATGAAGACCGGAAAAGTGCTTCACAAGGTCGAGGTCACCGGGTTCGAGAAAGGACCGGTCAAGCGCCACGGCTGTCCGTCGCACGGCGTCGGGCTGACGCCGGACGAAAAGGAACTGTGGCTGGCCGACGGGCACAACGAGCGGATGCACATCTTCGACGCGACGGTCATGCCGCCGAAGCAGGTTGCCACAATCAAGCTGCGCGATCAGCCGGGGTGGGTGACGTTTAGCCTGGACGGTCGCTACGCGTATCCGTCCACCGGCGAAGTGATCGACACCAAGACGCGGAAGATTCTCGTATCGCTATCAGACGAGAAAGGCCGAGTGGTGCAGAGCGAAAAGGTCGTCGAGATTGTGAAGGACGACGCCGGGCACATCGTACGAACTGGGGATCAGTTCGGTGTGGGGCGGAAGAAGTAACGGCTTCCAGTGGTTTCAAAACCGGTTTCAGGCGCGGGTCCTGCCCGCGAACAGCCCCACTTCGTCCTCGGCCGAGAAGCCCTTGCAACGGGGAGACGGCCTGCGGCGCCGCCGGCCCGTTCGCACCCCTGCAATGACAAGCCAACGCTCATGCTGGCGAGCCGTACGACGAGCGTTGCGCGATTTACGGGTCTACACATTGATCCTTCGACAAGACGGAGGTGTAGATTGCGGCCCCCAGCCGATAACGATCTGACACGGACACCCAGTGACACGGACGTACCGCCTATAGCAAAGACCCCATCCACGCTCGCCGCGCCGGCTACGAGGGGCGAATCAGCAACTCGTTCCGGAACAAGTTGACGTTGGCACAACATTCGTGCCGCTCGTCGGCTGCAATGGCTGTTCGCCAGCCAGCCACGAAGAACTCTCCGTGTTAGATAGCGCGCCCCAGCGGCGCGATTGTAGAGATCGAACCACTCCCATGTACAGCAAGTTTACGGCTCTATCTACGTGTCGGTGGGGGTATCGTGCCATCGGTTGCGCGGTGCGTAGCCGCATAACCAGTTGAGAGCCCGGTGTCGCTCTTGTGCAATCGAGGTCGCTTGAGCCCACTGTTCTGCTGACGCTCGAGCGTACGAGCGCCCGAACACAGGAAAGTCCTCCTCGACTGCCGCTGGAATGTCCCCACGAGACGCAGCTTGCTCCGCCGCGAGGCGGACCACGTCGCTCAACGACATCCCCCGCGGCGCCGTCACCGGAGAGGCATTCTCAATCAGTTGACGCGTTCGGCTGCGCCAGTGCCACAGCTCGGCCACATCCCTGGCAGCCGACAGCGCCTTCAAATCCCGCAGAGTTGCAGACCGCTGCGCATCCCGCACAGAACCTGCAGGCAAGCGCTTCAAATGATCGATTTCTGCCTGGGTGTCATAGGGAGGTAGTGCGTCGACATGTCCAAGAGCCCACAGCAGGCACTCGGCGCCTTCCATTAGCCAGGACACATCCCGTTGCGCCTGCTCGGAAACTGCCTCCGGTGAAATTGTCAGAAAGGCTCGCTCGGCGGATGACATCAACTCCCATAGACCGCTCTGTTGAAGCGTGCGCACGGATTCGTGACGCCGCGCCTGGAGCTCGTCCAGAAGCACTTGGCGTTCGCTGGCAGTCGAATCAGCGACCAGACCCGCAAGGAAGGCCGGCGGCGGAGTGGCCAACGCCGACACCAGTAGGTGCTTCAAAATGATCGCCCTCGCCACCGCATCTGAAGCCGATGGCGCGCCGCTCTTTCGAATGAATAACTTCACACTCGTGCCTGCTCCGATGTGCGCGGGATTTGGCAACTCGTTCCGGAACAGGCACAACATCGGTGCCATCCGTCGGCTGAACGGCCCCTTGGGCGCCGCCTCTACTCCGCCGCGAACTCCTGCCGCGCATACAACTCGAGGTAGCCGCAAGATGAGCACCGGTACGCTCCGATGGGAACGAGGGTGTCATTGGGCACCTTCGTGCCAAGCCAAAAGGATTTCAGGGGAGCGCCTGCTACCCACTGGCTCACTACTCGAGCGCCATGGGTGTTGTCGAGCACGAAGCCTTGTTCCATTCCGCTCCCGCACTTAGCACACCGCCCCGGTAAATGAGCCACTGAATGCCCTTTCACAACGTCACTGCGACCGGGCGGCCGGTGAATACCACGCGATGAGACGACCGACCGCCAGCGGTTCGAACGTGGATCTCACGGCCGAGCGGCGGTCGCATGCGTGAACCCGGCACAAGGCGCAGTGTCAGACGACGCGCGGCGTCGTCCCACCGCGCTTCCATCCCCATCCAGTCTCCGCGGCGGTAGTTGAAGCTCCGCCCGTCGTCGTCGTAGAACGTGAACGCCCCATCTGCTCCTGGGTAAACGACCAGCGTCAGTGGTTCATCGACCGGCTCGTCCACGTACTGTTTGATCGGACCGAACGGCAGGATTGCTCCCGCCCGCACGTGCAGCGGCATCGTCGCCAGTTCCACTTGCCGATCGATTTCGCGGCCGCCAGTGATTTGCGACTGGGTCCAGAAGTCGTACCACGTGCCACGCGGGAGATAGAGCCGGCGCGATGTCGCGCCCTTCTCCACCACCGGCGAGACGAGGACATCGCGTCCCCACAGGTATTGATCCCCGCGCCGAACCGCTTCCGGATCGTCGGGATAATGCAGCCACAGCGCGCGCATCATCGGCAGGCCGGTCTGGCAGCATTCGCGCGCGACTGAGTAGACGTAGGGCATCATCCGCGATCGCAGCTCGAGATACTGCTTGACGATCGGCTCGACCGCGGCGTTGTGCAGCTCGCTGACGTCTGGTTCGCCGGCGCCGCCGGTGTAGCCGCGCGTTTCGGACGGACCGACCTCACCGGTGTTCCAACCCCACGGCAAACGGAGATGCCACGTGCGGCCGTGCGCGCGGAACAGCGGACAGAAGGCGCCGAACTGGAACCAACGAACGTGCAGCTCGCCGGTGTATTCCGGAGTCGGGACAAACCCGCCGATATCTGTGCCCCAGAACGGGATGCCTGAAAGGCCCGTGTTCACAGCGACGGGAACGTGCGTCTTCAGAGTTTCCCATGTCGAGTACACGTCGCCGGACCAGAGGAACGCACCGTATCGCTGCATGCCGGGCGCGCCGTTGCGATGAAGCGCGAACGGGCGCTCGTTCTGTCGCCACAGTTGCGGACCTTCCCAGTACATCCGGATCCGCGCGAGACGTGACGGCTGATCGAGGCCATCTCCCTGATCCGGCCACCAGCCGTCGATGCCGAGATCGTAGACAGGCTTGTGATACGGCCAGTAGCAGGGCACGGCACGATCGTCGGGCCATTTGTCGTCTGGCGTGCGGCCGCTTGGAACCGCCTTGTCAGGCGTACACGCATCGTGAACCGTTCCAGTCATGCGGCGTCCTTCGATCACCGCATGCAGGACGACGTGGAAGTGCTGCGCGTGCAGCTCGTCGATCATCTGTTGTGGATTCGGAAAGTTCTCCTTCTTCCACGTGAACTCGCCGTTGCGCGTGTTCCAGCCCGACGGGGTGAACTCGGTGCCGAGGTAAATGAGCGCATCGCACGGCAGCCGCTTCTCGCGTAACGTGTTTGCGACCCACTTCACCTCGTCCGGCCCCGCCAGCGTGCGGTGCGACTGCATGTAACCAAACGTCCATCGCGCCGGCAGCTCCGCGTAGCCGGTGATCCTTGCATACTCCTGGACGATGACTCGTGGGTCGGATGATGCGGTGATGAAGACGTCGAGCGGCGGCGCGTCAGCCAACGGCGACAGTCGCCCTTCGCTGCCCGTAAGGTCAAAGGCTCCAAGCGGCTGATGGATGTACATGCCCCAGCCTTCGGTTCCGATGACCCACTGGATCGGGACGCGGCCCCCGTGCGTGCGCAGCTGGTACCCGCCCTGTCCGTTGCGCCCGCGATCGACCATGCCTTTCCTGTCGAACTGCGGCCCGCCCTCTCCCATCCCGAGCACCGGCCCGTTTCCCAGGAGAAATGCAACCGTCGACGAAGCGGCATCCAGTGTGAGCCGCTGAATCGGCTTACCGTTAGTGGTGTCGACGTGGATGGCGGGAGGCTCGGCGGTGATTCGAACGACCACGTTGCCAGCAGGGATCGATTGGCCCGACGTGACGCGCCGCCGCGCGACGACACGCCCGGCACTCGCCGCAACGAGGGAATCATCGTCTCGCGTGATCGGCACGCCGACGGGCACGGCAGTGATTCGAACCGTCGCAGCGCTGACCGATCGCACGAGCAACTCGACGCGTTGCCCCGCGACGAGGATCTCGTCGGATTGACCGCGGAGGATACCCTCGCCCAAGGCGAGGCCGGCAGCTGCGCTGGCCACGCGTTTGACGGCATCCCGCCGGGAGAGACGACTCATTGAGAACTCTTCGTCGTGATGTATGCCCCTGACGTCTTGAAATCTCCTGCCTTCACGATCGAGAGCGCGGCCGGATCGATGTGCTTGCGGAAAGCCGCGTTGACCTGCTCGACCGTGAGCGCCTGGATCTTCGTCTCGAGATCGGAGTCCCACTTGTACGGCCGATCGAGCTGCTCGTGCGACGTCATCAGCGCGAGAAGCGCCGCATCCGTGGATCGCCCGACCATTCGGGAGTCGAGATACGCCTTCTTCGCCGCGGTCAGTTCCGCGGCAGTGAACCCGGAGTCATACACCTTCTTCAGTTCGTCGACGAAGCTCGCTTCCACTTTCGGACCGACGGCAGGATTCAGGCTCACGGTGCCGGAGAGCATCGCCGAATCTCCCTCCGCCGGCACGGTAATGCGCGCGTTGGCGCCGTAGCTGAGCCCTTCGCGGTTGCGAATGCGATCCGAGATGCGCGAGGTAATCGGCTCCCCAAACATGTAGCTCGCCAGCACCATCGCGGGGTAATCCGGATCGTTCTGCGACATCTGGAATCGTGCACCGGCCAGGAACTGCGCGTTCGCCTTGTCTGGCGTTTCAATCTTCTCGTTGATCGCGGGGACCTTCTTGTAGGGCGTGGTCAGCGGCTTGAACGCTCTGCTCGTATTCCACCCGGCCAGCAGCGACGCAGCCGTCTTTTGAATCTCCGCCGCATCCACTGGACCGACAACGGCGAGCACTCCGTAATTTGCGCCGTAGAACTGATCGTGGAACTTGCGAGCGTCCTCCAGCGTGGCTTTCTGCAGATCCGGGATCTGTTCCTGCTGTGTCGGACTGTACTGCGTGTCACCTTTCGAGAACGGGCTGAGATACCGATTCAGGCGCTCGGCTGCCAGTTGTGTCGGCTCGGTCGGCGCCAGCTCCAGCGCCTTCAGCCGCTGCGTCTTGATCCGATCGAAATCGTCCTGAGGGTAAACAGGCTCCTTCAGAATCTCGACGGCGAGTCGCAGCGCCGGGACGAAGTTCTCCGCCGGCGCCGAGATGGTTGCCGTTGCGCTCGATAACCCACCACCGGGTCCACCTCCCCGACCACCGCGGCCTCCGCCTCCGCCACCACCGCCGCTGACGAACACCTGGGCGTTGAGCTTCCGCAACTCCTCTTGAATCTGCTCCCTGGAATGGCTCTTCGTTCCCGCCATCAGCATGCTGCCGGCAAACGCCGCCGCTTCGCGCTGCCCCGCCAGCGTCGTCGCATCACCGAATCGGAGATCAAGGGTCGCGCCGACGATATTGTTGGCGGTCTTCTTCGACAGAATGGCCACCTTCATTCCGTTCGACAGCTTCGATCGGACGACGCGGCTGTCGATGTTGGCGATGGTCGGATCAAACGACTCACCGCGAACGACCGACACCTTGCTCGAATAGTTTCGGAACGTCTCTGCAAGATCAGGCGACGCCGGCACGACCGTGCGATCCGGTGACGCGTCCGGAATGTAGTAACCCACCGTCCGGTTGGAGGGCTTGAAATACGTCTGTGCCGCCCGGACGACGTCAGCCGGGACGATGTCCTGGAGCCGATCGTGCTGCAGGAACATCAGACGCCAGTCGCCCTGCGCAATCGAGCTGTTCAGCGCGCCGGTCGCAATCGATTGCGTGTTCGACAGGCTGTTCTCCAGCCCGCGCGCCAGCTGACTGCTGACGCGATCGATCTCTTCGCGCGTCGGTGGATTCTTCACGATGTCGTCGAGCGCCTTGTAGATCGCGTCGCGCACGGCATCGAGCGACTGATCCTGGTTCAACGAAGCCGACACGATGACGAGCCCTGGATCGTGCTGCAACTGAAAACCCATATTCACCGACTCGGCCAGCTTGGTATCGACGAGCGCTTTCGCAAGCCTGCCCTCCTGCGCACCACCGCCCCCTCCGCGTCCTCCACGGCCACCGCTTGCCCCGTTCATGACACCGGACAGCACCTGCAGGACCGCCGCGTCCGGGTGCCCGGCCGCTACCGCGTGGTACGCGATCATGACGTTCTGTCCCTGCCCGACGCGACGGAGCGACACAAAACGCTCTCCGTCCTGCGGCGGCTCGACGGTGTAGGTCTGATCAAGCACGCGCGCCGGGCGCGGCAGCTTGCCCATCGCGTCTCCAACCATCTGCAGCGTCTTCGGTTCATCGAGGCGGCCGGTGATGACGAGCACTGCGTTGTCGGGCTGGTAGAACTTCTTGTAGAACTCCGCGAGTCGATTCACCGGCACCTTTTCCAGATCGTCTTTCGAGCCGATCGTGGACTTCCCATAGTTGTGCCAGAGATAGGCCGTCGAGGCGACGCGCTCGCGCAGAATCGACGCCGGGTTGTTCTCACCACGCTCGAACTCGTTCCGCACGACCGTCATTTCCGTGTCGAGCAGCTCTTTCGTGAACTTCACGTTCACCATGCGGTCGGTTTCCAGGCTGAGCGCCCACTTCAGGTTTTCGTCGGTCGCCGTGAAGGTCTCGTAATAGTTGGTGCGGTCGTCGGAGGTGGTCCCGTTCCAGCTGGCCCCGCGCGATACCAGTTCATCCTTGATGTGGCGCCCGTTCGTGGTTTCGATGAAGTTCATGTGCTCGAGCAAGTGCGCCATTCCCGTCTCGCCATATCCCTCATGCCGCGATCCCACCAGGTAGGTCACGTTGACCGTGACTTTTGGATCGGCGGCATCCGGAAACAGCAGGACTCTCAACCCGTTCGGGAAGTCATATTCAGTGATGCCGCCCATCGACGCTTTCTTCACGACCCCGGCTGGCAGGGTCTGCGCGAAGACTGCCGCCAGAGCGCACGCGGTCAGCACGGTCACGAGCGCGAGCTTTCGAGTCATACGTCTCCTCTGTGCCGCGAATCATACAAAGGGCGCGCGGTCCGCTGCAAACGGGCCAAAGGCTCGCTTGATCTATAGTTAGCGCGGAAATCAGCTACCAGCTTCCAGCTCCCAGCTGAAGAAACGGAGATTGGAGAGGTGGGCAGGCGTCAGGTTACCTAAGCATCCAAGGAACGTCATGCAGAGCCGATCGTTGTTCGCCCTGTTGATTGCCATGCTGATGTCAGCGACACTGGCTGCCCAGCGTGGCGGTGGCCCTGCCGGACCACAGCAGGCAAGCACACCCGAGCCGCTCAAGTTCCGCTACATGGGACCGGCGCCTGCGGGTCGAATCGCGTCGGCCTCCGGTGTGCCCGGCGATCCGAACACGTACTACCTGGGGTCCGCGTCAGGAGGCCTGTGGAAATCGACGGACGCCGGTCAGACATTCGCTCCCATCTTCGACGATCAGAACGTCGCTGCCATCGGCTCGATCGCCGTCGCCGACTCCGACCCGAACATCGTCTGGGTCGGCACCGGCGAGCCGTGGGTGATTCGCTACAGCGACGTCATGGGAGACGGCGTCTACAAGTCGGTCGACGCGGGCAAGACCTGGCAGCACGTGGGGCTGGTCGAGACTGGTCGCATCTCGCGCGTCCTCATTCACCCGACGAACCCGAATATCGTCTACGTCTGTGCGCAGGGCCGTCTGACCGGTCCGCAGGAAGAACGCGGCGTTTTCAAATCAACCGACGGCGGCTCGAGCTGGCAGCATGTCCTGCTTGCGGATCGAAACACGGGGTGCTCCGGTCTCGACATGGACAAGTCCGATCCGAACACTCTTATCGCGGGGACGTGGCAGGTCGAACAACACACGTGGGCGCAGTTGAGCGGCGGCCCTGGCAGCGCCGTCTACGTGACGCACGACGGCGGAACGAAGTGGACGAAACCGACGGCCGGCCTACCGAAATCACCGCTCGGCAAGATCGACGTGGCGATCGCGCAGTCGAACACGAAGCGCATGTATGCGCTCATTCAGACCGCGGATCAGGGGTCGCTCTGGAGGTCGGACGACGCCGGCGCGACATGGAAAGTCGTCAGCTGGGATCGATCGCTCATTGGCCGCGCGGGTTACTACATCAAGCTGATGGTGAATCCGCAAAATCCGGACGACGTGTTCATCGCGAGCAGCAGCTTTCATCGCTCGACGAACGGCGGCGCGACGTTCAGCGGCAATGGCGGCGTGAATCCCTTCCAGGGGCAAGCGAGCTGCGGCGACTGCCACGACATCTGGATCGATCCCAAGGATCCGGTTCGCTACGTGCTGACCGATGACGGCGGCGCCAGCATCAACACCCAGCAGGGCAACTCACGCGTGACGCTGCCAAACGGGCAGATGTATCACGTGCACGTAGACAATCGCGTGCCCTACTGGATCTACAGCAACCGCCAGGACGACGGCACGATGCGCGGGCCGATGACGGTGTCGGAACAGACGGGCAACGGACGATTGCCGGCGGGCAGCACGATGCCGCAACCCGCGGCTGGTTTCGGCCGTGGAGGTCGAGGCGGCGGTCGCGCCGGCGGTCCGCCGACGACGGCGGGTGCGCCCGGTAATGCACCGCCTGCTGGAAACGCTCCGGCCGGGGCACGCGGAGCAGCGCCGGCACAACCTGCTCCGGCGGCCGCGGCCGCGCCCACCGGCCCGGCTCAACCTGCGACTCCGCCTGCGCAGTTCGCTGGAGGCGGCGGTCGCGGCGGTGGCACTCAACTGCAGTGGCAACCAGACATCGGGGGCTGCGAATCAGGCTTCACCATCCCTGATCCCGGTAACGCCGACATCGTGTATGCGTCGTGCTACGGGAACAAGGTGACCCGCTGGGATGCGCGCACCGGAACCGCACGATCGATCGAGCCGTGGATGATTACCCTGGACTCGCCTCCGAATGAGTCGAAGTACCGCTGTCACTGGACCGCACCGATGGCGATCGATCCGTTCGATACGCGAAACGTCTTGTATGGATGTCAACTGATCCTGAAGACCTCGAACGGCGGCCAGTCGTGGTCGGAGCTCAGTCCGGACCTCTCAACCAAAGATCCGTCACGCATCGTCTCGAACGGCGGTCTGGTCGGCGACAACCTGGGACAGTACTCCGGCGAAGTCCTGTGGGACATCGAGTACTCGAAGATCCAGCAAGGGTTGATCTGGGCCGGCACCAACGATGGAAAGCTCTGGTACACGAAGGACGGCGGCTCGAACTGGATCGACGTCACGAAGAACTTCAAGGATCTGCCACCCTGGGGCACGTTCACGCAGATCTGGCCGTCGACGTTCGACGCCGCGACCGTGTATACCTCGGTGTCCTTCCACCTGATGGACGATCGCAAACCTTACGTCTACAAGTCGACCGACTTCGGCGCGACGTGGACGAAAATCACGGGCAACATCCCGACCGGACATCCTCTCGACTACGTTCTCTCCTTCTCCGGCAATCCGAACAAGAAGGGAATGCTCTTTGCCGGAACCGCACGTGCTTTCTACTACTCGCTGGACGACGGCACGACCTGGAATCGTTTCAAAGAGGGGCTGCCCCCGGCGCCCGTCAGCTGGATCACGGTCGAGCCACGATTCCACGACGTCGTCATCTCCACTTACGGGCGTGGCCTCTACATCCTGTCAAACATCGCGGCACTGGAGCAGACTGGCAGTTCCGCACCAACACCGACCACGGTCCAGGTGTTGGAGCCGACACCGATTTTCCGACTGGCTCGCAGCGTATTCACTCAAGCCGGCCGCCCGCACTTCACTTTTTTCCTGCCGACCGCACCATCTGCGCCGATCGAGATGGAGATTCTCGATTCGTCAGGAAAGTCGGTCAAGAAGCAGCCGGTCACCGCCCATCAGGGCTGGAACGGCGCGGACTGGGATCTGCGTTACGAGGCTCCGACGCTCGTCGCGCTGAAAACGACGCCGCCGGAGAATCCGCGCATCTGGGACGAGCCCAGATTCCAGGACAAGGACACGCGGACCATCACGCACTGGGGAATCACGCCGCAGACCGGCGTGCCGATGGCAGCGCCGGGCAAGTATCAGGTCCGCTTCACGATCGACGGCAAGCCCTACACGCAGCCATTCGAGGTGATAAAGGATACGGCGATCGCGACGTCGGTCGAAGACCTCACGGAATCGACGACAACCCAAGTGCGCATCCGCGACAACATCACCACGACGTCAACGCTGGTCAACGAGATGGAGATCTGGCGCAAGCAGATCGAGGATCAGGCGAAGGCGAGCTCAGCGAAGGCTGATGTCGTAAAGGCGCTCAACGATCTGAACAAGTCGATCCTCGATGTCGAACTGAAGCTGGTGTCGCGCTCGGAGATGCTCAGCGATGACAAGTATTTCCCGGAGGCCTACAAGGTCTACATGAACCTGATCTGGCTGAGCGGCGGCGTCGGCATGGGCGCGAGCGACGAGGCCGGCAGCATCGACTATCGCCCGACCGATACCCAGATGCAGGTGCTGCAGCTGATTGAAAAGGATCTATCTGCGGCGGCCGCGGCCTTCGACAACCTGCTGTCAACGACGCTGCCGGCGTTCAACAAGGCGATGAAGGGGAAGGTGCCGACGATCGGGAAGTAGCCGCGACTCGCGGCTCGGGGCTCGCGGCTCGGGTTTGACCAACCCTCTACAGCAACGTCTTCGCCTTCGCCGCGATCAGATCCACAAGGAGACGGTCTCGGTCGGCGAGGACGGCCGGGAGATTGGCCGACGCGATCTCTGCGTCCACGCTCTCGATAAGCGTGTGTTTGAGCGCGTCCGTCAGCGCCGGCTGGCCAAGCTCCGACCATACGGCCTCGGTGAGTGGCCCGAAGTGATCGAGAAAGTGGCGAAGACCGCCCGCTCCGCCCGCGAGATGGCAAAGGAGCATGGGACCCATCAGAGCCCACCGCAGGCCAGGACCATGCGCGATCGCCGCGTCCACTTCCGTCGCCGTCACTGCGCCGATGTCGATCAGGTGCATGGCCTCGCGCCAGAGAGCGGCTTGAAGCCGGTTGGCGACGTGGCCGAGTAACTCCTTCCGAACTCGAATCGTGATCTTGCCAAGCGACCTGTAGAAGCGCGTGGCACGGTTAATCGCGTCTTCGGAGGTAGCTTCCCCTCCGACAATCTCGACCAATGGCACGAGGTGCGGCGGATTGAATGGGTGCCCGACCAGGACGCGTTCGGGATGACGGCAATCGCGCTGAAGGAGGCTTGGGCGGAAGCCGGAAGTGCTCGATGCCAGGATGACGTCCGCCGGTGCAACGGCATCCATCCTTCGGTACGTCTCTCGCTTGACTGCCTCGCGTTCGGGGCCGCTCTCCTGGACGAAGTCCGCGTCGGCGACGCACTCCTCGATCGTCGCGACGAAGTGGATGCGCGACTGGCTGGCGCCGGCCGCCAGGCCCATCCGATCGAGCACTGGCCATGCGCCGGCGATCGTTTCACGGAGCCTGGCTTCTGCGCCCGGTGCCGGATCGGTCGCAACGACCTCCAGCCCGCGGGCCAGAAAGAAGATGGCCCAACTCGATCCGATCAGGCCCGTGCCGACGACACCCACACGTTCGATTGCACGATCCGGCATCTGCACCTCACGTCTATTCTTGGTTCCACGATAGCGCGAATTCAATCGCGTCCTTCGTTTCGTAAGCGTGCTCGGCGCGCTCGAGCCACTCCTTCGATAACGTCGCCGAAGTTCCCTCCGCTACGTCGAACCCCGACACGGCGCCAAAGCGACCGTCGGTCAACACGATTCGTAGATGCTCGACGTTGTCGCCCAGTTCCGACACTGCCGTCTCTTCTCCCTCGAGCGGGCGGCTGAAGTCGAGACGCACTCGCAGCGAGTTCTCGTCGGCGCCTCGAACCAGTGACGCGGTTGACCGAATCTGCATCTCCGCAAACAGTCGCGTCAACACCCGATCGACCGATGCGAAACGCGCACTGGTGAGAACCAGGAACGGACGTTGGTCGCGAACCACGGTCGTCCGCACGGAACCGACCGGGTCGAGGGCGGCCAGGCCGCGCGCGGCACCGTGGGAACCCAGAAGGGCAACGCCGATGTAGCCCTGCTCCTCCATCACTCGCGTGCCGGCATCGTCTTCGTCTGAGTGCACGTTGGCTTCCGAGGTGACCCACTCGACCGATCCGTCTGGTGCCAAATACAGCGTGTGGGTCGTCTCCTTTTGAAGACATCCGGCGCTCAGTGAGCTGGCGGCGACAAGCGCCCCGATAATCCATTTTTTCAACATGATAGGGTCCTTTCGACCTCGCGCGCGGTTGATCCCACTTGCGTCCCTGCCTTGTAGACGGCATCCGGGGACGGAACCGAACGGAATTGGTGAATTGGAGAGTTGGTGAATTGGTGAATTCGCATCGCGCGGCTACCGCCGCGCTTTAACAGCACGCGCGGTAGCGCGTGCGAAGCCCAATTCACCAACCCACCAATTCACCAACCCACCAACCCACCAATTCACCAATTCACCAATTCGCGTGATACCTTCCCCGTCGTGTCGCTGGGAATCAGTCCAGAGCTGCTTGATCAGGCGAGATCCGGATCGCCCGAAGCTCTCAACCACCTATACGAGCGGTGCGCGGGACGGCTTCTCGCGTTCATCCGCCTTCGGCTGGGCCGCGACCTCCGCTCACGGCTCGAATCGCGGGACATCCTGCAAGCCACGCTGCTGAAATCGCTGTCACATGTCAGCGAGTTGAAAGCGGCCGAGACGCGGTCGGTGATGGCCTGGCTGGCGCGAATCGCCGAACACGAGATCCAGGACTGCGCCGACTTCCATCACCGCCAGCGCCGTGACGCCGCGCGGGAAATGCCGATCGAAGACGATGCGCCGTTGCCGGCACTGACGCGATCCGCGCTCTCCCGAGTGATTCTCGGCGAACAGGCGGAGCAGCTCGAGGCTGCGCTCGACGTGCTGTCTCCCGATCACCGGGAGGTGATCCTGCTGAGAAAGTTCGAAGAGCTGTCGTTTGCTGAAATCGGTCAGCGGCTGGGGAAGTCCGAGGACGCATGCCGCATGCTGCTCGCGCGCGCCATGACCGCGCTGACGCTGGAGATGTCGGAAACGCCCCGATGACGACAACATCTGCGGAGCTCGAGTCGAGGCTGGGGCGTTTCGTCGAGCATCACGTGCTGCACGGCGAGCGGCTGCAAGCCGAGGCTCTCTGCGCCGACCGGCGCGACCTCGTCGAACCGCTGCACCTGCTGATCGATCAGTATCTTTCGCTGACGAAAGCGCTGGACTCTTCCGACGAGGCGTCGTGGCCGGGGACCGCGGCGGAGCTGCCGACGTTCGACGGATTTCAGACCATCGAGCGCATCGGTGGGGGCGGCATGGGTGAGGTCTTCAAGCTCCGCGACCTCAAGCTCGATCGGATGGTTGCCGCAAAGGTCTTGCGGCCCGATTCGCGCAACGGCTTGGCTGCTCCGATCACCAGCTTCCTCCGTGAGGCGAAGGCCCTCGCCCTCTTCACCGATCGCCGCATCGTCCGGATCTACGAGTGTCGCATCGACCGCGAACCGGCCGTCATCATCATGGAGTTCGTCGATGGATTCGAGCTCGGACGCGTTGGCCCGTCTCTCGAGTTCGCGCAGCGGGCAAAGATTGTGCTCGAGATCTGCGAAGCCGTACATCACGCGCACGAACTCGGCCTGCAGCATCGCGACCTGAAACCGTCGAACATCATGCTCGATGCGAAACTCTCGCCGCGCATTCTCGATTTCGGCCTGGCCGCGAGCGATCCCACGCGCGGGCATTTCATCGGCACGCTTCCCTACGTCGCGCCGGAGCAACTGGATGCGTCACGTCGAATCGACGCGCGGACTGACGTCTACTCGCTTGGCGTCATTCTGTATGAACTGCTGTGCGGTCGATTGCCGTACGCCGGCGACGACGGCGCGGTCGCTGGCCTGATTCGCAGCGGCACGCCTCGTCTTCCGGTCGAGATCGCGCCCGACGCCCCGGAACCACTTCAGGCCATTGCGCTGACGGCTATGGAGCGCGATCCCGCAGCCCGATACCAGTCCGCCCTGGACATGGCGGCCGACCTGCGGCGATACCTTTCGGGTTTGCCTGTCCATGGCCGTCCGACGATTTACGCCACCACGCTGGGATCGCGGGTGCGGTCACATCTCGACGAAATCGCGGAGTGGCTGCGGCTCCGACTCCTCTATCCGCATGAAGCCGACCGTCTGCGGTCTGCTTATGGCGCGCTGGACGTTCGCGAGGACGACTGGATCATCGAGAGCCGGTCGCTGACGTACACGCAGATTGCGCTCTACCTCGGCGCATTTCTGATGCTGTGCGGCAGCCTGTTCTATTTCGTCGCTGCGCGCTGGTACGAGCACGTACGCGGCGTCCTTCGCCCGTTCATCATCCTCGGGCTGCCGTTCATCGGATTGAACGCCGCGGCCCATCACCTGTACCGGCGAGATCAGAAGGCTGTGGGCGTCGCGTTCTACCTTGCCGCGATCGTGCTGCTGCCGCTGTTTCTGCTGATCCTGTTTCACGAGACGCATTTTCTCGTCGCCGCCCCGGGCGATCCGCGGCAGCTCTTCAACGACGACGTCGTGTCCAACCGCCAGCTGCAGCTCACATCGCTCGTCGCCTGCGCCTGGTGCGGCTGGCTCGCGCTGCGAACCCGAACGGCCGCACTCAGCACCGTTTTCACCGTGCTCGCGTTCGTGTTCACGCTCGCTGTCATTTCGGATTTCGGCCTTCGAGCAGCGATTGAAGACAGACGGTGGGACCGGCTGGCGGTTCGCCTGTTCCCGCTCGTCGTCGTCTACGCGATCGGCGGCGCAGTCGCGGAGAACACGGCACGGTGGTGGTTCAGCCGTCCGCTGTACTTCGGAAGCGCCGCGCTGTTCGTTGCTGTTCTCGAGCTCTACGCGCTCGACGGACGCGCGCTGCGGCAGCTGGGCGGCTTCTCGCTGGCTCCGTGGCAGTCGGCGGCCGTCAGTAACGCGACGCTGCTCGATACCGTGGCAGTCATGACGCTCAACGGCGCCATCTTTTACGCGATTGCCGATCGGCTCGTCCGATTTGGCTCGCGGCAG
>Ga0207701_10000140_pt1 | contig 66934 bp, 52 predicted proteins | sample KBSSwiSSwithPhiX_FD_184294 | JGI IMG/M metagenome (GOLD analysis project Ga0207701, IMG submission 184294) | Switchgrass rhizosphere bulk soil microbial communities from Kellogg Biological Station, Michigan, USA, with PhiX - S5 (SPAdes) (version 2) | ecosystem: Environmental > Terrestrial >... | reverse complement strand
CAGATTCAAAATAACGATAGCGGCCTTCATGGTCAATATAAAACCTGGTTCCTTGACTATGCATCCTACGTGATACTTGAACGGGCTGTACCTGCAATTGAAGATGGATTGAAACCCGTGCAACGCAGAATACTTCATGCGATGAGAGAGATGGATGATGGTCGATTCAATAAAGTGGCAAATATCATCGGGCAGGCGATGCAGTTTCATCCTCATGGTGACGCCAGCATTGGCGATGCGCTGGTAAACATGGGACAAAAAGACCTGCTGATTGAGACGCAGGGAAACTGGGGCGACGTGAGAACCGGCGATGATGCCGCTGCGCCACGTTATATTGAAGCGAGGCTCAGCAGGTTTGCCCTTGACGTTGCCTTCAACAATAAGACTACAGAGTGGCAATTGAGTTATGATGGCCGAAAAAATGAACCTGTCACATTGCCTATGAAATTCCCTTTGCTGCTGGCCCAGGGAGCCGACGGCATCGCTGTAGGGTTGTCAACCAAGATCCTGCCCCATAATTTTTGCGAACTCATCGATTCTTCGATAAAATATTTAAGAGGCAAGCGGTTTGAATTGTATCCTGACTTTCAGACCGGCGGCATGATAGATGTAACAGACTATAACCAGGGAAAGCGCGGTGGAAAGGTAAAAGTAAGGGCGCACATTGAAGAAGCAGACAAAAAAACACTGGTTATAAAAAGTGTGCCTTATAGTGTCACCACTTCGCAATTGATGGATTCAATAGTAAAGGCAAACGACCAGGGGAAGATCAAAATAAAAAAGGTGACGGATAATACCGCAGCAGACGTTGAAATACAGGTGGACCTCGCGCCGGGCATTTCACCGGATATTACTATTGATGCGCTATACAAATTCACCGATTGTGAAGTTTCTATTTCTCCGAATGCATGCGTTATCGTGGAAATGAAGCCTCAGTTTTTGGGAGTAAATGATCTGATGAAAATATCCACGGACAGAACTAAGGATCTTTTGGAGCAGGAGCTGAAGATCAAGCTGAATGAACTGCAGGAAAAATGGCATTACACTTCTTTGGAAAAAATATTCTTCGAAGAAAAAATCTATAAAGAATTAGAAAAAAAGCACGACACCTGGGAAAAGGTGATTGAGGCAATCGATAAGGCGTTTGTTCCATTTAAAAAGCAACTAAAAAGGGCCATATCGAAGGAAGATATTCTTAAGCTTACGGAAAAACCTGTTCGCAGGATTTATCGTCTTGATATTGAAGAGCTCAATCAACAAATAAAAGGTTTAGAGGCCGATATAAAACAGGTTAAATATGATTTGAATAACCTGGTTGATTTTGCTGTTGCTTATTATGAAAACCTCCTGAAAAAATATGGGAAAGGACGGGAACGGAAGACCGAGGTAAAACAGCTTGAGGTAATTGAAGCCAAGCAGGTAGCTATGGCCAATACTAAACTTTATATGAATCGGGAAGAAGGATTCATTGGCACGGGCCTCAAGAAAGATGAATTTTTATTTGATTGTTCCGACCTGGACGACATCATTGTTTTTGCAAAGAATGGGGTCATGAAGGTTGTAAAAGTTCTGGACAAAGTTTTTATTGGTAAAGACATCTTGCATGCAGCCGTTTTTCAGAAAAATGACGAGCGTACCACGTACAACATGATTTATTTTGATGGAAAGCAGAAAAGCTTTGCAAAACGATTTAATGTTACAGGTGTTACAAGAGATAAGGAATATAATCTCGCCAGTGGGGATGTAAAAGCTAAGGTGCACTACCTGAGTATTAACCCCAACGGTGAAGCTGAAGTTGTGAGAATCGTATTGTCACCGTCCTCATCGGCACATAAGAAAGAATTTGATTATTATTTTGAGGAGTTGGAGATCCAGGGACGAAACAGCAAAGGCATCACGGTGACGAAGTATCCTATTAAGTCGGTTAAATTCAAGGAAGCAGGCAAGGCGACACTCAGCGGGCGCAAGCTTTGGTTTGATAATAAGTTTGGCAGGCTTAATGCAGATGAAAAAGGAGAATTGCTCGGAACCTTTGAAGCGGAAGACAAAATCCTTGTCATTTTTAACGATGGCAACTATATGATTACTGACCAGGAAATGACGCAGCGATTTGATGCAGAAAACATATTGCTGATCGAAAAATTTGATCCGGAAAAAATTATTTCGGCGGTCTATTTAGACAAAAAGAACTTACAGTACAATGTAAAGCGATTTAAGATAGAAACGACCACCTTAAAGAATAAGTTCTTTTTTATTAAGGAGGGCGAAGGGAATTATGTTGAGGCCGTTTCCACTGCGGCAGAGCCCATATTGGCAGTACAAAGCGGTAGGGGAGACCAAGTACGAAAGGCGAAATTCAAAATCGCCAAAGTAACCGAGCTTATGGGATGGAGAACTGTGGGGACAAAGTTGCTCGATTACAATAAAAGTGTCCAAATGGAATGGGTGAAGGACAAACAAAGCGATAAGCAGCCAGAATTGTTTTAAATGAGAGGGCGTGCCGATATTTGTTAAATGCGAAGATTATGTAATTAAGCCGAATGCGATGATGGATCATTGGGAGATAATAGACCTTTACAAAGCGCTATTGGCGCTGGCTGCCGGTGCTATTTTAGGCTCCGAACGTGAATTTAAAGACAAGGCGGCCGGTCTTAAAACGATTACAGTAATCTGCCTTGGCTCAGCATTGTTTGCTATCATTTCCTATAAGGTCGGGATCGCTGATCATGAAACGACCCGTATTGCTTCTTATATCGTAAGCGGTGTGGGGTTTATTGGCGCCGGCGTTATCTTTAAGGACGGACCAAATGTTTCAGGTCTGACGACAGCCGGTATCATTTGGGTGGCTGCAGCGGTGGGCACGGCTATAGGCTTCGGTGAATTTTATCTTGCGGCCACATTTATGGTGGCGTCCTTACTGATCGTTTTTTCAAGTCCGATTATTAACAAAGTTTTTCGGGCTAAAAAGCAGCAACGACGACTAAGTTTTGCAATTGAAAGGAGACACCAGGAACATAAGGATCGAATCCTTGCGGCTCTTGCCGCCGCCGGCATCGACATTGATGAAACAACGCTGGAAATGCGACAGGATATTCTGAAGATCACTGCTGAAATTTCAATTTCCCAGGAAAAACAAAAATGGCTGGAACAATTTCTTAGCCAGGAGGAACATATTATCTCATTTTCTTTATAGTAATGATGTCACGGAGATTTGTTCATATTACATGAACACGGAGCCCCATTTACTTTTTTCGCTTAATCCGTATCGTTGCATTTTTTTCAAGGCTGCTTGACAACCTTACCTGGTGTTCTTTTACGCCATCCGATACGACCATCAATGCCGTATTTGGCGGAATGCTGCCCAGGTTATCTGCAAACATGCTCAATTCATTGAATTGTTTTGATGCATCAAGTGTGATATCAAAATGAAGAGAACGGGTACTTAACCTCTGCGAAAATGCCATCAATTGTTGGTTGAAGAATACAGAGATAGAGTCACCATCCACTTCGCCATTGTCATAGAAATCGATTTTCAAAGAATCGGAATTAACTTCTATCTCCTGCACAACTACATTTTCTCTTTCCTTAAATTGACTTTCGACTACGTAATTGACAACCTTCCGCTGTATTATGTTTACAGATGGTAATGTATCAAAGACCGAGGGTTTCCAGACCTGGTTCTCTTCCTTAAAGTTTCGCAACGCGGTCAATACTGAATCCTGTTTGCTCATATCAGCATTGAGTGCCAGGGTAAAATTTACATCGACACACATGTATTTGTTATCCTCCATGCCTTTAAAACTTCCCACGAGGTTGGATCCTGCCTTTGCGACCCTCAAGGTGGCCATCATATTCATGACACAGTCCACTTCTTTATTTATAATCGAACCATAATAGGTTATCGGAATATTATACAACCGCAGATCCCTGTTCTTGGCGTCGTAATTTCCTTTAACCGGTATGCTGCGAAATGTGTTTTTGAAATAGTAACTCAGTATCCCTTTTACGTATCCTTTCTCAGGCTGCAGGATCAGTTCCACCAGGTAGTTGCTGGCAGCGCTGTTAGCCTTTACGGCGGCTGTACCATACCAATACCCAAATACGGTCTGCGCCCCGGAGTGCAATGAAATAAGAATCGTAATCAGCAAAAGCAATTTCTTCATAGTATCATTGAGTTGTCAAAAACCATGCTTGGTTGGCACTGAAAAATTTGTTTATCTATTTAATATAACGCTTCATTTCCCTTTCTACGTCTTTTTTCCTGAGAGTTTCCCTTTTGTCATGAAGTTTTTTCCCCTTGCCCAGTCCAATGTCCATCTTTGCCAGTCCTTTTTCATTGAAATAAATCCTGAGTGGCACTAGCGTGTAGCCTTTTTCCTTCAGTTTTGATTCGATTTTCCGGATTTCCCGCTTCTGTAATAGCAGCTTCCTATCCCGGTCGGGCTGGTGATTGTTGATATTACCATGCGAATACTCGGCAATGTGCAGCGATTTCACAAATACTTCGCCCTTATGAAGCAGGCAATAACTGTCATTAAAGCTGACTTTACCCTGGCGAATTGATTTTACCTCGGTCCCGGTTAATACCATACCTGCCTCATATTTGTCGTCAATGAAGTATTCATGATAGGCGGAGCGGTTCCTGGCTTCACTCATTTTTAAATGTGTTAATCAATTATCGCGTGATGGGATAGCCATGCTGTTTTGCGGTATCATTATAACGCAGGTCCGGCTTCTTTGATGCGCACACGAAAGAAATTAATTCCTGAAATGTCCTAATACGACGGCCAGTCGTTCTTTTAATTGGTGACGCGCTACGATAAAATCTAAAAATCCATGCTCCAGCAGGAACTCGCTTCGCTGGAACCCTTCCGGCAGGTCTTTTTTGATCGTTTCTTTGATCACCCTTGGCCCCGCGAAACCTATCAATGCATCCGGTTCGGCTATATTGAGATCACCCAACAAACCAAAAGATGCAGAAATGCCACCAAATGTAGGATCGGTAAGCATGGAAATGTAGGGCAATTTTGCATCACTGAGCTGGGAAAGTTTACCGCTTGTTTTTGCAAGCTGCATTAGCGAAAAGGCGCTTTCCATCATCCGCGCACCACCGCTTTTGCTTATTACCAAATAAGGAATCCGGTGCTGAATGCAGTAGTCAACCGCACGCGAAAATTTTTCACCCATTACACTTCCCAGTGAGCCACCAATAAATTCAAAATCCATGCACGCCACTACAACTTCATGTCCCCCCAACATTCCCACCCCGACGCGCATTGAGTCAGTCAGATCAGTTTTATTCCAGATTTCTTCGAGTCTTTTTTTGTAAGGCTTGAGGTCTGTAAACTCTAAAAAATCTTTACTGCGGATATTGCCGAACAATTCCTTGTACACGCCGTCGTCAAACAAGATTTCAAAATACTCAGAGCTGCTGATGCGGTGATGATAACTGCATTTGGGGCATACAAATAAATGTTCCCTCAATTCAGAAATGGTGCAGATATAGTTACAGTCGGGGCATTTGGTCCATAAGCCTTCAGGCGTTTCTTTTTTTTCAGAGGTTTTGGTATTGATGCCTTTTTTTATGCGCTTAAACCAGCTACTTTTAGTCTCTTCTGTTTTTCCTTCTTCACCAGCCAGGTTGGCATCAAAATCTTCCAGTTGTTTCGCCATAGCTTTCTGTTAAGTTACAAATATAGAGAAGTTTGAATTTTGGGCTTCTTGTTTATGAATCCATTCACTTAACGCGTTTTTAGCACGTTTTCAAACAATTTGAATATCCTTTTATATTCATCGGTCCAGCTACTTGCTTCCACGAATGCGTGATCCTCCATAGGATAAGAAGCCAGTTCCCAATTGTCTTTTCCCAGTTCAATCAGGCGCTGAGCAAGTTTCACCGCATCCTGGTAGTGTACATTCACATCAAGCATACCGTGACAGATTAGCAAATGACCCTTCAATCCCTCTGCAAAATATATAGGTGAACTTTTGCGAAAGGCAATTGAATCATTAAACGGTTCATTCAGAATATCCGATGTGTAACCATGATTATAGTTGGCCCAATCCGTCACGGGTCGCAACGCAGCGCCGGCCGCAAAAATATTTGGTTCCGTAAATAAACCCATCAATGTAATAAACCCGCCGTATGAACCACCATAAATACCGATGTGAGCCGGGTCAACGCCATAATTTCTTACGAGCCAGTTTACACCATCAACCTGGTCGGTAAGGTCCTTCCCGCCCATGTGGCGATAAATCCCTGTTCGCCAATCACGTCCATATCCTGCGCTGCCACGATAGTCAATGTCCAATACATAATAACCGTTATCTGCGAGCATATTATTAAACATAAACTCACGAAAATAATAGCTCCACCACTTATGTGCATTCTGCAAATAGCCTGCCCCGTGTACAAAAACGACAGCAGGCTTATCCGTAGCTGGCCTGGCTGGTTTATAAATTCTTGCATATACCGTAGCGCTGTCCCTTGCCTTAAAGCTGATCAACTCAGGATCCCGCCAGGAATATGCCTTAAACTCATCACTTTGCCCCATTGATGTAATTTGTTCCGCTCTACCATTTATCTTATTTTCCTGCAAATACAATTCCCATGGTTTATTTGAGTAGGAATAAAGTACCGCGAGGTATTTTTCATCGGGCGAAACAAACACTTCATGACCACCTGTCTGCCTGGTGATCTTTTCTTTTTTTCCATTAGCAATCGTAAGTATGTAGAAATGTTTTTCGCCGGGTTCTACTTCATTGGTGGTAATATAAAAATGTTTTTTGTCATTGGAAAGCTGAGCGGACTGTACTTCATAATGGCCCGATGTCAATGTCTTTTTTTTACCATTGGTAACATTCATTGCATAAAGATGGGCATACCCGGTTGCTTCGGATTGAAACCATATGTTGTTTGAATCAATCCATCCCCACCCATCAAAACTACCAGGGCCTGCAATCCATGCCTCGTCGCGTTGGCGATCGAGCAATTGCAATCGGGCAGCCGATGTATCCCATAGCATCAACCACCTGTCCTTGTTATCAATCGATCGGATATCGATTAGTGCATGTGCACCGCCCGGTGACCATTGGGGACCCGAAAATGTAACTATTCGCGGCGTTGGTTTTTTGTTTTTTTCTTCCAACAGTTTTGGATAATCTTTCAGATAATCAGGCACGTCATATATGCCCGGTATTGAATCCGTCTTTACTGTAAACACGGTATCTTTTTCGCGATCGTACATAAATAGTTCCGGGTTCGTGATTACTTCACCCACTTTTGTTCTTGTTGGTATATCCGTCGTAAATCCAGTTTCAGTGACATAATTTGGAACGATCGTCGGTTTGTTGGCTGTTATCGGTTTTTTGAGAAGGTAACTAACAAATCGCCCGTCGGGACTGACCTTTAGTCCCTGCAATATTTTGTCTTCAATGGCAATGCTGCGCAGTTCCTTTTTTTCTGTCACTTTTGTATACGCATCTGCTTTGTCTTTCTTTTCTTTTCTTGAACGCAATACTTCAAAATATTGCAACTGGTCCTTTTTAAGCCACGCCTCCTGCTGATTACTGTTGCCCGCGGATGTTTGCGTAGTTGTTGCAGTAGGAGCCGGGCCGGGAGTAGCCGATTTAAGATTTGTGAGTTGTTGCAGTTCTCCTGTCGCGATACTCCATGCAAACAGGTTTTGACCCCTGGTGTATACGATTTTTGAATCATTAAAAGAAAACTGCGGGTTGATTTCAGCATCAATTGTTTGAGTAATCTTTTTTGTTCGTCCTCCTTTTAGATCGGTAAAAAATATGTCACCATCCCTGCTATACACATATGCGGATCGATCCAAATTGTATACGGCCGAATTATCAAAGACTAAATTTTGTTTCTGCCGCACCGATACTTTTGCGGGAATTTTATTTGCGATGGTGATGAAGTACAGCGAATCCGAAATTGCCTTTTCAGGATTCCAGTTAAAGAAAAGAGTCTTGCTATCGGGGGACCATCGCGGAGCCGAAGGAGATGTTCCGATCCATTTGGGATCGCGCATTATTTTTTCAACTGTAAGTTTACCGGGTTGCGACAAAAGAATAGTAGCGGGAAAAAACATCAGGAAAGTGACAATGCCCTTTCGCATAGTATTATTTTAGGGCATAAATATATTGAGAAAAGAGAGGGCGAAATTAAGGTGCATCAAAACCGGGCCTGATGAAAGTTTTAGCTTTTGGAAATTCCAATTCTGCCATTCGCCTTGCTTTTTGCAATATCGCGAGTAGTTCTATGATTTCATCTTCTGCCGACGGTAGAAAGTGGAGCATAAGTGTCCACGCTTCTATGCTTTTGTCAATAGAAATTATGGCAATCTTAGCCGACCCGTCGCAGTCGCGTTGGAATCCGTTTGCCTCCTGCCACCCATCGTCATCCATATTACCCATTAATGCGCGCATAAATTTGACATGGATAAAATGGAGATACCAGGTTATGATTTCATGGCAATCTTCCAAAACGCTCACTTCACCCATAGCCTGGTCTTCGCTCATCACCCCCATTTCAACCTGGCTGACGATCTCATCTCCGCGTCGCTTCATCAACTGTTCATTTTCCAGGAGCGCTTTTCCTTTTTGAATATAATCGAGAGTAAGTTTGGCTAAGGGGTGATTTTTCGCAGCATTTCTGCCCTTGTTTTTTTTTGCAAGGAGCTTATTTTTTTCAGATTCTGAGATGGCGTCCAGGTCAATCCCAAATTTCGTTGCCGCTTTATGCAATATTGTGGCAGCAGTTTCGAAATTTTTTCCAATCCGGTCCCAAAAGGCTTTGTTTTCTATATCCTGTTCTTCAGGGGACAGATTTCGTATACCTTCAAAATTTCTGCAACGGCTGGTGAACGTGCACCGTTCACACCAGCGATCACAGTAGTTATATATTCCGTCGATATAGCCGGAATTCCTGTTCATAGACCAAATCTAATAAAATTGGCAGGGAAGAGAATGGGTAATCGGCGGGAAAAGAAATTTAATTATCCTGCGCGCCGTTGTCGATCCAGCAAATAAACGCTGATTTTTGGGCCGACGTAAAGGTGCGGTCCTGCGGCATGAAACCAGAGGAGATAGCTGATCTGATCTGAGCCCTGGCATTAAAGACCTGTGTATAATTCGTAAGAGGGCCCGGACCATTGGTACTGCCACTGGCGTGGCAGGAGGGCATATTGCAAACACTTTGAACAAGGGGGTTCACGTCACCCGAAAATGTTTTGGGTGCCCCGCTACAATCAATGTTATTATTGTTAGGGTTGTTGTCTGGCCCTTTTTTGCTACACGACGAGATTACGAACAAACAAACTAATAATGCAGTAACAATACATTTAATTCTCATTGAGAACCATTTTTTAGTGCAAAAATGCTAACAGGTATCTTAACGAGATACTCTGTCCCCGAGTTGCCCGAACAACTTATTTTTAACATTTATCAAATGCTATCTTAAACCGGGTTGAATATTTTCCGACAGTTTTTCAGGAGGTACATCGTTTGCATCCCCGGTGAAAGGTATTCGATTTTTTAAGCGACTATTTCCAGGCTTACCAGCACGTAAAGGACAAACGTGACGACGCGAACGACAGAATCGCAAAATGAGAAAACGCAACGAAACGGCAGCGTCATCATAGAGGTAAAAATAAATTGCTTAATAAACACACTGAAAGAATATGGGTCGGTGTATTCTTAATTCGTTCGCAACGCGCATATATCGGGGTGCGATTGCAATTCATTGTTGAGGATGATCAATAGACCGGCGCTGATTTTATTTTCCACGTAAAGTTGTTGAACGTGCTGGTACATGAGCAAGAAGTTCCTGATGAAACTCTTTTCAGAGAGCTTCCAGAATTTCAGTTCGAAAAAGCAATGAATGCTGAATAAGGGCAAATGCCAGGGATCAGTGGATATTAACTTTGTGAAAACGGAAAATGTAAGTGACCAATTTTTGGAATTGCAGGAGGTTATTTAGATGTAGGCGTGGCTGCAATAATTGACGCTGTCTCAAAGTCATATACAATTACAATAAATAAATGCTTATTTCACCAGATTCATCAGTAATTTTACAACTCCGGGCTGCCCATCTCCACCATTAAATACAACAGTATGTACAAACATGTGTGGAATAAATATTTGCCGGTAATCAGGATCCTGATGAAAAGATCCGCATCAGGACCGCAAAAACTGCCGCTTAATCGCACCGATTTCGAAAAGGTGTCCCGCAGTAGAAAGGCTTACCCATCTTTTAATATTGAATTAGAAAACAGCAAACTTACAACAGTGAATCCATCTGTACCGGCCAAAGAATTAGTGACATCGTTGCTGGAAGATGATATCTCGAAGGGTTTGCTGCGTCAAAGCAATTTCAAGTTCACGCTTAAATCTGACCTGGAGCTCATTATTACCAACCTTACCCCTTCAACAAAGGAACCCTCTGAATTAGAACAGCAGGCCGCACAGGAATAGTGGTTCCTCTAAAAAAAAGCCACAACAACGACTTAGCATTTCAAATAATGATCGTTGTTGTTTATTTTCGCACACCATCTTGAACAATGTTTTTAAATAAGAATCTCTCTGCTTCACTGATCATGTCGGTAATTATGACTTCCTGCGTGTCGCAGGTCCCGGTAGAAAGTATACCATTATACGACACAATTCCCAATAGTAAACCGTCAGTCGATTCGGAAAAAAGCAGTACTGCCGAGGGTGTCTTAATTGTGAGTAATGTTTCCATCCCGACATTGACAATTTATCGTCCGCCCAACGTGAAGAATAACGCCACGGCTGTTATCATTTGCCCGGGCGGAGGCTACGGCGTGCTCGCGGCGGGGCATGAGGGCAGCGACGTAGCAAAAGTCCTGAATGAATGGGGTGTTGTTGCTTTTGTATTGAAATACCGTTTGCCGGATGAAAAGATCATGAATCAAAAATCAATTGGTCCCCTTCAGGACGCGCAAAGAGCTATTCAAATTGTAAGGACCAACGCAGGAAAATGGAATATTAATCCGGATAAGATCGGCATAATGGGTTTTTCCGCGGGTGGTCACCTTGCATCAACTGCATCCACACATTTTGCTACTCCTGTTATCGGGAACCCGGGCAAGATATCGTTGCGTCCCGATTTTTCAGTACTCATTTATCCTGTAATCAGCTTTACTGATAGCATCGGGCACATCGGTAGCAGGACAAATCTGCTTGGTGAAAATCCGTCTGAAGATGAAATCCGTGAGTATTCAAATGAATTGCAGGTAAACGGTCAAACTCCACCTGCTTTCCTTGTTCATGCAAACGATGATGACGTGGTAAAAGTGGGGAACAGCGTTCACTATTATGAAGCACTGACCAGGAACCATGTTCCGGCTGAACTGAGGTTGTATCCCAAAGGGGGACATGGGTTTGGTATGCGCAATGCAACAACTTCTGACAATTGGGTGGACAGGCTGAAGAGTTGGTTAAAGGCAAACCGATTTATCTAATAGTGATTCTTCATTCGGCGTAAAAGAAACCGATTGTGCCATCGCTTAAGGCTTCCAAATCACTTCAAGGGAATTTTTACAACCGTTTGACCATTTCCAATAATTAACTGACTGAATCAAGTGTAACATGGGGGAATGTTATTCTTTTTTTTAGCAAATAAGTTTATTTTTGGCGGAAAATCGGATTAGTCCAACGATCTGTTATCCTTTATAAAATCAGATAAGAACATTTTATGAAAATCAAGCTGCTCTTTTGTCTGCCAGTTGCTTTTTCTTTTTTGTTTTCCTCCGCCCAGCAACTTTATTCCTTTTCCGGTAAAATAAGTGATGCCGATTCTACCCCGCTTGCAGGCGCTTCGGTTTATCTTCTCAATACGAATCGAGGAACTGCCACCGATGAACATGGAAACTTCACCTTTAAAAATCTGCCTCCGGGGAACTATATCATGCAGGTTTCGGCAATCGGGTATGCTGTTGCAAATGCGCATGTAAAATTGGGTGATCCGGGCTCAGAATCTGTCGATGTAAAACTGGCTGATGCGGCAATTCAACTCGATGCCGTTTTGGTAACCGCACAAAAAACCGAGGAATCATTGCAACAGGTTCCTTTAAGCATCTCTGCATTGTCATCGCGGCAAGTAAGGCAATATCGTATCTGGAACGCAAAGGAATTGACGGCGATTGTGCCTAATCTTTATTCTTCAAACTCCGGCGACGACAGGAACGTTACATCGATCCGCGGAATTACCACCACTTCATATGATCCCGCGGTGGCAACTTATATCGATGGTGTGAACCAGTTCGGCCTGGACACTTATATCGGCCAGTTGCTCGACGTCGAAAGAATTGAAGTGTTAAGGGGTCCGCAGGGAACACTCTACGGAAGGAATGCAATGGGCGGAGTTATCAATATTATTACCAAACAACCTTCCAATACTCCCAATGGTTTTGGGGAAATTACCGCTGGCAACTATGGATTGCAGCGTTACAGCGTTGGCGCAAGAGCACCGATCGTGAAAAATAAGTTATTTGCCGGTGCATCGCTCATGTATAGCCAGCGCGACGGATATTATCACAATGACTTTAATAATTCGGATTTCGACAAACAGCATGCCTTCACGGGTAATTATTACCTGAAGTTCATCGCCAGCGAGGAATGGGCATTGCAATTAAATGTGAAGCACCATAACAACCGCAATGACGGCGCATTTCCTTTGGTAAACATGTTTGCAGCGGATCCGTTTAATCCTCCATTTGTGGTCAATCAGAATGCAACAGCCGAAATGATCGACAATACATTCAACAGTTCTTTCACCGCTAATTATTCGGGCAAGGCGTTTAATTTTTCTTCACTGACTGCGTACCAATCCAACCACCGTTATTATGATCAACCACTTGATGGTGATTTTTCGCCGATCGATGGTGTGACTGTAATTAATGATTATGGCGACGATTGGAATAATGTGAAGGTATTCACGCAGGAATTTAAACTCACCTCACCCGCTGCTTCAAGATCACCGCTGAAATGGACAGCGGGTACCTATTTATTCTACCAGGACAACCCGACAAAGCAAGCCATCCATTTTGGAAAAGATGCGGCGATGGTTGGCGCTCCTGATACGGATTTCTCGTTGATCAACTCTACTAAAGCCAAGAACTCCGGTGTAGCATTTTTTGGACAGGTGACGTATTCAATTACTGATAAATTAGATGTCATTGGTGGATTGCGGTATGATTATGAAAAGAAAAAATATGGCGTGCTCGGAGAGTACGCAAAAGACCCCGATCCTAATCCAATTTTTGAAACAAGACCAGATACAAGTGCGACGGACAATTTCAGCGCCGTGTCACCTAAATTAGGTTTGTCATATGAGTTGTCAGAAAGGAGCCATCTGTTTGCTGTTTATAGCCGTGGTTTCAGAACGGGAGGTTTTACGCAATTGTCATCAGATCCATCACAACCACCGCTATATCCGTATAAACCTGAATACAGTGATAACATTGAAATCGGGATAAAAAACAACTTCTTTAATAACCGTCTCCGGTTAAATTTGGCGCTCTTCACAACAATGGTGACGGATGCACAGGTGCCCACGTTAATATTGCCAGATGCAATCACAGTTACCCGCAATGCGGGAAAACTCAGCAGTAAGGGTGTCGAGTTTGAACTGGCCGCAACCCCGATAAAAGGTTTGCAAGCAGAATACAATTTCGGATACACAGATGCGGAGTATAAGACTCTGAAATTATCGCAAGGCGGAACTACTGTTGACCTCGACGGAAAAAAACAAATATTCACTCCTGAGTTTACCGCTATGCTGGCATTGCAATATGCTTACGAGCTTGGAACAAAACATCACCTAAAACTGGTGGCAAGGGGAGAATGGTTGCGGCTCGGCAAACAATATTTTGATTTATCGAATACTATTACCCAGGATTCATACAGTTTGCTGAATACCCGGTTTGGCATCGCTGCAAAATTTGGCGAGCTGATGTTTTGGGGAAGAAACCTGGGCGACAAAAAATACATCGCTTACGCCTACGACTTTGGCGCAGTCCACCTCGGCACCCCCAAGACCTATGGTGTGACGCTTATGGTAAATTTCTGATGCAATCAAGAGGCGACAATTAATCAGGTGTGTTAGATTTTTCCACGAAACCCGCCAGTGATCTTCCGATTATATCAGCCCATCCGGCTTCAAAATTTTCCCTTGCGAAATCTTTGTTGCTTGAAGGAAAGGTGTCCAAACCTTCGTGGGTTAGCCTCAGCCTTGTTTTGTTTCCCTCCTGAAAGAGTTCAAAGGTTACAAACGAAATGCCTTCATAACCATCGTAGCGCCAGCTATACGTCAATTTCTTTTCAGGGTTCACTTCTGTGATTTTGCCCAGGTGGACGTAAGATCTATCGTCTGGCCCACCCTCGAATTGAAATTCAAAACCTGGCTCTGCTTTGAATTCCTTCAAATCAAAATACCATTCTTTCATTTGAGCTTTATTCGTGATGGCCTGCCACACTTTTGGAACGGGTGCATTGAAAGTCTGCTCAACGACAATCGGATCATTGTTCATAATAAATTTTTTTAATATTTTATTTTAATAACACCACTTTCCCGCAAACTGTGTTCCTTTTAATTTGAACAACCGATTGAATTCTCCGGGCAATCGATTGTGTTCATTCGTTCCAACGAAATTTCATTTTTCGTGCATCTTTATATCAAGAAATATTGTCAACTTAGTATCGAAAATAATGTTGCCTGGTCCTGAAACATTCCCAAATTCGGGACCATAAATATCCGAAACGAGACTGCTGCATGGATCCCAACAAACCTTTGATTGATCATTTACCCGATGAAGAGGTATTGTTTTCACTGATGGGTTTGTATTATGACGATATGTTTCGTTATGGCATGAAATTTACGGCCGACGCAGACGAAACCAAGGACGCCATCAATCAGTTTTTCATCCACTTTTGGGACAACCGCGATAAGCTGGGAAAAGTAGATAACCTTAAGGCCTACCTGTTCGTATCGTTCCGGAGATGCCTGATTGGTCGCCTCCAACAATCAAAAAAACATCGCTACGTCAACCTAACGGATAATTTGAATAATGAGCTTGCTGAGCAATCTTATGAAGATTACCTGGTGGGACAGGTCTGTAATGAAGAGTTGGCCCATGTGCTAAAAATCGCCATTGCTGCATTACCGGTAAGACAGAGAAAGTTACTGCAATTGAGATTTTATGAGCAATTGGGATTTGAAGAGATAGCGGAAAGAACTTCACTTAGCGTTCGAACCATTTATAATAAACTTCACGAAGCGATCAAGAAACTGCGGAGCAATAGTAGTATTCAAAAGCTACGTTAAACCACCTTTCCCGTTAACTGCTTTTATTTAATCATCTTGCTTTTATCCCCATTTATCAAAATTGACACTTAAAGCCGGGTAAAAAAGACGCGGTTTTCTATCTATTAGATAAGGAAACCAAAAGCAAACGATGCCCGGACATATCTACACGATTGAAGAATTGATGCTTGACGACAGCTTTAATGATTATTGCTTGAGTAAAGGAACGGCAATTCCCTCGCGATGGAGAACGATTATTCGTGAAAACCCGGACCAGGAAAAAACATTTGAAGAGGCGAAGCGGCTCGTACTCGCTTTACACGGAGGACTTTCCCGACCCGAAATCAACAGGCAAATTGAAATCGTCCGCAGGCAAATTGAAGGAAGAAAAGACAAAAAGGCTGAACCGGTGGCAAAAGACGGCCCAACATTGTCAACAGCGTTTGTAATAACCAGCAAAGGCCAGATCAAAAAAAGATTGCTAAAAACAGCAGTATATTCCATAGTCGGGATGTGCATAATTATGACCGGAATTTTATGGTGGTTTGTATCAAAGCCCGCTGGCAACACTGTGCTCTCCAAAATTCCCACCACGCCTGTTCAAGACTATCATAGCCCTTTAGGCGACCGCAAGAGAATAAATCTGCCAGACGGGTCACTTGTTATACTTAATTCAAATAGCAGTATCAGTATATCCTTTGCTGACAATAAGAGAGAGGTTCAATTAAAAGGAGAAGCCTTCTTTCGCGTAGCCAAAGATCCTTCAAAGCCATTTACAGTGTATACGGAAAAAATCGCAGCCACTGCGTTAGGAACCGAGTTTTATGTGCACGGCCACGGCGATGGCGTCCGGGTTGATTTACTTGAAGGAAAACTAAAAGTGGTGAACGTGGAGAAACACTCCTCTGTACAGGAAATTATTTTAAATCCCGGCGAAAGCGGAAACTATATCAATGATGCGCAACTGACAAAGACTTCGTTTGACACGTTTTACTTAAAATCATGGCTGGCCGGCAGGATTGACTTTAAAAACATGCCTTTCCAAACGGTGGTCCGTCAATTGGAAAGCTGGTATGGCATTCAAATAAAAGTGAACAGACCGGATTTAAAAGTCAAGCCCATCACTGCAAGTTTTAATAATGATTCACTGCAGGATGTTCTTAAAATCATTTGCTTCAGCATCAACAGTCAGTACGTCATTGATCATGATAAAGTAATTATTGAATAGTGGAACCGATTACATATAAAACCTTTAAACTACTGTTATATGAAAAATTGTCGGGTTAATAAGCTGCGATGGCTACGGCTACAAAGCCTCCTTCTTATATTATTTACTTTTCTCTTGGTGTCTGCGAAAGCGGCAGCCGATCCTAAGGCAAATTTTGGTTTTCAGAATGCCTCTCTTGAAGCCGTGATAAAAAAGGTGGAGACACTTTTCGATGTTCGGTTTACATATGATGCAACAATTGTTGCAGAGGTTAACGGGATAAATCTTCCGAAAAAGGAAAGAACCCTGGAGGAAACACTCCAGCAATTGTCGGGCTTGACAGGCTTGCGTTTTATGAAAGCAGGCAAATTGGTGGGGATTCAAAAACCCGCGCCCGTTTCTTCGATTCAGGTGCCGCACTTTGAAAAAGTGGTCATAACCGGGAGGGTGCTTGATGCCAATAACCAACCGGTTTCGGGAGCAACTGTCTCAGTAAAAGGCGGGACGAAAGGTGTGACCACGGACGCCGAAGGAAATTTTTCCATCGAAGTAGAAAAAGGGGATGTGCTTCTAATATCGTATGTCGGGTATGCTACCCAGGAACTTATTGCTGACCAAACAAAAACCCTAAACCTGGTCCTTTCTCCAAGTGACAAGGCATTAGAAGAAGTGGTTGTGACAGCGCTGGGTATAAAGAAAGAAAAGAATAAGATATCCTATGCTACGCAGGAAGTAAAAGGAGCCGTCCTTGAAAAGGCACCGGAGCCAAACGTAGCGCAAAACCTGATTGGAAAAATAGCAGGACTTGATATACGGGCAAAGACCAACCTGTTTGAAAACCCCGAAATTTATTTAAGGGGCGAAGAGACACTTATCGTAATTGATGGTGTGCCCACAGAAAAAGGAAATTTTGATTTTTGGAATCTCAACGCCAATGACATTGAAAACATCAATGTTTTAAAAGGTACCGCCGCCGCTGCGTTGTATGGATCACTCGGTATCAACGGAGCGATCATGATTACTACCAAAAAAGGAAAGGCCGGGGGAAACGGTGTTGAAGTTACCTATAATTCGACTACGCAATTCCAGGCTGGCTATACCATGATCCCAAAAACACAAAAAGAATATGGTATGGGTTTCGGTGGTTACTATGCATTCATCGATGGAAAAGGCGGTGGAGGCTGGAACGATGATTACGGATATGTGTATGGCCCGAAATTAGATGTGCTGAACAGTGCAAACGCAAGCGGTTTTGAAGAATATCCACAGTACAATAGTCCATATGATCCGAATACACTTTTTACGTTCACACAGGCCGGTTATACCGATCAGAGCCATTATAAACCTATTCCCTGGATCAGCCGCGGAAAAGACAACCTTAAGAATTTTTTGGACAACGGGTTTATGACTTCACATAATATATCGGTTGCCGGCAAAGGCGATAATTCCGAATACAGGATTTCATTGTCGCACATGTATCAAAAAGGCCAGGTACCCAATACACATCTTAATGCAACTACTATAAACCTTGCAGGCAGCCTGAGACCCACTGAAAAACTAAAGTTGGAAGGAACAGTTTCTTACAATAAACAGTATACTCCCAACTATCCGCAAACCAGTTATGGAGCCAACAACTTTTTTTATAACCTTTTACTATGGATGGGTCCGGATGTGGATGTTCGCGATCTCAGGGAATACTGGAAACCTGCGGGTGGCAGAACCAGCGGTGGCACGTTTATTCCTTACGGCGTTGAAAATGTACAACAGTTCAATTATAATTATTCATGGTACAATAATCCATGGTACATAGCCTACGAGGCATTAAATGGTTATAATAACGACGTGATAACAGCACAACTTAACGCCAACTACGATTTCACTAAGAACTTGTCTTTATATGTAAGAAGTGGAGTCATCACCAATTTTGCATTATCAACGCTCCAAACCCCTAAAAGCTATATCTATTATGGTAATACAGAATTTGAGGGTAATTACAGTGAAGGCAGGAGAAATAATTTTCAAATCGTAACAGATGCCGTGCTTACTTACAAAACTAAATTCCTGACGGATTTCAATTTAACGGCTTCAGCCGGTGCCAGCACGCGGTACAACAAGAACAGCTATCTTCAATCAAGAACTAATGGACTTAATGTACCCGAATTATATAATCTCGACAATACAGTAGGTCCTGTAGTTAGTACTAATCGGCTGGCTGAAAGAAAAATAAACAGTGTATTCGGATATGTTGATGTCGACTACAAGCAAATGATTTTTCTTGGAGGAACATTGAGAAGCGATTATACTACCACTCTTCAAAAACCGAATAATTCGTATGTCTATCCTTCCGCGTCGTTGGGCATCATACCAACCAACATGATTCAGTTTCCTGAATTTATAAGCTTCGTAAAGCTAAGAGCTTCATGGGCCGCGGTAACAACCGATAAAATTGAAATAAACGACAATCCGGATGAGGGCATTTTCCGCGATTGGTATGCTACGTTGCCCGTATTTGCTCCCGGCCCGAGATGGAATGGAAACAATGCTTCGCTGAACCTGCCCGGCTTATTGATAAAAGAGGGCCTCAAGCCCAACAAAACCGTATCACAGGAATATGGTGCTGAAATCAGGTTCCTGAAAAACAGGTTGGGGTTAGACTTTACTTATTTCAGTTATATAGATAAAGATTTTGCAATTGAAGCCCCTGTTTCGTCCGCGTCAGGTTTCAATAATCAACTGGTAAATGGTGACCGGATCAATCGCAAGGGTGTTGAAATAGTATTAAGCGGTAGCCCGGTACGAAAAACCACGTTCAGATGGGATGTTACCGCCAACTTCAGTACCGTGCACAGTTACGTAGAAGAATATTATGGCGGTGTCGAAATTCGGGACGCCATAAAAGTCGGTGAACGAATAGATGTGATGAGAAATTGGGATTGGCAGCGCAGTCCCGATGGTCAGATTGTCTATGGTTCGAATGGATTTCCTGCTTATGTTGATCACATCGTAAATATCGGCCATACCGATCCTGATTTTATTTTTGGGTTGCACAATAGTTTCAATTATAAAAACTTCGGATTAAGTTTTTCATTTGACGGAAGGATCGGCGGCATCATGTACAATGGCGTTGAACAAAAATTATATGAGGGAGGCATGCACCCTGCCACGTCCAATTCATACAGGGATGATGCCTATGCCGGCAATAAAACTTTTGTTGGCCCGGGTGTGGTCATAACAAGCGGAAGTGCCGACTATGATGTGCAGGGAAATGTTATAAACGATTCAAGAAAGTTTGCGCCGAATACACAAGCTGTTAATTATGTGGACTGGATATTCGCAACTTATGTAAACGGAGTACCGGGTGCTAACATCTTCACAAACTCTTTTGTAAAGTTGAGAGAGGTTGTTCTCACTTACAACACAACTCCGAAGATGTTACGTAAAACACCTTTCAAAGGGGCCAGTATATCGGTAACCGGAAGGAATCTAGCTTTGTTTACAGATGTTCCGTTTGTAGATCCGGATGGGTCCAATGGCGGTCTTGCAGAACCGGCTTATCGCAATATTGGGTTTAATATCAACCTGAAATTTTAAGCTTGTTGAAAACTTGGGCAGGTAGCTGCTTACCTCCGATTAAGTATCTATAAAAAATGAACATATGAAAAAGTCAATAATAAAATATATAAGTGCGCTGGTTTTGGTGGCATTGCTATTAAGCGGGTGTAAAAAGTATGATGAATTTCAAAATAACCCGAACCAGGCTTCATCCGCGACTCCCGCTTTATTGTTAACGGGAATCAGTTACAGTGTTTTTTACAGGGACAATACCACAGCAGCTTATGCCACACGGCATTTAACATATTATGAAAGGGGTAACTCCGGTGTTGACTATAGCTGGCGCGAAGGTGATTATGGCAACTTCGATATCCTGCGCCAGGTAATGACGATGGATTCGCTTGCAAAAGCGAGCAATCAGCAACAATACTTTGGCATCACTAAATTTTTCCGGGCATTATTATTTGCTCAACTGACCGATCAATTCGGCGACATTCCATACACGCATGCATTGGAAGGATTGTCTGACAACTTTACGCCTCAGTACGATACCCAGGAATCTGTTTATGCCGGTATACTCCAGGAACTGGAAGAAGCAAACAACCTTCTAGACGACAGTAAAGGCAAGATTAATGGCGATATTATTTATGGTGGTGTTGCCAGTCAATGGAAGAAGTTAGTCAACGCATTTCGTCTTCGTTTACTGATCCATTTGAGCAAACAAGAAGATAATGGTACGCTTAACGTTAAGTCACAATTTCAGAGTATCATTAGTGACCCTGCCAAATATCCTTTGTTTACCAGCAATGCCGACAATGCACAATTGGTGTTCAATGCCACAGCCCCGAATAACTATTATCCTGACTTTGGATACCTCTCGCTCGCAACCCTGGTGAGTATGGAAAAAGGGTTTGTAAAAATCCTTAAGGATCGGCAGGACCCAAGGCTGTTTTCTTTTGCGGAACCAATTGGTGGAACGACTCCGAATAATTTCGCTAACTACGAAGGTGTGGACGCTGGTCTCACAATTTCTGATCAGTTTGCTGCTTCCAGTAATGCGTCGCGAATTAAAAACCGTTATCATGACGATAGGATCAATGAACCGCTGATATTTCTTAGTTATGCCGAACAGGAATTTTTGATAGCCGAAGGCATCAGCCGTGGATGGGCGACCGGGAATGCTAAAGAACATTATGAAAACGGCGTAAGAGCTTCTATGCAGTTTTATGGCAGAAGTGATGCGGAAATCAATACCTATCTCGCCGGACCACTGGTTGCCTTTAATGCTACCGACGCATTGAGCTTGATTACTATTCAAAAGCACATCGCATTCTTTATGAATAGTGGCTGGGAAGCATTCCTTGAACAGAGGCGTACCGGTATGCCCACACTGAGCGTGGGACCAGGTACGTATAATGATCAGAAGGTACCAAAAAGATGGATATATCCTCAGTCCGAATACGATTATAATGCTGCAAACCTTGATGCGGCCGTCCAAAGGCAATTCAACGGCGACGATGATGTGAATTCTTTGATGTGGCTCCTGCAGTAGGACACATTCAAGAGTGTTTTTCTGTGGAGTTAAGTTTTAGTATAACATAAAAAGAGTCTTAAACTGTGTCAGCCTGAGCTTGTTGAAGGCTGACACAGTTTGATTGTCAATAGTCAGCCTGAGTTTGTCGAAGGCTCGCTTAACTGAATTTGACGATCAAACTGGGTTGAGACAACCTTTTTTATTAATGATTTTGTAAGCGAACAAAAGTCATTTTTAAACTTTTACCCAAGCCTGTTTTTTATTGCTTTCCAGTATTCTTTCACAAATCAATAGTTCACGATAACCATCGGCAAAAGTGGGATAAGGGGGTAGGGGGGCAGGTTTTCCTGAAGCCACCGCTTCATATACTTCCTTAAATAATTGTTTGGACGTATCCGGAAATCCCTCATTATGGCCACCCGGAAAACTCATAATTGCACGGGCCTCAGGATAAGCCAGGGATGGATCACGCATCAATGATTCATTGTAACCATCGCGGTTACCAATCCACACATGGTTAGGCGCTTCAGAATTCCACGCAAAGGTTTTCTTTGCACCCGAAAGCTCAAGTCGCAGCTGGTTTTTTCTACCGGCAGATACCTGCGATACCGTAATGGAGCCGCGGTTGCCATTGTCAAATCGAAGCAAGACGTTTGCGTGATCTTCAGTGGTTATAGGCACGTCGGCATAATCTTCAGGCTTTAGCATTTTTCCTGAATACGTCTCGACGGCTTTCAGTGGTTTTTTTCTGGTCTTGTGAATGGTATTAAAATCGGCAAGCACCTCGGTTGTTTTCAATCCCGTAATATATTCGATGATATCCATCAGGTGCGATCCAATATCCGCGATTGCTCTTGAATCACCCGATTTGTCCGGCTCAAGGCGCCAGTTATAATCAGTTTCATAAAACAGCCAATCCTGCAGGTACGAACCAAGAACAGAATATATCTCGCCTAAATCGCCTTTTTCCCTCATGGTCCTCATTTGACGTACCAATGGATAGTAGCGAAGATTAAAGTGGACGGCATTGACAAGACCGGTTTTTTTAGCTAACGCAACAAGTTCTTCAGCTTCATGAAGGTCCTTGGCAAGCGGCTTTTCACAGACTACATGTTTACCGGCTTCCAGTGCAGCTTTTGATTGCGGGTAATGCAAAAAATTTGGAGTGCAAATGTGGACAGAAACGATATCCTTCATGGCAAGCAATTCGTTGAATGTACAAGCACGGTCGATACCGAGCTGAGCAGCTTTGTTGTTGGCCAACTCGATAGTTGCTTCACAGAGCGCTGCAACTTCGATATTCGGCAATCGCCTGAGCGCTTCGATATGGGCCGGGCCAATGAAGCCCGTTCCGACTACTCCGACTTTAATTTTTGACATAGCAATTTGATTTTAGATAAATTGACTGAGAAATTAGCTCCGTTGATTAACAGTTTTTGGAGGGGCTAAAATTACAGGTTATTGAATTATGCAAAATATTTTTTTGCTAAAGGACATCCGGAAAAATATCGGGCGAAGAATATTCGAGACAATATTAAACCGATAGTGTAATAAGCCCGCCAGCGCAGCAATTAAAAACGCCTTACGGCCTCGCTAATTCAGAAGGCCTTATCAATGGCAGGCTGACAGTGAACCGGTTGTTTTTTTCTTCTTCAATTTTGACATCATTCCGCGACAGAAGTTTATATTTTTCCCTGATCGTTAACAATCCGAAACCGGTAGAATCCGGCTTTACCGTTTTTTTTGCAAGATTGTTTTCCACTATAAGGAATTCATTCTGGTCCGTGTGTATTCCGATCGTTATTGGTTGCTGGCGGCTCAGGGCATTGTGCTTCACAGCATTTTCGACTAGGAGCTGTAAGCTCAATGTAGGTAAAAGATAACTATGGTATTTAGGATCTACGCGCACGGCGAATTGCAGGCTATCAGTGTGTCTCGTCTTCAGCAGCTGGCCGTAGCTTTCGATGAATTTTATTTCTTCTTCTAATGTACTCATGTCATTAACATTATTGCGAAGCACATACCGGTACACTTTGCTCAGTTCATCGAGGAATTTATCTGCCATTTGCTTGTTTTCTGTTATCAATGAGGATAAAGTATTAAAACAATTAAATAAGAAGTGCGGATTTACCCTTTGCTTCAGGTTGTCAAATTCCTGCAGTAACTGCATTTTCTCAAGCAGCTCCTTTTCAATGCTGTTTTCCTTGTGTTTTTCAATAATATGCATCACCTCGTATAATGTTTCAAAAACGAGGTTTACAATCAGGCCAGTCAGGTAAGCATATTTAAAATCGTTTTGCTGAATGCTATAGCCAAGGATGTGAAAAAACTCAAAAACGTAAAGAATCACAACCACGGAGGGAGTCATCACCAGCAAATTGACGCCGATCTTGTAAAGATTTCTTTTGAGTGTTTGCTGAAGCGATGGAAATTTCCTGTCAACATATTCATTGTACTGCACATGCGCAAACCATGAGCCATATCCTAAAAGGTAAACAATTGGGTAAGTAACTGCCCAGACCCGCCAGTCGGTCCACATGCGGTCATCGTAAAGAATATACACCCACGCCATTGAAATCAGGGGCATGGAAAGCCAGAAGCACCATACGTAAAATCGTTTTGGCTTTGCGAATTTCATGTCTCCCCCTCCTGCCGGTCGATAAAAGCTAAAAGTAGTTTTCGTTCATTTGATTCGTCGATGATGGTGACAGGAGGTGCGTTCAGCATTTTGTATTTGACTACGAGGTTGTCGAGCCCCTCATCCACGTTGAGGTTCTGCCTCATTATTTTTTCCTGTTTGGAATTAGCAATGCAGAGCCGGTTGTCCCTGGTTCCGTAAATACGAATGTGCAGTGGCTTTTCTTTGTTCAATGCATTGGTATAGATAATATTTTCCAGTATCACCTGCATACTGAGGGGCGGGATTAACTTGTGCAGGAAATCGTCATCAATCGAGATCGTTGTTTCGAGGGCATTGCCAAATCTTTCTTTTGACAGGTATAAATATGACTTTGCAAATTTCAGTTCTTCCGCGACCGGCACCAGCAATGCGTCATCGCTGCGCAGGAGATAGCGATGTACCGTCGTCATTTCATCCAAAAATCTTTCAGCTTTGTTTTCATTTTCCTGGATTAGACCTGAGAGGGTGTTAAAGCAATTGAATAAAAAGTGCGGGTTTATCTGGCCCTTCAGGCCAAGCAATTTACTTCGGCGATATGCATTCTTAAGTCTTTCTGTTTCGGCAAGTGAAGCCTTCCATTCCGCCCAGTTTGATACGCCTTCATTGATAAACGTCAGCACGGTGCTGATGATGCACCCGTACATAATAGCCCACCACAACATAGCCTGGCGAAGGGGACAGTTCAGCAGGCTGAGTTTTTCATAGATTGAAAACAGGCTGCTGATCATGATGAGCGTCATCAAATAAAACACGGGCAGCATTATGGCGATTCGTTTAAACAAATCGCCCGCTGCGGGAAAACTGATCCGGATAAATGTTGCAACGCTCCTGAAAAGGAAGTAAGCGGCAAGCAGGCAGAAGCCGCTATAGAAAAAACTTTTACCAAACTCTGCGACAGATTGAAAGATGCATGACCCAAACATCAGTATGTTCAATACCAGGATATAGGGTGGCATGATCCAGGCAGACGTAATAAGTTCCCTTCGAAATTGGCGGGGTATTGTCATGTGATTAATCTACTAATATAAGGGATTCTTCGTCAATGAAATTTTGATATTTCCCTTCATGTTTATAATGTTTGCTATGAACAGTTTGAAATGATCGTGCCTGTTTAAATTGCCACTCATCATTTTGTACGATGATTTTCGTGACATAAATGATAGCTTTAAAAAGGCGCCGAAACAATCCAAAACTCCAATTAATAAAATTTTTGTTATGCGGATACTGCTGGTTTCCTTATTAACTCTTCCATTTTTTGCAAGTGCGCAAATAAACAGGTCGGCAAACGAGGTTGCCCGCGAAAGCATCCAGGAGTATATTTCTCAGAAATTATTCAAAAACCAGGCATACACAGCTGGGCAGTACGGCGACCTTCAATCTCAACTTGACAGGGAAAGCCATGTTGCGTGGTCAATCACCCATCAATTTGAGATCATGGACTCGCAATATGTTTCCGATAAAAGAATTCTTGTGCGGACAGCGTATAATTTTTCTTTCTATCTCGATAAGAAATTGAAGGTCATCAAGGCGGAAGGTTATCACAGGGAATGATCTTCAATTTGCTGGTTCCGAAATCATTCCAATGTGCAATTCTGGCAATCATTTCTGCCTTCCTTTTCGTTATCCAACCATTTTTTTTGTATATTAAAAACATATTTTGACCTGCATTTCCACAATGCAAGCTACCTGAGACTTTTGACGACATTATGAGATTATTATTTTTTTTGATTATCGCTTTTCCATTGCGCGCCTTCTCACAGGATTTTACCGGAGTTTGGACGGGGTTTATGTTTACTTCCAATGTCCGTGTACAATATGAGTTGGTAATAAGTGAATCAAATAATAAATTAAAAGGGTATTCTCTCACAGTTTTTAACATTAACAATGTGGAAAACACCGGGGTCAAGACCATGAAGGTGAAAGCCAAAAAAAGCAAGATTTCGATTGAAGATGACGACCTGGTTTTTAATGACTATACCCAACGTTCAAAACGCGTTGTATTATATGGCACACTTTCATTGGGAGAAGAAGATTCGGTTTTTGTATTGGAGGGATCATTTTTTACCAGGTCGTTGGATCGGTCGAGTTATACCGGCACAATTCGACTGGAGAAAAATAAAACTTTCGGCGAAGCTCGGATGGTACCAATACTGAGAAAAATGGATTTGTGGGCGGCGCTGTCCATTCCTGAAATCCAGTCGACGCCAGCAACTGCATCAACAGTGTCCTTAGCTGCAAACGACGACGCAGTCTTAAAGGATTCAACAGTGTTGAAAACTGAAGTGGCGATGACGAATAGTAAAAAGGTGAATAAAACGGATGTTGCAAATCTCCCGAACGCCAAAAAGGAGGAGGCAATAACTGTTGGTACATTGCCTGGAGGAACGACAAAGCCGGGTGAAGTTAGCAATACAGGTACAGAAACTGCGGCCGTTCCCAAACCGATTAATAAATCAGAAGTTGCGGATTTGCCCGGTCTCAAAAAAGAAACGATCGTAGTCGGCAATTTGCCCGGGGGGACGACAAAGCCGGGTGAAGTTAGCAATACAGGTACAGAAACTGCGGCCGTTCCCAAACCGATAAAGAAATCAGATGTTGCGGATTTGCCCGGTCTCAAAAAAGAAACGATCGCAGTTGGCAGTTTGCCCGGAGGAACGACAAAACCGGGTGTAGTTAGCAATACGGATACAGAAGTTGCGGCCGTCCCCAAACCGATTAATAAATCAGACGTGGCGGATTTGCCGGGTCTCAAAAAAGAAACAATAGCCGTTGGAACCTTACCCGGTGGTGTGGCAAAACCAGGTGTAGCTCCGCGCGCTGTTGCAGAAGATATCGCATCCCGCAAAACCGAAGTCATCCGCAATATTTACGTTCAGTCGGACAGCCTTGTACTCAGTCTTTATGACAACGGGGAGATCGACGGCGATACCGTAAGCGTGGTTATGAATGACAGGATAATTATTGCCCGACAGGGATTGGGCATTAATGCAATTAAGGCGACGGTGTATGTACCACGCGGCCAGGAAGATTCTGTTCGTCTGGTCATGTATGCCGAAAATCTCGGTCGCATTCCTCCCAACACAGGCTTGTTAATCGTACAGGATGGTGATGAAACCCATCATATAAGATTTTCGGGGGATTATCAAAAAAATTCAGCCGTTATATTGCGCCGGAAACGGTAACTCCCGTGTAACCTGGACCTCCTTTTATTTTGGAAATCTATCCAATTAAAGCTTCATATAGCACTTCAACGGGATGTAATGCCACTCTGCCTGTACCATCTTTTATTTGGTGGCGGCAACTTGTGCCTGGTGCTGCAATGACCGTATGATCGTTTGCACTTCTAACTGCGGGGAAGAGCACAAGTTCTCCTATTTTCATCGAAAGTTCATAATGTTCTTTTTCATAACCGAATGATCCTGCCATTCCGCAACAACCCGACGGAATGATTTCAACTTTGTAATTCTGCGGCAATGTCAGCAACCGGTGCGAATGCATTACAGAAGACAATGCCTTCTGTTGGCAATGCCCGTGAAGTTTGATCGTTCGTTTCTCTTTCGTAAAATTTTCGCCGGTAATATGTCCTTTTTCAATTTCTTTTGCGATAAACTCGTCGATTAAGAAAACGTGGGAAGCAAGGTTTCGTGCTTCAACCAGGTGTTGATCATTGGCCAGATCGACATACTCGTCCCGGAAAGTGAGGATTGCGGACGGTTCTATGCCAATTAGCGGCGTTTCCGGGGTAATCAGCGAATGAAGCAGCCGGATATTTTCGTTAGCAATTTTCTTTGCCTTCCTTACTAAACCTTTCGACAACCATGTCCTTCCACTTTCGATGTGATCGGGAATGATCACTTCATAACCCAATTTCTCCAGCAACAGAATGGCTTTGATGCCGATCGCGGTGTCGTTGTAATTAGTGAACTCATCACAAAAAAGATAAACTCTTTTTCTTTTACTTATTGGTTTATTGATATCGTGTCCACCTATTTCTTTTTTATGTTTCGTGTACCAACGCTTCAAAGTGGTTTTATACAAGGCTGGCATCGATCGCTGCACAGCAAATCCGGAAATTTTTTTGATCAGCCAGGCAATACCCTTTCCATTCATCATTAAATTGTATATACCCGGTGCTATGGCTCCCAGCCGGGCCGAGGAAGAAAAATTCGCTATCAGTTTTGAACGAAAGGGAACGCCGTTGGCATCATAATAATGCTGCAGGAATTCGGCCTTTAGTTTTGCCGCGTCAACGTTACTGGGACATTCAGATTTGCAACCTTTGCAACTGAGGCAAAGGTCCATCACATCATAAATTTCCTTGTGATCAAAACGATTTAGTTTATCTGAATTAGTCAAAAACTCTCGCAGGATATTGGCTCTCGCCCGCGTGGTATCCTTTTCATTTCTTGTAGCCATAAATGAAGGACACATTGTTCCGCCCGACAATTCTGTTTTGCGGCAGTCACCGGAACCATTGCATTGTTCTGCGTGCTGAAGAATATTTTGGTTGTGAAAACGAAAGATGGTTTTGAATTCAGGCGTTTGTTGCCCCGGCGTGTAGCGCAACATCGTGTTCATTGATGGCGTGTCGACAATCTTGTTTGGATTAAATATATTATCAGGGTCCCAGGTTTGTTTAATTCTTTTCAGGAGTAAGTAGTTGTTTTCGCCGATCATTTGTCTTATGAATTCGCCCCTCAGCCTGCCATCACCATGTTCACCGCTTAATGATCCTTTGTATTTTTTTACCAGGGTGGCAATCTCTTCGGCTATTATACGAAACAATTGATTGCCTGTATTTGTCTTTAGGTTTATAATAGGACGCAGGTGAATTTCGCCGGACCCGGCGTGTGCATAATGCACGGAAAATAAATTGTGTTTATTAAGAATTTTGTTGAAATCACTGATGAAATCAGGAAGATCGTTAACGTCAACTGCTGTATCTTCTATTACGGGCACAGCTTTATCATCACCGGGCAAATTACTTAATAGTCCCAGGCCTGCTTTCCGCAATGTCCAAATTTTCTTTGTATCCTCGCCAAACAGCAGGGGAAAATGATAACCCAAGCCTGCTGCCCGCATTTCTACTTCAACCCGGTGGGCCAATGCTATTACCTCCTCACGTGTATCGCGTGAGAATTCAATAACCAGGATAGCCCCGGGGTCACCTTTTACAAAAAAGCGGTTTTTTCTTTGCTCCAGGTTATCTTTTGTGCATTCGAGGATGTAATGATCGATCAATTCACTGGCAGTCGGTTTGTATTTCAGCGCAATGAGATTGGCCCGCAACGATTCGTCGATGGAATTGAAATGCACGCAGAGGAGTCCGGCTTCTTTTGGTGGAAGTGGAACAACGTTTACTTTGATCTCTGTTATAAATGCTAACGTGCCTTCCGAGCCTGCAATTAGTTTGCAAAAATTGAAATCCGGCTCACCTGCAACAAATGGTGCAGATTCCATAAGTACATCAACCGCATACCCCGTATTTCTTCTTTCTACTGATTTTTTCGGGAACTCATTTCTAATTTCCTGTTGGGTTTCGTAATTGCTGAGCAAGGTTCGAACAGAACGGTAAATCGACGCCTCCAGGCTATTGCCTTCGCATTTTTGATGGAAAGCGTCAACGTCAAGCGATTTGAATTCTGCTTCGGATCCATCGCTTAATAATGCTTTTACTTCAAGCAAGTGTTCGCGGGTGCTCCTGTATACAATCGAATTTGATCCGCATGAATTATTTCCCACCATTCCGCCTATCATGGCCCTGTTAGCTGTGGATGTTTCAGGGCCGAAGACCAATCCGTGGGGTTTTAAGAACAAGTTTAATTCATCGCGAATGACGCCCGGTTCAACCCGGACCCATCGTTGTTCTTTATTCAGCTCAATAATACGGGTAAAATATTTTGAGACGTCGACTATAATTCCTTTTCCAACGACCTGGCCCGCCAGCGACGTGCCCGCTGTTCTCGGTATTAGCGATGTCTTGTGCGTTTTTGCAAAATGAATTAATTTTTTAATATCTGAAACAGACCTTGGGACAGCAACTGCCAGTGGCATTTCACGGTAAGCCGACGCGTCGGTGGCATACAATATCCGCATCGTTTTATCGTCGTACAGGTCACCCTCCAGTTCATCGGCGAGTTGCTTCAGATGTTGATTCATTGATCTATATTTGTCCGCTGCACCTTTTTATTCAGAACAATATCTCCTGCTGGGCCGGTTGGTGCAAATATATTGAAAGATCACCCCAGGGTAAATTTGAATGTTGTTAAGGTTTTCATTTGTAATACTGACGGGCTAATAATTACCGGGAGCAGAGAACGGGCTGAGTATTTCGTAGTTAATCCGGGAAAAACTTCTCACTTTAATTTCGGCACTGTGACCCATGTATTAAAATTCGATTTGATTGTGGTCTTTATACTGGCGTTCACCATCACTAATTATATTTGTTTGCATCGATTTCTTTTCGTCAAAGAAATTTTGAATCATGAAGGATATGTTTGGGGTATAAAACTGTCGCCGTATGTTTACGCCAATTAAGCAATAGCACACCCGGAGTGCCTTCACTTTCCGGATTGCACACTTTTTAGAAATTCATTCATTGCAATTTCTGCCTTTGGCCCGTTATTACCGGGTAAGGTCAAAGCGAAAAATAATTATGAATCTTGTAATTTTTTTCGCCGTGGTTGTGTTTGTTTTTATACAAGTTGCAGGGCATCCTTTGTTACGTTATTGACCGTATCATATTTTTCTACTAGCAAAAAACCGGGCAGGAATAATAAATCCTGCCCGGTTTCAATTAAGATGGAAATCACAAATGATTAAACCCGGATCCTCTGGGTCACTTTTAGCATAGCTTCTTCGACAGCCTTTTCCCTGGTGGCTGCTGTAGACCTGGCAATGGTGGCTCCTGGGTCAACATTGTAGACATGACAATAAAAGTTTTCGCCAATTTTATAAGTAGTCACCCGGACGAGCACGCCCTTGACTTCAGCGATCTCTTCCTTGAAATTTTCGGTTTTCACTAATTCAATTTAAAAACGCCAAGGCACCTTTATTCTACATTGCCATCTGTCTTTCTTTTTGCGTGGAAGCTTCCTTTTCCACGGGCGCACCAACTAAATTGCCCCATTCTGTCCACGAACCATCATAGTTTGAAACGTTTGGATACCCGAGCAGGTATTTTAGCACAAACCATGTATGGCTCGAACGTTCGCCAATACGGCAGTAAGCAATCACATTGTCTTCGGGCTTTATCCCTTTTCCCATGTATAATTTTTCGAGGTCTTCACGACTTTTGAAAGTACCATCTTCATTGCAGGCCTGGGCCCACGGTATGTTTATGGCGCCGGGAATGTGCCCTCCGCGCTGGCATGTTTCAGGAAGGCCTGGCGGGGAAAGTATTTTACCGGTGAACTCGTCGGCAGATCTTACATCTACCAGTGAGTACCCCGAGGTATCCATTGCCTTTTGTACCTGCATCAGGTAGCTCCTGATAGATTCATCGCGTTGCTTAGCATCATAAGTTGTTGCCTTCGGAGCTATAACGTCTTTCGTCACCACGCGGCCTTCGGCCAACCACTTTTTGCGGCCTCCATTCATGATGCGCACATCATTGTGCCCGTACATTTTTAGTTGCCAGAAAGCCCAGGCAGCAAACCAATTATTGTTGTCACCATAGAGGATCAGGATAGTGTCATTGTCAATGCCGCTTTCGCCAAGTAATTTTTCGAGTTCAGGCTTGTTAATTACGTCGCGACGGAGCGTGTCACACAGTTGTGTTTGCCAGTTCCAGCCCAGGGAGCCAGGTACATGGCCTTCACTGTAAGCCTGTGTATCAACATCAACTTCGACTACTACAACATGCGGATCAAACTTGTGTTGGTCTACCCATTCGGTCGATACCAGCACATCCGGTTGAGCATAGTCAGGCATAAATAAAAGTTTAAAGGTTAAAAAATTTAGAAGGACACAAAAGTTACGACAATGTGAGATCATACCATGAAAAAAAATTCTGTCCTTTCAGTAAAATTTTGCCGAACAACTGGAACATCTGGATCAGTAGCTGAAATCCGGAGGAATCGCGGTGAAAATTTATTTAACGGGACAGCGGGGTAAAAAGAAAACCTCTCCAAATTGAATTTTAGAGAGGCGAACTTTTATGGACGAAATTACCTGCTGATCAACAGTTTCTTTTGTTGCATTGTATAATGGTCATTTGTGAAGATCTGTACGATGTATAGACCAGGCGGAAGTCTTTCCAGGTTCATTTTTTCATTGGCACTGCTCAGTTTTGATACAAATACTTTATGACCTGAGGCGTTATATATTTCGACCTGTAGGGGAGACGCGTTATTCTGCCTGGAGTAAATCTGGACGTAATTCTTCGCCGGATTAGGTAGTAAGCGAAATTCTTCCTTGCTTTCATAGTCTTTTCTAACCACTATCACCCGGCTATAGTCATGAGCCGAACTTTGTTTGATCACTTTTAGCCGGTAATAAAAGGTTGAATAGTTCAAATTTCCGGCAGGATCGGTCGCTCGATAATATTGGGCCGCATCAGAATTGGCGATTGGAACTAAACTGCCGATTTTACTGAAGTGTCTTCCATCAGTGCTTCTTTCTATGTCAAAGCTTACAATATCTTTATCCGGAGTGGTCCATTGCAACAAAATATCAGGATAATTATAATTACCGGTAAAGCTTAGATTTTCAACTGCCAGCGGTTTACATCCCATTGAATCCCGCTCCAACATAATGGTATCAGTAGAATATGGCGTACATCCTCCAAACAGAGTTTGTGTAACGATATAGGTGCCTGGCATATCTACCAGGATTGAAGGACCTGTTGCAGGCGACGTAATAATGTGCCCACCAATAGTGGTCCATATATATTCAGAAGTGGCTATCGGGTTTTGTACAGAAAGAGTACTGGTATCCGGCTCTTCTCCGCAAAACAAGGAACTGTCACCTATCACAACCGCGGGGGCGGGCCTGGCAATAAGATACGGACCGGCAAAGTCTTTTAATTCAGAAGTGAAGGAAGTTGAAGACCTGGTTTTTGCCATGAACCTTCTAAATGAAAGATTGCAGCCGGATGTTCCAAGTAGCGTGTAAGGATCGAGACCGATCTTAGTCATGTTAACACTGACTTCCATAAAACTACGGCTATCGTAAGTGACCTTTGCTATATTCGTGACATCCGCAAAACCAAAGGGCCCCGCCCATGTACTATCCGCGCACTGCATGCCACTGTAAAATGTACCTCCGGTTTTTGGTACTATACTGGCATATCCGAATTGAGCACCTGCGCCGTCACCGTCAAATAGTCCTCCCCAGCTAAACGGGATGGGTGTTATTGATAAAGAACTTTTATCTATCCAGATACGTGCCTCCAGCAAGGTAAGAGATGAAGAGCTGAACTCTGCCGTCAGGATCACATCTCCCGGAGATATGACATTCCCGAGGTTATCAAATTTCCACGAGGTGTGACCGGCGTCGGGACCATAATTATAAAATTTATTATCCGCGCTGTTGAAATAGATATCCGTTTGGTACAATTCAAAATCATAATAACGATTGCCAGTGTTTCCGTGTAAGGAGAGACCGGCAAAAAACCACAGAGAGTCGGAAAGAGCAGGTCCATCCCGACGAATATGTACCAATATGTCGTTCAGGTCGCTTTTATTCGGAACAGGGGTAGCTCCACCATTCCACAATCCGGCGCTTTGCCCGTTTTTATTTCCGCTTATAAATGCGGTTGAATCATAGTTGTGATGGTCACGTACGTAAAGCGCGTCATAAAGTAATCTGCCATTGACAATTGAGTAAACCGGATAATTCATGTGCCGGGTGAAACACGCGTTACGCGCCGATGAATCGGCAATGTACCCCTGCATTATGGCCGCGGCACCAGTCGTATCAATGATATATATTCCGGTCCCATTTGATCCCGGAAACCAGTCGTCATTTGCCGGTAAAGGCATACCGCCAAAAAAATTGGCCTTTAGGTCGGCTTCGACGCCAAAGTTTGCTTTGATAACGGGAGTGATGATCTGGGAAATGCCTTGATTTGAGAGCAATAAAAGAGGCAAAATTGCAATAAGCAGAGTTCTTTTCATAAGGTAGGTATTTATGTATGGTCTTACTACGGATTATTATTCGGAAAAAGGCCAGCAGAGGATAAAGGATTATTACGAAAAATACCTTCGGAAAAACTCGACACCAAAGAGTATTCGCCACAAAGGAATACAAGAAGATTTACCGGTGCAAGGATTTTAAAATATTTTTTAAATCAAGTTTTGAACATCCAATGTTTGAAAACAAAGTTGCTGTCTATCAATAAAATAACCGGCTAGTTATTTTACGATGTGACGCCCGGCCAAGGTGGTAGAATTACGATTTTTGTTTAACTCATTCCTATACTTAAGCTGAAGTTACTTACATGATTAAGTAGAAGGGAGAACAATGCTGTAAGGTTAATTCTTAAAATTGCTTTGAAGTAGAATCTCAAAACAAGTGAAAGCCTCATTACCAGAGTTAGGAAGGAATACTGCGATGAACAATATATGTGAATTAGTTTTTGCTGAAAGTCTTTAAAGAAATCTTTGCAGGAGGTGTATCAAAAAAAGAAGCCAAAGCTCTGCGCCATACGTCATTCATACGGCTCATCGAAATAATCTCCTGGAGATATAAAGACCTTTTCCGGTAGTCTATATTCTCCAATATAAACCGGAGGAGAAGTTTTTTAGCAGTGGGGGATGTATTTGTACGGATCATAACAGTTGGTTTAATAATCATCGGTAAAAACTATGCCACTCCTTATCAGATAGTGAAAAAAGATACTAACAGCCGTGCCCATCTTAAGTATCCTGAAGGAAGAATATATCACGATTACACAGTTTAGCATATTTCGTAATACGAAATGTCAAAGCTATCATCAGTCGATATTGGGTCCTAAACAGGGTTATAAATACGTGCTTCATTGGAGCAGCGATCTTAATAAATCAGGCAGATACGCACTATTGTGTAGATTTTTTTTCTCAAAACATTATGATTAAACGCGATGTAAGAGGCAGTATGAGCGAGTTATTATACTGGAACTGTTTTTGGTTTGATTGGAGAGAAATTCTTTCATTTCTAAAAACAACTGTCATGACCAGGTATATCAAAATTAGCCGGTTCGTATTACGCCGGGCATTGTATCTCTTTTTATTGAGCTTTATGAACGTTATCGCTTTCGCCCAGGATAAAGGAATCGACGTTGACATTAATGTAAAAAAGGAACATTCGTGGTATCAACAGCCATGGATTTGGGTAGTGGGTGGCGCAATATTCATTTTATTGCTTGTGGCACTTTTGAGAAGTGGCGGTGCCCGTAACAAAGGATAAGTTACAGTACATGATCCGTCAATGAACCCAAAACCATTCCCCATTTTAAATAATGATTTATGGAAATTAAAAGAAACGAGGCAACCAACAATCGTCCGGCGGGTGACCGGGTGATTGATGCTACTTACGTTTTTTCGGATTTGCCTTCGGTTATCGCACAATTGCGCGACGAAAAAGCATGGGCGCATAACGACCGGAACGGCATTACGATATTTAAGTCAGATAACATCAGCATTGTAGTGTCAGCTTTTAAAGGCGGAGCCATAATTAGTGAAAACGAAGTGGAAGGATACCTCACTATTCAAATGTTGCAGGGTAAAGCTGTTTTTTCAACCGATGATGGTGATACTGTGTTATCGGAAAATCATTTGGTGACCCTGCATCCCCATGTGGTGCATTCATTTAAAGCCGACACAGATTGTGTTGTGTTACTTACTACTTATTTGAAAGAAGATATCTTGTATTGATTGGGGTATAAGAATGATCCTTTTTAAAACAAAATTCGAATTTCGAATTTTGATTCAGGGCATTCCTTTGAATCTTCCCAAGTTCCCTAAAATCTGTAATCTTTAAATATTGAAACTATCTCTTGATTTGTGTCAATCAATGTTTTGCAGCAGCCGATATTTTTCTATCTTTAAATTAATTAACTGCTGTACATGCCCCACCATCGCCAGTTGGCTGCTATCATGTTTACCGATATTGAAGGTTACACTGCCGCCATGCAGGAGAACGAGTCAAAGGCCATTGAGTTAAGGGAACGTCACCGCCAGGTTATCAAACAGGCTCACGAGAATTTTAGCGGTCGCATTGTTCAGTATTATGGGGATGGCACTTTAAGCATATTCCAGAGTGCCGTCACTGCAGTACAATGCGCCATTTACTTGCAGCAGGCTTTTTTTCAATCACCCAAAGTTCCTGTCCGCATTGGATTGCACATTGGAGACATAATTTTCGAGGATGAACAGGTAATGGGCGACGGGGTTAACCTCGCCTCGCGGATAGAATCTCTTGGGATGCCCGGCTGTGTATTGCTTTCCGACAAGGTAAAAGACGAGATTAACAATCATCCAGCTCTGAAAACCGTTTCAATGGGCATATACAACCTGAAAAATATTAGCCGGCCGGTTGAAGTTTTTGCCCTCGTTCATCCTGAGCTCGTGACTCCAAAACCCGGGACGCTGGAGGGAAAAACAAGCCCGGCACAAAAGACAATGCCGGCGGTGAATAAAAGAGCTTCTCCAAAAAGCGTTGCTGTGCTACCATTCGCCAATATCAGTAATGATCCCGAGCAGGATTACTTTAGTACCGGAATTGCAGAAGAAATTCTCAATTCACTTTCCAATTTAAAGGATCTGAAAGTAGCTGGTCGCACTTCAACACCACAGTACAATCGTGAAAATATTGACTTGCGGGAGTTCGGAGAAAGGTTGGGTGTAAAAACAATATTGGAGGGGAGTGTCCGAAAACAGGGAAACCGTATTCGCATCATTGTTCAATTGGTTAATGTGAGTGATGGTTTTCATTTGTGGTCGCAAAAATATGATCGGAGTATGGACGATATTTTTGCGATCCAGGATGAAGTTGCTTTAGCAGTTACGGAAAAGCTTAAGGTCACGTTACTCGAAAAGGACAAAGCGCGAATTACAAAGACCCGCACAAATAATACTGAGGCGTACGAATTATATTTAAAAGGAAGATTTCATTTAAACCGGCGAGGCGGCGCGATTTTGACCGGAATGCACTATTTCCAGTTGGCAGTTGACCTTGACCCCGATTTTGCGCTTGCTTATACAGGTTTGGCTGATGCCGGAATCATGGCCGCACTGTATGGCCTGGCGCCGCCAAAACAGGTAGCGGTAAAGGCAAAGGAAGCCGCCGAGAAGGCTCTACTGCTTGATCCCCACCTTAGTGAACCCTACTGTTCGTTGGGGGCCTATTATACCTTTTATGAATGGAACTGGCGCGAAGCAGAAAACAATTTTGCGACCTGCTTTCAACTCAATCCGGGGTATGCACAGGCGCATTATTGGTATGGGTTAAATTACCTGGCATGGGTGAAGCATGATATGGTCGAGGCTGAAAAACACGGGCGCATAGCTACGGAACTGGAGCCGATGAGTGCAATAAGTTTTGGCATGTACGGAGCCATACTAAACTCTGCCGGCAAATATAAAGAGGCCCTTGCGGCATGTACTACAGGGGTCGAGCTGGATTCCAATCATTATTTGAGCCAATTATGCAAAGGTTTGACCCATCTGGCATTGCGGCAACTTGAAGAGGCTGAAGTGATATTTTCTTTGTTGGTGAGGGCAACGAAAGGGCATCAGTTCGCCACCAATTCACTAATCGTGACTTATTATTTTATGGGTAAAATAAAAGAAGCCCGGGAATTGTTAAATCAATTGAAGGCAAAGCCTGCGGAAGGGTTTGTGGGTTATGCCCTGCAAGCGCTGTCGGTATCACTTCTTGACGGAGTGGACGAAGCGTTTTTTTACCTTGAAAAGGCTTATGAGGAGCGTGACCCCATCTTACTAAACCTAAAACATAACAGGCTCGTACCACCGAAACTCAAGGCGGACCCCAGGTTTGAACAGCTTTTTGAGAGAGTCGGTTTTCCACTTGACTAGCAATCTCCACCGCAATTCCCGCTGCATGCTGGCAATCGAATTTAACCAAGTACCATAGCTTCACCTGGTTGAATGGTCACAAGCACAGTGCGATAATTTCCATTTGTTGAGCAGGCATTTGCCACAGGTCCTCTTTGCTCAAATGGAAATAGTATGTTCAATAGTTTACCTTCTGTATTTAAATTTTTATCGACTATGACATGCACTGTTGCAGGTTCTTCCAAATGTGTGTTTGCAACGACCAGGATTTCTTTTTCATTTAATATTCGTGAAAAAGAAATAACGCCACCTTGAAATGGAGAATAATCGAAGTCAAGTCCATTGCCACTACATGCTCTGAAATACTGGCGGCCATAACGCAAAACCGGTTGTTCTCTTATCAGTTGGCTAAGATCTTTGATATGCTGAAATAGCGGATTGGAATTTGAGAATGCATCGGGTCTGCCCCACAAAGCTTCCCGCACGAATTCACGGCGATCCCCTCGTCCGGAAAGTGCCTGCTCCGTACCATAATAAATGCAGGAAATTCCCTGCATCGTCATCATGCATGTAATGGCAAGCTTCGTTTGACCGGGGAATTCCGGGTTGTGAAATCGTTCATTAAGATCATGGTTGTCCAGGAAGGTGACATAATATTTTCCGGCATCGCCGTGCGAGCTGACAATTTTCTTCAATGCTTCCCTTCTGCGATCAAGATGATTTGCTAAAACAGACGGCGGAGCAAATCCTTTGCACACATCAACGAGCCGCCGACGCATAGGAAAATCGATTGCGGCATCAACTCCGATAAGGTCATCATCTTTGTGTGTATTGCGTCCTATGAATTCCGCGATTCTCTCTTCGTCATCGTCCTGCCATACCTCGCCAAACGTAAAAAAGTTCTTTTTTCCAATGGATAAAGCATATTCGCGCATAGCATTCCCAAATATTCTCGCGAACTGCGGCTCAATATACTGAAGCGTATCTATCCTGAAACCATCAAGGTCAAACTTTGCAATCAGGTATTGATACGCCCTGATCAGGTGACTCCGCACAGGGTATACCCCTGTTACAGGCTCTTTGTAATCTGTTGCAAGTTCCTTTAGCCTTCCAAAATCACCGTCAACGCCATTCCCTCCTTTGCGTCGGAAATATTCATCCTGTTGCAGCTCTTCTGGCCAAACTCCTTCGTCAATCTTAAGACTATCCACGTTTTCTATATCTGTCCATTCACTTTGTGGTACACCATCTTCGTTGCGCCAAAAGATTTTGTATTCACCCTGGTTCCTGTAATCCCTGGTATCCTGCATTCCTTCATAAGTAAAAAGGTCGCCTGTGTGGTTTAAAACAATATCTACGACTACATACATTCCCATTGCATGCACCTCATCTACCAATTCCCTGAATTCCTTATCTGCGAGCGACGGATTTTGTCTTGCTGCTGCCGGGTCGGTACAAAACCTTGGTTCAATCCGGAGAAAATCGAAAACTCCATAACCGCCCCAATAGTCGGTGAACCATTGTGGATTGATTAGCACAGGTGAAAGCCAAATTGCACCCGCGCCTAACTCTCTCAAATAGGGCAAGCGTTGCCGTATACCTGCAAAATTGCCACCCTGGTACGTATTGCACGGAACGACGTCAGGCTGAGGCGAAGTAAAGGGGTTGTTAAACCTGTCAATAAGGAGAAAATAGATCCACTGGTCGCGCCAGTCTGCAGGTGATGGAAAGGGATAGGGAATCAGTTTGCCGGTGGATGTGGAAGTAATCGCGGGGCTGGCCTTCAGCGTTTGCTGAACGGCGGGGTCATTCAGTGTCATTGGATGTGGTTTTTGGTTGCCTATGAAGTTAGGTAAATAAAATGCGGGGATATTGACATTCTTTGCACCGTTATCAGTGAAATTCATTAGGGGTTTTCACTTTTTACAGTGTTGTTTTGAACCGCCAATTCGAAAATCGCTGAATGCAATAACAAGATTGTTAAACCTAAGTTACCTTACATCCTGATAAAATAGTTTTTATGTTTATACTCCAGGTAGAGCACAAAGTTCCAAACTATGAAGGATGGAAAAAAGCGTTTGATAGTGATCCCGTTAACAGAAAAAAAATGGGTGTTACGCGTTACCAGGTTTGCCGGCAGGAAGAAAATCCTGATAATATAATCATCGACCTTTATTTTGATAGCATGCAAAATTTGCAATCAATGCTGGCGGCTCTGCAAAATCTCTGGGAAAAAGTAGACGGCACGGTAATGACAAAAGCAACCACTCGAATATTAAACATCAAAGAAATAGTTGACTTGTAGCAATGACATGTCGTTTCATTTCACGGCAACTATACGCAATGCTATATCTTCAGAATAGGAGGACGAGGTTAAACTGGCCTTTCCGCCTCTATGCCTTACTGATTTCTTTCCATAATATTTGCCCGTCAACGTATCCAGCCATTCGATCTCATACTTACCCGCAGGCAGAGCCAGTTCCAGGTTGACCTGTTTACCCCGGTATATGTAGATCGCATACTGTTTGCCATTTTCTGAAAGAACTTGGGCTATTGCATTTGTTGGTAATCTTCCAATGATCGTTGTGGTATCGGGCACCATCTTGACAAAATCAAAACGTTCTATGAAGCGCTTGAGATAGCCGAGCTCTTTTCGAAGAGTCTTGCTGCCACCACCGGGCTGTGCCGGCGGGTATCTATAATTTCCTGTTTCATGACCGGCAGCAAATGAATAATCGAGGTTATTGTATAAGGCACCGCCTGCAAGCATAAACCGCCAGGCTTCCATCCTGTATGCGGAGTCCGTGTTGCCTCTGAAGCCTGTTTCATTATCACCGATTACTTTGTTCAGGTTGTAATTCATCGCTACCGCAGAAGGGGGCATTGCATAATGAAAATTGAATACAGACACCTCGGCGAATGGATTTTCGATGTTACTTTTTCCGTTGGCTATATTTTGAGAAATAAGATGCTTTGCTATAAAAAGCTTTTCGGATTCACTTATGACGGCAGCAATATGCTGTTGCCATTCCAGCGTCACACCTCCAAAATAAGGTTCATTACATATTTCGTAAATAATATTGTCATAGTCTTTCAACTCGTAGATAATTTTTTGTACCATTTTTTCCTGGACATTGAGCAAACCGCCGTTCTTATCCAGTGTGTAAGCTTCTGTACGCGTAATGTTGCCAACTCCGTTAATGTTATTTATACTATTCATCGGGCTTAACAACCATTGGCTGTCCTCATAAAAGGGACAGAATAAAGTGAATTCCACAATTATTCCACGTTGTTGTGCGGCGCCGATAAATGATTTCAGTCGTTTAAAATAGTTTTCATCCCATTTATCAAGGTCAAACTTATTTCCTCCATTCTTAAATCCCGGCTCTTCACTCCTCGACCATGGACAAATAAATTTTTCGGAGGTTGGTGCGAGCGTATTGTTTGAAATATTGAATGCATTGGCCGGTTCATGATAACTTCCACTAAAAGTTCGCGTAAGGTTCAGGCCATCGGATTTTAATTCGTCGAGATACATAATATAGTTGAATCCTGTATTCAGGACAGCCCCGTAGTGCTCCCCTGACGTAATCAAAACGGTAGGCTTGTTTTGGTAAACAAAATAATGGGGGTTTGCCGGATATAAGGCCAAAAATTTGGATTGCGAAAATACAGGTGACCAACAAGCCAATAATGCAGCTGTCACAGTAATATTGATATTCTTCATTCTTCTAATTCTTATCGGCAATGAATATAAGTAAAAACAAGGGTTACGTTGCCAGATAAGCCGATCGCCCCGTATCGAACGAATGACATTGCGACAGGTTATATTCGGCAGAAAAGGGAAATTTTACCCCAAAAGTCAACCTTAGCTTTTCAAAAATGATTGGTTTACTTGTATATGCGCAATGAGAATAAATTCCAGCCTTCTTTGGCACATATTTTTCTCCCCTCAACATAAAATATGACTATGAAGGAGAATTCGAATAGAAATCCGAAAAAGTCAAAGGGTAAAAAAGGCAAATCACTAAAAGAGAGGGTGAAGCGTCATCTCACAGACAAACATGATATCATCACCGAACAGGACCTGAAAGATGTCGTTGTTGGTGTTGATGCAGTGGATCTGAATAACCCGGATGAACCCACAATATTGAGTGAAGATCTCGAACCCAACAAAATCATTACTTCATGGGATGTTGTTGATGAAAAGGAATGAAGACCTGATGGCAACGGTGCGTACACTGTTGAACAAATCCTAAACGCTTATTTAATTAACATACCGCCAATCGCCACAGTGGGTGTTATGTGATGCCACGGATCCTTTTATTCTCACAACCCAGCATGGTAGTCGATTCACGAATTTGCGTAAGATCACTTTTGTCGTATAAAACGATTTCTTCTAATGGGCCCAAATGAAGCCATTGTCTGCAAGAAAAGCTATGGTTTTCGTCGATCTTAATGTTGCAAAATTCCGGGATTTCTTTAGCAGATTGTTTTGGCATTTTCTTGTCGGCTGATCAAACAGGGCTGGGAAGATCCGGCATAATGTCCGGGAATGATCCGATAGTCCTGAAAGGAAGGGATGATTTTATCGACTCTTAATAGCCGACCTCTGCAAGTCTCACAACGAACAAGGTGAGGTGACAGTTATCCACCTTATTTAAAACCTGAAAAAGGCAAATCTTCATATCTTCAGTTTGCATTTTTCTAATGAGTATAAAAAGCACTTATTGTTATGAGAACAAGAATTCTTCAGCTCTTCGTTTTTTCTTTTTTTGTACTTACAGTTTGCGGGCAACCAAAGGAATCACAGGGACAAAGAGAAGGGAATTTTGTAGCAACGGGGCAGTGGGCTAATTACGGTAACGATCCGGGTGGCATGCGCTATTCTCCGCTAAAGCAAATCAACATTGCAAATGTGAAGCAACTTAAGCTGGCCTGGACGTATCAATCAGGCGAATTGAAAACTTATGAAGGAACAAACCTGGCGTCAAAGGCAGCGCTGGAAACAACTCCACTTATGATAGATGGCGTACTTTATTTCAGCACGCCAACCAATCGTATTATCGCGATTGATGCCGGTACAGGCAAAGAGAAATGGGTGTTTGATTCACACGTAAATCTCAAAGGCGGTTATTCAGAAGTGACTTCAAGAGGTGTGTCTAAATGGATAAATCCGGATCGTCAAAAGGATGATAGCGATTATATGAGAATCATTGCAGCCACAATAGACGGCCGGTTGATTGCACTGGAGTCAACCACCGGAAAGCTCATTGCTTCATTTGGTAAAGGTGGCATCTTAGATTTGAAAGAAGGTGTAGGTGAGATACAGGTCACTTCACCTCCGGCCGTTATCAATGATCTTATAGTGGTGGGATCCACCATGGGTGACAATGCCAGGTTTGATTATCCGCCGGGTGTTGTCAGGGCTTTTGATGCGAGAACGGGGGATCTTAAATGGTCATGGGATCCTATCCCTCGAAAACCCACTGATTATGGATTCAACACATGGCTCGGCGAAAAAGTACAAAAGACCGGCGCCGCCAATGCATGGGCGCCAATTTCAGCTGATCCTGTTAATGACCTCGTGTTCATTCCAACTTCCTGTCCGAGCCCCGATTACTACGGCGGCGAACGAAAGGGTTATAATGTTTATGCCAACTCAATAGTTGCCATTACAGCATCTACCGGAAAGGTGGCCTGGCACTTTCAAACTGTGCATCACGATATCTGGGACTATGATATTGCTTCTCAGCCTTTGTTATTCGATCTCGAGCGAAATGGTGAGAAAATCCCTGCTGTCGGCGTGTTCACCAAAATGGGGCACATATTTGTGTTGAACCGAAAAACTGGTCAGCATCTGTTCCCGATAGAAGAACGTAAAGTTCCCGCCTCTGACGTACCGGGAGAAGAGGCTGCAAAGACTCAACCATTTCCCGCCCAGTTACCTGCCCTGGGATTGCAGAATGTTTCTGAAGACAGCGCATGGGGACCCACGCCAGAATTATTAAATAAAGCAAAAGAACGAATAGCGCGCTTTAATCACATGGGTGTGTTTACTCCTCCTTCAACGAGAGGAAGTCTTATTACTCCCGGCAATGTCGGGGGTATGAATTGGAGCGGCGCAACTTATGATCCTGAACGAAAATTGTTGATCGCAAATACGAATCGTCTTGCGGCCTTGATAACGTTGTATCCAAAAACAGAAAATACCCGGCAGTCGGTCAATACCGCTTTGCCAAGGGCGGAAATAGCCATGCAGGAAGGAACACCCTATATCATGAGCCGCGAATATCTCTTTACGGTCGAAAATGGTGAGATCATCATGCAGACAAAACCTCCCTGGGGTAGTTTGGCCGCCATCGATTTGGCTTCAGGGAAATTGAAATGGGAGCAACCATTAGGGATGATGATGAACCCGGCGAAGTATCCTGATGCGGCAAAATGGGGATCGATCAATTTTGGTGGCGCGACAACTACAGCAGGAGGGTTGACTTTTATTGCCGCAGGAATGGACGGATTTTTCAGGGCCTTTAGTTCCGACAACGGTGAAGTGTTGTGGCAGGCAATGTTGCCGGCTGCTGGTCACGCGGCACCTATTACCTACGAGTTAAACGGTAAGCAATATGTCGTGATCGCTGCCGGAGGTCATGGTAAACTGGGCAGTAAGCTCGGAGATTATATTGTTGCGTTTTCCCTTTAATGAACGCCCGCTTTATTTTAGAGTTGTGCAGTTTATAAAAAAACCCCGGCGAATGCCGGGGTGAATCTATTTTGAACGAGGATTATATATGGGCTTCGATTTTCTTTACAAAATTTCCTTTTGGTTGAGCACCCACGAGTTTGTCAACTACCTGGCCACCTTTAATAAAAAGAATTGCAGGTATTGAGGTAATTCCATAGTTCATGGAAACCTGGGGGTTATTGTCAACATTCACTTTCCCGACATTCACTTTACCATCATATTCCTTAGATAACTCTTCAATAACCGGCCCGATTGCCCGGCATGGTCCGCACCATTCTGCCCAGAAGTCTACAACAGTCAGTTTATCAGAAGCCAGTACATCGCTTTGAAAGTTCGCATCATTAAATTCTCTTGCCATTTTTATTTATTTTAATTATTTGGTTGAATGATTGGTGCAATAGAAACTGCAAATTTAAGCCCGTAATAATAAACAGCGGAATATGGCAGAAAGTTGTGTACAAAATGCAAAATCCCTTGATAAAATGTCAGAACTTTATGAGGTAATAAGTGAGGCGATCAGCTGAAAACGATTGTGTTACCCAGTAGTCTTTAACCCGCTTGTCAGGCTGTCACTACCTGGATTTCAAGTTCGGGCCTGCCTTCAAAAAACTGAATCAATTCCTCGTTCATCTCCAGGCCGCGATCGGAACTCACCAAACTGATTTTCAAATCCTTTTTAGGTTCATTAACAATAAACTTTAAAGCTGTATTGCCGGGAAAATTCTTCAGATTTTTCTCTACAAAATTGATCATTTCCTTGTTGACGGCTAACGGGTGAACTTGTATGTTTACCTGCTTTGTCGATTGCTTTTTTAGGGTTTCTGCCAGGCAAACTTGCTGCACTTTTAACTCGAACTCTAATTGGTTGTAACGTGGCCTGAAAAAACCGGTTATGCAAACAGTCGCGCCCGGTTGCAGGTACGGCGAAAGACGCAAATAATCCTCGCTAAATAGAACAAAGTCGGTTTTACCCGAGAAGTCTTCAATGGTGTAGCTCCCGTATTTGTTCCCGCTTTTCTGGGCAATCCGATGCTGGACTCCTGTAACCAATGCAAGTATTCGAAATATTCTCCCGGGGTTTGGTTGAATCTTAATGGATTCCCTGAATTCATTGAAGTCGGCAATTGGCGTAATGCCGTAATGCTTCATTTCAAAGCGATAATTGTCCAACGGATGGCCGCTCAAAAACATACCTGTTACTTCTTTTTCATAATCCAATTGTACGGTTAGGGGCCATGGATTACAATCGGGAATTCGCGGAGGAGGAATCTCCATTGTAATGGGCAGATCACCGAAAAGTGTGTTGGCGGTTGTTGCATTCTGGGTGGAGATTACCTGCCCGTATTTAATGATCTTTTCCAGGCCGTTGATTGTTTCACCTTCCGCTAATGCAAAGTATTGCGATCTGCTGAGATCGGGAAAACAATCAAAGCCTCCCGCATAAGCAAGACTCTCCAGTGTTTTCTTGTTAACGGTCCGTTGATTGATACGCTTTATAAAATCAAAAACGTTTACAAAGGGGCCGCTTTTTTTTCTTTCCACGATAATGCTTTCCACTGCTGCCTCGCCAACTCCCTTTAAACCACCGAGGCCAAACCGGATTTCTCCGGTCTTATTGACCGCAAATCCTTTTTGTGATTCATTAATATCAGGTCCGAGAACTTTTATACCCATTCTTTTACATTCTTCCATGAAGAACGTGATCTTTTCAATGCTTCCTGCGTTGTTTAAAACTGCAGCCATGTATTCGGCAGGGTAGTGGGCCTTAAGATAAGCAGTTTGATAAGCAACGTATGCATAGCATGTGGAATGCGATTTATTGAAAGCATATTGAGCAAAAGCTTCCCAGTCATTCCAGATTTTTTCCAGGATATGTACCGGCAATGAATTTGCTGCTGCGCCGGTTAAAAACTGCGCTTTCATTTTATTCAATGTAGCAATTTGCTTTTTGCCCATTGCCTTGCGCAATACATCTGCATCTCCTTTGCTGAATCCTGCAAGCTTTTGTGCCAGCAACATGACCTGTTCCTGGTATACTGTGATACCATACGTTTCTTCCAGGTACTCCTGCATTTCCGGCAGGTCGTACGTAATCGCCTCCCTTCCGTGTTTGCGATAAATATAGTTTGGTATGTACGCCATCGGGCCGGGTCGGTACAAGGCATTCATTGCGATCAGATCGCCAAATTTATCCGGCTTTAGCTCTCTTAAATATTTCTGCATACCGGGACTTTCAAATTGGAAGGTTCCGATGGTTGCAGCGTGCTGATACAACTCAAATGTTTTTGCATCGTCCAACGGTATTTCATCAATGTTGATATCGACGCCGTGATTTTGCTTTATTAGTTGCAGAGCATTTTTTATGATCGTTAAAGTTTTCAACCCGAGGAAATCCATTTTTATGACGCCCGACTCTTCAATCACATTTCCTTCGATTTGTGTTACCCAAAGAGGTGAATCTTTGGCAACAGCAACAGGAATGAGATCAGTAAGGTCTTTTGGCGCTATGATGATTCCAGCTGCGTGTATGCCGGTATTGCGCACAGATCCCTCCAGTCGTTCCGCTTCATGCAAAACCTGGCTGAGTAAAGTATTTTCCTGGGAATATATTTCCCTTAATTTTTTTACATTTTCCAAATCATCGCTTCCAAATCCTTCTTTTTCTTCCAATGAGTTTTCACCGTCTCTTGTTTTCAAAGGTGCATGGAGCACGCGTCTCAATTCCACCCCGGGTCGCTCAGGAACCAGTTTCGCCAAAGCATTTGATTCGGGCAGAGGGAGGTCCATGACACGTGCCACATCCTTAATGCTTGATTTGGCCGCCATGGTGCCATAGGTTATGATCTGGGCGACCTGGTTCTTTCCATATTTGTCGACGACATAATCAATAACTTTTTGTCTGCCTTCGTCATCGAAATCCGTATCAATATCAGGCATCGACTTTCGATCCGGGTTCAGGAAACGTTCAAACAGCAGGTTGTATTTGATGGGGTCAATATTGGTAATGCCGGTACAATATGCAACTACTGATCCAGCAGCCGAGCCGCGTCCGGGACCAATAAATACGCCAATATCGCGACCTGCTTTGATGAAATCACTTACGATTAAAAAATACCCGGCAAAGCCCATGGTTTTAATGGTGAATAATTCAAACCGGATGCGTTCATCTAGCTCAGGGGTAATTTCGTTGTAGCGATTTTTTGCACCATCCCACGTAAGATGTTCGAGATATTCGTCCTGTGATGAAAAAGCTGTGGGCACCTTGAAGTACGGCAACAATATATCCCTCTTCAGGTTAAGTACTTCAATTTTGTCAACGATTTCATTGGTATTATCAATCGCCTGCGGAAGATCTTTAAATAACGACTTCATTTCTTCCGTCGTTTTGAAATAAAACTGGTCGTTGGGAAATGCAAATCTTTTTCCCTTCACATTGATATCGTCATCGGCAAAATCACGCAAGGCAGGTGTCGATATTTTTTCGCCTGTGTTAATGCACAACAAAATATCGTGGGCATTAAAATCACTTTGTTCTACGTAGTGCGAGTCATTACTCGCTATGATCCTGACATTGTACTTAATGGCAAGCTTTATCAACACATTATTTACCTTGTCTTGTTCAGGCATGCCATGACGCTGCAGTTCCACATAGTAATCTTCCTGGAAAACATTGAGCCACCATTTAAATTCATTTTCCCCTTCTTCTTCTCCTTTTCGAAGTATTGCCTGGGGCACAGATGCGCCAAGACAACAAGTAGTGGCAATGAGACCTTCGTGATATTGAAGGATCAACTCTTTATCAATACGCGGATATTTGCTGTACATGCCTTCAATAAACCCCAGTGATGTTAGTTTCACGAGATTCTTGTAGCCCGTTTCATTTTTTGCCAACAATATCTGGTGATATCGCTGGTCGCGTTGATCTTTTGTAAAAGTCTTCTGATGGCGGTTGGTAGTAGTATAAAATTCACAACCAACAACAGGTTTTATTTTCAGCTTGCCGTGCTCATCTTTATGCTTATAAGCTTCGGCAACAAATTCAAAAGCTCCAAACATGTTGCCATGATCGCTGATAGCCAGTGCAGGCATTCCATCTTTGATAGCTTTCTTGTACAAATTTTGGATAGAAGCGGCTCCGTCTAATAATGAGAACTGAGTATGTACGTGCAGGTGCGAAAATTTCATTCGAGTATTGTGTTAATCCCATTACAGCATAATATGGTAATAGATCGTAATCAGATCCAAACCTTATCGTTTCTTTCTAAAGCTAAATACATTGATCAGGCCATTACTATAACTACAAACCCACGCCTCCAGTTTATCATCATCTTCAAAAATATCCACACCCACAGGATGGCCTTTACAGGGCAGCGAAATTACTTTGGAAAATCCGTTTTCATTGATTTTAAAAACCTGCACTGTGTCGCTGCTATAACAGGTGACAAACAGGAACTTGTGATTTTTTGACAGGATAATCGTTCTCGGCTGTGCCGCAGTCGATGCACTAAATAATGTATTACCGGTAGGAGCATCAATACAGGCTATTTTCCCAAGCCGGTTATATGAAACAAAAAGGCGGCTGCTTGAATCGATCACAATGTGTCTTGGGTTCGACGCCACACCGATATCGCCCTCTTTCATCCACACAGTGTTATTTATAGCTGTAATACTTGCTCCCCCCATTATAGCAACATAGGACCTGTTATTCTTGTCGTCTACTACTACTCCTCTTGGAATGGCTGACACTGGTATAGTGCTGACCACTTTCGCAAAAGGATATTCGTTAATGTTTGTCTCCAACACACTTACATTATAAGAATGCCAGTTGCTGACGAGTAAATATTTGCTATCCGCTGTTCTTGAAATGATCTTTGGGGTTTTCCCGGTTTTTATCAGGGGCACGTAGATCGAATCAGTTGCCTGGCTTTCCGGGTAAACAACCGTGATCATTTTTGACGGGGTTGCAGGTTTGGTGGCGATATTTGCACTAAGCGAATCGATCCTGATAGGAACAATTCCTTCTGCATTGTGCAACGATACCCACAATATTTTATCATTGTGGCTGAGGCAGGCTTCCACAGGTTTCTCCTGGTATGAGGCTATTGGTTTGTCCTTCTCATAATCCCAGCCAATCCCCCTGGTAGGTTTAAATTTGAATTCTCTTGTTACATTTTTCGTGGATTGATCAAACTCATAAACGCTCATACCTTCCAGGTTCATTGCATAAAGCTTTGTGCCTTCCCCGTTAAATAACACTGATTTTGTGCCGGGCGCTGCATTTAAAACTTCTGTTTTTTCGTATTCTATAATCGTGTACGGTACGGCCGGCGTATCTGGTTTATTAATGCTTCGCTCGTTTGTCGCGATAGAACTGCTGATGGCTCTCGGTATGGCGATTTCAAAGCCCGGATTTGTTGATTGGGCCCATACACTCCCGATCCAAAACGCAGTCATCAAAAAGAACAATATTATTGATGGAGACATCCTCATGTAATGTTGATCAATTCACAAAATATACATTTGTTGATTTTGGCCAGGAAAAATTAACAGCTTTAAACTATTTGACGTCAGTATATTAAATGTGCCACAATCTAAAGACTCAAAATTCGTTAATGGGTATTGTTTTTTCACATCTTTTAAGTATATTTTTGCAAGCACCCTCATCGGGGAGGGAATTTGCGCTGGAAATGTAAGGAGCCACATGTTTAAGAAAGTTGTAATAAGTTTATCGGTAGTTGGAGTTGGGCTATTGGCGGGTTGCGCCAGTGTGAAGCCGGCAACTGCCAATAAACAGGTCGGTACACCTGCCCCTGTTAAAACGGCTCCTGCTAACGGTAATGCTAAAAAGGACATCAAGTTTCTTGATGACATTTCGGTCGCTCCCGAGTCAACTGTCACAAAAAAAGCAGGGAATGGTGAAAAAACAACTGCCACCGGTTCATCAGTGGATGCTTATCTGAACCGTTCTTCATCGCTTGAAAAAGCTTCAGATCTGCAACTTAAATATGCTATCTTATTGAATACTGAGGTAGAGCAGTTACAGGATAATTATCTTTTAAAATATATTGACGAATGGTATGGAACCCGCTACCGCTACGGGGGCACTACTAAAAGCGGTATTGACTGCTCGGCATTTGTCCAGGCCATTTATCTGTCTGCCTTTGGCATGACTCTGCCTCGCACAGCAAGGGACCAATATCGCGGATGCCATATAGTTTCAGCTACTGAAATGAAGACCGGGGACCTCGTTTTTTTTAATACCACCGGCGGAATATCGCATGTGGGCATCTATCTTCAGAACAATAAATTCATACATGCCTCCACCTCATTTGGAGTTACCATCAGCGATTTGTTTGATCCCTATTACCTCGGACGATTTTTAGGTGTGGGCAGAATAGACAAACCTGAAGTGAAGATCAAATAGCTCTAATTTCCTTTTTTCCCAGTCCCAACCGTTTTCTTATTGAAATTATTACCGGGATGATGTCAGGCGATAACCTGAAATAAATTGTTGCGCCCCCGTATAATAAGAGAAAGACAATGCTGCGGAGCACGAGCCCCCAAAATCCATGCATTTGAAAAAAAGCAAAATGGCAAATTGCGTAACATCCCGCAGCCACTAAGATTGTGTAAACCGATTGGATGGTGAAAGGAAAAAGCCTGTATTTTTTCCATAAAAACGCAATGCGGACAATATTATAAATGCTCACCGATATCAGGTTGGCCAAAGCCGGGCCCAGTATATCCATTTGTTTTGCCAGGATATAGGTAAGCGGAAGCATAAATGTTAATAATATGGCACCGCTTATGAGCTCAAATCGCCACGCAGTAGATGTTCCGATTATTTGTGCATTAACCCCGGTGCCCAAATCAATGATGCGCATAAGGCCTAATAAAATAAAGGCTGAGAACCCTTGCAAATAAGCATCTTTTAGTCCAAAAGTTTGAACAGCTTCCCTGTAATTGAGAGCAATCAGGATAAAAATTCCGCAGGAGAATAGTAGCAGGTTTATCGAAGACCGTTGATAAATCTTTTGCAGCAACGCCTTGTTTTTGTCTTTCCAGGCTTTCGATAAATGAGGTATGGAAACGGCAATAATACTTCGCTGTGGCGCCTGTATCACGCTCGTCATTATTTGCGCAATACCAAATATGCCAGCCTTATCAATCCCATCGGTCAAAACTGAAGCAATGACAATGCTGTCGAATACCTGCGAGACGGTAAATATCAAAACACCGGAATAAACGAAGAGACACAGCGAAAGTATTTTTTTAAAGAATCTCCGGGTCACCCTGCTGACGGAAAAAGTGAAATGAATCTTTTTTGAAATGACCAGGTAGGTGAATAGGAAAATGGCAATTGCAGGGTAAGTAAAAGCATAAAGTTTTATGAAAAGATCAAAGGTGCCTACGGCTTTGTAGATAAATAAAACAATCAAGACCGATATCAACAATCGCCAGAGAACTTCCCGGGAAAAGTTTGCAAGCACGGGCTTATGCAGAGTCCATGTATATGCTTCCAGGATCGTGTAAACTGTAAGGCCCAGGCCCATTGGGAAAATCCAATAATAATATGTGACTAGCTGGGGGGCGTTCTCGCTGTATTTACGAATCACAAGATCTTTTAATAGAAAACCCACGATCATCACAAGCACGAAACCTATTCCCGCTACGAGCAGTGCCCAACTAATCATATCATTTTTTCGGGGCGGCAAATTATCATTGTAGTAGGGATAGAATTTGAAAATGAAAGACGGCATTGCCATGCTGGCGAAAGCCATCATTAATGTGGCGACCGGCATAAAAATGCTGATTAGGCCATAGTCGGCCGCTGTGAAAAGGCCTTCTTTTGTGAAAAAATAGATATTCAGCAATCCGATAGCGAAGCCAATATAAATAACGAGGGAAGAAATGATAGTTTGCCTCCGTATTGTGCCCATGTGGTAAAGATAATTGTGATTGGTCAATTGTTGATGATAGTCGAGTCATTGCGATCGGAGCGAAGCAAGCAAACAGCCTGCAGAAGTTAAGTTTCGTATTAAGAAGACGTGCGCCGTTGGTTGTTGTAAATTTGATTTGCCGATCTCGTAAACAGATGTACTGTAAAATAAAATATGGAACGATTATAACGCTTGTTTGCTGGCTATTGGCAAGTGGTTGCAGTTCGTCGAACGATAGTAACAAAAAGATATTTCACTATAATGAACATTCGGGCATTACTTCGCTCGATCCGGCATTTGCCAAAAGCCAGGCGCTGATGTGGCCCGCCCATCAACTTTTCAACACCCTGGTCGAAGTTGACGACAGTTTGCGGATTGTTCCCTCCCTGGCAAAACGATGGATTGTTTCTTCCGACAGGCTCACGTATACCTTTTGTTTGCGAAGCGATGTATACTTTCACGACGATGCTTCATTTACAAACAATATCGGAAGGAAGCTAACAGCAAGCGATATTGTGTTCAGCCTTTCAAGAATCATTGATAAAAAACTAGCGAGCCCCGGTGCATGGATTTTCAATGGAAAGGTGGATTCAATCCAGCCTTTCAGGGCCATCGACGATACTACATTCGCGTTGAAATTACTCCGGCCTTACAATCCCATTTTAGGTATTCTTTCGATGCAGTATTGTTCCATAGTGGCAAAAGAAGCAGTTGAAAAATATGGTGCTGATTTTCGGCGACACCCGGTGGGAACCGGCCCATTTCGATTTGTGGCCTGGGAAGAAGGCCAGGCATTGGTGTTGACAAAGCATGAAAACTATTTCGAAAAGGATGACCACGGTAATCGACTGCCCTATATTGACGGAATCAAGATCACTGTTTATGATAGTAAAGCCACAGAGTTTTTGCTGTTCAGACAAGGGAAAATAGATTTCATCAACGATGTTGATCCATCCTTTAAAGACGAAATCCTTACCAAACGCGGAACATTGCGTAAGGAATGGACCAATAAGATCCAGCTTCGCGTAAATCCATATTTGAATGTTGAGTATTTCGGAATACTGGTGGATTCAACAAATGAATTGGTTAAGGCCTCACCTCTTGGTGAAAGGAAAGTAAGACAAGCTATCAATTATGGTTTTGACAGGCAAAAAATGATACTCTACTTGCGCAATTCTCTGGGGACGCCAGCAGAATCGGGATTTGTTCCTATCGGTTTGCCATCATTCGATTCAAATGCAGTACCGGGTTATTATTACGACCCCGCCAAAAGCATGGCGCTGTTGACAGAGGCAGGGTTTCCCGGGGGAAGTGGTTTGCCCGTGATAAAGCTTTTGACAATCGCCCTATACTCCGATATGGCGGATTTTGTTGCACGACAGCTTGAGGATATTGGAATCAGGGTGCAGGTCGAGATTGTTCAAAAGGCGTTATTACTCGATATGACGGCCAACTCGAGGGTAGCGTTTTTCCGGGGAAGTTGGATTGCTGACTACCCGGACGCAGAAAATTACCTGTCTGTCTTCTATTCAAAGAATCCGGCTCCGCCCAATTATACCCGGTATAAAAACCCCCGTTTTGATGCTTTGTTTGAGAAGGCATTGGCAGAAGTCAATGACACGATTCGCTACAGGCTTTATCAGCAAGCCGACAAAATAATGATCGAGGATGCGCCCGTAATTCCCCTTTGGTATGATAAAGTCGTATGGCTGATACAGCCAAATATTACGGGGTTTAAGCCAAACCCTTTGAATTTACTTGAACTGCGCAATACACGGTGGGACTAAATTAATTACCTAGCTATGACTACAGTTTTTACCGGAGAGCATCGTAATAATACGTGTAACAACACCGTAATTTCCGAAAAAATATTTTTGACCGTAACATGCTGGGTAAGATAGCATTGCCCTCATTCACCGTGGCTGAGGCCGCCATGGGCTTGCATAGTAAAAAAACCAAGTATATTTTTACATTATCAAGTTAGTTCTTTTACGAAGATGATACACGATATGAATTCAGAAAATACGTAAAGTCTTTGTGGTACTAACCTGATAACCTATCCGAGCACAAGCACAAATGATCTGTAACCCTATATTGAATATCATGAAACCGAACTCTACCCTGATTGTCGTTATTAGAATTGTGGCCTTTATTCTCCTCTGTTTATATTCTCTTCTTGTATTTGGCCAGCAAGATCAAACCTTCCAGGCAAAAGCATCCTTTACAGCTGCAACCCGGGTTGCCGAATCTGCTCTTGTTTCCTTCCAGGGAAATGACGCCGATGACAAATTTCGGCTTCAATGGACAATGGCAGAAGGCAATAAGGCTACCTCAGTACTGATTGAAAAAAGCTACACTGGCGACAACTATCAGTATGTTGCTGACTTTTGGGTTAACCTGGATGGTAATTCTATTACAAATTTTAAATATTCCGATGCTAAAAAAGGTAACAAGACTGTGTATTACAGATTAAAGATTACCGACGAAGACGGTCTTGTTCAGTATAGTAAGGTCATATATTTTTCCGAGCGCAAAGGCAAATAACCTGATCTGCGGTTACAGTCATAAATATTTACTCAACTACTTTTGTCACCATTAGTTTGTTAGCCAAACCCCGATTCATCGGGGTTTTATTTTTTCAGTTTGTCCTTAAACACTTTCCTGAACTTATCCACTTTAGGACGAATAACTATTGTGCAATAGGGGTTTGAACCTTCGTTGTTATCAAAATACTGCTGGTGATAATCCTCCGCGGGGTAGAAAGCGGAAAAAGGTTTTATTTCCGTAACAATTGGCTTATCAAACGCGCCACTCTTGTCCAGCTCTGCCTTGTACTTTTCTGCCTTTTGTTTCTGTTCGTCATTGTGGTAATAAATGCCGCTACGATACTGAGTGCCAACATCCGCACCCTGTCGATTGAGGGTGGTGGGATCATGCGTTTCCCAAAAAACTTCGAGTAGCTCGTCAAAGCTGATCTTTTTTGGATCGTATACAATCTGAAGGCACTCTGCATGGCCGGTTTCGCCGCTACACACCTGCTTATATGTTGGATTTGTAACGTGACCATCTGTATAGCCAGAAGTGGCGCTAACAACCCCATCCAGCTGTTCGAAAATTGCTTCCGTGCACCAAAAACACCCGTTGGCAAAGGTGGCAGTGTGTGTTTGAGAAGGGGCTTGCGATTCCCGATTTTCCGATGATAATGTATGAGTCATTTTATGCTTCTTTTCAATTTGCGCACATGAAATCAGGTGCACCAGTGAAATAACAACAGCGGTCATTGTTAGTTTGCGAAAGACAATATCATATGTTTTCATAAATGCAAGTTGCATCAACTTACGCTATTTCTCATAAACCGGTTTTTCTATGGAGCCCTTTAGCCTCAATTTAACAAACTTCAATAGTTGAATAAAATCAGAAGAAAAAAAGAAAAGTCCCCTAATTTTTATAAAATTTAAAAAAAGTTTCCATATTTTTTTAAAAAGTGCTTATTTTAGTATAAATAATGTTTTTAACTAATAGGGTGGGCAAAAAACCATTTTATAAAGGTTTAATTTTTAGCGAGTTTTATTTCGCTGGCACACTTTCGTGCGCAGATCTTAGCGAGCGGATTGGCAAGAGCTTGCCCCTTACGATGAAGTTACTCAACGAGCTCATCCAGGAGGGCCATGTCAGGGAATCTGGTTATGCACCATCCAGTGGGGGGCGCAGACCTGTTATGTACAGTATCCGGCCTGACAATTTATATATTTTGTCAGTTGCCATGGATCAACTGGTCACCCGCGTTTCGATCATGGATATGCACAATAAGCATGTGGTTGGCATTGAAAAATTTGAGTTACCATTACCTAAAAATACCACGGCACTTACTTCATTAGGTGAAATACTGGAAGATGTTATTAAACGGTCAGGTATCGAGAGGGAAAAAATTGCGGGCGCCGGCATTGGCATGCCCGGGTTCATCGATTTCAAAAAAGGGATTAATTATACCTACCTGGAATCCGAAAGCGGCAAAACTATCACGCAGTACCTCTCGGAAAAATTGCGCATGCCCGTATATATCGACAACGACTCAAGCATTATTGCTTTGGCCGAATTCAGGTTCGGTTCAGCCCGCAATCAAAGGAATGCGATGGTTTTGAATATTGGTTGGGGAATTGGACTTGGCATGATATTGAACGGCGAACTTTTCCGTGGTCACAATGGTTTTGCGGGCGAATTCAGTCACATTCCGCTTTTCAACAATAATACATTATGTGCTTGTGGAAAGACTGGTTGCCTCGAAACAGAAGCTTCATTACTGGTAGTCATCGAAAAAACTATAGAAGGTTTAAAAACGGGCCGTTTGTCTTCATTAGGGAAACAATTTCCATCAGGACACTCAGAACAGGATTGGGAAGCGATCGTTAGCGCGGCAATCAGGGGAGACCAGTTTGTTGTGGAATTACTCTCCGATACAGGTTACAGCATCGGTCGTGGAGTAGCAATCCTGATTCACCTTCTCAACCCTGAAGCAGTGATACTGAGCGGCAGGGGCACGCTTGCAGGCAAAGTCTGGCAGGCGCCCATCCAGCAAGCAATGAATGAACATTGCATTCCACGACTTGCCGTTAATACCTCTGTTGCAATTTCGACACTTGGGTATGACGCGGAGTTGATAGGATCAGCTGCCCTGGTGATGGAGCATCCATTGGAGGATACAGCGCGGCCAACCAACAAAGCGAAGGAACCGGTCTAACGCCAATTAATTTCTTACATAGAATCGCTTTTTCGTTAAGCAGTTGTTTTGGCCGGTTGTAATGCAGCCGGCCTTTTTATGGTTACGGCACGATTAAGCAAATAAGACTCAAATCCCGAAATTTGCTTTTCATAAAAAAACGTTACCGGGGAAAATATGAAACTGTTTCCTGAATCTGCGTATTTCCAGTTGGAGTTTGATAAGATCAAGAGCCTGCTCGCGGCATATTGTCAAAGTGATCACGCACGTGACCGGGCAAATATGCTTCGCATACATACCCGTAAAGAATTTATTGATGTGGAATTGAGGCAAAGCCATGAATTCCGGCAGCTGCTTCAAGGTCACGTTTATTTCCCCAATGATCATATACTCAATCTTGCCAAACAACTGAAATTGTTGTCGATCCCGGGCGCAATGTTATCGGGAGAAGAAGTGTTGCAATTCAGGAAACTTGCAGAAAGTATCGCAAAAATTTTTCGTTGGTTTGACGCCGAACGCAGAACGACATACCACGCCCTTGCAAGGGTGATAGAGCATATTCATTATGAAAAATCAATCATTCTAATGATTGATGAAAAACTTGACGAATATGGCCAGGTTAGAGACAATGCGTCGCAGAATCTCAAAGACATTCGGTTTAGCCTATATCGAAAACGGCAGGAACTCCGGCGGCTTTTTGACAGGATCGTAACTAAGTTGAACAAACAGGGATTTCTTGCTGAAATCGAAGAAAGCTTCATGAACGGCCGAAGGGTGCTGGCCGTGTTTGCCGAACATAAACGAACCGTAAAAGGAATTTTACATGGCGAAAGTGAAAGCAGGAAGACTACGTTTGTGGAGCCGGAGGAAACAATTGATCTGAATAACCAGGTAAGTGAACTGGAGAATGAAGAAAAGAGAGAAGTAAACCGGATCTTGCGCGAATTGACCACCAAACTCTCACGGCATGCTGACCTGCTTGCGGCGTATCATGCTGTGGTGGGCGATTATGATTTCATAAGTGCTAAAGCAAAACTTGCTCTGGAGATCAGGGGAGAATTCCCGGCCGTGGCCGACAAATCGCTCGTACATCTCGTTGAAGCATATCATCCGTTATTGTACCTGTATAATCAAAAGCCCGGGAAACCAACCATTCCGGTCACGCTTACGCTTGATGATACCCAAAGAATACTTGTGATCAGCGGGCCCAATGCGGGAGGTAAAACAGTCACGCTTAAAACTGTTGGCCTTTTGCAAATGATGGTTCAAAGCGGATTGCTGGTTCCCGTACACCCTTCTTCTGAGTTTGGGATTTTCAAACAACTGATGATTCATATTGGCGATACACAAAGCCTGGAATTCGAACTGAGCACATACAGCAGTCACCTCATTCATATGAAATACTTCATGGAAAGTGCGAATGGAAGGACTTTGTTTTTTATTGATGAATTGGGAAGCGGCAGCGATCCAAACCTGGGAGGAGCCTTTGCAGAAGTTATATTACAGGAGTTGACAAAGAAGTATGCGTTCGGCATTGTAACCACGCATTACCTGAATCTCAAAGTAATGGCCGGCAAAACTCCCGGTATCATCAACGGGGCGATGGGGTTTGATGAAAAAAATCTCCGACCGCTTTATCAATTAATGGTTGGCAAACCGGGCAGCTCTTATACATTTTCTATTGCCGAACGAATTGGACTTGATAAGTCACTTATTAAAAGGGCCAGGGATCTCGTAGATCAGGATCAGTTCAGGCTCGACAAATTGCTGAACAGGACGGAGCAGGATTTAAAAGAATTGGAAAAGAAAGAGCAGGAACTGCATAAGCTGGTGCGTGAAAATGAAAAACTAAAAAAGGAAATGCAGCATGTGATGAACAGGGAACGTCATCTGCAGCAGGTTGAGTTATTAAAGGAGCAAAACCGGGTTTCAGAAGAGAAGATCAGTTACCTGAAAGATATGGAGCGGAGGCTGAAACAAATGCTCATCGAATGGAGAAAGGAAGAGAACAAGGGTAAGGTCATCAAACAAATGGAAGCATTGCTGTTTAAGCGGAGTGAAAAAAAATCCGTAAGTAAAATGCAAAAGAAAATAGATTTAAAATTTGACGAGGTAGGCGGCGAAATAAAACCGGGGGACACCGTAAAGATGAAACGAAATCACCAGGTCGGACAGGTACTGGAGCTGAGGGGAAAACGAGCCGTTGTAAAAATAGGATTACTACCCATGCAGGTTGAAATAAAGGATCTTGTCGTCGTCAAAGAAAAAATAAACGAAGAATAGCGTTATTCCGTAACGAATAATGCTTTCAATTCGGTGGCGTCATGAGGTTTCATCTTTCCACCGAGTATCAACCTGATTTGCCTGCGCCGCAGTGCACCGTCAAATAATTTTTTTTCTTCTTCGGTTTCGGGAATGAGTGTGGGAACAGGAATGGGTTTGCTATTACTGTCGAGGGCGACGAAAGTATAATATGCTTCATTGCTTTTATACTTATGCTGTGCTTTCAAATCTTCTCCCCACACTTTCAGGTAAACTTCCATTGACGTATTGAACGCACGTGAGAGTCGGGCCTGTATATGCACCACGTTACCAAGCCTGATAGGGCTTTCAAAAGAAATATTGTCCACCGAAGCGGTAACCACCGCCGCATTGCAGTGTTTCTGCGCTGAAAGAGCCGCCGCAATATCCATCCAGTACATTAACCGGCCGCCCATAAGATTACCAAACACATTTGTATCATTGGGTAACACCAGTTCAGTCATGATGGTCAGGGTCTCCGATGCTTTCTTTTCCTGCATAATTGAAGTTTGCTCAAAGATAGTTAGGGTAAGGGACAAGGTAGAAGGAACAAGGGACAAGGCACAAGGTTACAAGGAACAGGGTAGGTGACTACTGATGAATTGCAACGCCTGCGTTTTAATTGTCTTTGCCAATAGCGTGTTTCTTATTGAACATTACCCACTGTCTGTTGCCTTGCTTCGCTCCGCTCGTAACGACACCCATTGCCTATTGACAATTACCTCATCCTTCATAAACCCTTACATTTGTCATCATTTGATTTTCTATGGGGTCATATCCTGAAATTTCTTTCGACAATACAGAGTTTGCATTTGAACATAAATCGGATAAAGAATTAAAAAAAGCCCGCTTTCTTTTCTCAACGATGAGCAGGCAATGGTTGGTAAAGTTGGGTACGCGCCTTACTCCCTGGGCGATCAAATCAGGTATACCAATAAACGGATTGATCCGGAATACTATTTTCTCACAGTTTGTAGGTGGCGAAACCCTCGGGGAAACTGCAGTTGTGGCAAAAAAATTAAAAGAATATAATGTACAGGTGATCCTCGATTATGGTGTAGAAGGCGGTGATGACGGCGAAAATGGATTTGATCATGCAACAAAGGAATTTATACGGGTAATAGAATATGCAGCGACGCAATCCAATATTCCATTCATGAGCATTAAGGTTACGGGTTTTGCCCGCTTTACGTTGCTCGAAAAGCTGGATCATATGATGAACCACAATAGTGGTACACTCATGAAACGATACCTGAAAGCCATCGACGATTTGCAACCTGATGAAAGAGAAGAATGGCACCGGGTTCGCCGCCGAATGATGTCTATATGTGAAACAGCCGCGGAAAAAAAGGTAAGTGTGCTCGTTGACGCGGAGGAAACGTGGATACAGGATCCTGTTGACGCCCTTACCATTCTAATGATGGATGCTTTCAATAAGGAGAAAGTCATTGTATATAACACCATCCAATTGTACCGGCATGACCGGTTACAATTTCTGAAAGATTCGTGGGCAGCCGCCGAAGAAAGAAAATTTATCCTGGGAGCAAAACTGGTGCGTGGCGCATACATGGAGAAAGAAAGGAAAAGGGCATCCGAAAACAACTATCCATCACCCATACAAGCCGACAAAGATGCAACTGACAGGGATTACAATGAAAGCCTTGATTTTTCAATTGACCACATAGATCGCATAGCCGTGATCGTAGCATCGCACAATGAATACAGTAATTTGTTGGCCACTCGTCTTCTTCGCGAAAAAAACCTCCCGCTAAATCATCCCCATGTCCACTTCAGCCAATTATATGGAATGAGTGATAACATTACTTTCAATCTCGCCCATGCGGGCTGCAGTGTGAGTAAGTACCTGCCATTTGGCCCGATAAAAGATGTAATTCCTTATCTCATGCGCAGGGCACAGGAAAATACCTCCGTAAAGGGGCAGACGGGTCGTGAACTCGGGTTAATAAAAAGAGAAATGAAGAGGCGTCACGAGTAAATGCGAGCTAAACCTTCCGAATTTATCATTTCGTTAAGAATGTGCATTAGTTTTTCTGCAGGCAGAGGACATTAAAATTGGATTTGGTATTATTCTTGAGAATTGTCAAGGCGACGAAAAAGATGATTTTCCCACCTGCTATTGTCTTTCTCAGGTCATTCATCATCCTTGGAATCAATCCGCCGTAAATCCCGGGTAAAAATTTTTAATAAAAATGTTGTTAGCTACGGGTCCTTCCATCGAATTTGTCAGGTTGATCCAAATACTTTGCTGGATTTTATTGCCCATTGGTGCCGGGGCAATCCTGCTGACTGTCTTTTTTCATTACCGGAATAAAAGAAAGGCAAGCCGAATGAATGAAATTTCAGAAGAGGACTTCCTGAAAGCATCGCCCGAATTGCTGGGCTATACAAATGGTGATGGTGAATATGTGTTCTTCGACCAATCAGCGGTACTTGCGGAGTATAAGAAAAAACTTTTGTATTATCATGCCAGGTATTCTGCATTGCGTCATGACTTCGATAACCTGGAACTAAAATACAATGCGCTTGGCAGCTATGCTACAGCCAAATTTATGGATCCGACCATTTCCGAGGATATCGAAATAGCTTACCGCCAAATTCCAAAAGCCTTACAAAAGCAAATTGATGATATAAATGCACAACATAAGGCAGAACAGCAAGAACTGCTAAAAGACAACCAACAGGCACTAATTTCCAGCGTTGAGTATATAGACTCGCTAAAAAATGATTTAGCTGAAATGCGGCGCCAAAATTCGCTTCTCCAGAATACAGCGGAAGAATTTAAGAACCTGGCATTTACCTTACAAAATCAGTTGTCGGAAACAGAAGCTGCAAAAGAACAATTCGTGGAAAAACTGGAGACAAATAAACACCTTTTGCAACGGCTAAATAATGATGTCAACGCTTCTATTGATACTGAAACCGGGCAATCGCCTGTAATTCCCCTGCGACCGGCGTACGCCAGCAGTGAGGTATCAGCAGCGCAGGCAGGAATCAATTACCATTAGCAATATTTGCAGCCGCGCTTCTCGGAAACCTTTAATTGCCAGGATGGATTAGACTGGCGCATATTCATCCACAAATTCCCCACAGCAAGTTGACCTCGATGACCGGCAGACCCGATGTATCTATCTTTGCATGATGCAACAATATCTCGACCTCCTGAAGCATATTTTGGATGATGGCGTAATAAAAACTGACAGGACAGGAACAGGTACCCAAAGCTGTTTTGGCTACCAAATGCGATTTGATCTGCAGAAAGGGTTCCCGCTTGTCACTACGAAAAGGGTGCATCTGAAGAGTATTATCTATGAATTGCTTTGGTTTTTGAAAGGAGACACTAACATCGCTTACCTGAGGGAACATGGTGTTCGTATTTGGGACGAATGGGCCGATGATAACGGCGAATTAGGACCGGTCTACGGGAAACAATGGAGGAACTGGGAGGGAAAACAAGGGAGGGTCGTGGATCAAATCAGCGACCTCATTCAGCAGATAAAAACGAACCCGGACAGTCGTCGCCTGATCGTGAGCGCCTGGAATGTCACTGATCTTCCTGATATGGCATTGATGCCGTGTCACAATATGTTCCAGTTTTATGTCAGCCATGCGCCAAACGAGCAACGTGCGAAACTAAGTTGCCAGCTCTATCAAAGGAGCGCGGATGTGTTTTTGGGAGTTCCTTTTAATATAGCGTCGTATGCTTTGCTGACCATGATGATAGCCCAGGTTTGTGACTTATTGCCGGGAGAATTTATTCATACGTTTGGAGACGTACATATTTATTCCAATCATATGGAACAGGTGAATTTGCAGTTAAGCCGCAATCCGTTACCATTGCCGACGATGAAATTAAATCCTTCTGTAAGAGACATTTCTTCCTTTCAATACGACGATTTTACTTTGGAAAATTACCAAAGCCATCCGGCAATAAAGGCACCGGTGGCCGTATGAGCTTGTTCACTTAATTCACAACTTTACGAAAATGGGAGTGGTTATAACACTTGTCGTCGCGGCATCGAAAAATAACGCCATTGGTAAAGACAACCAGTTGCCCTGGCACCTGCCCAACGACATGAAATATTTCAAGAACGTGACCTGGGGCATGCCGGTGCTGATGGGTAGAAAAACATTTGAGTCGCTTGGGACGGCTTTGCCGGGCAGAAAAAATATGGTGCTTACAAGGCAAAGCAAATGGAAAGCAAAGGACGTAGTTGTTGTAAAAGATTTTGACGATGCGATATTCCTCACCAGGGAAATGGATGTAAAGGAGCTCATGGTAATAGGAGGAGGAGAAATATTCAAAGCTGTTTTTGAAAAAGCGGATCGTATTCACATCACCCGGGTTGACGGCGAATTCGAAGCGGATGCTTTTTTCCCTGTTATTGACCCGGTCAAATGGAAACTTGTGAGCAAAAGCGATCATGAGGCTGATGCTAACCATATATATAATTATTCTTTCCAGGTTTGGGAAAAGGTATAGCACCTGACCGAAATTCAATAAAGTATAATGACCATTGCAATCAATCATGTATTCTAAGTTTCATCTTGGATTAAAATACCTGTCCTTCTACGCAACGGCTTCCAATAAAAAGGGTCATGGCATTCATTCTCCTTTCGTTTTCGAGTTTATTACAAAAGTTCTTAGCGACAGAACGGTATATCCCGAATACGAAACAGTTGAAAAACTACGAAACGTTTTGCTGCAGGATAAAACGGTTCTGTCGGTAGATGATTTTGGCGCCGGTTCGGCGAAAGACAAAACACCAACGAGAACTATATCATCTATTGCTGCGAGTGCAGCGAAACCACCGGAGTTCGGACAGCTTCTCTATCGCATGGTGAAGTACTACAAGCCGCGCAGGATCGTTGAAATGGGTACCTCATTAGGTCTGTCCACCGCGTATTTGTCTTTGGCAGGACCAGGCTCAAAGATTATCACCATGGAGGGAGCTCCATCTGTTGCCGCAAGAGCCCGACAAAATTTTGACAGTTTGAATCTTAAAAACATCGCAATCGTTGAAGGCAATTTTGATCAGACACTGGTTTCAGTCCTGAATGAATTGCCGCAAGTTGATTTTGTATTTGTGGACGGCAATCACCGCCAGGAACCAACCGAAAGGTATTTCAAACAATTATTACCTGCTGTCCATAATGAATCCATATTAATTTTTGATGACATACATTGGAGCAGGCAAATGGAACAAGCCTGGGAAGAAATCATTCAAAATTCAATAGTCCGGTGCAGTATTGATCTTTTCTTTGCAGGCATCTTATTTTTCCGGCATGAGTTTAAGGAAAAGCAGCATTTCAGGATCAGGTTTTGATGCTGCACCGTTTATTTTGATGCGGCTATTTATTTCGATCATTTTTTCTGCTGCTAAAATGTTATAAGAACTTCTCTTTTAAATTTTTAATATCTTCGGCGCAAATCCTTAATTACCTAGATTAAAACAGAACGTTCTTCATGATCATTGGCCTTCTCAAAGAACCATCATACGAATCAAGAGTATCTCTGCTGGCGGAAGCAATTTCCTCTCTTACAAAAAAAGGAATTACGGTATTGGTTGAAAGAGGCGCAGGCGAAAAAGCCTGGTGCACGGATGCAGATTATGAAAAGGCGGGCGCTCAGATTAAAAGCCGTGAAGAAGTGCTGGGCCAGGCTGACATCATGCTAAGCATTCACCAGCCACCGCAATCCGAACTTGAAAAGCTTCGATCAAAGATTGCAATCGGGGTTTATCAGCCGCTTTACCATTCGTCGCTGATGGCGCAATGGGCTCAATCAGGGGTGACCTCCTTTTCACTCGACATGTTGCCCCGCACCACGCGGGCGCAGGCAATGGATGTCTTGAGTTCGCAGGCTAATATTGCGGGCTACAAAGCAGTGTTGATAGCAGCCAATTTGTATAGCAGGTATTTTCCGATGTTTATGACTGCTGCGGGGAGTATTGCTCCCGCAAAAATATTGATCCTGGGGGCCGGTGTTGCGGGGTTGCAGGCAATTGCGACGGCACGGCGTTTAGGCGGAATAGTTGAAGTTTTTGATACCAGGCCGGCTGTAAAAGAAGAGGTAGTAAGTCTCGGGGCAAAATTCATCGAGGTGGAAGGAGCTGCTGACGCAAGCAAAGCCGGCGGTTATGCGGTCGAACAATCTGAAGATTTTCAGCAGCGGCAGAAAAACAGGATTGCCGAAAGTATTGCTAAATCAGACATAGTGATCACGACCGCGCAGATACCTGGGAAAAAAGCGCCGATTTTGATTTCGGAAGAAATGTTGCGATCAATGCGCAGGGGTTCAGTGATTATTGACCTGGCGGCGGCAACAGGTGGAAATACTCCGTTTACAAAAAACAATGAATCCATATTGCGTGACGGAGTGACAATTGTTGGTAACTCAAATTTGCAGGCAACTATGCCGAGCGACGCGAGCAAAATGTATGGCAAAAACATTTTGAACTTTCTTCAGCTGATCACCACAAAGGAAAGTGCCCTCCATTTGAATTGGGATGATGATTTGGTAAAAGGAAGTTGCATTACCCATGGGGGAGAAGTGATGCACGAGAGAGTAAAAGTTGCTGTAGGTTAAAATACGTATTAATATAGGAGGAATTTAGTTATGCTTACATGGATAAACGCAAACCAGCAGATCATCTACATAGTCATCCTGATGATTTTTGTTGGGATAGAAGTAATAGGTCGCGTCCCAAGCGTATTGCATACTCCGCTGATGAGTGGTGCCAACGCCATTCACGGTGTTGTAATCATCGGCGCCATCATTGTCATGGGTAAAGCAGAAAGCGACAATTATCTCGCTTTGATCCTGGGTTTTCTTGCAGTTATTTTGGGAACACTGAATGTTGTAGGAGGGTTTGTTGTGACAGATAGGATGTTGGAAATGTTTAG
>Ga0207701_10000139_pt1 | contig 67008 bp, 52 predicted proteins | sample KBSSwiSSwithPhiX_FD_184294 | JGI IMG/M metagenome (GOLD analysis project Ga0207701, IMG submission 184294) | Switchgrass rhizosphere bulk soil microbial communities from Kellogg Biological Station, Michigan, USA, with PhiX - S5 (SPAdes) (version 2) | ecosystem: Environmental > Terrestrial >... | reverse complement strand
CTCCTCCGGCAGAAATATCGGCAAAGACCGGCTCCCATGTCAACAGGTCAGAACCTTCCTTTGCTTCCTGCCAGAATTTTTTACCCAAGATAGGTCCCGGGCGGAAGATCAATCCGCTATCGCTTAAAAAAGACACGAAAGCTTCTTTAGTACTTTTAGACTTGGATGTTTGAGCAAAGGTTCTTTCGGCATTAATCAGTGATTGCAGCTGATTAGATGGCTGGCAAAAAGAAAACAATGGAATCAGTATAAAAATCAGGTTGATGGCTTTCATAACTTCCGCATCCATTACCGGGTGCTAATAAAGGTATTTGCTTTCATTATTATTTACCTAATATTTGTGCGGCTTCTGCAAGCATCTTTTCAATGGTCGCCTTATCATACCATTTCTTTCCCATAAAAACGGTATTGATCGTGTTGGTGTTTTTGATGTCTTCGAGCGGATTTTTGTCAAGCAATAACATAAGCGCTTGCTTTCCCGGACCGATTGTTCCTTTCTGTTTATCAACGCCGAGATATTTTGCGGGATTAATGGTTGCCGTTTGCAAACTGGCAAAAGGAGTCAACCCCGATCTAACGAACATCTCAAGCTCATCGTGAAGAGAGAATCCCTGCACGACGAAAAATTCGGGAGAATCCGAGCCGGCCATCAATGGGACACCGGCCCTCCATAACTGATAGGCCATTTGCTTCCTGAGTTGAACGTACCGCCTGCGACTGGCTTCAGGTGGTGCGTTTTTATTGTAGTGATCCCAGTTTTGCCATCTTTCCTTCTTGATAACAGATGGAATATATCGGTATCCGGCAGTTTTTTTTATTTGTTCTTCCGTCATAGGTTCACCAAATGTGGACACAAAAAAGTAATTGGTTGGGGAAACGTAGATCCCTGCGTTCTTCACGGCCGTGACAAGGGCAGGTATTTTATCTTCGTCAAGAAAAGGCACTGTTGCCCAAGCTTCCTTCCTCCAGATGTTCATGTCCGATACGCTTTGCCCATGATTATAGGAGGTATCCGGTAATAGCATCTCAATAAATTCGTCCATGTGCTCTATCTGTTGGCCGGTTTTCAGTGCTCTCGGTAGCTTTACCAATGGCCCAACATGCCCCGTCACCCTGATTCCTTCCTTGCGGGCGGATTCTATTATTGCGTCGTATACTTCAGCTTTTACCATGAACGTAATCTTGATTGCCTCGTAACCTTCACGTTTGAACCTGTGCACAGCTGCTTCAGCCTTGTCTTTGCTGTCAACGATCTCGTAATTCTTAAAATCAGGCGGCCATGGCCACTTCCCCACGAGTTGGGGGCTGGCGATAATCAATTCGGGTCCTGGCCATACCCCGACGCTGACTTTTCTTCGCGCATCCAGGTAGGCGGGATGACCCGCAAGTATTCGTGCGGTAGTCATTCCATTAGCCAGCATCATTTTCAGTTCTGCCTCACACGTATTATTATGTTCGCCTTGCTCGTAAAAAAAATGAACATGCATGTCGAAGAATCCGGGGATGAGCCATTTTCCGCCGCCATCTATAATCGCAACCTTTCTTCCCGGATTTATATTCGGACCTATTTTCGTAATGACACCATCTTCCACTATTACCGTTTGACCCGGAATAATTCGTTCCTGGTCCATCGGGATGACGTTTACGTTTTTAATTGCGTACCCTTCTTTTGTCTGACTTTGGGTAAATACAGGTGATACTGCGGCGAGGCACAGTACAAGTATGCAGGTGTTATGTAAGAATCTTCGCACCATAATTCGCTTTTGATTTAAATAGATTCCAGGTACCGATTGAGGTTTTTGCTGCCCCAAACTCAACAAAGTAAAAACAAAGGCCATCCCCGGAGAAGCGTAACTTGATAGACGGAGTAGAACTACAGTTTGCATGTCGCGTCTTTACACCGAAAGAAACCAATAGCTTCAAAAAAAAACCAATTAATTTATTATTCAAATTTGAAAATTGTAACTTCAGATTATCTTTATAATTCTAATCTTCATTAACTCCAAAATCTTGCAGTATGCCGTCTAAAAAGAAAGCCAGGCCAGCAAATAAAAAAGCTGCGATTAAAAAAAAGGCAGCTAAAAGAGCCGTAAAAAGGAAAGTTGTTAAAAAAGCTGTTCGCAGAAAAATTTTAAAGAAAGCGGTTCGCAGAAAGGTTGCAAAAAAAGCGGTTCGTAGAAAAGTTGCAAAAAAAGTAGTTCGCAGAAAAGTCGCAAAAAAAGCATTGAAGAAGGCCATCGGACGCCGGCTTGTGAAGAAAGCAATTGTCAAAAAAGCAATAGTGAAAAAAGCGATTGCGCGTAGGGTAAAGGCCGCTTTGCCATCAGCCCCTGCAGTTCCGCCTCCACCCCCGATCGAAGAACCCACACCTATGCAAGAAGATGTTGTGGAATCTCCTGCTGAAGAAAGGAGTGATAACGGAAGAGAAGACGAAGCTTAAATCATATAGTCAGAATGTAAAAGCCGTTCCAATTATCGGGGCGGCTTTTATATCTGTTCAAAATCTTCTTGTAAACGCTTGAGCAAAACTTTTCTGCAGTAGAATGTTAAAACTAAAAAGCCATCCCTTTCGGAACGGCTTTGAATACTAATACCAGTATTGTTACACCTTAAAATGCGCAAAAGCCTTATTGGCTTCAGCCATACGGTGGGTATCCTCTTTTTTCTTAAAAGCCGCTCCTTCACCTTTACTTGCCGCGACGATTTCGCCTGCTAATTTATCGGCCATGCTGCGGCCATTTCTTTCCCTGCTGTAGCGAATAAGCCATTTGATGCTTAACGAAATTTTCCTGTCCTGGCGAACTTCAGCGGGTATTTGGAACGTAGCACCACCTATTCTCCGGCTACGTACCTCAACTCCCGGTGTGACGTTAGCTAATGCTTTTTTCCAAATTTCATAACCGTCTTCATTTGTTTGCTTGGCCACTTTGTCAAGAGCATTGTAAAATATCGTAAATGCGCCGCTTTTTTTACCCTCCCACATAAGGTTATTGACGAAACGGGTAACCAGTTTATCATTAAACTTTGGGTCAGGAGCTAAAGGGAGTTTTTTTGCTTGTGCTTTCCGCATCTGTAATTAATTTGATTTATTCAGATTTCACTAACAGTTTAGTGATCCTGTCTATTTATTCGAACTTTTCGATTACTTCTTGGCTTTCTCTTTCTTGGTTCCGTATTTCGAACGGCTTTGCTTGCGATCTTTCACCCCGGCAGTATCCAATGAACCACGTACAATATGGTAACGGACACCCGGCAAATCCTTCACACGCCCCCCGCGAATCAATACAATAGAGTGCTCTTGTAAATTGTGTCCTTCACCAGGAATATATGCAATCACTTCAACCTTATTTGTCAACCGAACCTTGGCAACTTTACGCAGGGCCGAGTTTGGCTTTTTGGGGGTAGTGGTATACACGCGGGTGCAAACGCCACGACGTTGCGGGCACTGATCCAACGCTCTTGATTTGCTTTTTGCCCTGATAATTTCTCTTCCTTTTCTTACTAATTGTTGAATAGTAGGCATTACTTACCTTTTATTTTGGGACGGCAAAGGTAAAGTTCCAATGCCGAATTCCAAAATTTAAAATTCAGATTTCTTAAGGACCAATCCACAATGTGGAAAATAAAAATTGTAGTATGACGGCTGAAATCTAACTGTTTACACTTTCAACATCCATCCATATTTATCGCTGGCCCGCCCTTCTCTCAAATCCGAGAGCCAGTCTTTGATGGCTGCTGAAATCTTATAATTTTCGGTATCGAATTCCATAATGGTCCAGTTATAATTTAATTCCCTGATTGGAGCAATCACTGCGGCAGTCCCCGTTCCAAATACCTCCGAAATGGTCCCGGATTTATAGGCATTCACGACCTCGTCGATACTGATCTTTCTTTCTTCAACGGAAATGTTCATCTCTTTAAGTCCCTGGATGACGCTGGACCTGGTGACTCCTTCAAGTATAGTGCCGTCATCAAGCGATGGTGTGATCGCTATATTGTTTATGATAAAAAAGACATTCATCATGCCCACTTCCTGCAACCACTTATGTTCAGCCGCGTCGGTCCATAACACCTGGTCATACCCTTTTTGCTTTGCCAGGCTAGCCGCCAGCATGCTGCCGCCATAATTACCAGCATTCTTTGAAAAACCGACTCCACCGGGCGCCGCTCTTGTGTATTTCTCCTCCACCATGATTTTCATCGGCTGAGCATAATAAGGACCGGTAGGACTCAGCAATATCATAAACTTATAATTGTCGGAAGGTCTTACGCCCAGAACAGTATCGCTGGCAAACATTACGGGACGGATGTACAGTGAATGCTCCTTTCTTGCCGGTATCCACTCTTTATCCAGGGCAACCAGTTGCTTCATCCCTTCCATAAAAATCTCTTCGGGAACTACAGGCATATTCATCCTCAACGCCGACCTATTGAAACGTTTGAAATTCTCAATCGGCCGGAAAATATAAGCCTCACCATTTTGATTGCGGTACGCTTTTATTCCCTCAAAAATTGCCTGGCCATAATGAAGTGCAGCAAGTGATGGCTCCATCAACAACGGCTGGTACGGTTTGATTTCGATAGTTTTCCATTCTCCATTCTCATAGTCAGCTTCCAGCATGTGATCCGTGAAATATTTTCCGAACGGAAGATTCTCAAGATTTATGTCCTTTAATCTGCTTCTTTCTGTTTTAGTGACCACTATTTCCAGAGCATCAGTCATAATAGTTATTTTTGAGCGGCAAAGAAACAAAAAAAAACTAACACCCATTTGTCATATTGACTGTATTATGAGCCTGAATGAACTACGCCTTTCTTCCTCTTTGATTGCAATGCTTTATCCCAGTTCTCTGCTGGACACCGGCAGTGACGATGCTACGGTTTTAAATAAATCCGTTGCGCAACAAATAATAAATGATGCAGATACAAAGGCTTCGAAATGGCTCGGCAACAACCAAAAGAATATACTCATTGTTGTGCGGTATAATGACGTTGTTCATCTACCTGATGACGAATTGAATTTCCTTACTGGTATGCTAACTGCCTGCAAACTGAGCCTGGACGACGTCGCGATTATAAACACTAACAACTACACGAAAGTTAGTTATAGTGACCTGATATTAGAGTTTAAAAGCCGGATCGTATTTCTTTTTGGTATTTCACCCGCCGATTTTGGGTTACCAGTCAACTTTCCGGCATTCCAGGTGCAGGCGGTTTCCGGCTGTACGTATTTATATGCACCTGCACTGGAAGAAAGAAGTACAGATTCTTTATTTAAAAGCCGGCTCTGGCTTAGCCTGCGAACCATTTTTAGCATTTAATATTCTTTTCTTTTATTTTGTCATCATGAAATTAATCCTCGCGACCAATAACCAGCATAAGGTGGAGGAGATCCGGCATGCAATAGGATCCGCATATGAACTGATGACCTTGAGAGAAGCGGGGATTAATATCGATATTCCGGAACCATACGGCACATTAGAGGAGAATGCTTCAGCGAAATCAAAAACGATTTTTGAATTAACCGGACTCAATTGTTTTGGTGAGGATACCGGGTTGGAAGTAATGGCACTCAACGGGGAACCGGGGGTAAAGAGTGCCCGTTATGCGGGCGATGAGAAATCATTCGACAAGAACATTGAGAAGCTGCTCGATAAGCTGAAGGATAAAACCGACAGGACGGCACATTTCAGGACGGTGATTTCTCTTCTCATGGATGGCAAGGAAACTCAATTTGAGGGGATTTGCCAGGGAAAAATAATTTACGAGAGAAAGGGTGACAGGGGGTTTGGTTACGACCCGGTTTTTATTCCGAATGGGTCTGATAAATCGTTTGCGGAAATGGAACTGGCAGAAAAGGACCGGTTCAGCCATAGAGCGAAAGCCGTTGCAAAACTGGTTACATTTTTGTCTCATATAACGGGTACCATGAACAGGCTTGAATCAAAATCTGAAAATTGAGCATACCAAGCAACCAAAATATCACGGAAAGCGACTTAATCAGTGGATGCATTGCTGGCGACCGGCGTATGCAGGAAGAATTGTACCGTCGATTTTCTCCCCGTATGTATGCTGTTTGCCTCCGGTATGCAGGCAACCCCGAAGAAGCTGAAGACATTTTACAGGAAGGATTTATTAAGATCTTTAAAAAACTGGGCAGTTTCCGGAGCGAGGGCTCATTTGAAGGCTGGATCAGGAGAATATTTGTCAATACCGCAATCGAGCATTTTCGTCGCAAACGGTACCTGCAGCCGGTAACCGAAAAAGAAGAGAATTCCGTCGAAGGCAGCTATTTGTCGGTTCTGGACAACCTGGCTGAAAGGGATATCATGAAGCTTATTCAGCAGTTATCTCCGGGATACAGAACAGTATTCAATATGTATGTTGTGGAAGGATACACCCATAAGGAAATTGGTGATATGTTGGGAATCAGTGAGGGAACAAGCAAATCACAATTGTCGAGGGCTAAAGTGATTCTGCAACAAATGGTGAAAAAATACCTTGAAGAAAAGGAGCTTGAAAAATAAGATTGATGGGAACTTTAAGAGATAGAATGTATAATTATGAAGTAAACCCTTCATCTAACTGCTGGGAGAAAATTTCGGCTGAACTGGATGATGCTGAAATCGGCCAGGAGTTTCCGGCCACTCTTTACAACATGGAAATAACGCCACCGGCGACCTCATGGGAAAAAGTCAATGCTGCTATAAACCCGGAACCCCAAACTATTGTCAGGCCAATATTCAGAAAACAATCGCCACTTTTTAGATATGCAGCCGCAGCAATCGTTGTTGGACTGATAGGGTTTGCCATAATAAGATTTGTCATCAGCAGCAGTACCAATTCTGGTAATGCGGCTACGGCCGCCGAACACAAAGATTCCGTCAAATCGCCAAACACAATTTCCGGAACATCCAAGGAAGAAGATACTTCGACAATGAACGCATCGAATGAATCATCGTTGACCCGGCAAAATGACAACGTGGTAACCGCAAATCCCTCCATTGAAAAAACGGGGAAAAGAGTTATTCAACGTGCAGGTTCAATTAAAAGCAACCTCCCGCAATATCCCGAAAGCGATTTGTCTCAATCCGTATACGCATATGAAGATCACGTGCCCGATATTGCCGAACGATATGTAATGTTAATGACTCCAGATGGCAATTTTATTCGCATGGCTAAAAAATGGAGCGAACTGCTGTGCTGCGTTTCAGGCGAGGAACAGGATCCGGAATGTAAGGATCAACTAAAGAAATGGCAACAAAAAATTGCTAGCTCCACTCTTGCCTCATCCTCTTCTAACTTCATGGATATACTTGGGCTCGTTAATTCCCTCCAGGAGAATAGCGGGCTATAATCACTGTTGTTTTTCTAATTTAGTGCTAAACGAATCTGCATGGCCAGAATAAGAATTGACCTGCCTGAACATTTTCCTTTTAAGACTTCGATACCCGTCCGGATCACGGACCTTAATTATGGCGGGCATGTCGGCAATGACAAAGTACTGTCGCTGATACATGAAGCAAGGGTACAATACTTAAGGCAGCTTGGGTATTCCGAATTTGCATTTGCTGGCGCCGGGCTAATTATGGCAGATGCGGGTATTGAATTCAAGAATGAAATTTTTTACGGAGATACTGTAATAGTTTCGGTTGCCTGCTCCAATTACAGCAAGGTGAGTTTTGATATATTTTACAAACTCGAAAAAGTTTCCGGTAATGAGACCACCGCTAAGAACATTCGCGTTGCCACTGCCAAAACCACCATGGCATGCTTTGATTATGCGAATAAAAAAATTATTTCAATTCCCAAAGACGCGCTTTTAAGACTTCAGGAAACAAGCCATCAATGAAGAGCGTATTTCCGTAGGTGACCTATTGCCTGTTGCATATTGCTTATTGCTTATTGTCCATTCTCATTCCAAATCTTCCAGCTTTCTTCTGCCTGCAAAACCAGCATTTCATATCCATTTTTGATCGACGCGCCCTGGTCCTCTCCTTTTTGTAAGAACAATGTTTTTTCAGGGTTGTACAATAAATCGTACAGGTAATGCCTTGGTCCCAACGCGTGATAAGGAATTTGAGGGGCCTCTATAACATTTGGGTACATACCCAGCGGTGTCGCATTAATAATTAGTGTGTATTCCTGCATCATATCATCTGTCAACTGTTCATACGAATAGTTCCTTGCAGAAGGTTTCCTCGAAACGTATTTATAAGCAATTTTTAATTGTCGCAAACAATACTCAACCGCCTTTGCTGCTCCACCGGTCCCCAGTATCAAGGCTTTGGTGTGATGAGATTGTAGTTTTTCCTTTAGGGAGTGTTCAAATGCGGGTGCATCTGTATTATAACCCGTCAACCTCCCATTTTTAATTTTAATACAGTTGCAGGCGCCGATCTTGTTTACAAGTGGAGTTTTTTCGGTCAGAAACGAAAGCACCTCTTGTTTATATGGAACCGTTACATTAAGCCCGCAGAGTTCGGAGTTATCCGCAAGAATCTTCGTGAGGTCAGATATGGATGGAATACTGAATGTCTCATACCGGCAATCGATCAACGCTTCCCTCTCAAATTTTGCGGAAAAGTATTTTTTGGAGAAAGAATGTGACAATGGATACCCTATTAGTCCGAATAAGCGCATCAGGATTCTTTTTTATCAAGAAACATATCGAAGGTGTCGGCCCGGAGGCCAATTCGCATTGCTTCCAGTGGTATTACTTCGGTGGGTGCAATGTTGCCAAGGTTTACATTGCATCCCAACAACTCGATAAAATAAAGTTGTTGTGCTTTTTGCGGAGCCTCCCAAATTATTTTTTCACCTGGTATTTGTGTCAGTATTTCCTGCACCAGGCCCTCCCTCACCTCTCCGGAACCCCGGTAAATTCCCACGTTTCCGGCCTCCCTTGCTTCAGCAATAACATAAGTTGAGCCAGCGCTTAACTCTGCCCTCATCAATTCGATCCATTTATAGGGAGGTATGATATGGGCAGCATCTTTACTGCCAACTTCACTCAGAACTACAGCATGCTTTGTCAACTTTTCAATATATCCGCATTTTTCCGCATGCGGTATAGTAATTGAACCATCACTTACTTCCACATAGCCAATTCCAAAGTCTTTACATACGGCTATATAATCGTCAAATTGGTTGCGTATCAAAAAAGCTTCAAATAGCGTACCACCAAAATAGATCGGCAGGTCATATGAACGGTACAATTCAAGTTTCTCCCTGAGGTTTGGCGTAACATAAGAAGTACCGAATCCCAATTTGATTATGTCGACATGAGGATGGGACACGCTGAGAAAATTCCTGGCCTCATTTATACTGAGTCCCTTATCCATCACCATTGTAACACCGGACGTCCTGGGTCTCAGTTTACGTTCCGGCATTTGAGAAAGATTAAAATTCATGCTCATCTGTTTATATTTCTTAATTCACTGTCCCACCGGCCAGGTAAAAACAATTTTCTAAATTGTATATGCTTGCAAAAAACCGGCGCAAAAATAGGAAACAATAGTAATAGAATTTCTGTATATAGTCAGGAGGCGATCGCCGGCCGCTCAGATCGACCTGTTTCTTTTAAACCTCGCTACCACATCCACTATGAGTTGATTTTGCAGACCGGAAGGGTTCAGTTCAACAAATTTCCTGAGAAGCCTGGGAGAAGACACCATTGCTTTTTCAAGTTGCAATACAGCTTCTTTGCTTTTGCCGACAGCGAACAGGATCGCCGCCTTATAAAAAAGAAAAATTGGCTTTCCATTAGTTACCTGGAGTGCTGATTCCGATTGTTCCAGTGCCGTATCAAAAAACTCACCGCGATACAGACACCTGATCAGCGCCTCCCACCCCGCTATATTTCTAGGACGAAGTCGAACCGCCTCAGAAAAGTAATGCACCGCTTCTTTGAACAAACCAAGTTGCATCTTACATTCACCCATCAATACATTATATTCGGGTTGAGGGCGATGCATCCCGATAGCATGTTCGAGTTGTTTGATGCAACTTTCCCACTGCTGTTCATTGTAGTACGTACAGGCTATTTTGTAAAAAATTTTTCCTTCTTCCTGGCTCATGTGTGATGCCTTTCGATAGTAGAAGCGGGCCTGCGCAAAGTTTTTCATTTTATCGTAGCAATGCCCGATTGCTTCATAGATGACCATTTCAGGCTTCGAAAGCTCGGTCACCTTTTCCAGCGCTTCTATCGCTTCTTTATATTTCCTGAGCCGGATAAATGCGTCGCCCATATTTCGAAAAGCGTAATCAAACTTCTCATCAATCGCAATAGCATATTGATAAGCATCGACGGCTTTTTCGTATAACTTCAGCCCCTGGTATGCTGCCGCCAGGTTAAACCAGGCAAGCTCATTATAAGGAAAATCGTTAATTATTTTTTCGTGTAACCGGATCGCTTCTTCATTTCTTCCGGTAAAATCAGTCCAAAAACAGATTTTATATAATGCCTCTTCATTGTTTGGATCTTGTTCTAAAATCACTTTCAGGCAGTCAAACACCTTTTCAAACTCCTCGTAATCGTCGTAGACGTCTGCTAGCTCAAACAACAGTTCGATTTTTTCCTCGCCCTCAAACACTACAAGGGCTTCTTCCAATAACGCCACAGCTTTTTCGGGCTCATCAAGAGCAAGGAAAGCATCTGTCTTCAGAATATAGAGATTTATGTCACTGCCATCGAAAAGAGAAGCCCGGTCCAATATGTCGAGCGCCTCTTTGTAGCGTCGAACGGTCAGCAAAATGTCAGCTTTCCTGATCAATAAGGATGAAGAAAAGGGATATTGTTGAATGGCAATCTCAGCGGCTTCGATCGCTTTGGAAAGTTCATCTTTCTCTTCAAAATGATTAATGATTTTTTCAAATGAATCTTCCTCTATAAATGAGTTCTTACGGCCGCTTTTCAGGTTTTCATACTGACGAAGCAATTCCTGCATTTGCTCCCGGTCCTCCTGGTAGGGGTTTTCTTTCATTAAAAGTGGCAATTTAGTGGAAAATCAACCTGTTACAAAAATACAAGCTAAATTGGCCGGCAGCCTGAGATTATCAACAAGTTATCCTAAAATAACCGGAACTCATAACGTTTTGTTTCCCCACCTGTGCAGAATCAATAAATTTTTTTTCAGAAACGTAACAAAACCTGCCCCTGGCCGTTAAATAAGTACTAAAATTCTGATGGGCGGTTTGCGTTTTCTCGTAATTTTTGTGGTAAATTTGTTTCGAAGGATGAAAATTAACTTTCTCATATCAAAAACTAATTGTAAAAAGTTCGCCTTGCTGGTTGCCCTGGCAGTCATTGCATGTGGTGCATTTGCAACTTTAGGAGATGGGAAATCCAAAAACGCTAAGTCGAACCGTCCATTGCTTTCTGTTAAGTCACCTCTAACCCCCGGAATGTTTTCGCTGCAATCCGGATATAGGTTTCGTGGTAACCAGGTGATCAATACACAAGAAGACAAATATATTACGGTCAATACGTATGCTACTTATCAACAAGGAAGTACTACTTATGTAATGCCTTTGAAAAAGAAAGTGATTCTGAATGGAAAGATCACTTTTAACCCCAATGCTTCCACACGCTAATCAAACGAATTTTACTGATTCGCTCCTTTCTTAGTTTCCTGATATGTCATTACGCGATAACCTGACTTTGGCAAGTCAAATTTTGCGGCGGGAACCAAATTGAAATTTATATTGGAAACCGTATAGGTGACTTTTTGTTTTCCTAAGACTGCTTCGTATTGCATGGCAAGCCCCGGAAGATTTTTATTGAGATATTGAAAGTCTTTGTTAACCGGCAGCAGTTCCTTCGTAAAATAAACCGTGAATGTGCTACCGTCCACCAACTTTCCAATGGCCTTTTGACAATTGTAGTTTGCTATGGTCTTGAATTCATTCTCAAAAGTGAACGTGCTGCCTTCATATTTTTTATTCGATGCCTTCCATTCAGCGGGAGTCATCCTTATCATATACTTTTGCTCGCCATAATCTTTCAGTATCGTTACGTCTCCTGTTTTTCCATCAATAATGGTTGACTGCGTTCCCAGAGAGCTGATCATTTCGGAACGGCTCGAGTTACCTTTTAAGTAAATAATACTCACAGCGCCGTCCAGTAAATCTGCTGCCTGTGGTGTGGTGTTGTTGGTATTAATTACGATATCGTAGGAAATGGTTGCCTCGGTCAACTTCTTTTGGGCACTAACCGCTGAGTGAAACAAACAAACGCAACTGGTCGCGAAGGCTATAAAGCTGAGCTTTTTCATTTCTTTAAATGGTTTATTCACTATTGTAAGACGCGCCAAATTATAATAAGTTGCCCAACAAAAAAATAACAAAATCACAGCGGTTGAGTTCCAATTGTTCTTATGAGAATTTTAACGAAAACAACCTATTTTTTACTTTTCTGCTGCATATCCTTCAATCGCTTCTGTTGGTCCTGCATTTGTTCGAGCCGCTCGGCCCATTTTGATTTTGTCTTTGGCTTTTTTCGGTTCTCAGCCAACTGAGCAACTATCTTGTCGTGATCAATGATATAGTTTTGAATAACGAACTGAAGGCTCAGGGTAATGATGTTTGACACGGTGTAATACCATGTGAGAGCGGAAGGAAGTGAATTAAAGATAAACAACAGGAATACCGGAAAAATATAAGGCATATATTTTAACACCGGGTTGCTTTGGTCAGGAGACATATTCATGCTGTATACAGATATCAGGAAACTCGTTAGCACGGCGGTGATCGTAAATAAACTGAGATGACCGCCAAGAAGTGGAAGAGTAACTCCAAAGCTTAATATATTGTCAAAAGCTGAAAGGTCTTTCGCCCAAAGAAAATCTGCTCCGCGTAAATCGACACTAGAGCTAAAAAAACTGTACAATGCAAAAAATATCGGGATTTGCAACAGGGCCGGGATGCAACCTCCCAGTGGATTTACTCCTGCTTCACGAAACAATTTCATTTGTTCCATACTCATCGCCTGCTGATCGCTTCCAAACTTTTCCTTCAATGTTGCAATTTCCGGCCGCAGTGCCTTCATCTTCGCACCACTTAGGTAACTTTTATAGGTAAGTGGCGATATCAGCAACCTGATAAATAAGGTAAGACATGCGATGACCCACCCGAAGCTGCCCACAAAACTTTTTATAAAATCCCAAACGGGCATAACAATAAAACGATTCAACGGACGAACAAAAGCGTAAGGTCCCTGACCAAGATTAATCAACTTCTCAAGCTTTAAGTCTTCTTTTCGCAGGGTGTGAAAGTCTGCAGGCCCATAGAAGAGATTAAATGACGCCTTCCCATCCGATGCAACTGGCAATTGTAATTTCATGTCTGAAGTAGCCAGTGCAATTACCTTTTTTTCATTAGGCGGAAGTTCCCAGCTCATCTTTCCAGACAAAAAGTTGTCCTTTGCAATAAGGTAAGAGTTGAAAAACCGTTGCCTCAACCCGATCCATTTCACCGGGCTTGAAAAATCTACATTGGTTTTGCGGCTAATGGTATGATAATCAAATTCGCCGTCCTCAATATAACCGACCTGAGTATTTTGCTTTTCAAAGCGAATGTCGGATTCCTGTTGTGCGGCAGCATAGTTCCAGGTCAGGTTCATCACTCCATTCGATAGTAATTTGTTCAAGCCCTTAAACTGAACGTCAAAATCCAGCAAATAATCGGCAGGCCTCACTACAAACTGATGCACAATTGAGCTGGCGCCTGCGCTGTCTCCAGAAGTCAGCAAAAATGAAACGACCTGGCTACCATCGGGTTTTTTTACCACTGTTCCAGGCTGAAAATAAAGATCACTCGTGTAAGCTACACGGTTATTACCCGTGTTGATAAGGTATCCTATCTTGTCAAATGCGGTTGCGGCAAGTCGCACATGTCCGCTATCCATGTTCTTGAACTTCCGAAGTTCGATCCATTTAGGTTGCCCACCCTTGTTCGTAAATGCTACGGTGAACACTTCATTGCTTACGGTAACCAGTTCTTCTGTTCCATTTGCCGCAGTTGGAAATTCACCGGCATTCGCAGCCCTGTTAATCGAGTCGGCATGAACAGAATCAGCTTTTTGGGCCGATGGGTCAATTTTTGGTCCATTCGCAATTTTAATAGAATCTAGCCGGGCCTGCTCTTTTTTGTAAGCCGCCTGCTCCTTGTTGGTGTAAAAAAAATAACCAAAGAAAAGGGCAGCCAGTATCACAAAACCAATAATGGTGTTACGGTCAAACTTCATCAACAGTCAAAATTTAAAGAGCGCAAAGATAGGGTAATACAGGAAGTAAGTTTTCGCTAGCGGTCTTAGCGGCCAAACAAGACAATCGGAAGGTAAAGTGGTTGATTTCGAACAAGAGCTTATTCAACAAATTCCTGTCGCTGCTAACATTTCCTTATATCATCTCATTTTGGAGCAGGCCGCTTTTCACCATGGTTGCTTTTTCGGCATGTGCCTTAGCTTCCTTGACGAAATGGACAAAAATGGGCTGAGGATTTTCAACGGTGCTCTTCAACTCGGGATGATATTGAACACCGATGAAAAATGGGTGATCAGGTAATTCGACAATTTCAACCAACCCGGTATTGGGATTTTTTCCGCTTGCAATCATTCCCGCGGCTTCAAATCGGTCAAGATATCTGTTGTTAAATTCCCAACGATGCCGGTGTCGCTCACTCACCGAATGTTTATTATAAATTTGGTAGGCAAGTGTGCCTTCTTTTATATGGCATGAGTATGCTCCCAGTCTCATTGTACCACCTTTGGCAGTTATCTGTTTTTGTTCTTCCATGAGGTCAATAACCGGCTCTTTCGTTTGCGGGTCCATTTCAGTAGAGTTAGCCTCACGCAGATCTAATACGTTCCGGGCATATTCAATTACTGCCATCTGCATTCCCAGGCAAATGCCAAAAAAAGGCAGGCCCTTTTCCCTTGCATATTTTACTGCAGTTATCTTACCTTCTACTCCGCGCTGGCCAAAACCGGGCGCTACTAAAAGACCATCCAGGCCAGCCAGTTTTTCGGAAACATTATTATCAGTGATGTATTCGCTATGAACATTTACAACCTGTACCTGGCATTCATTGACTGCGCCTGCATGCACAAAAGCTTCCAATATGGATTTATAAGCGTCCTGAAGCTCCAGGTATTTACCAATGAGGCCGATTGTTACTTTACTTTTCGGATATTTCAATTTATCCAGGAACTCTTTCCACTTTGTGAGATCGGGTTCATTATACGTTGTAATACCCAGTTTCTTCAGGCAAATCAGATCCAATTTTTCACGCATCATAGTTAGCGGAACTTCATAAATAGTGGGAGCATCTGCTGCTTCAATCACCGCTTCCTGCTTCACATTACAAAACAATGCAATTTTGCGTCGCAATTCCACCGACAAAGATTTTTCCATCCGGCATACAATAATATCGGGATGCACGCCTTCCTGGCTTAACATTTTGACGCTGTGCTGAGTTGGCTTTGTCTTCAGTTCTTTTGCTGCTTTCAGATAAGGGATAAGTGTCAAATGAATTACTACCGTGTCATCTTCAGGGAGCTCCCACTGCAATTGACGAACGGCTTCGATAAAAGGTAAACTTTCAATATCCCCTACTGTTCCTCCGATTTCTGTTATCACGATATCGTATGCATCGTCTTTGCCTAACACCATCATTCGACGTTTAATCTCGTCAGTAATATGCGGGACAACCTGGACTGTTTTTCCGAGGTATGCACCTTCTCTCTCTTTGTTGATGACGGTCTGGTAAATGCGTCCGGTAGTCACATTATTTGCCTGCGATGTAAAAATATTGAGGAACCGTTCGTAGTGCCCGAGGTCGAGGTCGGTTTCCGCGCCATCTTCTGTTACATAGCACTCGCCGTGTTCATACGGGTTCAGCGTACCGGGATCAACATTGATATAAGGATCGAACTTTTGAATAGTAACACGCAAACCCCTTGCCTGGAGCAGCTTGGCCAGCGACGCGGCGATAATCCCCTTACCTAAAGAAGATGAAACGCCACCGGTTACAAAAATGTACTTTGCCATGATATCGGTCAATTTGTTTAATGTCAACAAAAACCATGGATGGGCAAACATTTATCTGCTCAAATCAGTTCAAACTGCATTAGTAACGTCCTAAATAAATCTGAGAAACCGGCCCACCCCATTGACCATCGGAAACTCTGAAAAAGAAGTAAGCTCCAAGAGGTCAGGCAAAGCTACAGCTATTTTTTTGACCGCTAAAATCCGAATTAAGCTATGTGGAAAAAACAAGCGATTTTTCATTGATCAAATCGTATTTCACTGGCCTAAACTTCGATTAATACCATAATTATCAAACCGATTCACATGTTACCCATTCAAGAAATCACGGTGTGCATATTAAGCCAGGGATGTTTTTTGAATAAAACAATAGACAAGCCATGAATGTATCAATTAAAAAGCTCGTGAGTGACCGTTGAAAGGAGAATAAGTTAAAACCTCTATATTTAAATTTCAAACATCCAAAATGATGAAAAAAATTTCGCTGCTGTTGTTTTTCATAATCTCTGCTTGTTTTCTAAATGCTCAAAAAACCTTTATATGGTGCGGAACCCTGATCGACGGTGTTTCCGATGATGCCAAAAAAGAAATGACCATCGTAGTAGAAAAAGATCGGATCGCCGCCATAGATAAAGGATATTCTCAGCCAGCATCCAACGAGAAAATTATCGACTTAAAAACCAAAACTGTAACACCCGGCTGGATCGACATGCACGTGCATCTGGAAACTGAAACGAGAAAAGGAAATGTCGCAGACAGGTTTATCCTTAATCCTGCCGATATCGCGTTTGAATCGTTAAGATATGCAAACGCAACATTGATGGCAGGATTTACAACAGTGCGGGACCTTGGCGGAACAGGCGTGAATATATCCTTACGAAACGCTATTAACAAGGGATTGGTTACCGGGCCAAGAATTTACACGGCCGGAAAAGCGATTGCGACAACTGGAGGTCATGCCGATCCAACGAATGGTTATCGCAAAGATCTAATGGGCGACCCGGGTCCGAAGGAGGGAGTTATCAATGGACCCGAAGAAGCTTACCAGGCTGTGCGGCAACGTTACAAAGACGGGGCGGATCTGATTAAGATAACAGCTACGGGAGGCGTGCTTAGCCAGGCGAAGGATGGTGCCAATGCACAATTTACAGAGGAAGAAATAAAAGCTGTTGTCGCTGCCGCTAAAGACTATGGATTTAAAGTTGCAGCTCATGGTCACGGGGCAGAAGGGATAAAACGCGCAATCCGGGCCGGCGTAAGTTCAATTGAGCATGGAACATTTATGGATGAGGAGGGAATGAAGCTGATGAAACAGTTTGGTACTTGGTATGTACCCACGATTACTGCCGGAAAATCGACCGCTGATAGTGCAAAAATTCCGGGTTATTATACAGAGATTGTCACACCCAAAGCGCTGGCTACAGGGCCGCAAATACAAAAAACATTTGCAAAGGCTTATAAAGAAGGCATTAGAATTGCTTTTGGCACAGATGCCGGTGTTTTTAAACACGGTCTTAACTGGCTTGAGTTTACCTACATGATCGAAGCCGGTATGAAACCGATGGATGCAATCAAAGCGGCTACCATAAATGCTGCCGAACTTTTGGGTGAAAAAGATAAGCTCGGAAGCATCGAAGCCGGCAAGTTTGCTGATCTTGTGGCAGTTGATGGTGATCCATTAAAAGACCCGAATGTTTTTGGAAAAGTAATATTTGTGATGAAGGCGGGAATCGTTTATAAACAAAAATAATTTTCACCTCTTGCAAAGAATCATCCCTTCAAGATTCATTATTTTATGCCTGTACATCGTTTCGTATCCGCGTTTCTGTAATGCGGTCGCATGCACCGGGCTTGCATACAAAAACCATGTCTCCCTTGGATATTGAGTGCACGATGCGTCCAACCTGTCGAGAAACGTGTTTACAATTTCTTCAACAAACGGATTGAACATAAAGAAAACTGCGTCATGCGGCTGGATCGTGTAGTCAAGCACGTGTCCGCATACTATCTTCCATTCAATATCATTAATACTAGCCTTCGTTTTTTTCATATTTTCATTAGCCTCCTCGCAAAGTTCCTTTGCAAAGTCGATTCCAATGAGTTTCTTAAACCCCAAATGAGCCGCTACAACCATTACCCTCCCTTTGCCACATCCAAGATCAACGATTGAGGTTAAAGGCGATAAGTGGCGAAACCTTTTCAGCAACTTCTCCAGCATATAATAGTTTACAGCTTCGTATGGAGATGACCTGGCAATATCTGCGCCTTCAATGGTTAGGTACTTTAACGCGACGGGCGCAAATGTTTTTCGAAGGCCATACTTGAACGCTCCGCGTATATCATGGTACAACATGAATAATGCAAGCCAGATACTCCAGTTCGAGGCGGTATAAAAAAAGAACCGGGCATATTGTAAGGCAGGTTTCAAAGCATACTATTGGAAAGATATTATAAACTGGGCCAAAAAATCAGCTATCAGTCTTTTGCAATCTTATTATAACTTGCCACCACGCCCCGGATAAGCGACGAGCTGAACCCGCGGTGCTCCATCTCGTTAAGACCGGCAATAGTGCATCCCTTTGGTGTGGTGACCTTGTCTATCTCCTGTTCCGGGTGCGATCCTTTCTGCAATAATAATTCTGCTGCGCCTTTCACGGTTTGCGCCGCAATCAACGAAGCAGTGGCTGCATCAAAACCAATTTCAATCCCACCCTGTATATTGGCACGGATATACCGCATGGCATAGGCTGTACCGCAAGCGGCAAGAATGGTGGCGGCTTCCATTAATTTTTCATCAATAGTCACCACTTTACCAACGGTGCAGAATAGATCATTCACGTACTTTATCTTAGCCTCATTGGCGTTCCTGCTGCAAATACAGGTCATACTTTCCTGTATTGCGATTGCAGTATTGGGCATCGCACGGAAATACGCCATACTCTTTTTTACAATTTCTTCCATTTCGCTGATAAGCCCGCCGGTAACCACGGAAATTAATATCTTATCAGTTGTTAAGTCTTTTTTTATTCCATTTAATACGTCCTCTACCTGGAAGGGTTTTACCGCCAATATGATCACATCACTTTTCTTAACTGCGGAATTATTATCATTCGTTATTTCAATCCCTTTTTCTTTTAGCGATTTTAGCGTTGAAATATTTCTTTTGGTGATCGTAAGTTCAGCCGCCTTACTGAATTTGCTCTTCAGCAATCCTTCGGCAATAGCGCTTCCCAGGTTGCCGCCTCCGATTATTGCAATTTTTTTACCCATTTATCCTGTTTTTATAAAGATACAATTCGTTTACAATGAATAAGGGAGCAGTCGATCCGCTCCCCTACCATTGTATTTTGTATACTCTTAGATTGCACTCAATGCAGAACCCGCTTCTTCTTGGGACAGGTGATTTTCGATGGCGGTATCATATTTATCTTTCCACCAGTCGATCGTGCCCCAGAAATCACCATCAATAACCATTTCACCTAACGTCACCACCCCGATCTTTTCAAACGGAAAGTTTCCCAGGAATCTTTCAAATTCAGTCACTTTATTCAACTCCACACTTACTACTACCCTGCTTTGAGCTTCGCCATACAACCAGGCATCTTTGCGATACTCATTGTTGATAATAACCGAAAACCCCAACTCCCGATTAAATCCGCTTTCGCACAAGGTCACAAATAATCCCCCTTCACTTACATCGTGTGCTGACCGGACCAATTTCTTACTGATGGCTTCGCTTAATTTTCTCTGCAAAGCAAACTCTTCTTCCAGGTCAAAATGAGGTGCCGGTGAATATTTGACATTTAGAATGCTGTGTAAGTATTCGGAGCAGTTAATGTCGTTTTGAGAATGACCCAATAAGTAAAGGACGTCACCTTCTTCTTTAAAGTCCATCGTCATCCTGTTTTTCGCATCCTCAAGCAAGCCAACCATGCCTATAGTCGGAGTAGGATTAACCGGCCCGTCCGGGTTCTGATTATAAAAACTAACATTCCCGCCCGTAACAGGTGTATCGAACTTTCTGCAGGCATCGCCCATTCCTTTGACAGCATGCACAAACTGGTAATATACTTCAGGATCATAAGGATTGCCAAAATTTAGGCAGTTTGTAACGCCCAGCGGCTCACCACCACTGCACACAATATTCCGGGCTGCCTCGCTGACTGCAATCATCGCACCCTTATATGGGTCTGCAAACACATAGCGACTATTGCAATCCGTGGTAACGGCCAATCCCTTCTTTGTTCCTTTCACCGTCACTACAGACGCATCGGAAGGCGCATTCGTGGAAGTATTGACTGTTCCAACCATGCTGTCGTATTGGTTATACACCCAGCGTTTTGACGCTATCGTGGGCAGTTGAATAATTTGCGCACCAATAGTTTTAAGATCCATTGGTTCCCGAATAGTTGTAGTGTTGCTCTTTCTGATTTGCTCAAAATACGCTGGTTCTTTATATGACCTGTCATATTGTGGTGCGCCGCCTCCAAGGACTAATTCGTTTGCAGGTATCGAAGCTTCAAGCTGGCCCTGTACATAAAAGTTCAACAAACCATCGTCTGTTACTTCGCCAATTACAGAACACGGAAGATCCCACTTGTCAAAAACTTTTTTCACGACGCCTTCTTTACCTCTTTCCACGACCATGAGCATTCTTTCCTGGCTTTCGCTCAGCAACAATTCCCACGCTTTCATATTCTTTTGACGCGTTGGTACCTTATCGAGATCAATCCGCATACCCGACTGACCCTTTGCACTCATTTCGGCAGTGGAACAAATGATACCTGCGGCACCCATATCCTGCATTCCTACAACTGCGCCCGTTTGTATCACTTCCAAACAAGCTTCTAGAAGCTTTTTTTCCTGGAAAGGATCACCGACCTGCACGGCGGGCAAATCCTGGGCGCTTTCTTCGGTAATATCCGCCGATGCAAACGAAGCTCCGCCAATTCCATCTTTACCTGTGGCACTTCCAACGAATAAAACCGGGTTTCCTTTTCCCGAAGCTGTTGCAGATACTGTAGCGCCCGTGCTGACAATTCCTACACTCATTGCATTAACAAGAGGGTTGGTGTGATAACTCTCATCAAAATAGATTTCACCTCCCACTGTAGGAACGCCAAAGCAATTTCCATAATGGCCAATGCCATGCACGACGCCTGATAGCAGGTGTTGTGTTTTATCTTCTTTCAAATGGCCAAAACGTAAAGAATTTAGTGCCGCGATTGGCCTTGCGCCCATCGTAAAAATATCCCTGTGTATTCCGCCCACGCCGGTTGCCGCGCCCTGGAAAGGCTCAATCGCCGATGGATGATTATGTGACTCAATTTTAAATACAACCCCAAATCCATCTCCAATATCCATGAGGCCTGCGTTCTCTTCTCCTGCTTTTACAAGCATTTTCCCGCCCTCTCTCGGCAAAGTCTTCAACCATTTGATAGAATTTTTATAGCTGCAGTGTTCGCTCCACATAGCCGAGAATGCGCAGAGTTCATTAAAATTGGGTACCCGCCCTAACTTTTGTTTTATCAATTCAAATTCCTCTTCCGTGAGCCTGAGTTGCTCCGCGGTCCTGACAGTAATTTCCATGAACTATGAGTGGTTGTTGAAGATGGCAAAGCTAAGAAATTACGAATAGATAGAAGGCGTAACACTGACATGGTAGAAACAATGTTGAAAATCTGTTTTGGTTTTATAGTCGCGGTCACGATGGTTCAGCTAAGCGGCATTTCACAAATCCTTTTATGTCCACCCTACTGACCTTCCTTATCCAATAATTAATGGCTATTTTGCAACGCAAATAATTTTCTGCTTGGATTACTTACTTTTTATCCTTTATCTTCTTTTGTTTTCATGGGTTGTTACCAGGATCACTTTCTTTAAGAAAACCGGCTTAAGTAAACCACAGTTAGTCATCCTCTTTTTATTAAAAGTGATCGCGGGCATTTTTTACGGATGGATGGGACAATATTACGGTGGCCTTGCGCAGATGGTTGATACCTGGAATTATCATTATCACGGCCTGCTTGAGTATCGACTCCTGGAGTCCGATCCTAAGGAGTATCTTACGAATCTTTTTCATGACCCTTACCATAATGAAGGAACAAACTCGTTTTTTAGTTCTCACGATTCTTACTGGAACGACCTGAAATCAAATGTGTTTGTCAAAATAATTTCCATATTTGACATTTTTAGTTTCGGCCACTACTATGTGAACGTGATTTTTTACGTGTTTATATCACTTTTTGGATCAATTGCCTTTTACAGGGTTATGGCAGACGTGTTTCCGAAACAGAAAACAATTGTATTACTAAGCATTTTTGTTCCCTCGTTTTTGTATTGGGCAAGTGGCATTCATAAGGAAGGCCTGATTTTTACAGGCATTGCGTTGATCGTATACCAGGTATACTTTGCCATGCGCGAAAAAATTTTCAACATAAAAACATCCGCGGGCTTACTGCTGGGACTGTTCATTCTGTTCCTGCTGCGAAACTTTATTCTTGTAATCATTTTCCCGGCTTTGTTCGCATGGATTTTGGCAAACCGGCGTCCACAACAGGGATTGAAAGTATTTACAGTTGTATATGTCTTTTTTACCATTGCGTTTTTCACATTACGCTATGTTTACCCCGGTTTCGATTTTCCGCAGGCCGTCGTAAGCAAGCAGGAAGCCTTCACGCAATTAAAAGGGAAATCCAGCATTCCGACGAATAAACTGGAACCGAACGCCTGGAGTTTTGTGAAAAATATGCCGCAGGCAATCAGCATGTCGTCACTAAGGCCTTACCCCAGCGATGTCCGGCACTTGCTTTCGCTGGCGGCGATGGTGGAAACGGAATTAATTCTGCTGTTGTTTGTGTTATTTATTGTGGTGCCCCGGAAAGACACCGTTCTTTCCAAAAATGCGATATACTTTTCGATTTTCTTTTCATTATCACTTTTGTTGACCATAGGATTTACGGTAAACAATCTTGGCGCGATTGTCCGGTATCGGAGCATTGTGTTACCGTTCCTGGTAGCAGTAATGGCCTGTCAGACTAACTGGAAATCAATTGGAGAATTTTTCGCAGCAAAAAATAAAAAGAACCAGGCATTGACCGCCTTATGATTAACTACACCGAAATACTGAAAGCCGCATGGAGAGGATATGACCCATCCAGGACTATAAAGACGATTGACGACATTAGCCCGATGGTCTCTACCAATCATGTTTATAAAGTCACATTTACGGACGATGATTTTATCATTGCGAAACTTTCCACTTTTGGCAATTACGAGCATTTCAAAGAAGATCATCGCATCATCCATTCACTCAGTAATAACCTACTTTATCCATTTGAAAATCTGTTAGCGAAAAGCCTGCTAAAAAACAACCGCGTGTATACTTATCGCCATCGGAAAGGCAAGACTGATGCGTGGGTCGTCTTTTACAATCCAAGCCGTGTAATGCAGTTTATGCCCGGCCGGTTGCAGGAAGGTCATATCCGGAACTTCGGACGACAAATAGGTAAGTTTCACCTGGCCTGCAGTCGTATCCGGAATGTTCTTCCCAAAAGCAGTAAAACGCTGAGAACCGATATAAACAGCTTGCTGGAACAATTGGAAACTGAAGAAAAACGATTTGGTGGCAAAGAGATTGTCAGCCTCATCAGGCATCACTGCGAGCAATTTTTAAAAAACCGGAATAAATGCAATGCCGGAAGCTTTGAAATAATTCCTGTTTTCATTGACTGGAATATCGGTAATTTTTCAGTTATTGATAACTTTCAATTGTTCAGCCGGTGGGATTATGATTGGTTCAGGATGAGCAGTCGCATGATGGATTTTTATTTCTTTAGCCGGGTGGTGAGTGATGTCGGCGACAGGTCGGTGTGGAGCTACGTGATCGGGCCTTTAATGGAGGAACGATTCCTGCTTTTCCTTAGTGAATACCATGCCGTCAATCCTTTAATTGCCGATGAAATCCGTTTCCTTCGGGAAGTCTATCGTTTTTTTATCCTGAACTATGTAATCAAGAACGGAATCTATTTTTTCAGTGATCAGTACGCGAAAAAACTTTATGCTGAGGCCATTGAAATTTATCTTCCATCCGTAGACCGGGATTTTGATCCAGAAAGAATCATTGATTATTTAAAGATCAGGACATAGGACCTCGGAAATCCAAAACGGTAAGCTATGACAGATTTCAAGTCTTTGCTGGAGAATTACAGGATTATATTTTTTGATGCTTATGGTGTCATTAAAAACTATGAAGGGTTAATACCGGGCATCGAAAAAACATTCGACTGGCTCACTGAGCAAAAAAAGTCATATTATGTAATTACCAACGATGCCAGTCGCAGCCCGGATTTACTTGCTGCATCGTATCATAATAATGGCTTAACCCATATTACCCCGGATAAAATAATTTCGTCGGGTATGTTGGCAAAGGAATTCCTCGACCTGAAAGTAAAAAAAGGATTGGTTGCTTACCTCGGAACCGAAGATTCAGCGCACTACATCGAACATCCGGGTCTCGAGACTCTGCCATTGCAAAAAATGAACGAAACCAATATCAATGATATTACGGCCCTTGTACTTCTCGATGACGAAGGATTTGAATGGATGGATGGACTGAACAAGGCCGTCAATTTGCTTCGTCGGCGAACCATACCAGCAATTATCGCTAATCCGGATGGCGCATATCCGATGTCAAAAAAAGATGTGAATATTGCGATTGGCGGTTTAGCATACATGATTGAAAAAATTACGGGCAGAAAATTTATACGGTTTGGTAAACCAGATTCTCAAATATTCATGTTTGCGTTGGAATACATATTGCCATCACATCCAGGAATGAATAAGAAAGACATACTTATGGTTGGCGATACACTCCATACGGACATCCTCGGCGGAAATAAATTTGGACTTGACACTGCCCTTGTTTTAACAGGCAACCTGTTGCCGGAGGACTATGAAAACCGCATCATGTCAACTGGAATTGCTCCAACTTATATTTGTGAAACAGCCGCGATCGGTGAAGATTTTTAAATTAAAAAAAATAATAATTTAAGTTTTTCCTCGCCACTGTACTCCCTATTGATAAATTATTCACTTTTTTTAAACGCCCAGGGCAAACTTTGCCTTTATTGTCGTAAAATTGCAGATATTTTATTTATTAAGAAAAACATTCATCTTTTATGGCAGTTAAGCTCGAGTACATTTGGCTTGATGGTTACAAGCCCACCCAAAGCCTTCGTAGTAAAACAAAAATTGAAAAAGATTTTAGCGGTAAGCTCTCTGATTTGCCGAATTGGGCATTTGATGGATCGTCAACCGAACAAGCTCCCGGCGGATCATCTGACTGTATTTTGAAACCCGTTTTTGTGGTCCCCGATCCGCAGCGGAAACAAGCATACCTGGTTATGTGTGAAGTATTGAGCGCTGACGAAAAGCCACATCCGTCAAATGGCAGGGCCACAATAGAAGATGACGACAACGACTTCTGGTTTGGTTTTGAACAAGAATATTTTCTTTGGGATGCAGAAACCAATAAACCATTGGGATTCCCGGCGGGTGGATTTCCAGGGCCACAGGGACCTTATTACTGTGGTGTGGGTGCCTCAAATGCATTTGGACGCCAGATTGTTGAAGAACACCTTGACGCATGCCTTGATGCCGGTTTGAATGTGGAAGGCATCAATGCCGAAGTCGCATCTGGTCAATGGGAGTTTCAAATATTTTCCAAGGGTGCCAAAGAAGCCGGCGACCAAATCTGGGTAGCACGTTATCTCATGGAGAGAATCGGGGAAAAATACGGAGTGTCCGTTAACTGGCATTGTAAACCTCTTGGAAACCTGGACTGGAATGGTAGTGGCATGCACGCAAACTTCTCTAACAGCTTACTAAGAAATGCTGGAAGCAAGGCAACCTTTGAAAAAGTTTGCGAAGCATTCCGCCCGGTTATAAAAGAGCACATTGCCGTATATGGTGCCGACAATCACTTGCGCCTTACCGGTAAACATGAAACTGCAAGTATCGACGATTTTACCTATGGAGTCTCCGATCGTGGCGCTTCGATTCGAATTCCAATAAGTAGCGTTCAGCGCGGATGGAAGGGCTACCTGGAAGATCGTCGTCCAAACTCTGCAGCCGATCCATATAAAGTGGCGGCACGCATCATCAAAACAGTAAAGGCAGTAAAGGCGTAAAGGAATACAGGCATCTGCACTTAATCACATCTGTTGTATAACTATTTCAATCCTTCTATAGCGATATGAGAAGGATTTTTTTTCTTTGTTAAAAGCAATCAATTATGTCTTTAAGATTTAACGCAGTAGAAGAACTCACCGGGAATCACCAGGTTGATATCGAAAGCACCAATAAGATATCCAATATTTTTGGAAGTAATGTTTTTACGTTGAAAGTTGCGCGGGAGTTTTTGAGCGATGAAGCGTACCGGAGTTTGGTAAATTCTATCAGGTCCGGACAAAAGATTGACAGGGCCGTTGCCAACCAGATAGCAACCGGAATGCGGGCGTGGGCAGAAGATAAAGGTGTCACTCATTTTACGCATTGGTTTCAACCACTAACCGGAACTACCGCGGAAAAACATGATTCGTTTTTTACAATAAAAAGTGACGGCACTTCGATAGAACAATTTGAAGGCGATGCCTTAATACAACAGGAACCGGATGCATCGTCATTCCCCAGTGGTGGTTTGAGGGCAACGTTCGAAGCAAGGGGTTATACTGCGTGGGATCCGTCCTCGCCCGCTTTCATAATGGAAATTGGAAATGGTAAAACGCTTTGCATCCCCACCATTTTTGTTTCTTATACCGGCGAATCCCTCGATTATAAAGCGCCGTTACTGAAAGCGACCGAAGCATTGAACAAAGCTGCAGTGGATGTATGCAACTATTTTGATAAAAATATCGGCCGTGTTAGTTCCACTTTGGGTTGGGAGCAGGAATATTTTGTAATAGATGCCGCCATGTACAATGCACGCCCTGATTTGGTGATGTGTGGCAGAACCGTATATGGTCATAACTCTGCAAAAAACCAGCAACTCGAAGACCACTATTTCGGATCGATTCCGGAAAGGGTATACGCCTACATGAGGGATTTTGAAACGGAATCATACAAATTGGGAATTCCCCTGAGAAACCGCCACAATGAAGTCGCGCCGGCACAGTTTGAGTGCGCGCCTATTTTCGAAGAAGTAAGTGTAGCAGTTGATCATAATTCCCTGTTGATGGATGTTATGGATCGCGTGGCGCGTCGTCATAATCTGCGGGTTTTATTGCATGAAAAGCCATTTGCCGGCATTAACGGAAGCGGTAAACACAATAATTGGAGCATGCTCACGGATACTGGCGTAAATCTCCTGGCACCCGGAAAAACGCCTAAGACTAACCTGATGTTCCTTACATTCTTTGTAAACACAATTAAAGCTGTGCATGATTATGCAGACTTATTGAGAGCATCCATCGCATCGGCCCCGAATGATCACCGACTTGGCGCCAATGAGGCTCCGCCGGCAATTATCTCCGTTTTCATTGGTCAATACCTGACGAAAGTTTTGCAGGATGTGAAAGAAAGAGTGGGTGACAAATTCGACGAACAGGATGAAAGTATGCTTAAGATCGACATTCATAAAAGCATCCCGGAACTGCTGATGGACAATACGGACAGGAACAGGACGTCTCCATTTGCGTTTACCGGCAATAAGTTTGAATTTCGTGCCGTAGGTTCTTCCGCTAACTGTGCGAACCCGATGACGGTCCTGAACGCGATCATGGCTGAAACATTGAAGGAATTTAAAAATGACGTGGACGAGCTGATTGATAAAGGAGAGAAAAAAGAAATCGCGATCATGCACGTCATTCGTGAATACATTGTCGCCAGCGAAAAAGTCTTATTTGAAGGAGACGGATATAGCCAGGCCTGGGAAAAAGAAGCCGAGAAGCGTGGTTTGCCCAATGTAAAGACAACGCCCCTTGCATTGGACGCCATGGTTACTGATAAAGCGAAATCCCTTTTTGAAAACAATGATATTTATACCCATTCTGAACTGGAGGCGCGCCATGAAATAGAATTAGAAAAGTACATTAAGAAAGTTCAGATAGAAAGCCGGATCATGGGCGAGCTTGCCACCAGTCATATTCTCCCGCCCGCAATCCGCTATCAAAACTTACTGGCTAAGAATATCCGCGGTTTGAAAGATGCGGGTTTGCCCGAATCAGCATCTATCAATCAAAAGCAGATCCTGGATAAGATTTCAGAGCATATAAACAAGGCCAGCGACCTGGTAGAAAAAATGATTGAGGCACGGAAAGTGTGTAACAATATTGAAAGTACCCGCACTAAAGCTATCGCTTACCAAAGCCAGGTCAAGGATGCATTCTTTGACCAGGTGCGTTATCATGCTGATAAACTTGAACTACTCATTGATGACAGGGAATGGTATTTGCCAAAATACAGGGAAATACTTTTTTTAAGATAAGGCGAATAGTATGATGCTCTGACACTTTGTTCAAGGGAAAAATTTGCAGACTGATTGATTAGAGGCGTTGTTTTTTCGGAAACAGATTCATTTAAAATTGCGTAACATAAATTGCGCGTGACTATTGGACGGGTAGTTTAGCCGTTTTATTTCATCTTAAAAGATTCTAAAAAGTTGGTGTTAAAGTCTCCGCTGCGGAAACGTTCATTTTGCATGAGCTGCAAATGAAAAGGTATAGTAGTTTTAATTCCTTCAATGACATATTCGCTTAAAGCCCGGTACATGGTATCAATAGCCTCGTTGCGGGTTCTTGCAATCGTAATCAGCTTACCAATCATAGAATCGTAATATGGAGGTATAACATAGCCGGCATATGCATGGCTGTCCACGCGAACTCCATGGCCGCCCGGCTGATGCAGGGTTGTGATTCTTCCAGGCGACGGTCGAAAATCATTGTACGGATCCTCGGCATTGATCCGGCATTCTATCGAATGCATTTGCGGTATATAATCATTCCCTGATATTCGTTCGCCAGCGGCGATCTTGATCTGTTCTTTAATAAGATCAAAATTGATTACTTCTTCCGTCACGCAATGCTCTACCTGTATACGCGTGTTCATTTCCATGAAGTAAAAGTTGTGATTCTTGTCTACAAGAAACTCGATTGTTCCGACGCTCTCATAATTAATGGCAGCCGCAGCTTTTTTTGCGGCATCGCCCATCCGTAACCTGAGCTCATCCACCATGAACGGTGAGGGTGACTCTTCCACCAATTTCTGATGGCGCCGTTGTATAGAACAGTCCCTTTCACTCATGTGGCATACATTTCCGTATTGGTCGCCGGCTACCTGTATCTCGATATGCCGCGGTTCCTCTACAAACTTCTCCATGTAGATACCGTCATTCTTAAATGATGCTGCCGCTTCCGCCTTTGCAGTATCGTAGGCCTTTTCCATGGCGTCTTCTTCCCACACAATCCGCATACCTTTTCCGCCGCCGCCGGCGGTGGCCTTGAGGATAACAGGATAACCCATATCCCTTGCAAGGCCTTTTGCTTCATCAATGCTTTCTAAAAGGCCTTCACCTCCCGGTACGACCGGCACGCCCGCTTTTATCATAGTCTCTTTCGCCGTTATCTTATCACCCATGCCATTGATCATGTCGGGAGTCGGTCCAATAAATTTTATACCATGATCATTGCAAATGCCTGCGAATTTTGCATTTTCAGCAAGGAACCCATACCCGGGATGAATGGCATCTGCATTCGTAATTTCAACCGCTGCCATTAAGTGAGGTATGTTGAGATAGGAATCACTGCTTTGCGGTTTACCTATACATACGGCTTCGTCTGCGAATTTTACATGGAGACTGTCCCGGTCTGCAGTGGAATATACAGCCACGGTTTTTATACCCATCTCGCGACATGTGCGAATGACGCGGAGAGCGATCTCCCCGCGGTTAGCTATTAATATTTTTTTGAACATAAATTCAATTTGCGAATGTGCAAATATGCCAATGGGTAAATGATCAGGCCGGCTCTACCAGAAATAGTGGCTGGTCATATTCGACCGGGGAAGCGTCGTCCACCAATACTTTCACAACCTTTCCGCTTATCTCACTTTCGATTTCGTTGAACAGTTTCATTGCCTCGATTATGCAAACTACTTTCCCCGGTACTACGTCGTCGCCGGGTTCAACAAAATTTGGCTTATCGGGCGCTGATTTTCGGTAGAAAGTACCGATCATAGGACTTTTGATGGTAACATGATTTGCCGGAGGTGCCTCCGGAGCTTTTGCTTTTTCGACAGCTGGCGCCGTCGCCGAAGACGCCGGAACCGGGCCGCTGGCTACACCAACCGGTGATGCGGCAAAGGCAACGGGCTGCAACTGGGCAGGTGCCGAGACAACCTGGGTGATATTTTCTTCCTTTTGCTTAATAGTGACTTTAAAATCTTTTTGCTCGATCGAGAGCTCGCCGATATTCGATTTGTTGATCATTTTAATCAACTCCTGAATTTGTTTAAAGTCCATGTTTTTCAATTTAGAAGACAATTTGGCTTGATTAAATGGAGGGCTAAGGTAAGCAAATCAAAATCAGATTATCAAGCTTTTTTCGCCCGTTTTGCTATGAAAACAACCCAATTCAATTAAAAATGGCCCAAAATCCATGAATTTTGAGCCATTTTTATCAAAATCTATTTTCAATTTCTCAGTCTTTCACTCTTTCAAGATACTCTCCCGTTTTAGTATTGATCCGTATCATTTCACCCTCATTTACAAACAAAGGAACATTGATTGTGGCACCCGTTTCAATGGTGGCGGGCTTTAATGTACGGGTAGCTGTATCACCGCGAAGACCGGGTTCAGTATAGGTAATCTGCATTACGATTTTGTCAGGTAGCTCGACACTCATCGGGAGCTCAGTTTCTGTGTTGATGAGCATTGAAACAGTTTGACCCTCTTTCAAAAACTGGGGAGCATCCACCATATTTTCCTGTACGGCGACTTGTTCAAAGGTTGCGACGTCCATGAAATTATACCCAGTGTCGTCCTTATACAAGAACTGGTAGTCCTTTCTTTCCACCCTTACCGGGAAGATATTGTCCCCCGAGTTCCAGGTCTTTTCAATCGAACGGTTGTTATCAACACCTTTCAATTTCGCCCACACCTTTGCTGCGGCACGGGCAGTTTTGTTTTCTCCAAATTCTACCACCGAATACAAACTACCATCTAATTTGATAATAAGACCCCTGCTGATATCTGCTGTTGTTGCCATGTTTAAAGCATTTTACCTCTTGTTTGAGGCTGTATTTTATTATGCCCGACGTATTCCTGACGGGCGGCAAAGATAGGGAAATGTCAAAATGTGAGAGATGGTTAAGCTTAATAATAACTGCCATCAATGAGAGGCCCCTGGTAACCCCCTTACCTTTTAATCAAGCCCTTTGCCGGCCAGCACTCGCAACATTAGTGCTCCTGGATGAAGTGATTTTCATTCTTCGTTGCAATCGCCAAAAGAATTCAAACCAGAATCAAGCACGGTACGGGTACCAATTTTTTATTCTGGATAACCAATTAAACTAAAATATCTAAATGGAACTTTCGGTTAACTTTGGTCGGTTAACTGCTTAATGTAGCAGGCGATTTATTCAATAAAAAATTCCCCGTTCATGAAAGTTACTGTTGTAGGCGCAGGTGCAGTTGGAGCTACCTGCGCTGATAATATTGCCCGTAAAGAACTCGCAAACGAACTGGTCCTACTTGATATCAAGGAAGGTATCGCTGAAGGAAAAGCGCAGGACATGATGCAGACAGCTGCACTGCTGGGTTTTGACACCCGAATTACCGGGTGCACTAATGATTATGCAAAAACAGCCGATAGTGATGTGGTGGTTATTACCTCAGGGCTTCCACGTAAGCCGGGGATGACAAGGGAAGAACTAATCGGCGTAAATGCGGGTATTGTCAAAAGCGTTACTGAAAACATTTTAAAGTTTTCTCCAAATACGATCATCATTGTGATCAGCAACCCAATGGACACAATGACCTATCTCGCCCTGTCCACTACCAAAATTCCAAAGAACCGCATTATCGGTATGGGCGGTGCATTAGACAGCGCCAGGTTTAGATACCAATTAAGCCATCATTTGGGCTGTAGCCCCGGCGATCTGAACGCGGTCGTCGTCGGTGGTCATGGAGACACCACGATGATTCCCTTGATTAGGCTTGCGACGTGGAACTCTGTCCCGGTTGCCAATTTCTTAAGCGAAGAACAGCAAAAAAAGATCATTGGCGATACGATGGTCGGCGGAGCTACTCTAACCAAACTGATCGGCACTTCCGCATGGTATGCGCCGGGCGCTGCGGGCGCGGCGTTAGTTGAAAGCATTGTGCGCGACGAAAAGAAATTGTTTACCTGTTGTGTAGCGCTGGACGGAGAATATGGTCAAAAAGACATTTGTCTCGGCGTGCCTGTTATCATCGGTAAAAACGGATGGGAAAAAATTATTGATTTTAAGTTGAACCCTGCCGAACAGGCCGAATTCGATAAGAGCGCCGCAGCAGTCAGAAGCATGAATGACGTGTTGAAAACTTTGTAATAGCCGGATTTAATAAATATTTTATTTGAGGTTGCCATGAAAGCAACCTTTTTTTGTTTTATAACGGTGCAATATTGGGGAATTTTCGAAGAACATTGCGCTTATAATCCAGGCATAAAACTCGTAAATTGATAAACCAAACTGAAGCTATGAAAATAAATTGGTCGAAATTAATTGCATACCCGTTTGCGCTTTCTTTCATATTCAACTGCTTTTGTTCATTTTCTCAACCGGTTCTCAATTACCGTCGCGTCATTACGTCGCTTTCTGCACCGCTTGAAATTGTAAATGCAGCTGATGGCACTAATCGACTGTTTGTTGTGCAAAAAGTAGGATCGGTAAAGGTTTATGACAGCGCATATAATTACCTCGGTGTCTTTGTAACGGTGTCAGGGGTTACGATAAATGGCGAAAGAGGCCTGTTAAGCATGGCTTTTCATCCCGACTTTAAAAACAACGGATTCTTTTTCGTCTATTATACAAATACCCAGGGAGACATTGAAATATCCAGGTATACGGTGAGTAATAATCCCAATAGAGCCGACACAACCACCCGAAAAATTATTATTACAATTCCCCACCGTGCGGCCGCTAATCATAATGGTGGCAAAATCAGTTTTGGACCGGATGGTTACTTATATTTCGCTACCGGTGATGGAGGTAATGGAGGTGACCCACCCAATAACGCTCAAAATGGAAAAGTTTTATTGGGCAAAATGCTTCGCATTGACGTGAATAATCCAGGTTCCCAACTTAATTATTCTATTCCGCCGGACAATCCCTTTGTGAATGATAGCCTGATCGCCGATGAAATTTGGGCTATGGGACTTCGCAATCCGTTTCGCTGGAGCTTTGACCGTCTCACCCACGATATGTGGATCGCTGATGTGGGCCAGGGTGTAAAGGAAGAGATCAATTTCAGAAAAGCGACTGACACTAAAGGACTCAACTATGGCTGGAGGTGTTATGAAGGCAAAGGCGCTTACAACACGAGCGGCTGCAAACCGGTCGACCAATATGTTTTCCCGATTTTCGACTATACTCATAATCTGGCAACAGGTGGATCGGCAGTAACCGGTGGCTATGTTTACCGGGGAAAGGAGTATCCTTCGTTAAATGGATATTACATTTTTGCTGATTACATTTCCAATAATCAATGGCTGATTAAGGACAGCGGCAATACGTGGAGCATTAAGCAAATAACCCCCGGCTATCAACCCGGATCGACAACTTATCCACCTAATATCGCAGGATTTGGGGAGGGCGAGAATGGAACATTATACGCGGCGTCACTTACTGACAATTCTATATACAAGATCGAAGTTACTACCGCGGTTCAGGTAAATATTCTCGATTTTAAGGGGTTAGCAAGCTACGGAGCAGTGCTGCTGAGGTGGCGCAGTGCCGGGCAAAATATTAGACAATACGAGGTGGAAAGCAGTGATGATAGCCTACACTTCATACGTGAGGGCGTCGTCACTGCAAATAATCAACTTACAGAAAGCAGCTACAGGTTTTCTGATAACATTTCCAGGCTTCCAAAAAAATATTACCGGATTCGTATTGTAAACAATGATAATAATTGGGATTATTCAACGACCATCGTAGTAACAAATACGACGAAATTGCCGAATTATGTTTATCCGACAATCATCAGGAATGGAATAATCAGTTTGCGCCTTTCCGACGCTTACGACAACGTGACACTCATTGCAATTAATGGATCAATCATCCTTAATAAAAACATACGGGGATTTAAAGGTGCTATGGAAATTCCTGTGCAAGGGGTGGCTAAGGGTATATACCTTTTAAAAATTTCAAACAAAAAAGGATTCGTTACTCAACGGGTGCTCATTGAATAATGCAATTGCGTCGTTAATTAAAGTCAATTCCCATTATTTTGTAATATGATAACACCAGCGGGAAAATTTTCCTTCAAAATCAAACGGTGTAGTCGCCCTGGTAATATTTCTTATCGCTGTGGCTTTGATTTTTTTACTGTCCAGGACAAACTGACGCGAGTTTGTACTAAAATACAGGACGCCGCCCGTAGCGAGTGCCGACAGGCAATCATTAATTAATTCCAAATGGTCCCTCTGTATATCCAGGAAATCTTCCATTCGTTTGCTGTTGCTAAACGTAGGAGGATCCATTATGATCAGATCAAAACATCCGGGAGAAATTCTTTTGAGATACTGTAAAACATCGGCATGAACATATGTGTATTCCCTTTCTCCCGGGAAAGAGTTGCCATTCCCGAAATTGTTCAGGCGCATATTCTTTTCGGACCAGCTCAAATAGGTTTTTGACAGGTCAACTGTCACGACCTGCGATGCATCGCCAGCCGCTGCATATACTGAGAATGCTCCCGTATACGCGAAAAGGTTTAAAACTTTTTTGTGAGCACACTGTTCCCTTACTCTTTGCCGGGTTAACCGGTGATCCAGAAATAATCCAGTATCGAGATAATCGGAAAGATTGACAAAAAATTTTAACCCGTTTTCGTGCACAATAAATTCATGCTGCACATCATTTAATTTCTGGTATTGGCCCAACCGGCCGGTCTTACGCTGGCGGAGCCTTAAGAAGATATTGTCTTTGGGTATGGTCAATACTTCAGATATAACCGAAATGCTTTGTTCCATCCATTCGTCATGCTCTTCTTCAGTCATCCCATGACGACGTTTGTATTCTGCCACGTATAATTTATCCTCATAAATTTCAATGCAAATGGGAAATTCGGAAAGATCATGATCGTATATGCGGTAGCAACGGATTCCCTGCCGGCTGGCCTGTTTCCCGATATGACGGTAAACCTTTGTTAACCGGTTTCTGAACATTTGCATTTTTTCTTCCTGCACCGCTAAATTTTTTTACGAAATTCGTAATTCTGCCGCTGACTACCGGGGGTAAACCTGCTATTAATTATGTATGCTATCGTTGATATAGAAACTACAGGAGGATTTGCCGCGAGTAACGGGATTACGGAAATATGCATTCATATTTTTGACGGAGAAAAAGTGATTGAAATGTATGAAACGCTCGTCAATCCGCGGCAGCCTATCCCTTATTATATTCAATCGATGACTGGAATCACAGACGATATGGTGAAGGATGCTCCTTTATTTGAAGAAGTTGCTGGAAAAATAAATGAACTACTCCAGGACAAGATCTTCGTTGCTCACAATGTGAACTTTGATTATTCCTTTGTCAGAAGTCAACTCGCAGCCAGCGATTTTATTTTGAATAGTAAAAAACTTTGTACGGTGAGGTTGAGCCGTAAGATTTTCCCGGGCCTTCCTTCCTACAGCCTGGGCAATTTATGTCACTCCCTGGGAATCACGATTAATGATCGGCACCGAGCCGGCGGAGATACGGCGGCCACTGTAAAAGTATTTCAGCAATTATTGGAGAATGATCGGGAAGAAGTAATTGAAAAAAGCCTGTATCGCGGTTCGAAGGACCAGGTACTTCCACCCAACGTACCTAAGGAAGACTTTGACAAGCTTCCGTACTCACCTGGTGTATATTATTTTCATAATGAAAAAGGAAAGATCATTTATGTTGGCAAGGCAAAGAATATACGTTATCGCGTCAACAGCCACTTCAGCAACAATTCAAACAGCAGGCAAAAGCAAAATTTCATACGATATACTTATGGAATCAGCTACCAGGCCTGCGCTACAGAGCTGATGGCCCATATTCTCGAGTCGGCCGAAATAAAAAGGTTATGGCCGATATTCAACTACTCTCAAAAAAATGGCGAAAATGTATATGGCATTTTTAGTTATGAAGATCAAAATGGTTATCTGCGCCTTGCCATTGAGAAAAATCGACAACAACTTAAACCACATTATACCTTTCATTACCTGGCAGATGGTCATTCAATATTGAGAAAGCTTATGCGGGAATATCGATTATGTCCAAAACTATGTTTTATGCAGACAGCCCATGACTGCGAAGGCGTTCGTGAAAACTATTGCGACGGTGCCTGCGAGCAAAGAGAAGACCCGCCATCATATAATTGCCGTGTACATAACGCTATTGAATCTCTTTCAACCCAGCCTTCATTTGCAATTGTCGACAATGGTTTAAGTATGGAAGAACAGTCCTGTATCCTGGTGTGGGAAGGAAAATTTTACGGAATGGGGTATATCCCTTCTGATGCTCAGCTAACAGAGCCGCAACAGCTGAAGGAGTGGGTCACTCCATATAAAGAAAGTCTGTTTATCAGGAATATTGTCAAAGGTTATGCTGCGAGATTTCCTGCCAAAGTAAAAAGCTTTTCAACATCGGTTCTTCAATCTACCCATTGAAAGTCTTCTTTTTTTATCATATGAGTATAGGTGTCGACAACTTCATGGGGCGGTGTGGCCAATTTTCGCTTGACAACGTCCATCCATGCGCCATCTACGGTAAGTATTGCCGCAACTAAATCCCCATTTTTCATAATCGTATGTTGAATGGTCCAGCGGGAAAAATCTTTTTTTGCCTTCGCCAGCCGTAAATCAATCGTGACTTTGTCGCCCAGCCTGATTTCCTTCCGGAACACACATTCTTCCCTAAATAGAATGGGGCCAATACGCAGCTGTGCCATTGTTTCCGTTGTCAACTTATATTCCTGGAAGAAAGCGACTCTGCAGAATGCTCCCCAGTCGTAATAAACCGAATGTCTTAGATGAACATTCGGATCAAGGTCGGACCAGCGTACCTGTACTTCTTTGATGAACTCTTTCATTCTGACATGTTTGTGTCCTCGAAAGCCTGAAATTAACAAGTATTGCTATAGAAATTTCAAATACAATACTAATTTTGCGACACAATTAAATAATCTATGATGAAACTATCCCTGTTGATTACACTGCTTTCCGTAACCCTTGTGACCGCGGCACAAACTGCCACAAAAAAACCAGCTGCAAAGCCCGCCACCACTAATCCCGCCGTTAAACAACCTGCATTAAAAACCCTAAGCGATTCGGCAAGCTACGCCCTTGGTATAGGCATTGCTAACTTTTACCAGCAGCAGGTTAATTATTTCAAACAACAGGGAATCACAAATCTTAATACTTCGCTTACTTTAAAAGCACTAAATGACGTTGTGGGAGGAAAGCCCGGGCTGCTAAATGACGACATGGCGAACATGGTCCTGAATAAACTGCTCACAAAAACGCAAGAAGAGAAATGCAAACCCAATATCGAAGCAGGAGATGCTTTTCTCGCAAAGAATAAGAGCAAGCCCGGCGTAAAAACAACAGCCAGCGGATTGCAATATGAAGTTATTACCGAAGGAACGGGCGCTAAACCGACCGCTGTTGATACGTTTGTTTGTAACTACAGGGGTACATTGCTGGATGGAACGGAATTTGACAACTCCTATAAACGTGGAGAGCCATTGATTTACCCGGTAAAAGATGTAATTCGTGGATGGACCGAAGGCTTGCAGCTAATGGCTGTCGGATCCAAATACAAATTTTATATTCCTTACACATTAGGATATGGTACGTCTGGCAACCAGTCTATACCCGGCGGGTCAACTTTAATTTTCGAAGTAGAATTGCTGGACGTAAAGAAAGGGCAGTAATTGTCATATCGCTTTTCTTTCCCTGGCCCATGCCAGGGCCTTTTCAAATTGTTCTTTTTCTGAAAGGCTGGTGTTGTCAAGCACAATGGCATCATCCGCTTTTCTAAGAGGGCTTACTTCACGGTGCGAGTCAATATAGTCGCGCATTTCGAGATTATATTTCACTTCCTCGATCGTAATGTTTGGATTTTTTTCAAATAATTCTTTGAACCTTCTTTCAACCCTGACCGCATTGTCTGCAGTCATAAAAATTTTCAACTCGGCTTTAGGAAACACCACAGTTCCTATATCGCGTCCATCCATTACAATCCCTTTCGTTTCACCCAATTTTTGTTGCTGCGCTACAGCAAAAGAACGCACTTCCCGTATGGCTGCTACATCACTCACTTTTTCAGCGATCAGGAGGTCACGGATAACGTACTCAACGTTTTCATCGTTAAGGTATATTTCGCTGGACCCGCTCTTCACGTTATATCGGAAATCGAGGTGAATTTCTTTTAATGCTGCCTGCACCTCCTTTTTAGCGGTCCAATCAATATTGTTACGCAAAAAATATAATGTGATTGCCCGGTACATGGCACCACTGTCCACATAAACATAGCCCAATTTCCTCGCCAACTGCTTTGCCAGCGTACTCTTTCCGCAACTGGACCAGCCATCAATTGCTATTACTATTTTTTTTGCCATACCTGGTTACAGAAATAAGCCCGATAGCTAAAACGCAAATGCAGCCACAAAGCCTTCATGCATTATTTCCGGGCGCTTGCAAAAATAGAAAGGAGCGCCTGATTAAAGCACTCCTGTATATTTTTGTTATAAACTTAACCTTAAGCTTTGGTGGACTTTGTTTCTACCTTTTTAAAAGAAAACTTTATCTTGCCATTTTCTTTATCAAGATCTGCTTCCAACACATCCCCGGCTTTAACATTCATGTTTAATATCTCCTCGGCGAGCGGATCCTCAAGAAACTTTTGAATGGCTCTGTGCAGAGGACGGGCACCAAACTGAACATCGTATCCCTTGTCAGCAAGAAACGATTTGGCGTCTTCCGTCAAAACCAGGTTGAATCCCAGATTAGCCAGTCGCTTCATCACACCTTTCATCAGGATATCGATAATGCTGTAAATATTGTCTTTCGAAAGGCTGTTAAAGATCACAACATCATCTATACGGTTGAGAAACTCCGGCGAAAAAGTTTTTTTCAGCGCTTTTTCAATTACGGCCTTATTCGCATCATCTTCGTGCTCAATTCTTGATGAAGTGGCAAATCCCACGCCTGCGCCGAAATCCTTTAGTTGCCGAACTCCAATATTTGATGTCATGATGATAAGCGTATTCTTAAAATTCACCTTTCTCCCTAAGCCGTCCGTCAGCTGGCCATCATCCAACACTTGTAAGAGTATATTGTAAATGTCCGGGTGGGCTTTTTCGATTTCATCCAACAGGATGACGCTATATGGTTTACGGCGAACTTTCTCGGTCAACTGTCCACCTTCTTCGTATCCGACGTAGCCCGGAGGCGCCCCGATTAACCTGCTCACTGTGAACTTCTCCATATATTCACTCATATCAATACGCACGAGTGCATCTTCCGAGTCAAACATATACCTGGCCAATGCTCTCGCCAACTCAGTTTTACCTACTCCTGTAGGTCCCAAAAAGATAAACGTGCCGATTGGTTTCCTGGGATCTTTCAGACCAACACGATTACGCTGAATAGCCTTAACTACTTTTGCCAATGCTTCATCCTGGCCAATTACCATCTGCCTCATGTCATCTGACATCTTGCGTAGTTTTTCCGTTTCAGCCTGCACCATCCTTTTCACAGGAATGCCGGTCATCATACTAACAACTTCGGCAATTGCCTCTTCGTCGATCGGGTATCGTTTGTGCTTGCTTTCTTCCTCCCAGTCTGCCTTTGCTTTTTCGAGGTCCTCTGCCAGTCTCTTCTCCGTATCGCGAAGTGATGCGGCTTCCTCGAACTTCTGGCTCTTTACTACTTTGTTCTTTTCATTTTTAACATCCTCAATCTTCTTTTCAAGATCCACGATATTTTGAGGAACATTGATATTCTTTAAATGGATCCTTGCCCCTACTTCATCCATCACATCGATGGCTTTGTCAGGAAGCAGGCGATCCGTAATATAACGATCACTCAGTTTAACGCAGGCATCTATCGCATCGTCACTGTAAATCACGTTATGATAATCCTCGTATTTCGATTTGATGTTATTTAAGATCTGTATCGTTTCCTCTACACTCGGCGGATCAACGATCACTTTTTGGAAACGGCGATCCAAAGCCCCGTCTTTTTCAATATACATGCGGTACTCATCGAGCGTAGATGCTCCAATGCATTGAAGTTCTCCACGCGCCAATGCCGGCTTAAAGATATTGCTTGCGTCCAGCGAACCGCTTGCTCCCCCCGCTCCCACTATCGTGTGCAATTCGTCGATAAAAAGGATTACATCACGATTCTTTTCAAGTTCATTCATGATAGCCTTCATCCTCTCTTCAAACTGGCCACGGTATTTTGTACCGGCTACAAGAGCTGCCAGATCGAGTGATATAACCCGCTTGTCAAACAATACACGCGAAACTTTTCTCTGAACGATTCGCAGGGCAAGCCCCTCCACAATTGCAGTCTTACCCACTCCGGGTTCACCGATCAAAATGGGATTGTTCTTCTTGCGGCGCGACAAGATCTGGGAAACTCTTTCTATTTCAGATTCGCGTCCAACAATCGGGTCAAGCGATCCGGATTCTGCGAGCTTAGTAATGTCTCTTCCGAAATTATCCAAAACGGGAGTCTTGCTTTTCACATTACTGCCCTGTTTGGAGCCCTTTTGCTGCGAGTATTTTTTTTCATCTTCAAAATCGTCGTCATTTTCATCGGTAAACTCGGCGCGGGGGTCACTGGATTTTACTATGCCTAATTCCTGGCGAAATAAATCGTAGTCCACGTCAAATTGATTTAAGATTTGAGTTGCAATGTTTTCTTTATTTTTTAGGATTGAGAGCATCAGGTGCTCTGTTTCAACGGTAGTACTTTTTAAAGCTTTTGCCTCCAAAACGGTAACGCGAATCACCTTTTCAGCCTGCTTTGTCAACGGCAAACTGTTAATGTTAGCAATGTTTTTGCCCGTCTTATCCTTTACAGCCAGCTCGATCTCTTTTCTCAGTTCGTATAAATCAACGTTAAAGCTTTTCAAAATGCGAACGGCTGTGTTATCTCCTTCCCGGATTAAACCAAGTAAGAGATGCTCAGTGCCTATAAAATCATTTCCCAATCGTAAAGCTTCCTCCCTGCTAAACGAAATGATCTCCTTGACCTGGGCTGAAAAATTATTATCCATATCTAGATAATTAGTTGTGTTACAATATTAACAAATATATTTGGTATCAGGTTCACCTCAATATAAACGCAATGTTGATACTCTAAGTTGTTATGGAGGTCAAAATAGATACCAAAGAAAAATTTCATGCCATCACGCTGCCTGGGAACTCACTTTCTGCTACTATGACAGATGAACTGGAGGCATGCTTACTTCCCTACCTGCAAAATGACGTTAAAAACATCGTACTAATTCTTAAAGACATACAAAACTTAGATATAGCTGCGGCCGAAAAGCTGCTGGCCATCCAACAAACTTTCTATGAAAATAACGCTTCTTTTGTGATTTGCGAAGTCCAAAGGCCGGTTGAGGATTTTTTGGAACAGCACGAGTTCCTGGAAGTAATGAATATTACCCCTTCGCAGAGCGAAGCATGGGATATAGTTCAGATGGAAGAAGTAGAAAGGGAATTACTGAACGATGACTTCAATAATTCGTCAATCAATGAGGGACAAAACCCCGGTGAACTATCCTGACATTTTTCATCAGCAAAAAATATCCATTCAAAGTTCCCGTTAGATGACAGGAACTAAATTTGCCTTATGCTAGCTGTTACTATCCTGGGAAATAACTCGGCCGTTCCTGCCTTCGACCGGCATCCCACCAGCCAATTAGTGACGCTAGATGGATTTAATTTTTTGGTTGATTGCGGAGAGGGCACTCAAATTCAAATGATCAACTATAAGATTCGCCGAAGCCGCATTTCTCATATTTTCATTTCGCACCTTCATGGCGACCATTATTTTGGTCTTATTGGGCTACTTACTTCATTTAGTTTACTAGGAAGGCAGCAGGAATTGCATGTTGTGGGGCCCGCTCCGCTGCAACAAATAATAGAGCTGCAGCTAAAAGTTGCCGACACTTCCCTTTCTTACGATTTACATTTTCACACGATCCGAAATGAGGGCATATTGGTCGACACAGATAAATTCGCCGTAAAATGTTTTCGAACAAATCACCGGATTGAGTGTTATGGTTTCTTTTTCGCGGAAAAAAGAAAACCAAGAAGGCTAATCCTGGAAGCCGTCAGGGAGAATAATATCCCTTTGCATTTTTATGAAAGGCTCAAAAATGGTGAAGACTTTATTACAAGCGTAGGAGAAGTAATCAAAAACGAATGGGTCACAGAAGCAGCGCCCAGAGGCAAATCATATGCCTATTGTGCTGATACCAGGTACAATGAAGATATGATCGAACATATCAAAGACGCAGATATGATCTATCATGAAACGACCTACCTGGAGAACTTTCGCGAGCATGCAGAACTACGGTATCACTCCACCGCAAAACAAGCTGCGCTGATTGCGAAAAAATCGGGCTGTCTGCGGCTGCTTATTGGTCATTTTAGCAGCAGGTATGATACTTTGGAGGAATTTGAAAAAGAAACCAGGGAAATTTTTCCTAATTCTGAACTTGCGCTCGAGGGAGTAACGTACAGGGTCTAAATCGGAGTGCCAGGCTACAGAACCTCGAGGGTGGATCCTGGTTGTTATTTTTGATTCATCCATTGATAAAATAACTGAAACTCTGTTCGCCACGTGGATTCATTGTGCTTTCCATCATCCCGGATTACTTTCTGCATCGTTGCCTTTGAAAGTTTGGACATTGCTTCATATGCCTTAACAGTACCTGATGTCATAACCTCGCTTTCGAGTTTTCCTGCATAGAAATAGATTTTTGAGGAAACTTTTTTCCCCTTTTTTTCAATATCCGTGAAGATCTGGGGTGCCAGCCAGAAGGCAGGAGAAAACACCCCGGTTGCCCCGAATACTTTCGGATATTTCAACGTCGCATAAAGAGAAATCAGCCCGCCCAGGGAGCTTCCGGCAATAGCAGTATTTGCTTTGTCTTTTTCGGTCCGGTACTTTTTGTCAATAAAAGGCTTTAACGTTTTTACCAGGAAATCGACATATTCATTCCCTTCGCCTTTATTTACGTCATGACCGTTGGAAACACTGTCCAAAATGAAATCGTAAGGACAATACTCATTCAGTCGTTTTGTTCCCCCATTGTCAACAGCAACCACGATCCACTGTCTTTGTTTTTCCCCAAGCGAATCCAGGTATTCGTCCACTCCCCATTCCCCGCTAAAAGAAGTGGCGTCGTCGAACACATTTTGACCATCGTGCATATAGATGACAGGAAATCGCTTCTTTCCCGAATAATAATTTGAAGGCAAATAAATCCAGATTCTTCTTGTACGTTTTAGCTGAGGGATTAAAAAAGATGTATCAACGATGTAAACATTTTTACTGGCCGTACTTTTCCTGGGAGCCGTGGGAAAACGGTCAACCCATTCTTCAACATCAATATCTAACTCTGCATTTGCTTCGACGTTCAAGACCCGGTTTTCAATACTATTACCGCCTGTCTTGCATTCCACTTTATCCCACCCTCCCCTCGTGATTTTGTATTCATAATTTCCAGGCTTAAGGTTCATTTCAAGAAAATAGCTGCCGTCATTTTCCTGAGTAAATTTGAAGTTCTCGTCCTGTGGATTCCATCCATTAAATGAACCTGCGACGTAAATATTGCCGCCGGACGGGTGATAAGCCGGCAGCTTTTTTATATGAAATCTCACGCTGGTTTGGGCCATAATGGGCGCAGTAAAAATAAAGGTTGAAATAATAAAGAATGACCTGATCATTCGCCAAAATAAAGTCTTTTTTACCAACGCAAAGAACTAGAACTATCCTTCATATCCGTTCACATTATACGATGATTTTTGACCAAATGCATTGTGCAGAAGGCTTCCACATTCACACCACTTTTTTCTAACCGCACGAAAGCCTTTATTACCTGGTTAATAGTAATGTTCCCTTCTTCGTTATTTTATCACCTGATGGAGCCTGCAGTTCCAAATGATAAATATATACATCATTGGGTTGCGGGAGGCCTCCCAGCTTTCCATCCCATCCCTTATAAGATCCCTCTGTCCTGAAAACAACCTGGCCCCACCTGTTATAGATCAACAGCCTCATCAGTTTGTAGTTATCAAGCATTAATATTCTGAATACATCATTTTTCCCATCATTATTTGGTGTAAATGCATTGGGAATATAGAAGTCATTATAAACTTTTACCTGTACCTCATCAGTGGAAGATCCGCACCCTACTGTTGATATCACATTTAATCTATACCCCGTATTTGCCGGCGGGTAAACAAGCGGGTTAACCAGCCGACTGTCGTTCATAAAAGTTTCCGGCACCCAATAATAATTTACAGCCGTTCCTAATACCGTTCCGTTTAGAATCGCCGTATCCCCAATAAGAATGGTTTTATCCGGGCCTGCGTTTGCTACAGGATTACGAAAAACATTTATTGGCACGTAAGCGGAGTCCTGGCAACCATATCGGTTTGTGACTAAAACTTTATAATTCACCGAATCAGACGGTGAAGCCACGGGGTTCGGAATTGCGTCGTCTGATAGACCACGCGAAGGGGTCCATTTATAGCCAACACTATCAGTTGCCGATGCTAAAAGTTGCTCGCTCTCACCTTCACAAAGGGGATGAACGGGTTGCACTGATATGGTGGTACCGGGAAAGACTTTTAAATAGAAAGTGTCTACCGCAACACAATTGAAGTGAAATGTCTCTCGCACAGTATACAGGCCGGTATCCCGGTATTCGACGTCTTGAATCGTAGCGTGGTGCATATCTACGCGGTAACCATTGGGTCCCGTCCATAAAGCCTGAAGCGCCTTTGGGTCCGCATCCGGGAAGGAAAAATTTTTTCCTATACAACCGATCACCGTTTGCAATGGCGCATTTGGCGGAACAGGGTGAATGTTCGTATAAATTTCATTGGAAACTACCCGGCAATTAAGTGAAGTGATATTTGCCCGCGCCGCAATGGCAACGCGATACATGATCACATCTGCAGTCCTGCGAGGCACCGCATAGTTCACCGCGGTTGCGCCGACAATATCTTTCCAGGTCTTTCCGGTGTCGATACTTGCCTGCCACTGCAAAACCGGGTCTGCGAAACCGGCGGAATATTCTGCTCTCATGATAAACGGACTGGTGTAATCGGCACAGACTTCCGCAGGCCCGGGTGATCCGTCAATACTGGCAGAAATAGAAGGTCCGCAGGGACGTAAGGTAATATCATCAATCGCAAACCCACTTCCGCAACCATAAGGTGGATTAATAGTGATGTTTACTATGACATCAGTACTGATCGCTGGCGATGTTATTGAAAAACCGTAAAATTTCCATTCCCGGACGTCAACTATTGGAAGATTCTTGGTACTGTCCGACCCAAGTATATCGCCCGATAATGTTTTAACCTGGTATTTTATATTGGGTAAGACAGCATTCCCGCCGCATGCATGTTTTGTCATAACGGGAGTAGCCCACATTCCAAACTGGTACAAAGTATTGGGACATAAATTCCTTACCGTATCCATATAAACGGTCCCCGCAGTGCTTTCTGCATTAACCATCATGTAATTCCCATTCAGATCGTCTGGCGTATGATCGCCAACCATCTGCACCCACGAGTTATTGCCACACCCAAAAAGGAAGCCGCTGATTACATATTCCTCTCTGTTCGGACAACCGCCGGCAGGTGTATACGTCGTTCTACCGGGAGGTAGTTGATAGTGCTCGGTGCCAAAGGTCTCGTTTAACAACGGATCACCTAAGCTTCCTGTACAGACTTGTGCCTGTATCGGAAAAGAAAATTGTAAGAGGAGAAATGCCAATGACAGTTTTTTAACGCTATTTGTAAACGCGGTCATTGACCTGTCTTTTTAAAAAGAATAAATGGCCATCCTTTCTTCCAAACTATTGCCGTTTTTGCGATGAATGCCCACTTAAAAAAATCTGCGAATGAATGATAAACCCGTAAAATCCTTATTTGCAATTGAATAGTCCTGCAACCCATAACTGAACTGATCAATAACCAGAACCGAATGACAACTGGAGATTTGAGCATCAATGAAAATAAGAAAAAAGTTGAGACGGTTCTCAGTTTTATATGTGTCACGCTCAAAACTTTACTCAATAATCAAATGAGCTTCAAGGCTCCTTTTATAACAAGTTTTTGTAAATTTATCACAAACTGTATTTTTCGTTTACAGCACTAACATAGTCTTCCTTCGATTTAATAATATGGCCTTAATCCTCATATGGCTAGCTATATTAGAAAAATAAAAAAACAAAACGTTTTCATCCTGTTAATATCAGTGGTGGTTTACCTGGGAAACGTGATGAGTACAAGCTTAAACCCCGCGGCCCAAAAAGAAATGGCTGCAGATCAGGAAAAAAAATTTGCGGGGTCAGCTTCCTGCGCCTCATGTCATAATGATATTTACAAAAGCCATATCCAGACGGCTCATTACCATGATTCAAGGCCGGCGAACCAGGAGTTTATCAAAGGAAGTTTTGCTGATGGTAAAAACAGGTACGACTATAATAAATGGATGTATGTTCTATTGCAGAAAGAAGACAACAGGTTTTTCCAGACAGCGTTCATAAATGGTATTGAGTACCAAAAAGCACCGTTTGACATCGTAGTTGGTTCGGGACGAAAGGGTCAAACCTATCTGTACTGGGATGGTGATATGCTCTACCAGTTACCCGTTTCTTATTTTACATTACAAAACAGGTGGTGCAATAGTCCGGGCTTTTCCAACAGCTTTATCAGGTTCGATCGTATTATACCGGCGCAATGCCTGGAATGTCACAGCACTTATGCAAAGGTGCTGGAGGATAAAGACAATATTTCCACCTTTGATAAAACACAAATCATTTACGGAATTGACTGCGAAAGATGCCATGGGCCTGCAGCTGACCACGTTAATTTTCATAAAGAACACCCTGGGGAGAAGGATGCAAAATACATGGTATCTACAAAAAATCTTAGCCGGCAGCAACGGCTGGATGCCTGCGCCATTTGCCATTCGGGGTTTAGAAAGCAGGTGAAGCAACCCTTCACATTTCAGACAGGTGACAACCTCGATAAACATTCCGTTGCGGCTTTTAGTAACGACAGCATATCTACATTGGATGTCCATGGCAACCAGTACGGACTGTTGATGTCGAGCAAATGTTTTAAACTGTCGCAGATGGATTGCTCATCCTGTCATAATGTGCATGCCAACGAAGTAAATTCGCCGGCTTTGTTTTCGCAACGCTGTATAACCTGTCATAAAGAAACTAATCACAGTTCACTACAGCTTTCAGATAATCGGCAGTCGTTGCTGTCGGCTAATTGTATTGACTGCCATATGCCAATGCTACCCTCCCGGAATATCGTATTGAATGTAGAAGACCTCGACAATAGTGTGCCGGATACAGTGCGGACCCATCGAATTGCGATTTATCCGGAGCTGATGAAAAATTTTTTTAAGGTAGCCAATTGACGGTGAATGGCGTTTACAACTCACCAAAATGACACGCAGCGCATTTAATATTTGACATTTCTAACAACATAATACCATTTACGATGAATAAAAAAAATATCTTTTGGGGGTTTGGTTTGGCGGTTTTTTTATCAGGAACTTCTGCGATAATAAGACCTCCTGAACGCAGTCGTGTGCCCAACGATCTTCACTTTAAAAGGGGAACGAACATCAGTCACTGGCTCTCACAGAGCACCGTAAGAGGATCGCAACGCCAGAACTATTTTACCGAAAAAGACGTTCAATACCTGGCAGGCCTGGGGTTTGATCATCTAAGAATACCGGTAGATGAAGAACAACTCTGGAAGGAAGACGGTCAAAAAGATACCGAAGCATTTTCATTGCTTAAAAATGCTCTTGACTGGTGCCGTAAATACAAACTCGATGCAATTGTTGATCTTCATATTTTGCGATCGCATCATTTTAATGAGAAAATAAAACCCTTATGGACAGATCCTGCGGCGCAGGAAAGATTTGCTCAATGCTGGCGTGATCTTTCTGGTGAGTTGAAAAACTATGCCGTTGGAGACGTTGCGTATGAATTAATGAATGAACCCGTTGCCGACGATCCGGGTGATTGGAACCGACTGGTAAAAAAGTTAATGACTGTTATTCGTCAGCTTGAACCGGAAAGAGTTATTGTAATTGGTTCGAACCGCTGGCAAAGCGCCAATACTTTTGACCAGCTCCAGGTTCCGGAAAACGATAAGAATATCATATTGAGCTTTCATATGTATGAACCATTTCTGTTAACGCATCACACTGCTTCATGGACAGGAATAAAAGATTATAAAGGTCCTGTGAATTATCCGGGTGTGATCGTTAAAGAAGAAGACATCAACGGCTTGCCAGACAGTTTAAAAAACCAGGTTTCGAATAACATGCTGAGATACGACATCGATAGCATCAGGAATCATTTTAAGAAACCGATTACTGTTGCGAAAAAGTATAAGCTCCCCCTTTATTGTGGCGAATGGGGTTGTCTAAATACTGTGCCCGAAGCCGCCAGGCTGCAATGGTACACCGATATGAAAACGGTTTTAGAGGAAAATAAAATAGGCTGGGCCACCTGGGACTATAAAGGAGGATTCGGAATAATCACCAGGAACAACCAGGAAGAAAAAGGGATAATTAAAATATTGACCGGCAAATGACCCAAATTGAAGGACATGAATACAAGTATTTCCGCATGCCTTCTTTCTTTCATGCTTCTCTCAACCCGTTGCGGAGCCCAATTGCAAGCAAGTAAGAAAGATAACGGTTTGCTATTTGCAAAAAACAATCTTCTCGCGTGGTGCATTGTTCCTTATGATAGTAAAAAGCGCAGTTCAGAAGAAAGGGCGCTAATGTTGAAAGAGTTGGGCATAAGCTCAATTGCTTATGATATGCGAGATGGGGACCTTCCCAATATGGAGACGGAATTTATTACGTTAAAAAAGTACAATATCAATTTAAAAGCAGTATGGTTTTGGATCAACGGCGGGCAGGATTCATTGTTAAATGAGGCGAATGAAATGATTTTAAAGACACTGGCAAAAACTCATTCCCATACAGAACTATGGGTTTGTTTTGCCAACCAGTTTTTCCAGGGATTGAATGACGGCGAAAAAACACAAAAAGCTGTTAAAGCAATTCAATCTATTCATCAACGCGCTGCTGAAATTGGATGCACTATCGCTTTGTACAATCATGAAGACTGGTTTGGAGAACCTGCCAACCAGGTTAAGATCATAGAAACTTCAGGATTGCCGGATGTTCATATTGTTTATAATTTTCATCATGGCCATACGCAGGTTGGCGAGTTTGAGAATATCTTAAAAGTTACCAGGCCTTATTTGTCTACTGTGAATCTAAATGGCATGAAGGGCACCGAATTCAATATACTTACTATTGGAGATGGTGATCTTGAATTAGGTATGATGAAAAAATTAAAGTCGTCCGGCTTTAATGGATCCATCGGAATTATTGGACACACCGATAATGAGGACGTGAAGCTCGTTTTACAAAGAAATATCTCCGGATTGAAAAAATTGCTGGGTGAAATGGGAGAAACGAAAGCTCTGCGGACCTATGCACAACCCAACTAAAAATTCACGATTGTTAGCCAGGTTTTTTCAAATAAATCACAGGTGGATTGGCGTATTTTTGTTATGCGGTATGCAATAATGCCATAATGAGGATGAGATTGTTTTATTTATTCATTTTGCCTCTTACGTCGATTTCTACTTTTGGGCAGGAACTCGTGCAGCCATTGTTTAAACCAGTTCCGAATAATGAGACCGGAATTAATTTTGCAAATATTATCAGAGAATCATCCGAATTGAACATTATTACCTACGAATATCTTTATAATGGTGGAGGAGTTGGATTAGGAGACTTCAACAATGACGGACTCATTGACATCTATTTTTCCGGCAACCTGCAACCCGGGCGGCTGTTCCTGAATAAAGGAAACTTTAAATTTGAAGACATCACAGTAAAAGCAAAAGTTGGGGGAAGAAAGGGATGGAAAACGGGTGTAAGCATTGCAGATGTTAACGGCGATGGATGGCAGGATATTTATTTGTGCTACGCGGGTCCGCTGGATAGAAAGTTAAGAGCAAATCAACTTTTTATAAACAATGGCAACCTTACTTTTTCTGAGAAATCCGGAGAGATGGGCGTTGCTGATTCCGGGTACACCACCCAGGCAGTATTTTTTGATTATGACCGGGATGATGACCTTGACTTGTTCGTGATCAATCACAGCAATGCAAATCTTCGGAATTTTGATGCTGCCTTTGTAAAAAAAATGGTTGACCCCGATGCGGGAGATCGACTTTACAGAAATGATAATAATAAATTTACAGATGTAACCGTTGCGTCAGGTATCATTTCAAATCCCCTCGGTTACGCCCTGGGAGTATCGGTCAGCGATCTAAACAATGATGGATGGCCGGATCTTTATGTCTCAAATGATTATGTGGAAGAGGACTACTTGTACATAAACAACCGCAACGGTACGTTTGCAGAAAGTTTGCGGGACTGTTTTGGACATATTTCCAATTTCTCGATGGGTTGTGATATCGCCGACATCAATAATGACGGATGGACAGATGTGTTCACGCTTGATATGCTGCCCGAAGACAACAGGAGGCAGAAGTTGCTCTATATGCCCGACAATTATGAACTGTATAATAACCAGTTGCAGAACGGGTTTTATCATCAGTTGATGAGAAATATGTTGCAGCTCAATAATGGCAACGGAACATTCAGTGAAATCGGACAGCTGAGCGGCGTATTTTGTACTGACTGGAGCTGGGCATCACTACTAATGGACTTTAATAATGATGGTAACAAGGACCTTTTCGTTACCAACGGATATGGCCGCGACATGACTAATCGTGACTTTGTGAAATTTTATGCAAATGAACGGCTTAAATATTTACACGGTGAACGAAATGAGAACCTGTTCACCATGTTGCAAAGCATACCGGTAACTCCAGTTCATGACTACCTGTATTTAAACAAGGGCAATCTTCAGTTTACTGATGTTTCGCTTACGGCAGGGTTCGATAAAAAAACATTATCAAACGGAGCCGCCTGTGCAGATTTGGATAATGATGGCGATCTTGACATTGTTATTAATAGCCTGAATGCACCCGCCGGAATTTTCCGTAACATGCTTGTAGAAAATGGGAATGAGGGCAAATGGGTGCAGTTCAAATTAAAGGGAAAGGGACATAATAGCTATGCCCTGGGAGCGATGATAACCATATACACGCCGAAGGAGTTAATAAAACTGGAAAATTATCCGGTGCATGGATTTCAGAGTTCCATGCATGTGCCGCTGCATACCGGTCTGCCTTCTGCTCAAATTGATTCGGTGGTAATAAAATGGCCGAACGGACAGAAGCAAACATTGAGGGATGTAAAGGCCAACATTACTAATACAATCAGTTATCAACCCACCCAGGAAGGTCCCGCCATACCGCAAAAAACAAAACCTGTCTTTTCTTCATCTTCAGCAATTGCTTTGCCATATCAGCATGTTTCACCCGAAGCAAATGACTTCAAGGTGCAACCGCTCATGCCAAGCATGATCTCTCACAACGGACCGAAGTTCGCAAGGACAGATTTCAATAAAGATGGTTTAGAAGATCTGTTCATTTGTAGCGAACAGGGGCAGGAAAGGCGGTTATTTATTCAGCGAAGCGATGGAAACTTTCTTGCAATCCCTCAGCCGGATTTTGCCAAAGATGCTTCATCTGAGGATGCCGATGCAGCTTTTTTTGACGCTGATAACGATGGCGACCAGGATCTATATGTGGTGAGCGGAGGCTTTCGCTTTAATGAGGGAGCAACTGAGTTGCAGGACCGGCTTTATATTAATACCAACGGGAAACTCATAAAGTCTGAGGGATCATTATCAGCAGAGTCGCTAAGTGGTTCGTGTGTGAGAGTTGCAGACTTTGACAATGATGGTGATTCAGATCTTTTTGTTGGAAGCAGGGTCGTACCTGGAAGGTATCCTGAAGCTCCCAAAAGTTTATTGTTAATCAACGATGGTAAGGGAACCTTTACTGCAGCGCCGCCGGTGCAGGCGGCAGCGCTGGATTCTCTTGGAATGGTGACCGATGCCGCATGGTTGGATGTGGACCATGATGGCTGGAAAGATTTAATTGTTTGCGGAGAGTGGATGAAGCTGCATTTATTTGCGAACAAGAATGGAAAGCTGACTGATCTTTCTGCCCGATATTTCCCTGACAACCTGTACGGTTGGTGGAATTGCCTAAAACTTGCAGATATGGATGGTGACGGCGATCTGGATATTATTGCAGGTAACTGGGGATTGAACAGCGCGATAAGAGCAGGCAACTCCGAACCCGCCACAATAGTTTATAATGATTTTGATAAGAATGGTTCCGTTGATCCATTGATTTGTTATTTTATCCAGGGAAAGTCATATCCAATGGCCAGCAGAGATGAAATGACCGACCAGATAGTGAGCCTGCGACAAAGGTTTCCGACATATGACTCATATTCCAACGCTACCATTGAGGATATTCTGACGCCAGAACAATTGAGGTCCGCAAAAGTCTTAACAGCCAATTACTTTGAGACGACTTACTTCGAAAACGACGAAGGCGTATTTAAAGCAAAAAAATTACCCTTGCAGGCAAACTTCTCCCCGGTGTATGCAATATGCCCGGGAGATTTTGACCGCGACGGAAAACAAGACATCCTGCTGGCGGGCAATATTGATCAGACAAGAATAAAAATTGGAAAGATGGATGCCGATTATGGAGTCTTCTTAAAAGGCGATGGTAAAGGCAACTTCGAATACATTCCTCAAATAAAATCAGGATTATCGGTAAAGGGCTGTACGAGGGATCTTATTATGTTACATGGTAAAACCAATGATCGTATAATTTTCGGTGTCAATAATCAACCACTGGTGATCTATTCATATTGAATTTAGTAATGATGAAAAAAGGAATCGGATTGGTGGCGCTATTTATCTGGACGTGTTCTGGCTATGGCCAGAAAACCACTCCGTTTTCGACTGTCGACTATGTCCGCGCGTTAAAGCACGCGACCGACGTGATGGTGAATGATGCTACGTCGCCGGTGGCAGCCGCCAGGTATTATGCCTATATCAACCTGGCAGCTAACGAAACTGCTGGGTTGTTTGATAGTCAACAGCCCCATTTTACGGGGATAGTGAAAGGCTTAAATAATTTAACAATCCCCGATAGCATAACGAAGAATAGTGACCCAGAACTTGCAGTAATCTTAGCCTTGTACAAATCGGCTAGCCGGCTGTTGCCCTCCGGCTTATTGCTTAAAAAGAATATCGATTCATTAACAAATGTCGCAAGACAACGGAAAGTATCTTCCAAAAAAATAAATATAACTGTTGCGTTTGTTGACCTGCTAGTGAACCAGGTGATGCAATACGCAATGGCAGACGGCTTTGTCAGGCTAAGTGGCTACAGAAAGTTTACGCCCCTGCAAGGGGATGAATACTGGCAGCCAACAGCGCCTGGCTTTATGTCAGCAATTGAACCCTACTGGCAGACTTTGCGCACATTTATGCTCGATTCCTGCTCGCAATTTGCAGGTGACCCTCCCCATAAGTATAGCACTGATACCAGTACCTTGTTTTTTAAGGAACTGAGGGAGGTATATGATATAAGCAAAAAGCTTTCGAAACAGCAGGCAGCGATCGCCAACTTCTGGGACTGCAATCCTTTTGCGTTACAACAGGTGGGCCATCTTGAATTCGGGCTTAAAAAGATTTCTCCCGGCGGGCACTGGATGGGGATTACCGGCATAGCATGCAAAAAACAAAAACTACCTCTTTCAAAAACAGCTTATGTGCATGCGATGGTTTCTATTGGAATTGCCGATGCATTCATTTCATGCTGGAATAATAAATATAAATATAGCAGGGTAAGACCTGTAACCGCTATAAAAAAACTGATTGACCGCAGTTGGTCTCCATTGCTTCAGACTCCGCCCTTCCCGGAATATACTTCGGGACACAGTGTAATATCAACTACAGCATCAACGATTCTCACGTATTTATTTGGCGAGAGCTTTTCATTTAACGATGACACGGAAGTGGAATTCGGATTACCTGCGAGAAAATTTAATTCATTTTCGCTGGCATCGAACGAAGCGGCCATTTCGCGATTATACGGGGGAATACATTTCAGGGATGCCATTGAAAATGGAGTAAAAGAAGGTGAGCAAATTGGCCGGTTTGTAATCACCCGTGGACCCGGCAAGGCGGCGATTAACAACAGTGTGGGCATTTTACGATCCAATATAAATAATGATCAACAACACGCGGCATCAATACATGAAAAATGATAAGGTTCCTCCTGCATTAAGACAAACGGCAAACCCGTATTCCGTAACTCTCGCCTCAATAGCATTAATTTCCGCGATTCTGTCAGGCTGTAGCGAAAAGTCCTCAATTAATCAATATAAACTCGTTTGGTATAAGGACCATCCAGCCATAGGGTCGCAATCTTCACCGCGCACCGCAGATCTGAATGGGGATGGCGTATTGGACATAATAATGGGAGCCGGAAAAAATGAAATGCAGAAAAGCGATATGGGAATTCTTGCATTTGACGGCGCATCCGGCGAGCTCTTATGGAAGCAGGAAGCCCCGGACCAGGTTTTTGGTTCTGCAGCGTTTTGTGACGTTAACGGTGATAAGGTTATGGACATATTTATAGGCGGACGGTCACCTCAATTAAAGGCAATTGACGGAAAATCCGGCGCACTTATTTGGGATTACAAACATGAGACATATGCCAATGATCCTGTTCTCAAATATGCGCGTTACAATTTTAACAACGGCGTGATCGTTCCCGACCAAAACAACGATGGCGTGAATGACCTTCTTATGATAAATGGAGGTAATCCCTTGGCTGCGCCTTACTCGGAAGTCAATCGTTTTCCGGGAGTATTGATGCTGTTTGACACAAAAACCGGAAATGTGATTGTTGCCGACACCATGCCTGATGGTAAAGAGTCGTACATGACCCCTTTATGCTTTACTCAGCCCGGAAGCAAAGACCCTTTCATTTTATTTGGGACTGGGGGTGAAACAATTGATGGCAAACTTTTTCTTACTACGCTGTCTAAACTCCGCGAAAAAAAACTCTCCTCTGCTGAAGTTATCGCTACTGAAAAAGGACACGGATTCATAGCGCCGGCAACACTTGCCGATATAGATAAAGACGGATACATCGATATTATCGCCATCTCTCACGGAAGCAAAGCAGTAGCCATAAGCGGAAAAGACCATCATACATTGTGGACAAGGACTTTTCCGGGTACCGAATGTAGCAATTCCTTTGCAGCGGGATATTTGACAGATGACGATACTCCTGATTTCTTCACATTTATTAGTAAAGGTCAATGGCCCAACAGCACGGGTTCAGTGCAAATAATGCTAAATGGAATAGATGGAAGTATTGCCTATATGGACTCCATGGGTTGTACGGGCTTTTCGTCACCGGTTGTTTATGACCTCAATGGAGATGGACGTGATGAAGTCATTATTAGCATTAACAACTTCGATTGTTCTCTTGGGTATGCTTCAAAGTCACCTGTGCTCATGGAAAATAAACTTATAGCAATCGATTTTGCCAGGAAGTCGGTTGAAACGATTGACCAGGCCGCACGTTATAAGAATATTTTTTCCACTCCGTGGATCGGGGATCTTGACAACGATGGTTACCTTGACATAATTAATTGTCAATATTTTCACCATTCTTACCTGGTTTCATTCCTGGGAATGAGAATCAAACGAATCGCCACAACGGTAAAAATAAAAAGGCCGGTTCTTTGGGGGTCTTTTTTAGGATCCGAAGGAGATGGCGTTTTTGATACGGAACATCATGTAATTCAGTAATTGTTTTTCATTTTACAATATTTATTTCGATAAGACAGCAATTTTACAAGACCTTAAAAGACCAAAATTTAATCGTATGAAGATTGCTTACCTGTGGTGGATCGCTATTGCTTGTTTTATTATATCGTGCAGAAACAATGAGTCGGAAGCAATAACGCCAGGCAGTGATTCCAAAAAACTGTTTCAGCTGCTCAAGCCTGAGGAAACCGGAATTGATTTTATTAACAAAGTTGAGGATGGTGAAGCATTTAATATTCTCACCTACCGTAATTTCTATAACGGTGGAGGTGTGGGTGTCGGAGACATAAACAATGATTCTTTACCTGATCTTTATTTCACATCCAACCAGGGAAAAAATAAGTTGTACCTCAATAAAGGAAATCTTCGTTTTGAAGATATAACCGAAGGGGCGGGCGTCGGGGGAACCATGGACTGGAGCACGGGCGTTACAATGGCTGATATAAATGGTGATGGTTTTCTCGACATATATGTTTGCAATTCGGGAGATGTACAGGGAAATAACAGGAAAAATGAATTATTCATCAATAACGGTAACCTGACTTTTTCCGAAAAAGCAAAGGAATATAACCTCGATAACGAAGGATACTCAACTCACGCTGCATTCTTCGATTACGACCAGGATGGCGACCTCGATTGCTACATTTTAAACAATAGTTTTCGCGATCCTTCAAAAATTGAGTTGTATAAAAAAGTACGGGAACAACCTTCTCCCGGCGGTCACAGGCTGATGCGCAATGACGGAAACACCTTTACTGATGTAACAACGCAGGCCGGTATTTACAGCAGTGACATTGCTTTTGGCCTGGGGGTAGCTGTTTCGGATTTAAATGGCGATCACCTTCCTGATATCTATATAAGTAATGATTTTTGGGAAAGGGACTATTTGTATATCAATAAAGGCAATGGCAAATTTTCAGAAGATCTGCCCTCCAGGATTAACTATTGCTCCACATCAAGCATGGGAGCTGATATTGCGGACATTAATAACGATGGCAGCCCGGAAATCTTTACCACTGATATGTTGCCGGGCGATAATTACCGGTTAAAGACTAATATGGCGTTTGACCCTTATCATTTGGAGGATATGAAATACCGCGCGAACTATCATTACCAGATCACTCAAAATTGCCTGCATCTAAACGATGGAAATGCAAATTTTTCGGAAATAGCACAGCTGTCTGGCGTGGATGCCACGGACTGGAGTTGGGGAGCCCTGATCTTTGATTTTGAAAATGATGGCAAAAAAGACATTTTCGTAAGCAACGGTATTTTGAAGGATATTATGTCAATGGATTTCCTCGAGTTTTACGGCAACGAGGAAAGACTTCGCAATACGAACCGGCAGGGAAAATTTGACTATAAGAAGTTTATTTCCATGATACCTACCACTCCCCTGCGGAGCTACGCATTTTCCAATGCCGGCCATTTACAATTTAAGAATAAAGCCAGCATCCTGGGCTTTGCGGGTGCAGGCTATAGCAATGGTGCCGCCTATGGCGATCTCGATAATGATGGTGACCTGGACCTTGTCGTCAATAATAACAATGCTGTTTCTTTTGTTTACCGTAATGATGCTGGAAAAACTTCAGGGAATCACTTTCTTAAAATAAGATTTAAGGGCGCCAGCAAAAACGTGTTTGGCATTGGCGCAGAAGTCCGGCTCAAATTGCGGGACAGTCTTTTGGTTCTTCAGAACTACAACACCCGCGGATTTCAGAGCAGCGTGGAACCGGTGTTATTATTTGGTGTTGGAGGAGCAACATCAATTGACACCCTGCACGTAACCTGGCCTGACGGGAAAACGCAGATCATTACAGCTGTAAAAACAGATCAAACCCTCACACTGAATAACAGCGACGCGACGAAGACAGAAAATATTTCCCATGAACATGTTCAATGTGTTTTTGAGGAAGTGGGACAGCAACTAATTGATCCTGCTGCCGTTCATCATGAAGACAGGTATAATGATTTCAATGATGAATTATTGCTGATCCGCCTGCTTTCCACTGAAGGACCAAAACTCGTCGAAGGTGATGTAAATAAAGATAACCTGGTCGATTTTATCCTGCTTGGCGCGGCCAATGATCCAATAAAACTTTTTATTCAAAAAGCTGACGGAAGTTTTCGCTTTCAGCCAACGAGTGCGTTCAATAATGATGCAGGTTTCGAAAGCACTTGTGGTGCACTGTTTGATTATGATAAGGACGGCGATAGCGATTTCATTGTTGGCTCCGGTGGTAATGAACCGAGGATGCCAAAAACTAATTTTTTGATCCGGCTATATCTCAACGACGGCAAAGGAAATTTTTCGCGGGTGCCCCCCGCATTCCCCCCGGTCATTGGAAACTTTTCAACCTTGAAAGCGGAAGATATGGATCGCGATGGCGACCCCGATCTTTTTTTGGGGGCAAGAAACGTTCCTGGTAACTACGGGCTTCCACCACGCTCCTATTTGCTCGTTAATGAGAAAGGATCGTGGAAAGATATCGCGCCTCCTGCTCTTGCAAATGTTGGTATGGTCACCGATGCTGTATGGAGCGATATAGATTCAGATAAGGACCCAGATCTTATTGTTGTGGGTGACTGGATGGCCATACATATTTTCAGGAACGACGATGGTGTGTTCAGTGAAAGCACCGTACCAAATAGCAATGGATGGTGGAATAAGATCGTTGCTGCCGACCTGGACAACGATGGAGACCAGGATTTTGTCTTAGGCAACTGGGGTCTGAATACAAAACTTAAGGCGAGTCCGCAGCGGCCGTTGACAATGTATGTAAACGACTTTGACCGAAATGGAAAGAGTGAGTTTGTTATTAACTGGTACCCACCGCTGGACTCTGTATCCTATCCATTTCCAACCAAAGCAGAACTAACATCACAACTGCCCGGATTAAAAAAACAAATACTCAAATACGAGGATTACGGATCAAAAACGTATGAATCCCTTTTTTCGCAGGAGATTCGAAATACCTCATTGAGATATGAAGCGAATAATTTACAAAGCTCTGTTCTATGGAATAATAATGGAAACTTTGAATTGACAGCACTGCCATTGGAGGCGCAGTTTTCGCCCGTATTTGGAATCGTTGCCGATGATTTTGACGGCGATGGCAAAGCTGATATCTGGCTTGGCGGAAATTTTTACGGACTTAAACCCCAGGTTGGAAGACATAATGCAAGCAAGGGAGTGTATCTTAAGGGTATTGGTGGCAGATTGTTTACTTTTGTTTCTCCCCGTGAATGCGGGATAAAGATAGAAGGGGAAGTTCGCGATGCAGGAGTTATACCGATCAATGGATTGAAGCACCTGATTGTCGCAAGGAACAATGCAAGAGTTCTGTTATTTGGAACACGAAAAAAATAGTCATGGAAATCGATTAAGGCCTTCCCTGTAATTTCCTATAATTCGAACCTACATTTGCAAAAATCCTGAAATATAGTATGTTTAAGAATATTATTTTTTCAGCTTTTTTCATTTTCCTGCTATCCTGCAATAATGATGAAAGCAAATTGTTCAAAAAGCTGACATCCGGAAAGTCAGGTATTGATTTCATCAACCAGCTTAACTACACTGATTCATTGTCCGTGCTGGAATTCGAATACATGTTCAACGGTGGAGGCGTAGCATTAATCGATATCAACAACGACAATTTGCAGGATATACTCTTCACAGGGAATATGGTCTCATGCCGTTTGTACCTTAATAAAGGCAACCTGCACTTTGAAGATATTACTGAGAAGGCCGGTGTTAAAACGGAAGGCTGGTGCAACGGTGTTGCTGTGGTGGATATCAACCAGGATGGATTTCAGGATTTTTACATCTGCAAAGCCGGCAGCTATCTAACCCCGCCAGAACAGATGCGCAATCTTTTTTTTATTAATAACGGCAGCAATACCTTCACCGAGTCTGCTGCGAAAATGGGTCTTGATGAGGAAGGATATGATATCGACGCAGCATTTTTCGACTATGATAAAGACGGCGATCTCGATATGTACCTTCTTCGAAACGCCATTGTAAAATCTAACCGCAATATTTCGCGTACCAAGGAAGTGACCGGCAAAGCGGAATCGACAGATAAATTATTCCGTAATAACGGGAACTTAACATTTACAGATGTTTCAAAAGAGGCGGGCATCACTATTGAAGGATTCGGACTGGGCGTTAATATTTGCGACATTAATAATGACAACTGGCCCGATGTCTATGTTTCGAACGACTTTCTCACAAACGATCTGATGTGGATTAACAATAAGAACGGCAATTTCACCAATAAAGCAGCAGAATGTCTTCGTCATGAAACTTACAACGGAATGGGTAATGATGTTGCTGATTTTAATAATGACGGGCTGCCTGATATAATGGTGGTGGATATGCTGCCCCCGGATAATAAACGATGGAAGCTCACGATGAAGGGCAACAATTATGATGAATTTCAGCGGAACATGGCTGATGGATACGAGCCGCAATATGTACGCAACACATTGCAATTAAATAATGGGGATGGTTCATTCAGTGAAATTGGAATGCTTGCCGGAGTTCATGCTACGGAATGGAGCTGGGCTCCTTTGTTTGCTGATTTTGATAACGATGGCTGGAAGGATTTGTTTATCACCAATGGCTTTCGCCAGGACATTAACAATCTTGATTTCACCTTTTATGGTTTTAACGTATATGGTAAAAAAGAAAAGGCAACGGGAACACCAGAGGCCATTCGACGTGACCGCCTTGATGAATTGAAAAAATTGCCGGGGATAAAAGTTCATCCTTATCTTTTTAGAAATGACCGTAACCTGAGATTCAGCGACATGTCTGTTCAATGGGGTATGACGCATGAAAATTATTCAAATGGTACCGCTTTTGGCGATCTGGACAATGATGGAGATCTTGATTTGGTGATAAATAGTCTTGACGGTCCTTCTCTTGTATATGAAAATCAAACTTCACGATTAAATCCTGAAAAAGGTTGGCTGCGTATTGGTTTCAGAGGACCCAACGGGAACAGGGACGGACTGGGTGCACAAGTCTGGATGTGGCAAAATGGTAAAATGCAGTACAATTATTTCTCTCCTTATCGTGGCTATTTATCTACCATGGAACATGTGCTTCATTTTGGCATTACAGATGCGCAAGTGGATAGTCTGAAAGTTTTATGGCCCGACGGTAAGGAACAAACGCTGAGCTCAATAAAGGCGAAACAATTAATTACCCTCGATTATAAGGACGCCGTTATAATGGAAAAGAAAGATTTTTTTTATGGGGGTAATTCACTTTTTTCTGCGGTAAATTATGCTAGTGGCAGTCAATTTAAACATACAGAAGATCTTTTTGTAGATTTTAAGCTGCAGCCTCTTTTGGCGCATATGCATTCCAGGCAGGGGCCGGGCATAGCTGTAGGCGATATCAATGGTGATGGCAGGGAAGATTTTTTTGTAGGAAGTTCGTCCGGATCAAAAGGAAGTATATACGTTCAGCAGCCGAACGGCCAATTTATTCCGAAACAACTTCCTGATATTAACAGTGCCGATAATATGGGCGCATTGTTCTTTGACGCAGATAACGATGGAGACGCTGATCTGTACATTTCTTTAGGTGGCTCTTCATCCGCCAGGAAAGAAAATCCGGTTTACAGGCACAGGCTATATATAAATGACGGACTTGGAAATTTTGCATTAACCAATGACGGATTGCCTTTGATAATAACACCGGCTTCAGGAGTAAGAGCCGCAGATTATGATCGCGACGGTGATTTGGATTTATTTGTATGTGGCCGGGTGAGCCCTGGCCAATATCCTTATTCTCCTAAAAGTTTTTTATTACGTAATGATTCAAAAAATAACCAATGCCGGTTCACAGATGTTACAACCCTTAGCGGAAATGGCTTATCTGAACCAGGCATGGTGAGCGATGCCTTATGGACCGATTTTGACAATGATGGCTGGATGGACCTTGTTGTGGTCGGTGAATTTATGGCCATAAAGTTTTTTAGGAATACTAATGGGAAATTCAGAGATGTATCGGGTGAAACGGGTCTCACAAACACCAGCGGCTGGTGGAATAGCCTGGCAGCCGGTGACTTTGATAAGGATGGCGATATTGATTACGTGGTTGGTAACCTGGGACTGAATGGACCCTACAAGGCAAGCGCTAAAGAACCTGTTTGCATTTATGCAGCAGACTATGATGGTAATGGTAGGATCGACCCCATCATGTGCCATTTTATTGATGGCAAGGAATACATGGTGCATTCAAGAGACGATATAAACCGCCAGATGACAGCGATGCGCGGCAGGTTCAGAAGCTACAATTCGTATGCGTCTGTAACTTTTCGGCAGGCCATGCGTGAAGATGAGATCGCAAAAGCCTATATCGTAAAAGCCGAAAGGTTTGAAAATTCTTACGTCGAGAATCTTGGCGGCGGCAAATTCAAATTGCATGCACTGCTGCTTGAAGCGCAGTTCTCTCCATTGTTTGGACTGTTGCCCTATGATTTTGACAACGATGGCAACCTCGATGTATTAGGTGTAGGAAATTCTTTTTCAACTGAAGTGCAAACGGGACGTTACGATGCACAGGGTAGTTTATTTCTTAAAGGAGATGGCAAAGGAAATTTCAAACCCGAAAGATCGCTGCTGAATCTACGCGGCGACAATAAATCTATCGCATCTATTAACATGGTTAATGGTTCTTCCTCAGTTATTATCGGAACAAATTCCGATAGTTTGAAGATGTTCAGCGTGAATATGAAGTCACGGGTAATTCCATTGCTGCCTGGCGACTCATATGCCTTAATCACAGACAACAATAATCAATCACACAGGCAGGAATTTTATTATGGACATACTTACCTTTCGCAAGGCAGCCGGAGTTTAGCAATTCCGGTGAATACGAAATCCATAGTTATCTTTACGTTCTCCGGGAATAAACGGATATTGAATTTTTGAAGATCACATTTAAAGTCGTCAATATTTAGGGATGAAATTTTCTTTTGCCGGGGCTGTTGTTTTAATCGCCATTCTTCTTTTGGCGGGATGCAGAAACGAGACTGGCATTGCTCCGCTTGAAAAATTTTCAATCCACAAACTTTCTGCATGGAACAGGAAGCTTACGGATATCATCATCACTGATGTTTTCTCACCTCCTGTATGCAGCAGAATATATGCCTACTGCAACATCGCAGCATATGAGGCGCTTGTCCAGGCAAGTCCGGAATACAGTTCATATGCCGGGCGGCTGAACGGTCTAAAGGCTGTTCCCCGACCCGATAAAATGATAGACAGCAGTTATTTTCCAATAAGCAGTGTACTTGCCTTTACTACTGTTGCACAAAAACTTCTGTTTAATGCCGATGCGATGAAGGAGATGGAAAATGAATATCTCGAAGAGCTTGCTAAAATTTCTGTCAACCAATCACTAAAGGAAAATGCTATTAAATACGGAAGGGCAGTAGGACGCCATATTGTTTCGTGGGCGATGAACGATGGATATGTACAACGCAATGCCAATCCGGGTTATTTTGTAACAGGAGATCCGGCTACGTGGGAACCAACACCGCCAGATTATATAGATGCGGTAGAACCGAATTGGGGGACATTGCGCCCTTTCACAATGGACTCTTCATCATTATTCAGGCCGCTTGCATCATTCAGATTTGACTCCCTCAAATCTTCCGATTATTATAATGAGGCAATGATCGTTTATAATGCGGTCAATAAACTCACATCTAAAGATACTTTGATCGCAAGGTATTGGGATTGCAATCCGAACGTTTCATTTACTTCAGGACATGTCACCTATTTTAAACAACAAATATCACCGGGCGGTCACTGGATATTCATAGCGGCTTCGGTAGCCGAAAAAGAAAACCTTGACATGATTAAAACTGCTGCAGTGTTGTCAAAAGTTTCTATTGCACTTGCCGATGCCTTTATCAGTTGTTGGGAAGCGAAATACGTATGCAAGACGGTAAGGCCTGAAACCTATATTAACAGGTATATTGACAAGTATTGGAAGCCATTTATTCAAACACCTCCGTTTCCTGAATATCCCAGCGGACATAGCACAATATCTGCAAGTGCAGCAACGATGCTTACCAGTTTATTCGGAGAAAATTATGCTTTTACAGATTCCGCAGAAGTATCCTTTGGCAAGCCTCCGAGGTATTTCAGCTCATTTTCAGACGCTGCCCGGGAAGCTTCTATAAGCAGATTATATGGTGGTATACATTTTTTAAAAACGCTCGACGAGTCAGCTTCCAGTGGCAAGCTTATTGGTGAATATGTAGTTCAGAAACTGAAAATGAATCACCGCCATCCTTTCACTGACCTAAATTCAATAAAATAATTTACACATTAAATCTCATTTCGAAATCATACTGTCTGTTCATTAAATAAACCTACCAGCTACTTTTATACTCAGGCACAAGCATACGCTTTCACCAAAGTAGGAGGCTCGTTGACGACCTGCACTTTAAAGAACTATCGTATGCACAGCGAATAAAAAAGAGCCCTTGACGACTCAAGGGCTCATAATATTTTCACAACTAAATTTATCTATTCAGGTCCACCAGCCCACCAAACCCTTGTTGTATAATTATTCATGCCAAGCTCCTTCTCAGTAAAATTAGGGTTGTTCCCCACCTCAATATTCGGATATTTCAGTCTTTGAGGAATCGTTCCATTCGTTACATTACCGGGGAAATTGATTGGTGTTAGTACAGGATAACCGTTTGGCGATGTCGGATCACCCGACGTTCTTCTCCAATTAGACCAGGCTTCCCACCAATTAAGGAAATGGTTTACCCAATACTGCTCTCCTATCATTTCCAATTTTGGCCTGCTACCATAAGGGTAAGTAGCAAGGTATGCGGCAACTTCGGCGTCGCTAACGACAAAAGAAGGATCATAAATCGTGTACATCTGCATGGAAGCCTTTACGCCTGCTTCATAATGACCCTGGGCTGCAGCCGCAGTGAGGCCACCGATACCTCTTTCTGCTGCCTCAGCCAGCAAAAGCTCAACTTCACCGTAATTCATCATCATATAGTCTTCATCTCTGTCCAAAAGAAGTGGGTTGATTCTTGAATAAGTGGTTGCCACGTTGACAGTGTGACCTTCGAGCGCGTCAAGCCTGTTCTGGTCATTTCCGTTTGGCAGTCCTTTCATTTTGAGTGGATCGGTTGTTACCGGAGTAAACCCGGTAGGCGTCCAATCACCAATTCCCCCGGTAAGAATCATAAGTCTAGGATCATCATCAGCCGTTGATGTGGCATCAGGCCCTTTTAGAAAATCAATCAGCCTTTTGCTGAGAAAAGCCGGTTCCCCCCCATCACCTGGAATATATGCACGTGAAATTCCATTTTGGTCGATCCATACGCTCGGTCCTTCCGCCATCGGCACAAGTGCGTTGTCAGCATTACTCTGAAAAACACCCCCGGCTACAGCCTTTGCTACATAGGTGTTAGCCCAATCAGGGGCAACGTTTGAAACACGCATGGCCATTTGGAGCATAATGGAATAACCCCATTTTTTCCATTTTCCGATATCTCCACCATAATAGAGGTCAGCTGCGGCAAATCCATCCGAGGGATCGGCCGCCCCAAATGCTGCTGTGGCCTCTTCCAGCTCTTTAAACAAGTCAGCATATATTTCCTTTTGGCTGTCATACTTCGGAAAGAATACTCCTTGGGCTGCCTGCATGGTTTCAAAATATGGTACCCTGTTGTAGAAGTCTGTGAGGCGCTGAAAAAGAAATACCCTCAGAATTCGTGCGGCCTGTCTTAAATTCGCATACTTGCCCTCTGACGCTCCACCCGGCCCCGTTTGGGTAAGGACCTCGCTAAGTTCCGTTAAGTGAGGATAGTAGAATTCAAAAGGAGCGCTCGAGGTTTCGGAATTATCCCCATATTTATCGCCAATATTAGAAATGCCACCGATAGTGCCCATCTGCTGAATAGCTGTGGACGCCATTCCAATATTGGTTCTCCAATCCAGGTAACGATTGTCACCTATAAGCGGAGAAGAACCCGAAGCGGCACCCAACTGCGCAGACGTAAACATGAAGTTCGGATTAATTGAATTCAGCGCCTGTGGATTTATATTAAGTTCATGGAGACTGTCCTTATTACACGCGGTAACAAGGGCCGTGCCGACAGCGATTGAGAAGATTATTTTTCTGGTATAGTTCATACAGATTTCTTTTAATTCATTAGAAAATTAACCTAACATTAAAACCATATGTGCGGGTTGCCGGAAAACCAAAGTAATCCAGGCCCTGGTTGTTAGAACTTGTATAGCTCGACTCGGGATCGATGTTGTCTACGTTCTTGTGAAGAATAGCCAGGTTGCGCGCAACAAACGATACCATCACATTTTGTATTGGAGTTTTAGTAAAAAGCTTCCTTGGTAAGGTATAGTCCAGGGTTACCTGTCTGAGTTTGATGAACGAAGCATCATACACAAACTTGTCCGCAGATCCTCCCTCGTCTTCATTACCCAGCCGGTCCCAGTAATGTTGCGCTTCCCCGGGTGTGAGTGTCTTGTTGAAGGGCTTGTA
>Ga0207701_10000138_pt1 | contig 67113 bp, 58 predicted proteins | sample KBSSwiSSwithPhiX_FD_184294 | JGI IMG/M metagenome (GOLD analysis project Ga0207701, IMG submission 184294) | Switchgrass rhizosphere bulk soil microbial communities from Kellogg Biological Station, Michigan, USA, with PhiX - S5 (SPAdes) (version 2) | ecosystem: Environmental > Terrestrial >... | reverse complement strand
ATCCCGCTGGGCGGCGTTGCTCGTCGCTTACATATGGCCGATATGCGCGCTCCTCGCGCCTTGCCCCGCGGGCGCCGCGCTCCGGGATTTATGCAAGGCCTCACGCTTCCAGGGGACTAGTCCCTCTGCTTGGCCTGATCGATCCACGCCAGAGCCGCGTCGAGTGTCGCGTCGTGCCCTGCGAGGAGTGACGCGCGATCGAGCGGCACCTCCTGGTCGGGCACCACGCCCCGCCCCTCGAGCCGCGTACCGTCCGCGGTGACGAAATCGCCGTACGCGTGGATCAACAGGTCGCCGTTCGGCAGCCGATCGAAGAGCGCCGGGAGCGCCTGCCCCATCGACGTCTGGCCAAAGACCCGCGCCCGCCCCAACGACTGCATCCCTCCGGCGAAACACTCGGTCGCGCTGCCGCTCATCGCGTCGACCAGAATCGCCACGGGACCTGCAAACGGCGTGACGCGCTCCCCCCGCGCATTCACCAGCCGCGGGTTGGCCGCGAACTTCAGCTCGGAGTCGCGCATCTTCATGACCCCGAGCGGCTTGCGGTCCTCAAGGAAATGTCCTGAGATGCCCATGATCATCGCCGCCAGCCCACCGGGGTTGCCGCGCAGGTCGAGGACCATGCCTGAGGTGTCGCGGAGCTCATCGACCGCGCGTTGAAACGCTGCGTCGACGGCCGGCATCCACACGTTGAAGCGGATCATCCCGGCCGGCCGGCCGTGCGGTGTGGCCAGACGTTGCGATTCAACGCGTACGTAAAAGGTCGGCAGCCAACCAATCGTGACCGGCTCACCGAGCTCCGGCTGACGTGTCACCGCAACCTCGGCCGGCTGATCGCTCCCGGCGTCGAAGCCCAGACGGACCGTCGAACCGGCCGGTCCGCGAAGCCGGTTCTCGGCCGCGCGCCACGCCTCGACGTTCATCAGCCGAGGCGGCAGCGACGGATCGATGCTGCTCAACGCCGTCGCCATCGCGGTGCCGTCCACGGTTCGCAGGATCCATCCGGCCTTGACGCCCGCCGCCGCGCCGCCGCCCTTGGGATCGATCGACGTCACGAGCAGATCGCGGCCGGACAGCCGGACCTCGAAGCCCGGATCGCCGCCCGCATCGGCCGGGGTCTCTCGTGGCGAGTCGGCGGACGACGGGAGCAGCGCGAAGTGCGACTGACCGAGGCGGCCGAGCATTTCGCGGATCACCGCCCGCAGATCGCCTGGTGTCCCGGCCGCGAGTGCGCGCGGCCGCAGCTCCGTGCGCACAGCGTCCCAATCGACGCCGTTCATCTTCGGGTCGAAGTGGGTGTCGCGGACGATTTTCCACGCCGCGTCGAACGTGTCGACCGGCGCGGGAGCCTGCGCGATCGCCGGCCACGCGGCCGAGGCGACGAGCAGGATGCACGTCAGACGGCGCCAGCGCCTCACTTCACGAGGGCCTTGATGGCGGCCGGCGGCTCGAACGTCGACGGGCTGACGGTGTCGTACTCGATCGACGTCAGCGTCACCTGCTGCTCGAACCCCATGGCCGTCGACTTGAGCGTCGTCGCCTGGAGCAGGGGCCCGAACCGCTTGTAGCCGCCCTCGATGCTGGTCGCGGTGATCGGTCCCATCGGGCTGTCGCGCGTCACGATCGAGCCGGTCTTCAGCCCGCTCTCGACGTCGTAGAACTCGAACTCCTCGCCGCCGCCGCGCCGCACCAGCCGCAGCTTGTAGCACGGCCGGCCGTCGAAGTCGGTCTTCTCGAGCGTCGTCATCGACTCGTAGCGCGCGGCCTCGTGCAGCTCGGAATAGAAATCGGCATCGAAGCGCTTCTGTTCGAGCTCGGCCCCCTGGGCCAGCGCCGGGCCGGTCAGCGGCGAGAGCGACCAGCCGATCGTTCCATCGAACCCTTCTTCGATGTCGCCGATGCCGGCGATTGAGATCCGCTGCAGGCTCTTGTTCGGCTTGCCCGCGAAGAGCTCGATCGAGCCGGTCATGCCTTGCGAGGCGATCGCGACCGTCCCTTTGGCGTGCATCGAATTGCGGGCCAGAATCGCCTGACGTCCGCCAACCTTGGCGACGTGGCGATCGATGATCGTGCGCGCGCTGGGCAGGGCGGCGCCGGCTTTGGCCGACGGCGCGTTTGCCGAACGCGGCTTGGGCGCTGGCTGGGGAGCCTGCGCCAGCAGGCCGGGAACCGTGATCGTCAGCACGAAAAGGGCCGCGACGGGCAGGGCGAGGCCTGGCCGGCAACGATGCCCACGAGGGCTCAACGCCATGCGGGAGCAACTCCTCAGCGGGGTGGGGTCCGTCGATCAGTGTGAGGCAAAGCAGACCTGAAAGCAAACGGCCGGGCTGGCGGGTGGGATCAGCTGACCGGGCGGGTCACGCTGGTCACGGCGCCGAGCACGTAGTGCAGATCGACGAGGTCGCCCCCCTCGAGATGCGGCGGCGTGGCTTCGGGCCCGACCCGCGCCAGGCTGACCTGGCCGTCCGGTTCGTCCGGATCGACGAAGTAGACGTCGAGCGAGATCTGGCCGTGGATGCTGACCGGCTGCACGCGTTTGACCAGCGCCCGCCGGGTTCCCCTGAGCATTACTGTTCCTTCCTGACGAAGACCGTCGGCGCCCCAAACATCGCGCCCGACGCGGGCTGCGCTCGCAGCCAGGTGCGCATCGCGGCCGTCGGCGACACGATCAGCGCATTGTCCTTCTGATCGAAGGCCACTGCCAGACCCGGGATCGTCTGCCGCCGGCGCAGGCGATCCGCGAACCAGTCGTACGAGAGCGGCGTGAGCTCCAGGCGATCCTCCTCCAGCCGCATCCGCAGCAGGGCGTGGACCGGAACGAGAAAGGCCCCGCGATCGGCGCCGCGGCCCGGCATCAGATCGAGATAGCGATCCTCGCCCAGCGCGGTGAGATAGCCCGTGAGATCGCCGGTCTCGATCGGATGCACGTAGTGAATCCGATACGACTGCCACTCCGCGCGCCCCACTTCCATCGAAGCGTTATCGTCCTGATCGATCCACGAGCCGATCAGCCGCGCGTCGTAGCCCATCGACTCGCTGTCGTAGAGCGGCGCCAGGCTCAGGACCAGGCATCCGGAGCTCGCGAGGCTGAGGGCGATCAGCGCCGCCACCGCGGCGGCGCGCGCACCGCGGCGGGATTGCCGCGAACCTCGGTCAGACGAGCTCGCGGCCGTGCGTCTCCGGAATCCAGATCCACGTGAGTGCGGCGAGCAGGAACGCCACCGAGCAAATCGACAGCGCCGCACTGAAGCCGCGAGTCTGCGCGAGGGAGCCGACGGCGTAGGGCGCCACCGCGCTGGCCACACGGCCGACATTGTACGTGAACCCCTGAGCCGTCGCGCGGATCGCGGTCGGGTAAACCTCGGCGGTCACGGCACCGAACCCCGAGTAATAGCCGGTGGCGAAGAAGGCGACCAAGGGACCGAGCAGGAGGAGCACGATCGGCGTCCGCACCGAGACGTAAATGAACAGCAGCACGGCGGCGACGATCAGGTAAGTGATGTAGACCCGCTTGCGCCCGAGCGCGTCGCTGACGAACCCGAACGTCACGTAGCCGAACCACATCCCGATCTGCATCGCCACGACGAACCCGGACATCGTCGCGGTGCTCAACCCGACCCCGCCCTGCGCGACCGGTAGTGCCAGGAACCCCGGGAGCCACAGGTTGAAGCCCCACCACGCGAACAGCGTGCACGCGTTCATGATCGTGAGCGCGACGGTGAGACCGGCCATGCCCGGCGCGAAGAGCTGCCTGAAGCCGGACTGTCCGGTTCGCGGCCGCGTCTTCCAGATCGCCGGCTCCTCGACGTACCGGCGGATCCACATGGTCAGCAGCGCGGGAATGACGCCGACGAAGAAGACGGCGCGCCACCCGTATCGCGGCAGCACCAGCCAGGTGACGATCGCCGCCGCGCCGTAGCCGATCGCCCAGGCGCTCTGCATCAGGCCCAGTGCCTTGCCGCGATGCTCGCGCGGCCAGCTCTCGGAAACCAACGACGCCCCGCTGGCCCACTCGCCGCCCATGCCGATCCCGAGGCAGATGCGAAACACCGCGAGCTGGGCGGCGTTCTGCGAGAGTCCGCATGCGGCGGTGAAGACCGAGTAGGTGAGAATGCTGCCCATGAGCGCCTTGGTGCGGCCGAAGCGATCGGCGATGACGCCGAACAGCAGGCCGCCGGCGGCGGAGGCAACGAGCGTCACGGAACCGAGCAGGCCCGCCGTCGGCTTGTCGATGCCCAGGTCCGTCATCAGCGATGCCAGCACGAGCGAGTAGAGCATCACGTCGAACGAGTCGAGCATCCAGCCGAGGCCGGCGGCGAGCAGCGCCCGTTTAGCGCTCGACGGCGCGTCGCGCCACCATCGGAAAGAGGCGTTCGACGAGGAGGCGAGGCTGACGGTCACGGATGCCCACCTTGTCGCGGGCTGTAGCCTTCGCCCGCATGCAAGAACGCGACAGCGATGGCCGGAGGGGTCATCCCGAGCGTGGCGAAGCGGTCGAGTGGCGTTGCAGCGACAGTCTCGGCGGCAAGCGGTTCGGTGCGCATGGGCGTCCTCGCGCGGATCAGTGCTGTGTGGCTGAATGGCAGCGCGCTTGGATCCGCCGCCGCGATTCGCGCTACTCGCCGCCCACGGCGCGGACCTTGATGCCGGCCCGTTCGAGCCCGTCCCGGATCCGGCGGGCAAGCGTGTGAGATCCCGGCGTGTCGCCGTGCGTGCAGATTGTCGCGACCCGCATCGGCACTTCCTCGCCGTCCCGGGAGATCACGACGCCTTCCCGAGCCATCTGCACGGCGCGCGTGACGACTGCGGCGGCATCGTGGATGACCGCGTCCGGCTCCGTCCGCGGGGTCAGCGACCCGTCCGCCTCGTAATTCCGATCGGCGAAGCCCTCCGCGGCCAGCGGCAGACCGGCGGCGTCTCCCGCGCGCAGCAGCTCCGTGCCGGGCAGGCCGAACAGGAGCAGCGACGGATCGAACGAGGCCACCGCCCGGGCGATGCCGTCCGCCAGACCGCGGTCTTTGATCGCCATGTTGTACAGCGCGCCATGCGGCTTGACGTGCTGCAGCCTCGTCCCTTCGGCGCGCGCGATCGCCGCCAGGGCGCCGACCTGATACAGCACGAGGTTCTCGACTTCCGCCGCGGTCACGCTCATCGCCCGTCGGCCGAAGCCGACCAGGTCGGGCAACCCGGGATGGGCGCCGATCGCGACCCCGTGCTCGCGGGCCAGCCGCACCGTACGGCGCATGATCTCCGGATCGCCGGCGTGGTAGCCGCAGGCGATGTTGCACGAGGTGATGCTCGCCATGAGCTCGGCGTCATGACCGAGCGTCCAGCGGCCGAACGACTCTCCGAGATCGCTGTTCAGGTCGATGGTGGGCATTTTCAAGGGTTCTACGGGTGCTCAGGGTTCTGGCGTGCTCAGGGTTCTCGGTTCTACGCGGTTCTTCGGGTTCTACGAGGTTCAACTCGTGCGACGAGCTGGCGTGAGGCCGAACTCGCAGAACCGAGCAGAACCATAGAACCGAGCACCATGAGCACCCCAGAACCCTCAGCACCCGTAGAACCGAGAATGCCGCTCCGCGATCATAGCGATAGGACGCGCGACGGGCCCATCTGTTCTCCTAAGGGCCTCGAGCCCGGATGCCTCCTGCCCGCCGCTTGGCGGCGGCGAATCACAGAATCGTCATCCGCCGCACGGAACCGTCAGCGATTGCCCAGAAAATACCCGGAAATCCCGGAAAAACGCTTGGTACACCGGTTGCTCAATAGGCGGGTGCGAGCGGCCTGAATATTTACGGCAGGGAGCCGTGAGTTGCTGGGGAGCCGGGCCGCCCGCAAAGTCAGGGGCATCGTCATGGTGGCGATGCCCTTTTTTCTTGTACGAATGCCGTGTGTGGCGGCGTCAGACGGCCGCTCCTTCGGGATACTGCAGCGCCAACCGCAGTTCCTTCGCCAGTGACTCGCTCGTCGTCTTCGAGTGCTTCCAGGCTCCCTCGGTCTCGAACCGCGAGTCGCCGATCCGGCGGCCCCACGGAGCGATGACGCGCCCGATCGCCCGAAAGTCGGTGCGGTCGGCATGTTCCTGGTCCAGCCGGCGGACGACGTCTGGCGCGACCCGGATGAAGGCGCGGAGCGAGGGTGCGCTCTTGATGCTGTACTTGCGCCCGTTCCACGCCGCCCCGAACACCTGGGCGATCTGCTTCAGATAGTTGACGTAGAACTTTCGCGACTCCTCCCGGAACTCGTCGCCTTTGCGCCCGGGCCCGAACGCCTCCGTGGCGAACAGCCGCTTCAGTTCCTGCGCGAGCGGCGCCTGGGCGACGCGGCCGCTGCCGACCCCCAGCAGCTTGATGTCGCCGAAGAGCGGCGAATCATCCCGGTCGTTCAAGGCCCGGACGATGTCGTGGGCAGCGGCGAGGCTTTCGTCGCGATAGAGCTGACGGCCGGAGAGCGAGACAAGGTGCGAGGCGTTCAGCCGCGTGTGCTTGGCGTTGATCGTCACGAACATCTGGACGACGTGATCCTCGGGGAGGCGGTCGAAGATGATCGCCGGCACCGTGAAGGGCTCGCCGCCGAAACGATCGATGTCCGCGTGCAGCGCCAGAAGGCGGTGCTGGCCGTCGATGGCGCGGAGGATGCCCTCGCGTTCGGGCACGCGCAAGGTCCCGACGGTCGCGTCCGGCTCGACGGGGTCGAATTTAAGCGCCTCGTCGCAGGAGATGATCACTGCGCCGGGGATCGACGGCAGGTCGCGGGCCTGGCGGCACTGCTCGTAGTACTGGACCAGCTCGTCGATCTTCTTGCGGATGATGTGGCGCTGATACGCCTTCTCGCTGGAGGCGATGCGCCGTTCGAGGAGATCCCAGTTGACCTTGCTCGGCGTCGCCGGCGCCTTGCGCCGCTTGCCGCGCACCGGCTGTCCGGACTCGCCGTAATTCAGAACTTCGAACCGCACCAGCTTGTCGATGTCGCTGGCGGTGAGTGACGCCTGGTAGAATTGCACCCCGAACTGCTGCATCCGAATCGCGGCCACGTTGATCATGGGCAGGTCGCGTCCTCGTCAGGTTGGGCGGGTCCCGCGGCGCGGGTCCGAATTTGCCGCGCCGATTCTACATTGCCTGCAGTGCCGGCGCGGGCCGCATTCGGCCGGGCTGGGATGATCAGGCCAGCTTGGCCGGCCGGGAGCCGCGAAACGGTTCGCGCCGGGCGTGCCGCCGGGCCACATACCGGTCCTTCGCGATGGAGGCCAGGAGCATCAGGCCGCTGAACACGACCAGTGCCACGCACGCCTGCCCCAACGTGAGGCGGTGGTGGATCGGAATCGAAATCAGGCCGTAGACCAGCTCGACGTGAATCCAGTAGATGAAGAGCGAGGTCCGTCCGAGCTGCTGGACCCAGCTCCACCCGCCGCGGCCCCACGGCCTCCGTTCCCACGCATACGCGACGCCCACCGTCATCACGAGCAGGCCGAGACGGATCAGGAAGAAGGAGGGCGATGAGGTCCAGAAGTCCGATTGGGCGTAAAGCGTGGGGAGAAATGATCCGGCGTACGCGGCGACGGCGAGCAGCCCGCCGCCGACGCCGAACCAGGTATTCGCCCGCGTGTCCGCACGCGGGACCGTCGGCGGATGGCGATCGAGCAGCGCCCCCACGAAGGCGCCGGCGAACACGAATCCGGCCCACGGAAAGAATGGAAAGCCGCTGTAGACCCCGGCCGGACGGACGTAGGCCTCAATGGGGTCCGGAAACCCGGCGAGCCACGACGCGGTCCGCACGATCGGCGTCAGCACCGTCATCGCGAGCGTCATGCTGAGGAAGGCGACCTCGCGCCGCCGCGGCCGCGAACATACGCCCCACAATGCGGCTGCGGCGACGATCGCCGGTCCCATGACATTGAGGATGTCGACCCGCAGCAGCGTCCGGTAGGACGACCAGCCCAGGATCCACGCCTGGACCCGGAAGAGGAACGCGAGGCCGAAGATCTCGAGCCCTCGCCGCATCACGGCAAGCGCCGCCGCTGCGCCGGTTGCGCCCCGCCGCGCTTTCGATCCGGCCGACAGCGAGACCGCAACTCCCGCCAGCAAGAGGAACAGCGGCGCGCCGAAGCCGCCGAGCACCATCGCCCACTCGAACAGCTTTGTGTTGCGGTCGGGAACGCCCGTCCAGCTGTCGATGAGATGGGCCTCGATCATGATCAGGACGGCGATCCCGCGGAGCCAGTCGAGATAGGGGCGGCGAGTCGACGTCGCAGCCGTGACAACCAGCTCGGGGCGCGCGGCCTCGATCATCGGCAGCCCTGACGCATCAGACCGCGGGCGTCACCGTGAACGTCACCGCGAGCTCGATGTCCTCGCGCATCGAGTGCCACACTGAACAGTACTTGTCGCGGGAGAGATCGATCGCGCGCTGGACCTGATCGTCAGGGATGTCACCGGTCACGGTGAAGTGCAGCGCGATCGCCGTGAAGCGGTGCGGCACATCGGCCGCACGTTGCGCCCGCAAATCGGCCTTCAGCCCTTTCAGATCGAATCGCCCCTTGCGGAGGATGTGGATCAGGTCCATCGCCATGCAGCCGGTGACGGCGAAGCCCAGCGCCTGCATCGGCGACGGCCCGGCGACGCCGGCGCTGTCGACGGTCAGGCGAGCTTTTCCGGACTGCCCCCCCAGAACGAGATCATGTTCCCAGATCAGCTCGACGATGGTAGGAGGCTTGCCGGAAGAGTCCGCCATCCGGGGATTCTATGCGCGGTGCGAGGGGATTGCCGAAGATTCGAAGGCTCCGGATGGCGGCGCGCTGACGCCGTCATCCGGAGAAGCGGGGCGTAGTCAGGCGGCCTGCGACCGGTGCGGCGCGGAGCCGCCGCGATGGAAGAAGCTCGACACGGCCAGCCATGACATCGGCAGCAGCACCAGCAGGTAACTGAAGTACTGGCCGTAGATCCCGTCGGGACCGAACGGCTCGGTCGCGTCGTGCCACGGCTGGCTGTTCGGGAAGATGTTGGCTTCGGCCAGCTCGTGGAACCCGTAGATCACCAACTGCACCACGAAGATGAGCAGGAACACCGCGGTGACCTGGAAGAAGCGCGCGAGGTTCACCCGGTGCCCGTAACGCGACCAGAGCCAGGCAACCGCTGCGGCGAACACCGTGCCGCTGACCGCGCCGGTGATGATCTGCGGCGACTGCACGGTGAAGAGCAGGGCGTTCATCAGCAACGCCGTCTCCATTCCCTCGCGGGTGATCATCAGGAGCGTGAAGCAGAAGACGCCGAAGAATGCCGCGCCGCCGGCCTTCGCGGAGGACGCCTCGAGACGGCCTTCGATGTCCCGCTTCATGTGCCGGCCGGCCCGCCACATGTGGACCGTCAGCGAGGCGACCAGCACGGCCGCGACCAGCGCCAGCACGCCTTCCCACAGGGACTGGTTGGCGGCCTTGGCCAGCAGCACCCCCGCACCGATGCTCAGGAGCACGGAGCCGAGGATGCCCCAGCGGACGGCGGGGATGAGGCTGGCGCGGCCCGTCTTGCGCAGATAGGCCAGGCTGATGGCAACGATCAGGAAGGCCTCGAGCCCTTCACGCAAGGTCACGACGAATGCTTGGAGCATGGTCTCCGGTCCGGGTTTTGAGACTGATCTCGTTTTGGAGAGAGTAGATCGGTGATCTCCGACCAGTCAAGTCCGTATTCCGTCACCGTTCCGTCGCCTAACTCATCCTTTGGTTCAGGCGATAATCGGCGGGATCCATGCCGACCAGAATTGCGCTCCTGATTCTCCTCCTTGCTTCAGCCGGGCTGTCGCAGGCGCCGTCTCCCGACGCCGCGCTCCTCGAGCGCGCGCGGGCGATCCACAAGCGTTCGCCGCTCATCGACGGCCACAACGACTATCCGTGGGAACTGCGCGAAAAGGGGGCTCGTGACCTTACCCGGCTCGACATCGCGAGGCCGCAACCTTCGCTGATGACCGACATCCCGCGCTTGCGCGCAGGTGGCGTCGGCGGGCAGTTCTGGTCCGTCTACGTGCCGGTGGAGCTCGAAGGCCAGGCCGCCGTCACCGCCACGCTCGAGCAGATCGACATCGTCCATCAGATGGTCCGCCGCTATCCCGAGACGTTCGAGCTCGCGCTCACGGCGGACGACGTCGAGCGGATTTTCAAGAAGGGAAAAATCGCCTCACTGATCGGGATGGAAGGCGGCCACTCGATCGACAACTCGCTCGCCGCGCTGCGCATGTTCAACCGGCTTGGGGCGCGGTACATGACGCTCACGCACTCGAAGAACACCGCGTGGGCGGACTCGTGCAGCGATACGCCGGCGTCGAACGGACTGTCGCCATTCGGCGAGCAGGTAGTGCACGAGATGAACTGGCTCGGCATGCTGGTCGATCTCTCGCACACGTCGCCTGACACGATGGCGGACGCGATCCGGGTGACCGACGCGCCGGTCATCTTCTCCCACTCCTCGTCGCGCGCCGTGAACGACGTCGTCCGCAACGTGCCGGACGAGATTCTGAAGCTGCTGCCGGGCAACGGCGGCCTCGTCATGGTCACGTTCGTGCCGGGGTTCCTCTCACCGAAGGTGGCGGCCTGGAACAAGCTCCAGACTGCCGAAGAGGATCGGCTGAAGCTGCTGACACCAGGGAACGCCGCGGCCGTGACCACCGCGCTGGCCGCATGGACCACGGCGAACCCGTCGCCGCGCGCGACCGTCACTGACATCGCGGATCACATCGATCACATCAAGCAGGTCGCCGGGATCGATCACATCGGCCTCGGCGGCGACTTCGACGGCATCACGGCGGTGCCGCTCGGGATGGAGGACGTGTCGACGTACCCGGTGCTCACCGCGGAGCTCCTGCGCCGCGGCTACTCGGAAGACGACGTGCGGAAGATTCTGGGCTTGAACGTGCTGCGGGTGATGCGGCAGGTCGAGAAGGTGTCGAAGAAGCTGCAGAGCGAGCGCGGCCCGTCGACGGTGCTGTTCCAGAAGTGAGGCGCACCCCACCTCTCCGATGAACGATCGCGTCACCATCGTCGCCCTCGGCGACAGCACGACCGCCGGGACACCTGGCTTCCGCAGCCCGATCGAATCGCCGCCGGTCGGGAGCGGCGATCAGCAGAGCCAGTATGCGTACTGGCTGATGCAGGCACATCCGGAGTGGGACGTGCGCAACGCCGGCGTGAACGGCGAACGGACCGACGAGATCGCGGCGCGCTTTGCCCGCGACGTGCTGGCCGCGCGACCGCGGGCGGTGATCGTCATTGGCGGCGTCAACGACATCTACCAGAGCCGGCGGGTAGACGAGGTCGAGCGCAACCTCCGGTCGATTTACAACCGCGCTCGAGCGGCCGGCATCGTCGTGGTGGCGGGCACGATCATTCCCTTCAACACCGCCACACCCGAGCAGAACCGCCGCATGCGTCAGGTCAACGCCTGGATCCTGTCCAGACCCGATCGCGATACCAACCTCGCGGTCGCCGACACGCGCCGCGCCGTCGCCTCGAACGACGACCCCGATCGCCTGGACGGCTCCCCCGACGACCTCCACCCGTCCGCGGACGGCTATCGCCGCATGGCCGACGAGATCCGGAGGGTGCTCGAAGGGGCCGTTGCGGGATGAAGGTTCATAAGGGTTCATGAACCCGGCGCCGCAGCGCCGCAGCGGTGTATCCTGTGGAGGGCGGCGATTGCCGTCCGCCCGCAATTCCCTAGCTTTTCCGTGGAATGTTTTCTGCAGGATACCCGCCGATCATGCATTCGTCCCTTCGCTGGGTGACCGTCGCTGCCGCCGCATGCCTCCTGGCCGCGCCGCTCGGCGCGCAGCGCATCAAGGTCACCACGCAGTCGGTCCCGCTCTACGTGACGGTCACGGATGCGGACAAACGCCTCGTCGCGGGCCTCACGAAGGACGACTTCGAGGTTTACGACAACGGCAAGCTCCAGACCATCAACACCTTTGACAATCAGGCCACGCCGGTTACCGTGGTCGTGATGCTCGATACCAGCGGCAGCATGACCCTCGCGCTCGACCTCGTGAAGGACGGCGCCGAAGCGTTCGTGATGCGCATGCTGCCGATCGACAAGGGGATGGTCGGCGCGTTCAACGACAAGATCGAGTTCCACCCCGCCTCGTTCACCGACAACCGCGATCAGCTCGCGCGCGCGCTCAGGGAGCTCGACTTCGGGTATCCCACGCGCTTGTTCGACGCGCTGGACCAGAGCATGGACCAGCTCACCGGAGTCGACGGGCGCAAGACGATCCTCGTGTTCACGGACGGGGACGACAACTCGAGCAAGAAGAGCGCGTCGAGCGTCCTCGAGCGGGCGCGCACCGAAGAAGTGATGATCTATTCGATCGGCCTCGAGAACGAGTACTTCAACGGGCAGCAGAAGGTCCGCAGCCGTCCTGACGGCAACCTGCGGCGCCTGTCCGAGGAAACCGGCGGCGGCTTCTTCCTGCTCAAGAAAAAGGACGATCTCGGCCCGACCTTCACCCGCGTCGCCGAGGAACTGCACAGCCAGTACGTCCTCGGCTTCTCGCCCGAGACGCTCGACGGCAAGATTCACAAGCTCGAAGTGCGGGTCAAGAAGCCGGGTGCCATCCCCCGCTCGCGCAAGAGCTATGTGGCGAGCCGAGCGACGGACACGGCCACGGTGAAGTGACGTTTGTGTGGCAGCTAAACTTTAGTTGCCAGGGCTCCGTCTAAGCCTGTGAAAGGACGGCGCCCATGTTTGATTTCGATCTCTCCACCCATGCCGACACGATCGTTGCGGTGCTTCTCGCCTGCGTCATCGTCGTCGTCGCACTCGTGTAACCGCGCGGGCCTCGCATCGCGTGCATCACATCTTCCTCTTCCCCGCATCGCTCCTCGGCCCGGCTCGCATCTGAGTTCGGCTGCCGGGGTCGATGCGGACCGCGTCCCCTTCTCTTCCTCCCCCTGACGCCAATCCGCAGCACGTTTTCCCGCACGCGCCTCAGAGAGTCAGCCTTCGAAGAAGCAACGCCGGACGGCAGGGGACATCCGTCGACAATCGGCGTCTAAGCGTGCGCAACATCCATCTTGGAGACGCTGGAAACGCGGAGAGAGGAAGGAGCGAGACGGGTGCCGGCGGGCGCCGGCGTTGTTCAGCGGCGGAACTTGACGCCGGCGTGGCTCTCCAGCGCTTCGCGGACCGGGCGGACGTTGCTGTCCTCGATCCGGAGGAAGGTCGGCTCGCCGTGCGAGAAGAGGATCACCCAGTTGCGATCTGACTTCAGGAAGCCGAGTTTGCCGAGATCGACTTTGGCCTCGACGTCCTTGCCCTCCGCATCCTTCCATTTGGGCTGCTTCGAGCGCGAGTAGGCCGCGTCTGTGACCGAAGAATAGGGCAGCGAGACCAGCGCGTTCCCACCGGGACGATCGAGCACCGTGATGTGGCCGTCGCCGAGCGCGAGCACGCCGTTGAGCTCACGCGCCTTGTCCCCGTCCTTGACGATGACGCGCACGTCCTGGAACGTCACCGGGGCGGTAGCGACGGCGGCTGACGGCGTCGGGGCCGGGGCAGCTGGAGGGGCGACCTCGAGATCAGCGGGTGGTCCCGGAGGAGGCGTCCCGCGAGCCCCGCGCGCTCCTGGAGTCGCTCCGGTCCCGCCACCTGGCAGCGTCGGATCCACAGCCCCCGCGGCGCGACCCGTGGGCTTGACCGGGCCGGCGGCATCCGGAGCGGCGGCTGGAGCGGGCGGGGTCGGTGTCGTTGGAGGCGGCGGCGCGGCGGGCGCAGGCGGAACGTCGGAGGCCGGACTAGCCGTTTGATTCGCCTGCGCGGTCGGATCCGGCCCCGGCTTCACTTCGTCAGCCGGCACGGCGCCCATCGGCAACTGGCTCGGGAACGTCGAGCGGCGGAGCATGTAGAAGCCGCCGGCCACCGCGAGAAGAAGCACGACCACCACCGTCGCTCCGGCGCCGAACAGGTGCTTCCTGGCAATGACAACAGTGTCCGAGCCCGGCGCGGCCATCGGTGTGGTCGCGGGAGCGGGCCCCGGGGTCGGGACCACCGGCTGCGTTCCGGGTACCGAGGTCGCGAGGGGTGTGGCCACCGCAACCGCGCTCGCGCGCTGGTCGTAGCGCACCGCGGTACCCGCGCTCGTCTGATCGAATGCGCTGCTCACCCCACTCGGTGTGGGTGTCGCCATCGTCGGCAGCTCGCCGAGCGTCTGCGGCTGCACGGCGGACAGGAGCGCCGTCCGGAATTCGTCAGCGGTCTGGAACCGCTCGGCCGGTGATTTCGCCAGGGCACGGGTCAGAACCTTGGCGCACCAGCCAGGCAGGCCCGGCTGGAACTGGGCGATCGGGATGGGCGAGTCGTTGACCTGCTTCTGGACCATCGCAATGGCGGTGTCGGCGCTGAACGGCAACTGCCCGGAGAGCAGCCGATAGAGCACCACGCCGACCGCGTACAGGTCCGCCCGGCCATCGATGTCGCCACCAAGGACCTGCTCGGGCGCCATATAGGCCGGCGTGCCCATCATGTAGCCGCCCTGCGTGAAGTGCTCGGTCCCGAGGACGCGGGCGATCCCGAAATCCATGACTTTGACGATCCCCAGCTCGGTGATCATCAGGTTGGCCGGCTTCAGGTCGCGATGGACGACGCCGGCACGATGCGCGTGCGACAGCGCGTCCAGCACCTGCATCGCGAGGTGTGCGGCCTGCGGCGGCGCCAGCGCCCCCATCCGCTCGGACAGCTCGTGGACGGTCTCGCCGCGCACGAACTCCATCACCATCAGCAACTCGGTATCGTCGCGATAGAGCTCGTACAACGTGGCGATGCCAGGGTGATTGAGGCGCGCCAGGGTGACCGCTTCGGCGCGAAACCGCTTGAGGATGTCGCTGTCGCCCAGATCGGCGTTCAGAACCTTGATCGCGACCTCGCGATCGAGCGTCTCGTCGATCGCCTTGTACACGGTCCCCATCCCGCCGCGGCCGAGGCGTTCGACAATCCGGTACTTGCCGACAGTTTTACCGATCATGGGAAGGGGACTGGGAGTAGTCCGGCAAACTAAGTCTAGGGTCCGGTCAGACCCTTGTCAAACATCGCGCCGGCAAAATCACAGGCGAAAGCCGTGTCCCAACGGGTCGTCCGGATGGATCACGAAAGTGTGGCTGCCGGTCATGAAGGCCTCTCCCGCCAGACGGGGCAGGATGGCCGGGATCCCGGCCACTTCCAGCTCGCGCTCGACCCGGCCTCGAAAGCGGGTTCCGATGATGCTTTCGTGGGTGAAGGTCTGCTCCGGCGCCAGCAGGCCCATGGCCGCGAGCACCGCCATGACGGCGCAGGTGCCGGTGCCGCACGGTGATCGGTCGACTTCCGCGTCGGCGAAGATGGTGACGTTCCGGAGATCGGCGTCGGGCGACTCCGCCGGCCCGGTGAAGATTGTCCCGTAGATGCCCGTCAGCCAGGGCTCCTCGGGGTGGCTGATGGTCATCATCTCCTCGATCGCGTGTTTGATCTCCATGCCGGCCCGCCGCAGGTCGTCGAGCCGTTCGGCGCGAACCGGGATGCCCGCGGCCTCGCTGTCCACGATGGCGTAGAACGCCCCGCCGAAGGCGATGTCGGCCGGGACCGTTCGCGAGCCGAGCCGCACCGGAATGCCGGCGGCGAGCACGAACGACGGCACGTTCCTGAAGCTCACGCCGGTGACCCGCGGCTGGGCGCCGGATCGGTCGACCTGCGCGGTCGCGTGAATCTGCCCGGCGGGGGCGTCGAGCACCAATTCGCCGGGCGTGCGTGGCAGGATCAGCCCCTGTTCGATGACCAGCGTCGTCACCGCAATGATCCCGTGACCGCACATCGTGCTGTAGCCCTGGTTGTGCATGAACAGGACGCCGGCATCGGACGTCGCGCGCTCGGGCGTCGTGAGCAGGGCGCCATACATGTCCGCATGGCCGCGCGGTTCGAGCATCAACGCGGTGCGGAGGTGATCGCAATGCTCTTCCACCCACGCCCGCTTCTCGAACATGGTCTCGCCTTCGACGGTGGGATAGCCGTCGACGATCAGCCGAAGCGGCTCGCCGGCGGTGTGCGCGTCAAGGGTGCGGATGATCATGGGACATGATACGGAAAAGGTTCGAAGGTTCGAAGGTTCGAAGGTTCGAAGGTTCGAGAGGTTCGGAGGTTCGAAGGTTGGAAGTGAATGACTGAACGCGTGCCGCTGCTGTTGTCGGAAGCCGACGTCCGCGCCGTCCTGACGATGCCCGACCTGATCGAGGCGATGCAGGCGGCGTTGATCGAGTTCTCGTCGGGAGCCGCGGATCAGCCGCTGCGGACGGTGCTGCAGGTCGGACAGGCGAAAGCCTTCTTCGGCGTGATGCCTGCCTCGGTGCCCGGGCGGGACGCGATGGGGACCAAGCTGGTCACGGTCTACGAGAGCAACGCCGCGCGCGGGCTGCCGTCGCACCTGGCGACGATCGTCCTGCTCGATCCGGCGACCGGCGCGCTGCGCGCGATCGTCGACGGGCGCTACATCACCGAGGCCCGCACGGGTGCGGTATCCGCAGTCGCGACGCGGCTGCTCGCCCGGGCGGACGCCGCTGTGCTCGCGCTGATCGGATCGGGCGTCCAGGCGCGCAGCCACCTGACGGCGCTGGCGCACGTCCGCGCCCTGCGCGAGGTCCGGGTGTGGAGTCCTGACCCCGCTCGCCGCTCGGCGTTCGCCGACCGCGCGGAGTCGCCGTGCCCGGTGCGCGCGGTCGGCTCGGCGCGCGAAGCGGTCGACGGCGCGGATCTGGTGGCGCTGGTGTCGGCGTCGCGACAGCCGGTTCTCGAGGCCGCCTGGATCGCGCCCGGCACCCACATCTGCGCCGTCGGCGCGTGCCGGCCCGATCAGCGGGAGATGGACACGGCGCTCGTGCGGACCGCCCGCCTGTTCGTGGATTCGCGGGTGGCGGCCCTGGCCGAAGCCGGCGACGTGCTGCTGCCGATCGCCGAGGGAGCCTTCGCAGCCGATCACATCGCCGGGGAGCTCGGCGAGTTGGCTGCCGGGCACGTGGCCGGCCGCACGTCGGTGGATCAGATCACGATCTTCAAATCGCTGGGGATGGCGGTCGAGGACGTGGTGGCCGGCCATCTGGCGTTCGAGCGCGCCAGCGCGCGCGGGCTCGGGCGACAGCTGTGAGTCCGCGCCCTACGAACGGACCTTCTTGCGCTCGGCCCACCGCTTCTTCATCGCGCTGGAAATCCGTTCCCGCGCTTCCCTGGACATCTGGCGGCGGCGCTGCCTCCGACTGCCCTTCTCACCGGGATCGCCCGTCGCCGCCGCCGGAATCGCCTTCCCGATCCGGGCGCGCAGCTTGACCGCCTGCGCATTGAGCGAGGCCAGGCGCTCGCGCGTCTGGGTGATCTCGCGTTCCAACCCGCCGAGCGCCCACCCGACGAACTCGGCAGACTTGACGAGCATGTCGTCATCAGACTTCGTGCCGCGTGTTCGAGCCATCGTGATCTCCTCGTCAGGACATCCTGACATCAGCCGTATCCAGTCGCCCCGTGCGCACCGCCGAGCGGGAACGATTGTCGCGCCGAGGTGGCTATCATGTCATACGGCTCTGCGCACCCTGACCCTGATCGTCACGCTGATGGCGGCAGCCGCGCCGCGTCCCTGCGCCGCGCAGGAAACCGCCGACGCGCTGGTGGTCCGCGGCGAGGCCCTCGCCTACGATCTCGACCATCCTGCCGCACTGGCCCTCCTCCGGCGCGCCGTGGCGATGGCGCCGGACAATCCGCGAACCCATCGGGCCGTGGCCAACGTCCTGTGGCTGAACCTGTTGTTCAAGCGCGGCGCGGTGACGGTCGATCACTACCTCGGCTCGTTTTCGAGTTCAACCGTCGCGCTCAAGGAGCCGCCGCCGCAGATCGCCGCCGAGTTCCGGCAGGAGGTGACCAAGGCGATCGAGCTGGCCGAGGCGGGTGTCCGCTCCCGTCCCAACGATCCGCAGGCCCACTACGACCTCGGGGCCGCAGTCGGCCTCGAGGCGTCGTATGTGGCGACGGTCGAGGGGCGGCTGCTGGCCGGCTTTCGAGCCGCGCGCCGCGCCTACGACGAGCACGAGCGGGTGCTGGCCCTGGCACCCGGCCGGACCGATGCCGGGCTGATCGTCGGGACATACCGTTATCTCGTCTCCACGCTCTCGATGCCGATGCGGCTCATGGCCTACGCCGCGGGCTTCGGCGGCGGACGGGATGTCGGCCTCAGGCTGATCGAACGCGCGGCGGCGACCCCGTCGGACAGCCGGATCGATGCGCTCTTCGCCCTCGTCCTGATGTACAACCGCGAGCAGCGTTATGACGACGCGCTCAAAGCCCTTCAGGAACTGCGTCAGCTGCATCCCCGTAACAGGCTGGTAGTGCTGGAGTCAGGCGCGACGGCTCTCCGTGCGGGCCGCCCCGAACAGGCTGAGGATACGTTGACGGAAGGACTGGCCATGCTCGCCTCGGACACCCGCGAACGCATTCCCGGCGAAGAGGCGCTGTGGCGCTACAAGCGCGGCGCCGCCCGCCGCGCGCGGGGGCGTCTCGAGCTGGCGACGCAGGATCTCCAGGTGGCGACGGGCGAGAACTCGGCGCTGTGGGTCCGCGGCCGTGCCACCATCGAACTGGGCCGCATCGCGCTCGCGCGCGGAGACCGCGCTGGCGCCGCCGCCGCCGCGGCGCGAGGCGAGGCCCTCTGCGAGCAGGGGCGCGATCCGCTCTGCGTCGCTGACGCGGGGCAGCTCACCAAGGCATCCCGTGGCCGGTAAGGTCAAAACCTGGATCTGGGTCGTTCTCGGGGTGGTGCTCACCTGCGTCATTGCCGCGGTGGTCATCGCCGGCAGCGCGTTCTATTTCTTCTCCCGGCAGTTCGACACGCATAGCGCCACGCCGGCGGCCGCCAACCGCGAGTTCGAGTCGGTCAAGGTTCGCTTCCGCGGCCAGAAGCCACTCGTCGAGCTCGATCGCCAGGGCGACGTGACGCGCGCCGACTCCCGCCGGGAGGCCGCGCCCGACGCACGCGTCCCGGAGAAAGTAATCGTGATGGCCTTCAACCCCGAAAAAGAGCGGATCGTCCGAGTGACGCTGCCGTTCTGGCTGCTGCGACTGAAGAGCCGGCACGCGTCGATCGACTTCAACGGCAGGCGGATGGACCTCGAAGACCTCAAGCTCACGGTCGCCGACCTCGAGCGCTACGGCCCCACCCTCATCGTCGACCAGACCAACCCTGACGGCACGCGTGTCCTCGTCTGGTCGCAGTAACTGTCCCCTCCAGGTCGGGCCCGCTCACGGCAACCTGATTTTTTCCCGGCTTTTGCGCTTCCGATCGCGGCAAGTGATTTGCGCTTCCTCCCGGCGTGATGCCCAGGAGGACCCCCATGAATCGCTTTTTCCTCGTCCCGGCGCTTGGCGTCGCGACGCTGGCGTTTGCAGCGCAGGCGCATGCTCAGCAACTCGGCACCATCGCCGACTCGACCCATCCCGCCTACGCGGCTGACGCGCGACAGCCCTATTACGAATCGCGGCGTGCCGCCTACGACACCGGTTACCGCGAAGGTCTTTCGGAAGGCGAGCGCGACGGTCGTCGCGGTCAGGTGCGGCCCTACCAGGACAACCGGACCTGGCAACGCGCCGACAAGGGTTACAACCGCTCGTACGGGGACGTCGAGCGGTACCGTCAGCAGTTCCGCATCGGCTTCTCGGAAGGCTACCAGGCCGGCGTCGTCCGTTACGGCGGATCGCCCACGGGCCGCGCGGTGCCGCGTCAGGACACTTACGGCTATCCGGGCGCATACGGGAACAGCTACCCGGTTCAGCGGTACCCCGATCCGTATTACTCCGGACAGGTCCCTTCCGGCAATGGCGCCTACGGCTATAGCGCGGCCTATCCGAACGGCCTGAAGGACGGGATTGAAAAGGGCCGCGAGGACGCGCGCAAGCAGCGCTCCTTCGACCCGCTCCGGCACGACTGGTATCGGGAAGGCACGCGGCACTACAAGAACGACTACGGCTCGAAACAGCAGTACGCCAACGCCTACCGGCAGGCCTTCCGCGAAGGGTACGATCGCGGCTACCGCGAGTTGGGTTACGTCCGCTGAGCGGGGAGCACCACCGTCTGCCACTCGAGGGCCATGCCGACCGGCATGGCCCTCTTCTCGTTCAGTCGATCCGCAGGAACCGGCGCATCCGGCCGAGTAGTGTCGCGGACGGCTCGGGCGCGGTCGTCGCCTTGACCGTGCTGCGCGCCTTATCGAGCTCGATCCGCCGGGTGACGGCAGCCATCGCCACCTGCTCGACCGCCTGAGGGTCGTCGGCGGCCAGGCGGCGGAACACGTCGGCATCGAGTTCGAGCACCGCCGTGTCCCCGACCGCCAGTACGGTCGCTGTCCGTGGCGCGCCGGAGAGCAGCGACATCTCGCCGAAGTAGCCGCCGGCATCGATTCCCGCGACGATCTGGCGCTCCGGCTCGATCACCACGTCGACGTGACCGGATGCCACCACGAACATCGAGTCTCCCGCCTCGCCTTGCCGCACCACTGGCTCGCCATTCCCGTACGTCCGGATGGTCGTCGCGCGAGCCATCTCGTGACGCTGCTCCGTCGAGAGCCGTGCGAACAGATCGACGCGCGACAGGACCTCTTCCCGTCGCCGCACCTTGGTGACTTCGTCCGGCTCGGGCCACTCGCGTTCGTAGCCCACCTCGATCGGCCACGGGATCTCGATGCCGTGACGATTGAAGGCATAGAAAATCGCCGTCCGCACCTCGTCCCGAACGACTTCATCGAGCTCGTACTTGTCGATCCAGAACCGGGCGCGGTACGTGATCGCGGAGGCGTCGAAGGCGTGCAGCAGCGCCTCGGGCGGCGGCGACGTGAGCACCCGGGGTACGTTCCCGACCGCCTCGCGGATTGCCCGCTTCACCTCGCCTGGCGTACTCAGATAGCTCGCCCCGACTTCGACTTCAATCCGCGTCGGCGCCAGCGGTTCCGAGTAATTGGTGATCGCTTCCTTCGCCACGATATTGTTCGGGAGGATGACGAAGTTGCCGGACTTGGTGCGCAGCTTGGTGGCGCGCCAGGTCACCTCGGCGACGCGCCCCTCGAACTCCGCGACCTTGATCCAGGCGCCGACGCGAAACGGCTTCTCACTCTGGATCGCCAGGCCGGCAAAGGCGTTACCCAGCGTGTCCTGCAACGCGAAGCCGACGATCGCCGCGCCCACCGCCGACGTCGTCAGCAGCTTGTCATCGAAGACGAAGGTGGCCACCATGACCACGATGCCGATGATGATCGCGTCCTGGAGGATGGCCGGAAACGCGTCGGGGACGCGGTCGCTGCGCAGCGGATTGATGAGGCCGACCACCAGCAGGTTGACGAACGCGGCGGCCAGGGCGAGCTGCTCCAACGAGCGCAGCTGGTGGTCGAAATTCGCCGGCACGACTTGCGGCCGCACGAACAACACCACGTGGAGGACGAGGTACGCAGCAAACAAAAAGACGGAGAGCCGCAGCTTGCGCTTGACGAGCGCGTTGGGGGTGAGGCTGATCGTGACGAGCGTCGCAGCCAGGGCTACGACGCTCGTGATCAGGTGTTGGATGTGGTGAGGCATGCAGCAGCGCCAGCGTGCGCTGGTGCTAGGCTATCCCCTTCTTGAAAGCCGCCACTTCGGCCGGGGTGACCGTCACGGCCAGCTTGCTCTTGTTGGGACCACCCACCGCGTCGCGATCCGGGACGCCGCCTCGGGCTCCCGCCGACGCAACCGTCTGGGAGCTCTTCGTCTCGCTGCCCTTGCTCAAGCTCAGTTTGCTTCCGAACAGGCCGCCCTTGGGTTTCGCGTCCTTGTCGTCCTTCTTCTCTTCCTCTTTCTTGTCGGTCGAGCCCGAGCCGCCGGCGAGCCCGCGCGACCCGTCGGCGATCACCGGGATTTCCGCGAGCGGTTTGGCGTCGAAGGTGACGGTGCTCGTGTAGCGGGCCGCGACCAGCGCCGTGCCCGTGAGCTTCTGGGCGGTGATCGTTTGGCCGATCTTCGCGATGCGGTCCGACAGCTGCGGATGCGACGCGAACATGCCGTTCGGCTCCTGCTGATCCTTGTTGCGCTCCGCGATCTTGGTCAGCAGCGTGCTCAGGCCGTTCGCGGCGTAACCGGCCTTGCTGGCCAGGACCACACCGAGGCGGTCGGCCTGCAGCTCCTCGTTGCGATCGAACTTGTTGTTGAGCACGGAGGTGTAGGTCTGTTCGACGATGCGGGCAATCGCGTCCTGGGCCAGCCCGCCCTTGCTCACCTGGTCGGCGCCGGCGCCCATCATGTTGCTCTTCTCGATCGAGCCGATGGTGTGCTTCTCGGTGACGTGCGTGATCTCGTGCCCGAGGACACCGGCCAGCTCTGCTTCCGTCTTGGCCAACCCCAACGCGCCGCGGGTGATATGGATGATGCCGCCGGGAGCAGCGAAGGCATTCACGCCATCGGTGTCGAGCACGATGAACTCCCAGTTCAGGTTCGGCCGCGAGCTCCCCTGCGCCAGGACCGTGCCGAGCAGCGTGACGTACTTCGTCACCGCCGCGTCCTGATAGACGCCGAACGTGTTCCGAATCTGCAGGCTGACCTGTTCGCCGATCTTGCGCTCGTCCGGCTCCGAAATGTGAAAGCCCTTGACCTTGTCTGCCTGGTCGGCGGCCTTGTTCAACTTGCCGAGCGCGCCGCTCAATTGCGCCGAGGCCGGGGCCGCGGCGAGCAACGCCGCAAGGGTGACGATCGCTGTATTCATGTCTGTACGTCCTCGTGCACGGCCGGAATGGGCGACGGTACGACGACTTCGAAAATCGCCACGGCGCGCGTCTTGCCCTTGACGACGACGTCGCCGAGGGGGCGGAGCTGGTGGGCGCCTCTGAGCTGCGTGCGGGTAGCGTCGCTAATGATAATGCGGGTCCCGTAGTCCTTGTTCAGGGACTCGAGCCGCGACCCCAGGTTCACGTTGTCGCCGATCACGGTGTAACTCATGATCGATGCCGACCCGATGTTGCCGGCGATCATCTCGCCGCTGTTGACGCCGATGCCGATGTCCAATCGCGCCCGGCCCTCACTGGCCCACCGCTGATTGAGCATGCCCAGCTCTCGCACCATTTCCGTCGCCGCCACCACCGCGTGTTCAGCATGATCAACGTCGTCCACCGGGGCGCCGAACAGGGCCATGACCATGTCGCCCACGAACTTGTCGACGGTGCCGTGCTGGCTGAAGACGATGTCGACCATCCGGGTGAAGTATTCGTTCAGTTGTCCGACGAGCTCCTCAGGCGCCCCCTTTTCAGTAATCGACGTGAAGCCGCGGATGTCGGAGAACAGAACTGTCATGTCACGGCGGCGGCCGCCCAGCTGGGCCAGGCCGGGATTCTCGAGCAGCTGCGCGTAGACGTCCCTGGAGACGTATCGACCGAACAACCCCTTCACTTTGCGCTTTTCGCGATCTTCGACGAAGTACCGGTACGCGGTGCCGCCAAAGAGTGCGAACGCCATCGCCAGCTGCGGCGCCGCCATCGGCAGCCACAGTCCGTGCTCGAACCGCTGCAGGCCAACGGCAGTCCAGACGCCGAGCGCCACCAGCGTCCCGGCCACCGCCGCCGCGAAGGGTACGAAGACGGTCAGCAGCGCAATCGCGGTCGCCCAGACGATGACGATCGTCGCGGTCGGCCGCAGCGCCGGCCGGATGAAGCGGTTCGAAAGGACGCTGTCGGCGATGCTCGCATGCAGCTGGATGCCCGGCATCAGGCTCTTGCCGAACGGCGTCTGGAACACGTCGACCAGCCCTGAGGCAGTCAGGCCGATGAAGACGATCTTGTTCTTGAAGACCATCGGGTCCAGGTCCGGCGCTTCGCCGCGCTGCACTTGATCCTCGGCGGCGAGCAGGTGCCGCGCTTCGTACATCGTGTAGGGCGACTGCCCGTCGACCAGTACCGGCGCCTGGTAGTTGATCAGCATTGTCAGCTGATCGTGCATCCGGCGGCTGTCCGACACGTCGTCCACTTTGGTTGCGATGAGCGGGACGGATCGGTCGCCAATCGCGAGTCGGTCGCCGTGGAGGACAACGTCCTCCGGCTTCGTTCCGAGTGCCATCAACGCCGCGGCAACACCCAAGTTCGGCAGATAGCGATCGCCCGATCGGATGAACGGCGGGACGCGGCGCGCCGGACCATCCGCGTCGAGGGCGAGGAAGTTGTGGGCGAGGCCGGCCGCGGCGTCCGTGAGCGACTGGAACGGTGGCACGACGAGTGGCCGCTCCTCGATCGCCGGACCGAGACGATAGGGCACACCGTGCCAGACTGCGGGCGCGTTCACCTGCGTCGCCCCGTTCACTCCGCCGTAGACGGCATCGGCCAGCAGGATCACGTTGGGGCGCTTGCGGATCGCCTCAGCCAGCATGGTGTCGGATTGATCGCCTGTGTAGACCGGACCGTCGTTGCCGAGCGTGAACGAGAGGTTGTGCTGCGGCTCGAGGAACGTGACGTCGATGGCGATCACTTTCGCCGGCGCGCGGTTCAGGAAGTCCACCATCGCCCCGATGCCAAGCCGCGGCCATGGCCAGCGCCCGAAGAACGGGGCCAGGTCCCTGATCGATGTGTCGCTGATGCCGACCATGACGATGTCGGGGTTGACGGAAGGTGGGGCCGTGACCGCGTGGCGGATGCGCCAGTCGTAGCTGTTGAGCTCGAGCGGCTCGATCCACCCCACGATCGTCAGCAGCCACACGACGACGGAAGAGCCGACGCCGAGCAGCAGGCCGGCCACGACCTTCCGAACGGAGGCAGTCTGGCTCGGTGTCATGCGCACGTGGAGTCTGCCACAGGAGGGCGCAGCAAATGGCGCACCGCCGGCGCAGGGTGGCCGAGCCGTGCACGACGGCTTGCCATCGGGCGAGCGTCAGATTCGGACGACGCGGGCTCCCAGGGCCGCCGGCCTACGGCGTGAAGCGCATCGCCTCCAGGCGGTTCGTGGCGGCCATGATGTCCCGCTCCAATCGGGTCACCATGTCGCCCATCAGGTCCCGGCCGCGGGCGGCGGCCTGGTCGATCTCAACTTTCAGTTTGAAGAGCGGCGAGGCTTCGATTTCTGCCTGCTCCTTCGCGTACATCTCCATGAGCCCGTCGATCTGGATCAGGCGCCGCTCGCACCGCAGCCGGATCGCCGCATCGTCCAGCCCCGTCACGCGATCGGGGCTCTGTTCCCAGCGCTCAAGGATCTGACGCAGTTGGTCCGCGTCGCCGAGGGCGTAGGCGCGGTTGGCCGCGGCCATGATGGCGTGGCGTCGCGTGCGCGCGTCTTCGTCAGCGGCGAGATCGGGATGGATGGCCCGGGCGACGTCGCGAAAGAGCTTACGCACGGCGTCGGAGGTGAAACGCGGCGCGGACGCGGCGTCCGATGGCGGCGGCGGTGGCGCCGGGCGGCCAGCCGGCCTGCCGTCGTCGGGCACGCCGCGGACGGGGGCGGTGTCCGAGAGAATGCGGAGCTCCGCCTCGGCAATGTCGAGATGGAGCCGGTCGAGTTGCTCGTGCAGCGTGCCGACCTCATGACGGTATTTCGCTGCGAACAGGGTGAGGTCGGCATCGAGGCGCCCGGCTTCCGCGGCGCGCTCGGCCAGCGCCGCCTCCCGCTCGGCGACACGCGCCCGCAGTGCACCGAGATCGTCCGCCGCTGGTCCGGATGGTACGAGCGTGGTCACCTGAGGATCATAGCGGGGGTGCGGCGACCCTCGCTTCAGGGCCCCTCAGCCCTGCGGTGCGGCAGCGCCGACCTCGGCACGCTCAGCGATGCCAACAGTGGCCTCGGCGGCGGCGCGGCGGCCGAGGTGAAAGGGCACGCTCGTCACGACCACGTTGGGCTTGAACAGTAATGCGCCCTTGATCAGGAGCGCATGCTGGTTGTGCAGCAGGTGCTGCCACAGTTTGCGGGGCACGAACTCCGGCAGAATCACGGTGACGTAGGCCGAGGGATCGTCGCGCTGAATCTGTTCGATGTAATCGAGCAGCGGGTCCAGCAGCGACCGGTACGGTGAGTCGAGGACGGCGAGTGCCGCGCCCTGGCCCCAACGGTCCCACTGAGCTCGCAGCGCGTTCGTGGTTGCCGGGTCCAGCGCGACGTACACCGCGCGAACATCAGGCCCGAGGCCGCGGGCGTAGCGGAGTGCCTTGACAACTGCACGCTGGATACCGCCGATCGGCACCAGCACGACGTGGCTGCCGGCGGGCTCCGGGTTCCAGTCCCGCAGCGAGAGCTCCAGGGCTACCGAGTCGTAGTGACGACGGGTAATCGTGAAGAGCGTGACCAGCGCAGGGATCATCAGGATGATGATCCACGCGCCTTCCGCGGCCTTGGTCATGGCGACGATGACCAGCACAATCGCGGTGACGAGTGCGCCGAAGCCGTTCACGGCTGCGCTCGAGCGCCAGCCGGGCTCGCCCGACCGGCGCCAGTGGATCACCATGCCGGCCTGCGAGAGCGTGAACGAGACGAAGACGCCGATCATGTAGAGCGGAATCAGCGCGTGGGTGTCGCCACCAAAGGCGACGAGCAGGGCGGCGGCCAGCACGCTGAGAATCAGAATGCCGTTTGAAAACGCCAGCCGATCGCCCTGCGTCGTGAACTGGCGCGGCAGGAACCGGTCGCGCGCGACAATCGACGCTAGTCGTGGAAAGTCGGCATATGCCGTATTCGCCGCGAGTACGAGAATCAGCATCGTTGCCGCCTGGGCGGCGAAGTACGGCACGGTGCCGCCCCCGAAGGTCGCCCGCGCGAGCTGGGACACGATGGTTTCAGCGTCGTTGGGAACCAGTCCATACGCGTGGGCGAGCAGGGTGATGCCCATGAACATCATGATCGACAGCAGGCCCATCAGCATCAGGGTCGCCGCGGCATTGCGGCTCTCCGGCGGCCGGAACGCCGGCACGCCGTTCGATACCGCTTCGACGCCGGTCATCGCGGTGCATCCGTTCGAGAAGGCGGTCAGGAGCGCGAAGGTGGTCAGCAGGCTCGTGGCGCTCGCCGGGTGCATCAGCTCGTGCGGCGGCGCGACCGCGCCGGTGAAATATCGCCAGGCGCCAAGGCCGAGCATCGCCATGATGCTGACGATGAAGAAGTAGGTGGGCACCGCAAAGATGCGACCGGACTCGCGTATCCCGCGCAGATTGCCGACCATGATCAGCGCCACGAACCCCAGCCCGATCTCGACTCGATACGGCACCCAGTGGGGGAACGCGGACGTCAGTGCAGCGACGCCGGCGGCGACGCTGACCGCTACCGTCAGCACGTAGTCGATGAGGAGAGACGCCGCGGCAACCAGGCTGGGGATGGTCCCGAGATTCTCTTTCGCGACGATGTAGGCCCCGCCGCCACTCGGATACGCGAAGATCGTCTGGCGATACGAGAACACGACAACCGCCAGCGTGACGGCGATGGTGATGCCAATCGGGGTGACCAGGCTCAGAGCCGCGACCCCGCCGACGAGCAGCACACGGAGAATTTCCTCCGTCGCATAGGCCACTGAGGAGAGCGCGTCCGACGACAGCACGGCAAGCCCGGTCACGCGGGACAGCCGCTCGTGGTGCGCTTGATCGGAATGGATGGGAGCGCCGACCAGGGCGCGCTTGAGCTGCGACAGGAACGATTCGTCGGACACGAGGCCCTCCAATCGCCGACGGGGTTAGCTGACGGGCTCGAGGTTGGAGTCCTCTACCAGCGAGTCGCTGGATTCGCCCCGCGAGCGGGATGCTCGGGTGGGTCCCCCGTATCGTTTCGCACGTGCGAAGCGATTTTGACGATGTCCGATTATGCGGTCCGGAAGGTGCCTTCGAGGGGCCGGGCCCCCCCGTACTCAGGAACTTTTCAGGACTTTCTCACGGCCGCGCGCATCCGTCGGCGTAATGCTGACGTGAATCCGTTGAGCAGCACGTGCCGGGGCGCTATTCCAGCGGCCGCCGAATTTGCGGTTCATCCGAGCTGCGTTTCGGTCGATGGCTGCGCCAAGGTCCATCGGAACGTGACCACCAGCGACCCGAGCCGGATTTCCGCCCCATCCTCGAGCGCTACCGGTGCGCTCACGCGTACGCGGCCGAGAAACGTTCCGTTCTTGCTCGCGAGATCCTCCAGCAGCGCCTTCCCCTCCGTGACGATGATCCGGGCGTGGATTCTCGAGACGCTCGTCGAATCGAACCAGGACGCCGCGGCGCCATCGCGGCCGAGCACATTCTCCCCTTCCTTCAGCGCATACATCCGTCCGCCGCGGACCAGGACGCACGGCGAAGAGACCGGCGGCGCCGCGACGCGCGGTTCCCCGTCGACCTTTCCGCAGAATGCGTAGCCGAACCCGTGAACGGTGCGAATGAAGCGCGGCTGCCGCACGTCGTCTTCGAGCGCCGCACGAATTTCGGCGACCAGGTTCGAAAGATTCGCTTCGACCACAAACGTGCCTGGCCAGAGTGACTCCAGCAGCCTCGCTTTGCTCAACGCGTTCGGCCGGCATTCGACGAGCTCGAGCAGCAAGGCGAACGCCTTGGGCGAGATCGAGATCTCCTCGGCCTGTCGGCGCAGTTGGCGGGTCAGCGTGTCGAGCGTGAAGGGGCCGAATTGCAGTTCCACCCTGCTCCGGGGCACCGCGTCGCTCCCGGACAGTGGGAGAGCGATGAGGCGGCGGTGCATCGGATGATGAACCAACGCCGCCTCAGGCTCAAGTCGGTCGCCGCGAATCGAGCTCGGGAAGGCTCCTTAAATTAAGGACTCGGCGGGGGATCGCCGCAAACGACGTCGGGATCGATCTCCTCGCCGTCGATCCTGAATGTCGCTTTGTACTGCTGGTTGTTCGCCGAAGCCGGCACGACGTCTGATTTCCAGGTCCAGAGAGTCTTTCCAGACCCGGCGCGCATCTCAACGGCTTTGTAAGGCGCCCGTTTGTCCTTAGCCGCGAACGGATCGTCAGGCGCCCCGTAAATCCGCCAGCCAGCCCGCTCCACCTTGACTATCTCGAACGGCGTGTCGGATTGGTATTCGACGGTGTCGGACTCGGTCCACACTCTGAGTACTGTGTCCTTGTGACCGTCGTCATGCGCGAACAGCCGACGCGTCGGCGAGTCGCTGCGCAGCGGCGGGGTACTGGCCGACCCAGACGCGGGGAGCGCCGGCTGGCCGGACTCATCGAGCGACACCGGCTGCCCCTTCTTGTCGAGCACTCGAACTGACGCCGGCTCCGATCCCACCACGACGATGTCAGTGGGCCGCAATGCCTCGAACATTCCCGGCGGCGCGCCGGCAGTTCCTGTCGCCAACGGCGGCGCAGGCAGGTCCTTCAACAGGGCCTCAGCCAACGTCAGCGCCTGATCCGTCAGCCCCTGGTGCTGTAACGTCGCGAGTTCCTTCTTGGGCACGACGACGATTCTGACGATGTGGTTGCGGGGCGAACGTTTGCCGTCGCCTGGCAGCTGTCTGTCATCGGTCTGCGAACCCGGCGTCGTTGCGGTGGCTGTCATGTCTGACCTCCTGCTGAATACTTAGCGGTGACAACGTCGGCCTACGGGCCGTCGACAAGGGCCTGAAAACGCGGGTCGTCGTGGAGACTGTCGAGATCGATCCAGGCCCGAAGTTCTGCTTTCGGCAGCCGCTTCCTGGCTGCCTTCTCCAGCCAGTCCAACGCGGTCGACCGGTCGCCTAGCTGGGCGTACACGATGGCGCCGAACAGAAGCCTGTGCGGATCGCTCGACACATCACCCGCCGCCCGCAGTTGCGCATTCGCCTCGACCTGATGACCCAGCTTGGCGTGAAACTCCGCGAGCAGCAGGTGCGCATCAACGTCGTTGGGATTGACTTGAAGGGCCTGATCGAGCCCCTGGATCGCCACGTCCAACAGCGCGCGCGCTTCCACCTTCCGACTTTTCCAGTAGTAGACACGACCGAGACTCCCCGGTCCGCGGTACTGGTTTGAGAGCCGGCGCGCCTGCTCGAACACGGTAATCGCCTCGTCGAACCGGCGCATCCGGTAGTACGCCATCCCGAGGGCCTGATAGGCGTTGAATGTCGGGGCCAGCGCCAGCGACCGGCGAAAGGCGGTCTCGGCGTCCTCATAACGGCCCATATATAGATAGGCGGTGCCGAGCGACGCCCATGCGTTCGCGTTGTCGGGTGTCAGATCGGTGGCTTGACGAAACTGTTCGACGGCCTCTTTGTATCGAGCTTGTTCGCGATAGAACGTCCCGAGCCACGACCGAGTGGCCCAGTAGTGCGGCCGGCCCTCGACCGCCCGCAGATACGTCTGTTCTGCGGCCGTGGCATCGCCCAGGTGTTCTTCGGCGAAGGCCAGCCCGAGCAGCCCTTCGTCGCTGAGCGGGTCGGACTCGAGGGCTTTCGCGTAAGCCGTCTTGGCATCGGCGTATTGGCCCGCGGCGTTCGACATCATGCCCAGGCACAGCTGCCCGGCCGAGAGGTGGTGATCGATCTCGAGCGCCTGACGGCACGCTTCACGCCCCTTCGCTGGCCATTGCGGATCGCGGTCGAGCGTGTACTTCTGCAGATACGCACGGCCGAGCCCGGCAAAAGCCTGGGCATATCGCCCGTCCATCTCCAGCGCCCGCGTGAAGTGCTCGATCGCATGGCCGACATTGGCGGGCTCGCGCGCGTCGGTCAGGTAGCCATACCCTCGCAGGTATTGCTCACGCGCCAGGGCGTTGCTGGTGTCGTGATCGATCAAGGCACGGCGTTCGGAGTCGGTGAGTTTCAACGCCAGCGCGCCGGTGGCCCATTCCGCCACGTGATCCTGGAGGGTGAACGGCTCACTCGACGCGGCCTCCGTCGAGTAAGTGAACAGCTGCTGCAGCGCGGTCGCATCGATGAGGTCGTAGTTGACCTTCACCCTGTCGCCCGCGCGCAGCAGCGTGCCCTGCAGGACGAGCGTCGCGCCAAACTGACGCCGTGCCTCCAACGCCGTCGTCACGCCGCGCAGCCGTGCCTCTCGCGCCGGCGTCGTTTGCAGCGCGTTCGAGAGGGTCAAGGGAGCCAGCTTCGCGGCGATCGCCTCGTTCAAACCGTCGCAAAAGGCCTGATCGCCTTCGGCGCCGCCGATCACCGTGCACGGCAGCAGTGCCAGGCCTCTCGACTCCGCGCGCCCGACGAGATACGGCGCGGCCAGCACGCCGGCCACCGTCACCAGGACAAGCACGGCAGCGGCCAGCCAGCGACCACGTCTTTGCCACCAACGGAGTCCCGGCATCGGCGGGCTCCCGGGTCCGCTCTCCCGGATCCAGGCCAGAGCTCGGGCCAAATCGTGCGCGCTCTGCCACCGGTCGTCGGGGTTCTTAGCCAGGCAGACGTCGACGGCGAACTGGAAATTCCGCGGCGCCTGCGGCTGCCGTTCGGCGATCGGCACCGGATCCTGGGTGAGGATCGCCGAGATCATCGCCGCATCGCTCTGGTGCGCGAACGCGCGCTGCCCGGTGGCCATCTCGTAGAAGACGACACCGAGCGCGAAGATGTCAGTGCGGGCGTCGGCGTCGCGGCCTTCGAGCTGCTCCGGCGCCATGTAGCGCAGCGTGCCCAGAATCGTGTGCGCACCGGTCAGGTCGGTCGAGCGGGTGGGCATCTCGGCGAGCCCACCCTCGGCCACGCGCCCCGTCGTGGCTGAGAGCTTCGCCAGCCCGAAATCGAGCAGCTTGATACCCGACGGCGTGAGCATGATGTTGCCGGGTTTGATGTCCCGGTGCACGATGCCATGCCGGTGGGCGAGCGCGACGGCGTCGGCGAGCGCGGCCGCGTGCCGCAGCGTCTCGGCGATCGGCAACGGCCCCCTCAACAGCCGGGTGGCTAACGTTTCACCCTCCAGGCACTCCATGACGAAGTACTCCACGTCTTGCTGGAGCCCCATGTCGTAGAGGGCGCAGATATTCGGATGGTTCAGCGTAGCGATGGCGCGCATCTCGCGCTGGAAGCGCTGGCGCCGATGGGCGGCATCCGCGGACGGGCCGAGGACTTTGATGGCCACGATCCGATTGAGCCGTGAATCGTAGGCGCGATACACCACGCCCATGCCGCCGCTGCCGAGCGGCGCAAGGATCTCGTAAGGACCGAGTTTGTCGCCGACTGAGAGAGGCAACTGTTCCCGCCGGGTGAGGGGCGCGGGCATCTTACTCCCGGGGCCGGTGGCGCCGCCACACGCGAGGTCCGTCGGCATCGGGTGATGCCGGGCGGATGGCGCCACACTGGCTGCGCGCAGCGGCAGCCAGCGGAGCAACCGTCCACCCTGCGAATCGGCCCACGGCATAGGCAAGTACGTTCCCCTCTCGAGGCGGGCGACCGCGTGTCCCGAACCACACGGCCCGGGCGAAGCCACCATGATCCAGACGTTACGCGAGACTGGTGGCGAGAATCCCAGCGTTATTACAGGGTTTTCGCAGGTCCAGAATCGGAAGCGGCGTGATGATGAACGCGCACCTTTTCAGCGGATCACTGCGATCGATCCGTCCGGCGAGATGGACGCGGCGCCGGGGTCGTCCCCCGCCAACGTGAGTTGCACGTCCCGCGCCGGGGTGCCATGACGCCGGGAACGACCCCCGATGGTGGGATTGGGGGGCTTAGCCTGGAAGCGCGATGTATCTCGAAGCCGTTCACTAGAACGGCGGCGTCAACGAATAAAGTGATTGACGAATTGGTATACCGGTACGGGGATTCGAACCCCGGTCCCGTGGCTGAGAACCACGTGTCCTGACCCCTAGACGATACCGGCACGAAGACGACGGCAGGAACTCCCGATTCTACCAACCCCCGCCGCACACGGTCAACCAGGCGCCGCCCACTCGACCATACGCGTCCGTTCCCGGCTATCATCTCCCCCATGCGATTTCTCGTCCGGGCCTTTTTCTTCCTGATCCTGCTGGCCATCCTCGGAGCGGGCGGGGCCTACCTGTATGCCGGCCGCCTGCCGGGGCCGCAAATCCAGATCAACAAGCCGGACAAGTTCGTCGGCGTTGCGACGCCGCTCGATCTCGTGGTCACCGCGCCGGGCGCGACGCTCTCGAAGCTCCAGGTCGTCTTCGACCAGGGCGGCACGCAGACACCGCTGTACACGCAGGGCGACACGGCGGGCACCCCGCCGACGATCGAGGGGGATCGGATCCACATCACCCGCGAGATTGGGAAACAGACAGTTCCCACGATCAAAGCGGGCCCGGCCAAGATCATCGTCACCGCGGGGCGCAAAGTGGTGCGGAACATCCGCACCGTCGAGTCCACGGTAACGCGCGACGTCGAGGTCCGCCTCGAGCGGCCACGCGTGTCGGTCGTCTCGACGCACCACTACATCAATCTCGGTGGGACGGAGATGATCGTCTACCGGGTGACGCCGAACGACGTCGAGTCCGGCGTGCTGGTTGGCGACATCGAGTACCCCGGCTACCCGGCGACCGGGGCGCGCGGCGAGGGCGTCTCGATCACCGATCCGTCGCTGCGGGTCGCGTTCTACGCCCTTCTGTGGGACCAGGACCTCCACACCCCGATGCGCGTCTTCGCGCGCGACGCCGCGGGCAACACCGCGCGCGCCGACTTCGACTTCACCGCCTTCCCCAAGCCCTTCAAGAAGAGCCGTATCGAGCTGGACGACAAGTTCCTGGACCGGGTCGTCCCGTCAATCCTCGAAGGCACGACCGAGATCAAGCCGGAGGGGGACACGCTGGCCAAGTTCCTGGTCATCAACGGCGAGCTGCGGCGGAAGAACACCGAGAAGATCGCCGCGATGGCCAAGCAGACCGCACCGGAGATGCTCTGGGGCGGGGTGGTCTTCCACCCGTTCACCAACAGCGCCGTGGAGGCGGCATTCGCGGACCAGCGCACGTATGTCTACAAGGGCAAGGAGGTCGACAAACAGACTCATCTCGGCTTCGACCTGGCCTCGCTCGCTGGCAACCCGGTGGTGGCGGCCAACCGCGGCAAGGTGCTCTACGCCGAAGAGTTGGGGATCTACGGGAACTGCGTGATCATCGATCACGGCATGGGCGTCCAATCGCTGTACGGGCATCTGTCGTCGATCGAGGTCAAGGCCGGCGACATGGTGAACAAGGAACAGACGCTCGGCCGGAGCGGCATGACCGGCCTGGCTGGCGGCGATCACCTGCACTTCACGATGCTGGTGAACGGCAAGATGGTCAACCCTGTGGAGTGGTGGGATCCGCACTGGATCCAGGATCGGATCCTCCGCAAGCTACGCACGCCTGGAGCCTGATCGGGGTTTTGTGATATTCAGGTAAGGTTATGTTTCTGAATAATTTACGGTTGCTTCCGGCGATTGCCGCGGTGGTTCTCGCGACCGCCTGCGGGTCGAAGGAGCCGGCCGCCAAGACGCCACCTGCCGACGCCAAGCGCGTCGATCCTGCGACAGCCGGCAAGCTCGCCGGCAAGGTTCAATTCGACGGGCCGGTGCCGGCCAACCAGCCGATCAAGATGTCAGCCGACCCGGTCTGCGCGAGCGAGAATCCGAACGGCGCCACCTCGCAGACGTACCTGGTGAAGGACGGCGGGCTCGACAACGTCTTCGTCTACGTGAAGGACGGCCTGGGCAATTACTACTTCGACGCGCCGACCGAGCCGGTCACGCTGAACCAGAAGGCCTGCCACTATGAGCCGCATGTCTTCGGCGTCCGCGTCGGCCAGCCGCTCGACATCGTCAATGACGACTCGACGCTGCACAATGTGCACGCGATGCCCACCGGCAACCAGGAGTTCAACTTCCCCCAGCAGATCAAGGGGATGAAGAACCGCAAGACCTTCACCACGCGTGAGGTGATGGTGCCGTTCAAGTGCGACGTGCACGGCTGGATGACCGCTTACGCGGGTGTGGTCGACAATCCGTACTACGCCGTGACCACCGGCGGCGGGCGGTTCGAGCTCAAGAACCTGCCGCCCGGCACCTACACCGTGGAAGCATGGCACGAGCGGCTCGGCACGCAGACCCAGCAGGTGACGCTCGGCGAGAAGGAGTCGAAAGACGTGAGCTTCACTTTCAAGCCGGCCGCCCAGTGAAGTCGAACGCGAACGCGGCCGTGCTCACGCCAGTCCGCGCCCGCACCGCAGACTTCATCACCCTGGCCAAGCCGCGGCTGAACCTCCTCGTGGTCGGCTCGGCGCTGGCCGGCTATGCGATGGGCGGCGGCGAGATCTCACAGGTCTCCCAGACGGTGGCGACGATCCTCGGGACCGCCCTCGTCGCCGGCGGCGCGTCCGCCTACAACCAGCTGTACGAGCGCAAGACCGACGCGTTGATGCAGCGGACCCGGCTACGGCCCCTGCCCGACGGACGCCTGCAGACCGGTGAGGCGCTGGTGTTCGCGACCGCACTCTCCGCCCTGGGCCTGGCGACGCTGGCGGCGGGCGTCAATACGCTCTCTGCGATGGTCGCCTTCGCCACGCTCCTCAGTTACGTGGTGATCTACACGCCGCTGAAACCGGTGACGTCGTTCGCCACTGTCATCGGAGCGATCCCCGGGGCGCTGCCGCCCGTGATTGGCTGGACCGCGGCGCGCCAGGATCTCGGCGAGGGCGCGTGGCTGCTCTTCGGGATCGTCTTCCTGTGGCAGCTGCCGCACTTCCTGGCGATCGCGTGGATGTTCCGCGAGGACTACGCCCGCGCCGGGTTCCCGATGCTGCCGGTGCTCGAACCAGATGGGCGGAGCACGGGTCGTCAAGCCATGCTCTACTCGGCAGCGCTGGTGCCGCTCAGCCTGGCCCCGACCCTGATCGGCCTGACCGGCCGGGCCTACTTCGTCGGCGCGCTGGCGCTTGCCGCGATCTTCCTGACGCTGACCGTGAAGTTCGCCATGAGCCGCAGCCGTCGCGACGCGCGTCGCCTGTTCTTCGGATCGATCATCTACCTGCCGCTGCTCTGGATCCTGATGATCGCCAACCGCGTGTGACGATCGCCGATCTGCCGGCGCTCAACGCGACGCTCAACGGCACCTGCGCGGTCCTGCTGACGATCGGCTACGTGCTGATCCGCCGCGGTCGCGTGCAGCAGCATCGCCGGGTGATGATTGCCGCGTTCGTCACCTCGACGCTGTTCCTCATCTCCTACGTGATTTACCACGCCAACATCGGCTCGAAACCGTTTCCGGGCACCGGCGCAATCCGCACGGTGTATCTGACCATCCTGGTCAGCCACATCCTGCTCGCGATGCTCATCGTCCCGATGGCGCTCATCACCCTGAGCCGCGGGCTGCGCGAGCGCTTCGATCGCCACGTCGCCATCGCCCGCTGGACGCTGCCAATCTGGCTGTACGTGTCCGTCACGGGGGTACTTGTTTACGTGATGCTGTACAAGCTGTATTAGGGTGCTACGGGTTCTGGGGTTCGAGGGTTCGACGGGTGCGGGTTCGGGGGGTTCTACGCGGTTCAACGGGTTCGGGGAACACGGCTTTTCGTCGTGATCTGCCTGGTCCCAGGTCCCGGATCCCTGATCCCGGTCGGCGTCAGCGCCTACGATGCGGCGCGACGTTTGTTCTCGTACATCCGGTCGTCGGCGACCTTCACCAGCGACATCACGTCCGTCTCGTCGTCTTTGATCTCGGCGCAGCCGATGCTCAGGCGGACTTCGGCGGGCATCCCTTGCGCGCCGGGTGAGCGCGTGAACGCGGTCTCGAGCGCGGCGCCCCGCGTGCGCGCCTCGGCCTCGCTGCACGACAGCAGGGCCAGGAACTCGTCGCCGCCCCACCGGAACACGTAGTCGGCCTCGCGAATGTGCGCGAGCAGGAAGGCCGCGACCTGCTTGAGGACTTCGTCCCCCACATCGTGGCCGTACGTGTCGTTGATCGCCTTGAAGCGGTCGATGTCGACGAACAGCAGCGAGAGCGGGATGCTGTAGCGCCGATGCCGCTGCAACTCGCGGCCGATGACCTCATCGAAGAAGCGGCGGTTACGACAGCCGGTCAGCGGATCGGTCAGTGCCGCCCGGCTCAACTCGTCCTTCGCCCTGGCCAGCTCACGATTGGACTCGCGCAGCTCGTGGGTCACGTCTTCGAAGGTCATGAGCTGCATGCCGCCGGCGACAAACAGGTACACGACCGCGCTGATGATCAAGAGGTTGGCCGCGCCGTCCGCCGCGGGTGATGGCAGCGCGATGGCGGTCCACGCGTTGAGCGCCGAGAGCACCAGCAGCCCGGCGCCCGCGACCATCGCCCCGAGCATCCAGAGCTGCCGCAGCAGAAGCAGGTGGGCCACAGCCGCGGCCGCCAGTGCACCGGCGATCATCAGGTGCCCTGGCGCGAAGACGGGAGTCGCCTCTAGGACCATCGGGGCCAGCGCGAACCAGAGGAGCACCGGCACGAGGACCAACACGTACTCGCGCCGGAAGCGGAGCGGGCTGCGATACGCGTCGGCACTGAGCACGAAGACCAGCGCCGCGATCACGCCAAGGAACTGCGACACCCCATACAGCATCCAGCCGAGCATCGGCGGGCGATACTCGGCGCTCGCCAGGAACAGCGACAGCCCCGTCAGCGCCCACCCCGTCGTCCAGAGCGCGATGAACTGCCGCGGGCGGTAGATGAAGACGAGCAGCATGAGGCCGGAGATCACCAGCGCCGCCCAGCCGGCGAGCGCGCGCGGACCGATCGTCAGCACCGCCGGGCCGATCGGCGTGTTGGTGGTGATCGTTTGAGCGGCGGACATGGCGGGCCTGGCCGCGTAGGTGGACGCGGCCGCCATGATCAGGATGACCGCCACGGCAAGGCTCACCACCCAGAACTGGCGGGGCACTCGGGGCATAGCGTCTCTGGCGGGGAGCCGAGTCATTCTACCATCCTTGACCTGACCGACGAGACGGTCAGCGGTAGAGCAGGTATTGGCTCCGCATCAGACGCCACCGGCTCTCGGCGGCCGCCCACGAGGCCGCGATGGCCGCGGGATCATCGCCGGACCGGATCCGCGCGATGCTCTCCTTCGACCCGAGGAGGCGGGCGCTCGCCTCGAGATCGAATTGGCTGCCATAGAGCTTCTGGAGCGCGCCGGCAATCTCCAACCCCACCCTCACCGGGTGCAAGGCCGCGCGATCGGTCACGACCATGAAGACGCCCTGGCACTCTTCGCCGGAGAACTTGCTGGCGGTCGGGGTGAACCTGACCGGATAGAACCGCACCCCCGGCACCTTCCGCGCGTTCAGCAACGCCGCCAACTGGACACCGTCGATCCATGGCGCCCCGACCTGCTCGAACGGTGTGTCCGTGCCGCGTCCGACCGAGACGTTCGAGTATTCGATCGCCCCGATTCCCGGGTAGAGCGTGGCCTGATTCAGGTTGCGCATGTTGGGCGACGGATTGATCCACGGCAGCCCGGTGTCGTCGTACCAATCGTCGCGCCGCCAGTTCTTGAGCGGCACGACGGTCAGGTCAGCACCGATCTTGTTCTCGCCATTGAACAGCCGCGCCAACTCCCCCATCGTCATTCCATGGCGAATCGGCATCGGGAAGTAGCCGATGAAGCTCAGCTCCGTCTTGTCGAGCAGCGGCCCCTCGATCTGATACCCGTTGACGGGGTTCGGCCGGTCCAACACCACCACCGGCACCTTCCGCTTCGCCGCTTCCTCCATCGCATACGCCATCGTCGTCATGTAGGTGTAGAAGCGGACGCCGACGTCCTGCAGATCGATGACGAGGGTGTCGATGCCGTCGAGCATGGCTGCCGTGGGCCGCCGCGTGTCACCGTACAGCGAGTGGATCGGCAGACCGGTTTTGGCGTCGGTCTCGGCCGGCACGTTGGCGTCGAGCACGCCGCGGATGCCGTGCTCGGGCCCGAACAGCGCGACCAGCTTGACGTTCTTGGCCGCGTGCAGCAGGTCGATGGCGGCCGCCCCGTCGCGCGCCCGGCCCGTGTGATTGGTGATGAGGCCGACCCGTTTGCCCTGGAGGGGCGCAAAGCCCTGCGATCGAAGAACATCCAGGCCGGTCATGACGAGCTCCCGCGGGGACGGTGTCGGCACGGCGCCGGACGGCCCGAAATCCCGGCCGGTCCACGCGTGCGTCGCCGCGTCAGCCGGTTCGGTGAGGATGGCCGAGGCGGCGACGGTCGCCACACGCGCGCGCAGCGGCGTCACGTCACCCTTGCCGTCGGGGTGCACGCGATTGGACAGGAACACGATGAAGAGGCCGGTCGTGGGATCGAGCCAGAGCGACGTGCCGGTAAAGCCAGTGTGGCCGAACGACCCGATGGGCAGCAGCTCACCACGGTTCGAGGAGTACGTCGAATCGATATCCCACCCCAGCCCGCGGACGTTCGGGTCCGCACCCGGCACCGGGGTGGTCATCTTCTCGACCGCCAGGGGCGAGAGCACACGCGCTCCGTGGTACGCCCCGCCACCCAGCAGCATCCGGCAGAAGATGGCCAGGTCGGCGGCCGTGCTGAACAAGCCTGCGTGCCCGGCCACGCCGCCCATCCGCCGCGCGGTCGGATCGTGCACCACCCCGCGCAGCATCTGGCGCTCGGCGCCTTCGCAGGGCCACGAGAACGGCAGGCACGGTTCGGTCGGAGCGATCCGCGCCTTCAGTGAGGCGGCCGGCAGGAATTGCGTGTCCTTCATCCCGAGCGGATCGAAAATCTCCTGCTTCGCGAACCTGTCCAGCGTCAGCCCGCTCACCCGCCGGACGATGTCGCCGAGGAGGAAGAAGTTGATGTCGCTGTAAACGAAGTGCTGGCCTGGCGGTGACGTCGGCACTTCCTCGATCGCGAGAGCGATCGCGGTATCGCTCCCGGTCCATGCTTCGGCGAGATCGAGATCCGGCCGAAGCCCTGATGTATGGGTCAGGAGATGGCGAATGGTGATGTCGGCTTTGCCGTAGCGCTCGAACCCGGGCACGAACGTCGCTACCCGGTCGTTGAGGCGCAGCTTGCCGCGCTCGACCAGAATCATCACGCTGGTCGTCGTCGCCACCACCTTGGTGAGCGAGGCGAGGTCGAACATCGTGTCCAGCGACATCGGCTCGACAGCAGGGACCAGCGCGCGCTGCCCGATCGCCTTCTGATAGAGGATCCGGTCCCCGCGCCCGATCAGCACCACCGCTCCGGGCAGCTTTTTCTCGGCGATTGCCTGCTGCACGAGCGGCTCGATCGCCTCCAGCCGGCGCTGGTCCATCGCGGCCGCCTGGCTCGTGTCGGGTAGCGCCGCCCGGGCGCGAACCGGCGCCTCGGGACCGGACGCGGTCTCCAATCGTGGCAACTGCGCGGCAGGATGGGCGTCGCCGGGATCGGCCTGCGGTGTGCGGCTCGCGGCGGGCAGGAATGCCACCGCACCGGCCACCGCGAGAGTGGCGAGAATCTTCAGCATTTTCGGCGTGGATTATACTGTGCGGGCATGGACCGGCCGCGCCGTCTCCTGACCCTCACTCTGTTCTTGACGACAGTGCTGTCCGCCGCGCTCGCGGCGCAGGGCTCGGTCGGGCGCGTGTCCGGCACCATCAAGGACGAGAACGGCAAACCGGTGGCCGGGGCGACGATCACCGCGAGCAATCCCGATCAGGCGCCCAACACGTTCACCGCCTCCACCGACGCCCGGGGCCGATTCGGGATTCTCGGTCTGCGTCCGGGGAGCTGGATGTTCGTCGTCGCGGCGCCCGGCTTCCAGACCGTGCGGACGAGCGGTGACGTCGAGACGCAGCGCCCCAACTCGCCAGTCAACATCAAACTGGTCCGAGGTGTCGCGCCGCTCACCAGCGCCACCTCGACGCTCACCGGCGCCGAGATCCAGGCACTGCTCGATACGGCCGAACAGGCCGCTTCGTCCGGGAACGTCGACGCAGCCGTGGCCGGTTACCGCGACCTGCTGACCAGGGTGCCGGCTCTGACCACGGCGTACCTGCGTATCGGCACGCTGCTCGAAACGCGCGGCGATACCGCCGGCGCGCTGGCTGCCTATCGCGACCTGGCCCGGGTCGAGCCCGACAACGCCAAAGCCGCGGCGGCGATCGCGCGTCTCACCCGCGGCGCGTCGTAGTCGATCGAACCTCACCCACCGCACGCATCAGCCCTGCTCGGCAGCTGTCGGCGATTTGCGCCATCGGGCTGCTACTGCAGCCGCGTGTCCGCGCGCATGCGGTTGTCGGTTGCCTGTTGGAAGAACGACTCCCATTGCCGGCGAATCCGATCGACCTTGTCGACCTGTGCGGCATCCTGCGATCGGCCCCCGGTCACCAGATAGACGAACGCCTGGCGATGCACTTTCGGCGAGTCCGCGACACTCGGCACCCGATCACCCTGGACGGCGATGATGTCCTGGATCAGCAGGTCCCGGCGCGTGCCGTTGAACGTCACGCCGACGCGCGGCGCGTCCGATGCGCTTCGGCTCGGTGAGACGTTGGTAGGGCTCTCGACGTAGAAGAACGACGGCACCTGCGACGGCGACAGAAGGCCCATCGCGTATTGATCGACCCGGCTGTAGCGCTGCACCGCGGCGGTGGTCCGGAAGGCTCCCCCGCCGAGGTCCTCGATGTCGTTCCCCTCCATCACCGACGCGTCGGAGTCGAAGAAGAAGCTCCAATGAGCCAGGGCCCGGCCGAGCAGCGCCTCGGACGCCTGTCCGTTGCGGTCGCGGAATTCCAGGAAGGCCAGCCAGCGATGGCCGACCTCCTGACCGAGCACGCTCAGCGTGTTGTTCTCGCCCAGGAACTGCTGCGTCGGATCGTCGGGGTACTTCCCCAGCCAATCCATGATCGCCAGGCTGCGGAGCCGGCCGCCGCTGCCGAAGTCGCGCGACGCGTCGTAGATGTCGACGCCGATGCCGCGGATCTCGTTCGCGACCGTCGTCTCGTAGGCGAAGGCATCCTGGACGATCGCGGAATCGGTCCACACCACCAGCTGGTCGAAATTGTCGGCGTGCGTCTGGTAGAACTTGCGCGTCAGCGCGACCAGATCGAGCTGGCTCTGATCCGCGAAGCGCTCGCCAACCGCGCCCGTGCCGCCCGCGCTCAGGCCGCTGTCGCTTAGATTCACCGGCCGGAAGTCGCCGGTCCGACCGGGCGACAGCCCGACAACCGACTCGCCGATCCCGACATCCCCGTACTTCATCTCGATCGCGCCGCTCGGCAGCAAGGTGGCCTGGGCCGTGACGATGCGTGTCGAATCGAAGCCGCGCACCGCGCACCACGTCACGGTGTACTGGTCGGCGGCGGCGTTCACGTAGATCCGGCCGCCGGCGGTCGGGTCCAGATCGGACAGGAACAGCGACACGCGCGGCGGTCCGGTCAGCAGACGGGCGACGTTGCGATCCGTGCTGGCGCTGTCGTCCTCGTCGAACGTGACGTTCCCGTCAGAGTTGACGAAGGCGGCAGTTCGCAGCGCATTGTAGAAGTTGAAGGCGAACGGCACGTTCACCTGCACGCTGTCGTCGTCCTGCAGAGTGAGCTGGCGGCCGAGGGCGGCGCGGAAGGCGCCGTCGATCTTCTGCACGTCGTAGCCCCCGGAGCCGTTCCGGTTGAACCGCACGCCAATGCCGCGCAGATCGATGGGGTTCGGCGGCAGGATCACATCGCCCTGATCCTGAATCACGGCGACGTCACCGACGTCGGCGGCATTCACCGGGGCCGCGGTCCGCGCGTCGATCGAGCCGACGCCCTGCTGCTCGTGGAGCCACAGCGCGTCGAACACGCGATAGCGGCCCGACCTATCCAGCAGGTTGCGTTTGGCCGACGCGGTGATGGATGAGGGCGAGGCGGTCCCGGTGAGTGCCGTGTCGGCTTCGTCAGCCGCGGTGGTGCAGGGATTCTGGGTGGTGCTGCCGGACCCGGATCCGCTGCCGGAGCCCGAGCCGTTTCCGTCGCCGCCCGAGCCGCCCCCACAGGCGACGAGCACGGCTCCGAGCAGGAGCGCGATCGCGCTCATCGATGCTCGCCCCGCTGGACGGACGCATCGAGGAGGGGGACGGCGCTCCATGCCCGGTCCTCTGCCGGCGAACTACTTGGCGTCCTTCAGCTGCTCGAGGAGCTTCTTCGCGTCGGGCAGCTCGCGCGCGTCGGGCGCGGCCATCGACACGAACTTATCCAGATCGGCCTTCGCCTCCGGATACTTCTTCGCCGCGACGTAGGCCCGGCCTCGATAGTAGTAGACCTCCGCCTGGGTCGGGAACTGGGTCGCGACCTTGTTCAGGAGCTCGAGCGCCTCGTCGGTCTTGCTGGCATTGATCAGCGCGATCGAACCGTTGATCAACGGCAGCGGGTTCTTGATCTTGGTCACGTCGACCGACTTCATCATCTCGAGCGCCGCCGCCTTGTCGCCCCCCTCCATCATCAGGTCGGCGAGCACCAGCTTCATCTCGGCGTTGTCGGGATCCTTGTCCGAGGCGGTCTTCATGTACTCGATGGCCTTCGGGATGTTGTTCTCACCGGCGTAGCTCTGGGCGATGTAGGCGTTCAGCTGATGCACATCGGGATACTTGGCCAGCAGATCTTCGAAGATCTTGCGGGCCTCGGCGTACTTCTGCCCCTGCATCAGCGCCATGCCCTCCTGGGCCTTGGCGTTCAACTCGACCCCGGGATCGGGCTTGTCGACGTGTTTGACCAGCTTGACGGTGATGTCGGGGCTCTTCCCGTCCGCGACGGTGATCTTGCCGCCTTGCGGATCGAAGCCGTCCTTCGTGAACTCGAGGGTCCACTCACCGCTGCCGACGCCGTTGAGATTGAACTCCCCCTTCTTGTTCGACTTGGCCACCACCGGCTGCGCCTGACCCGCGAGAGTGCCTTGCACCTGCACGTCGGCCAGGGGCTGACCGCTGTCGTTGTCGACGACTTTGCCGGCGATCCGGCCGTCACCACGCGCCTGCGCCGCTGCGCCGGTGGCGATCAGCGTGAGCAGGAGCAGCATCGCTGTCGCTCGCAGTTTCCTCATGTTCTCCCCACAGAAAAGCGCCCTCGATGGCGCACGCCGCCACCCGGCCAAGTCTAAAGCACAAGGCGGCCCGACGCGAGAGGAGAGCGCTGACGAGGCGGATCGCGATGGTCGAGCTTTGGCCACCGCGATCGCCGAGTGGCAGGGTCTACTTGCCGAAGCGGTCGAAGATGTCGACGAGTTCCGAGAGCCGCTTCGAGGTCTCGGGCTCTCCCCGCACGACGCCGTCGGGTACGCACTTCTCGACGTGATAGCGAAGCACCGCCAGGCTGATGCGGTTCAGCGCGGCTTCGGCAGCCGCGAGCTGCTGCAGCAGCTCGACGCAGACTCGCGGCTCCTGCACCATCCGCCGGATACCGCGGACCTGTCCCTCGATCCGGTTCAATCGTGTGACGAGACTCTGTTGCTGCAGTTCATCCAACATCATCGCGACCCTCGGGCCCGTTCCAGACACGCCGTGGCGCCACTCCCCCGCGCGCCCTGGTGGCTGCGCGCCGGACGCCGTGGACTCGCCGGCCATCCGGCCGGTCAGCCGCGCCCTGTGCAATGGTGCTGCCCGGGAGTTCCCCCCGGCGACCCTCCCGGACTCGATGTTTTCCGGAATGAATGAGCACGACAGACCACCCGGCTCGAGTCGGAGGGCGCCGGGAACCGTAAGGGCTTACGAATTGCGGTTGACACCCACCGGTCACTGAATGACCATTCATTCATGTCCAGCGCGGGCGTCCGGCGGTCCCGTTCCGCGTCGCCGCGACTCGATCGCGGCGACAAACGCGACGCGATCCTCCGGGCGGCCATCGACACCTTCGCCGCGCGCGGCTTCTTCAACGCCCAGGTCGCCGACATCGCCCGGGCCGCCGGCGTCGCCGCCGGAACCGTGTATCTGTACTTCCGCGGCAAGGACGACCTGCTGGTCTCCATCTTCGAGCGGACGATGCAGGAGGCGATCGCTGAGGGGCGCCGCAGCATTGCCGGACTCGAGCATCCGATCGAGCGCCTCCGTGCGATTGCCCGCCTGCATCTGGATCGCCTGGGCCGCGACCGCTCCCTCGCGGTGGTCTTTCAGATCGAGCTGAGATCCTCGACCAAGTTCATGGAGCGGTGCTCGACCACCCAGCTGCGCGACTACCTCGGCATCATCCGTGACGCCATCGTCGACGGCCAGAGCCGCGGCGTGTTCCGGAGTGATGTCAATCCGACGTTTGCCGCCAAGCTCGTATTCGGGGCGCTCGATGAAATGGCGACCAACTGGATCCTGAGCCGGCGGAAGTACTCGCTCGTCGCCGAGGCGGACCAGATTGTCGACCTCCTGGTCGGCGGGTTCGCCGGCCACGGAATGCGGACATGAGCGGCGCGGCCAACCGCCCGCCGGCCATCCGCACCGCCGCGGTGCTCGGCGCCGGAACGATGGGGGCGCAGGTCGCGGCTCACTTGTCGAACGCCGGCATTCCCGTCCGGTTGCTCGACATGAGCGACGAGCTCGCTCGCGAGGGGCTGAAGCGCGCCCGGGCGGCCAGACCGGACCCGTTCTTCAGCGCCGACGCCGCACGCCTGATCACCACCGGCGGGTTCGACACCGACCTGCCCGCGCTTGCGACAGCCGACTGGATCATCGAAGCCGTCGTGGAGCGGCTGGACGTCAAGCAGGCGCTGTTCGAGAAGATTGACGCACTGACCGGACTAAAGGCGATCGTCAGCTCGAACACGTCCGGCATCCCGCTGACGGCGCTCGCACAGGGACGCTCGGAACGCTTCCGTCGACGATTCCTCGGCACGCACTTCTTCAATCCGCCGCGCTACCTGCATCTGCTCGAGCTGATTCCGACCGTCGAGACGGACCCCGCCGTCATGGATGCAGTCAGCCGCTTCGCCGATCGCCATCTCGGCAAGGGCGTCGTCGTCGCCAAGGACAGCCCGAACTTCATCGCCAATCATCTGGGGCTCTACGGCGCTGTGCGGGCAATCGCGGCGCTGGATCACGGCTTCACGATCGAAGAGATCGACGCGATCACCGGGCCGGCCATCGGCCGCCCGAAAAGCGCGACGTTCCGGACGATGGACATTGCCGGGCTCGACGTGCTCGCGGACGTGATGCGCAATCTGGCGGAGCGTCTCGACGACGATGCGGCGAGGACGATGTTCACGGTGCCACCGCTCGTCTCCGCGCTCGTGCAGCGAGGATGGATCGGCAGCAAGACCGGCCAGGGGTTCTACAAAAAGTTGGGCGACGAGATCCTGACCCTCGATCCACAGGCGATGGACTACCGGCCGCGGCAGCCCGCGCGTCTGGCTTCGATCGATGCGGCGCGGAACATGGAACAGTCAGCGGACCGGATCCGGTTCCTGTTCCTCGCGCAGGACAGAGCCGGACAATTCCTGCGCGATACGCTCGGGCAGTTGCTCCTCTACACCGCGCGAGTGACGCCGCACATCGCGTATTCGATCGACGATGTCGATCGGGCGATGCGATGGGGCTTCGGCTGGGAGCTGGGCCCGTTCGAGACGTGGGATGCGATCGGCGTCGCCCGCGTGATCGACGCGTGCGGCGCGACTGACCTGCCGCCGCTCGCCGCTGAGGCGCTGGCACGAGGCGCATTCCGACCCGCCCCCGCGGGCGGCGCCGTCAGCCTGGTCCCCCCAGCGTCGTCCGATGTCGAGATCCTGCGCACGGCGAAGGCGGCGGGCCAGATCATCCGCAGCAACGCCGCGTGCAGCCTGGTCGATCTCGGCGACGACGTGCTCGCGGTCGAGTTCCATTCGAAGATGAACACCATCGGCGGCGACACGATCGAGATGCTCGAGACGGCGGTTCGCGAGGCGAGCGGCCGCTTCCGGGCGATCGTGGTCGGCAACGAGGCGCTGAACTTCTCCGCCGGCGCCAACCTGATGCTCCTCCTGCTGGAATCGCAGGAAGGCAACTGGGACGAGGTCGACCTGATGGTCCGCGGCTTCCAGCGGGCCACGATGGCGCTCAAGTACGCGGACGTGCCCGTCATCGTTGCGCCGGGCGGACTCGCCCTCGGCGGCGGCTGCGAGATGTGCCTGCACGGCGACCGTGTGGTGGCCGCGGCCGAGACGTACATGGGGCTGGTCGAGGCTGGTGTCGGACTGATCCCGGCCGGTGGCGGGACGAAGGAAATGCTGGTCCGCGCGATGGCCGCGTGCGGAGATGGCGCGGATCCCCTGCCCCACGTCCGGCGCGTGTTCGAGACGATCGGCTTCGGCAAGGTCTCGACGAGCGCGGAGGACGCACGGCAGCTCGGCTATCTGCGTCCGGTCGATGCCGTCGTCGCGAACCGCGATCGCCTGATCGATGAAGCGAAGCGCGTGGCGCTCGCGCGGGCCGCCGACTACGTCCGCCCTCAGGCGCCAGCGGCGATCCGGGTCGGTGGCGAAACGGTGCAGGCGGCCCTCAAGCTCGGCGTATACCTGGCGTGGCGGGCCGGGCGGATCAGCGATCACGACGCGCTCATCGGACGCACGCTCGCGTCCGTCCTTTCCGGCGGCAAGCTCGCCTACCTTGGCGCGATCAGCGAGACGCAGCTGCTCGATCTCGAGCGGGAGGCGTTCCTGCAGCTGTGCGGCGAGCGGAAGACGCAGGAGCGCATCGCCCACACGCTCAAGACCGGCAAGCCGTTGAGGAACTGATTGTGATGGACGAGGGAACGGGACCGCCCGTGATCGTGATTCCGGGAATCCAGGGGCGCTGGGAATGGATGCGGCCGGCGCTGCGCGCGCTGGTGCCGACGTGCCGGACCATCTCGTACTCGCTGGCCGGTGACAGCGGCGCGCCCTGCCAGCCGGCGCAGGCCGTTGGATTCGAGAAGTACGTCCAGCAGCTGGACGCCGTCTTCGATCGGCTCGGGCTTCAGACTGCGGCGCTCTGCGGTGTGTCTTATGGCGGCTTCATCGCCTTGCGATACGCCGCCACGAGACCGGAACGGGTCAGCGCCCTGGTGCTGGTTTCGGCTCCCGCACCCGGCTGGGTGCCGTCGTCCAGGCAGCAGCGGTACCTTGCGAGGCCCCGCCTGAGCGCGCCGATATTCATCCTGAGCGCGCCGGCGCGCCTGTGGGCAGAAATTCGCAGCGCGCTGCCGTCCTGGGCGGATCGCGTCCGCTTCGCGCTGGTCCACAGCACCCGGGTCCTCACCGCGCCGCTGGTGCCGTCACTCGCCGCAGCGAGAATCGCCGACCAGCAGGCGGCTGATTTTTCCGAAGACGCCTCCCGGGTGAAGGCGCCTACGCTGGTCGTCACCGGCGACGACGACCTGGACCTCGTCGTCCCGCCGAGCGTGACCCGCCGCTACGTCGCGGCGATCGCCGGCGCACGTTACGAACAACTCGAGGGCACCGGTCACATCGGCATGCTCACGCAGCCGGATCGTTTCGCCCATCTCGTCAGCGATTTCGTCCATGCCCACCGTCATTGATCTCACCGGCCCCGCCGGGCGTCTGGAAGCCGTGCTCGATCTGCCGGCGCCGGCGCCGGGCAGCACCGGCCCGCAGGCAGTCCGCGCCGCCGTCGTGTTTGCTCATCCGCATCCGCAGTTCGGCGGCACGATGCACACGAAAGTGGTGTTCCAGGGTGCGAAGGGGCTGGCCCGCCTGGGATGCGCCGTCCTGCGCTTCAACTTCCGCGGCGTCGGGCGCAGTGAGGGGGCGTTCGATCAGGGAGCAGGCGAGAAGGCCGACTTCTCGGCGGCGCTGTCCTACATGTCGGCGCACTATCCGGGCATTCCGCTCTGGGCGGCCGGGTTCTCCTTCGGCTCGTGGGTGGCGCTCGAAGTCGGCGCGCTCGACGATCGTGTCTCCGCGCTGATCGGCGTGGCGCCGCCGGTCGCGACTTCGATCTCAGGCATGACATACGAGTTTCCGGCCACGCTGGCGAGCGAGAAGCCCAAGTTCCTGATTCAGGGCGAAGCCGACGAGGTGTGCCCGATCGAGGGCATGTGGAAGTTCTACGGGCAGCTGCGCGAACCGAAGGAGCTGGTCGTCATCGACGCCGCCGATCATCTGTTCGAAGGCAAGACGCAGGAAGTCGGCGAAGCGCTCGAGGACCTGCTGGCGGGGCTCTGACATGAAAGAGGCAGTGATCGTCGCGGCGGTGCGCACGCCCGTTGGCAAGGCGCCACACGGCGTCTTCCGCCAGGTCAGACCCGACGAGATGGCCGCGGCCGCGATCGCGGCGGCACTTCGTCGGGTGCCGGCGCTCGACCCCGCGGAGATCGACGACGTCGTCCTGGGCTGTGCCATGCCGGAGGCGGAACAGGGTCTGAACGTTGCGCGGATCGCCAGCCTGCGGGCAGGCGTGCCGGTGTCGGCCTCGGCTGTCACCGTCAACCGGTTCTGCGCCTCGGGACTCCAGGCGATCGCCGGCGCAGCCGAACGGATCCTCGCCGGTGGCGCGGTGGCCGCCATCGCCGGCGGCACCGAATCGATGAGCCTGATCCCGATGGGCGGCCACAAGGTGGCGCCGAACCCCAGGTTGGTCGACGACTACCCCGACGTCTATCTGACGACCGGTCTCGTCGCCGAAACTCACGCGCGCGAGGCGAGCGTGTCGCGCGAGGATCAGGACGCGTTTGCGCTCCGCAGCCACCAGCGTGCGGTCGCGGCCATCGACGCCGGCCGGTTCGACGACGAGATTGTGGCGCTGGCCGCGCCGGATGCGCACGGTGGCACGGTCACGGTGGCCCGGGACGAGGGACCGCGGCGCGACACCTCGCTCGAGGCCCTGGCGAGGCTCCGGCCGGCGTTCCACGTGAAGGGGACCGTCACCGCGGGCAACTCGTCCCAGACCAGCGACGGAGCGTCTGTCGCGATCGTGATGGACCACGATCGCGCGCGCGAGCTCGGATTGACGCCGCTCGCCCGGTTTGTCACCTTCGCCACGGCGGGGGTGGCGCCCGAACGCTTCGGCATCGGTCCGGTGCCGGCCGTCCGCAAGGCGCTGCGGCAGGCGGGCCTCACGCTCGACGACATGGGCCTCGTGGAGCTGAACGAGGCCTTCGCGGCGCAGGTCATTGCCTGCCTGCGCGAGCTGCCGATCGATCCCGATCGGCTCAATGTCAACGGCGGCGCGATCGCGCTCGGTCACCCGCTCGGCTGCACCGGCGCGCGCCTCACCACCACGCTGCTCCACGAGCTCCGCCGTCGGCGGGGCCGTTATGGCCTGGTCACGATGTGCGTGGGCGGCGGCATGGGCGCGGCGGGCATCTTCGAGCGGATGGGATGAGAGTCGGTGATACGCGAAGGTTCGACGCGTTCGATAGGTTCGATAGGTTCGACGGGTGCTGGTTCCAAGGTTTGGCGGGTTCGAAAGGTTCGACGGGTGACGCTCGGACGCGTCAGTCGTGCGCGGGGCGCTGAGCGCTGAGCGCTGACACTGATGTGACGAGTGCGTCGGACGATGAGGCGAACCGATGAACCGAACCCTGAACCTCCTGAACCCGACCTTGAACCCTGAACCTTGAACCAGCGCGGTTCCAGTGAGATGCATATGTCCACGACTCTGACTACACGCCGCGGCGCCGACTGGCTCCTTGGTGAGACGGCCGCGGATGCGGTCTTCACGATCGAGCAGCTGAGCGACGAGCATCGGCTGATCGCGCGCACGGCGGACGACTTCATGCGTCACGAGGTCGCGCCCGTGCTCGATCGGCTGGAGCAGAAGGACTGGGCGCTGGCGCGGCGGCTCGTCGAACGGTGCGGCGAGCTCGGTCTACTCGGGACCGATGTCCCCGAGGCGTTGGGCGGCGTCGCGCTCGACAAGGTCGCGTCGATCGTTGTCGGCGAGGCGGTAGGGCGGGTCGCGTCGTTCGCGACCACGTTCGGGGCGCAATCGGGTCTGGCGATCACGCCGCTGCTCTGCTTCGGGACGGAGGATCAGCAGCGGAAGTACGTCACGCGGCTGGTGACCGGTGAGCTGATCGGAGCCTATGCCCTCAGCGAGGCGGGGTCGGGCTCCGACGCGCTCGGCGCAAAGGCGCGCGCGACGCGCCGCCCGGACGGCAGCTTCTCGCTGAGCGGCGAGAAGATGTGGATCACCAACGGCGGCTTCGCGGATCTTTTCATCGTGTTCGCGAAAGTTGACGGCGAGCAGTTCACCGCGTTCATCGTCGAGCGGGCCTTCGCCGGCGTGAGCACCGGCAAGGAAGAGCACAAACTGGGTCTGCACGGCTCGTCGACTACGCCACTGATCCTGCAGGACGCACAGGTGCCGGCCGGCCAGGTGCTGGGCGAGATTGGCAAAGGTCACAAGGTGGCCTTCAACGTGCTGAACTACGGCCGCCTCAAGCTGGCCGCGATGTGCAGCGGTGGCGCGCGAGCGGTCATCGGTGAAGCGGTTCGTTACGCTACAGAGCGGCGCCAGTTCGGCCTGCCGATCGCATCGTTCGGCGCGATCCGCCACAAGCTCGCGGAGATGGCCGTTCGCGAGTATGCCGTCGAAGCGATGCTGTACCGCACGGCCGGGCTGATCGACGGGACACTCGGCGAAGGAGCGGCCCCCGCTGCGGTGCTCGGCGCACTCGAGGAGTTCGCGATCGAAGCCTCCATTCTCAAGGTGGCCGGCAGCGAGATGCTCGATTACGTGCTCGACGAGAACCTGCAGATTCATGGGGGCAACGGCTTCGTGCAGGACTATCCGGCCGAGCGTCACTATCGCGACGCCCGCGTGAACCGGATTTTCGAAGGTACCAACGAGATCAACCGCCTGCTCATCCCGGGCATGCTGATCAAGCGCGCCCTCAAAGGGACCCTGCCCTTGATCTCCGCCGCGCGCCGTCTTCAGGACGAGCTGCTGTCGCCGGCGGCCGTACCCGATCTACCGGGCGACGAAGTGCTGGGGGCCGAGCGGCGGACGATAGTGGGCATGAAGAAGGCGGCCCTGGCGGTGCTGGGCACAGCGATGCAGACGTTCGGCGAGAGCCTCACCGATCAGCAGGAGGTCCTGTCGTCGACCGCTGACATCCTGATCGACGTCTTCGCTGCCGAGAGCGTCGTCCTTCGGGCCGGGCGAGTAGCCGACCCGGCGCATGTGGCGGCAGCCCGGGTGTTCGTGAGCGACGCGGCGGCACGGGTCGAGATGGCGGCGAGGTCGGCGCTCGGCGGCACGGTCGAAGGTGATGCGTTGCGAACGGTGCTGGCGGCGCTGCGGCGGTTCCTCAAGCCCGTGCCGGTCAACAGCGTGCGGCTTCGCCGCGAGATCGCCGATGCGGTGGTTGCCCGGGCGGGCTATCCTTTCTGAGGAGCCATCGCATCGCATCCGTGACCCGCAGAGCCGCCCTGATCCTCCTGAGCCTCGCCGCCGCTCAGGCCTTCGCGTGTACGCCGGCGCCGAAGCCGTATGCGGAGGAGATTGGCGCGTGGCAGGCGGAGAAGGATCAGTATATGCGCCTCTCGCCGGATTCCCCGGTGCCCGAGGCGCAACGCGCGACGTTCCCGCCGCTGTCATACTTTCCGATCAACGAGGAGTATCGGGTCCCGGCGGCACTGAAGCCGATCGCGAGCACCCAGGTGCTGGAGATGTCGACCTCCACCGGTCAGCGCCGCAAGATGCGCCGGGTCGGCTCGCTGGCCTTTACGCTCAAGGGCCAGCCCCTCACGCTGACGGCGTTCGTCGACGCGTCCGAGAACGACATGCGCCGGCTGTTCGTGCCGTTCGGCGACCTGACCAACGGCTCGGAGACGTATCAGGGCGGGCGCTACCTGGATCTCGACCGCACGGCGAGCGGCGTCTACGACCTCGATTTCAATCGCGCCTACCACCCGTTCTGCCTGTTCAACTCGGGCTACGACTGTCCCGTCCCGCCACGCGAGAACCGGCTGCCGCTTCCCGTCCGCGCCGGCGAACGGCTGGCTCCCGGAACGCACTGATGCCGCTCCGATGATCACCGCGATCGTCTTTGATTTCGACGGCGTGATTGCCGACTCCGAGGTCCTGCATCTCCGCGCCTATCAGGCGACGCTGGAGCCGCTGGGCGTCGAATTGACCCGCAGCGCCTACTTCGCCCGCTATCTCGGTTTCGACGATCAGGGTGTGTTCAGCACAGTGTCGGCGGATCAGGGGCTCGGCCTGAGTGCTGCGCAGATCAATGCGCTGATCGCCCGGAAGACGACAGTGTTCGAGTCGCTGGAAGCGGAGGCTGAGATGCTCTTTCCGGGGGCAGCCGCCTGCGTGCGGCGGCTCGCCGAGGCCTTTCCGCTCGGCATTGCCTCCGGCGCGCTGCGGCACGAAATCGAAGCGGTGCTGGATCGCTCGGCCCTGCGGCCGTACTTCGCGTTCATCGTGGCGTCCGGCGACACCCGGTCGAGCAAGCCGGCGCCCGATCCGTATCTGCGCGCCGCGCAGCTGCACGCGCGACCGGCAGAGGAATGCGTGGCCATTGAGGACTCGCAGTGGGGACTCGAATCGGCCCGGACGGCTGGGCTGGCGTGCCTCGGCGTCACGCACACCTATCCGCGCGCCGAGCTCGCCGCCGCCCATCGCATCGTCGACTCACTCGACGAGATCACCCCGGAGCTGTGCCGGGAGCTGCGCCCCGCGTGATGGCAATGGGCACCGCGTTCAACTTCCAGGCGCGTACCGCGCAGGTCGCGGAGGATCTCCGAAAGGCGATGCGTGCCCCCGGCGCCGACCTGGCGACCCCGGCCCTGGCCATTGCCCTGATCGAATACCCGACGCTCGATCGCAACCGGTATCTGAGGATGCTCGAGCGGATGGGTACGGAAGCCGCGGCGCGTGTGGAGCGGGCCGCGTCGGGCCATGACGTGGTCCATGCCCTGAACCACTATCTGTACGAGGACCTCGGGTTCCGGGGCAACAGCGATCACTACGACGACTCGCGCAACAGCTTCCTGAACGAGGTGCTGGACCGCCGGACCGGTATTCCCATCTCGCTGGCGATCGTCTACATCGAGGTCGCGCGGCGGGCCGGCCTGCGGGTCGAAGGGGTGAACTTCCCCGGGCATTTCCTGCTGCGGGTGCCGGCCACGCTCGGTCCGGCGCCCGATGCGGACGCGTTTCTGGTGGTCGATCCGTTTCACGACGGCACGATCCTCGACCGAGCCGACTGCGAGCAGCTCTATCAGGAGCACGGCGGCGACGCGGAGCTCGACGACCGACAGCTCGAGCCGGCGACGCGCCCGCAAATCGTGGCGCGCACGCTGATGAATCTGAAGCGGCTCTACGTCCGGATGCGCTCGTTCCCGCAGGCGCGCCTCGTGTCGGAGCTGCTCCTCGCCGTCGACCCGTCGTCTCTGACCGAGCTGCGCGACCGCGGCCTGCTCGCCTATCACCTCGAGGACTTCCACGCCGCGCTGCGCGATCTGGAGTCGTATCTGCGGCTGTCCACGATCGGAGCCCGTGACGCCGCCGCGGCCGAGGGAGAGAACGGCCAGATCGCCGAGCAGGTGCAGACGCTTCGCCGGCGCGTCGCGGCGCTGAACTGACCGCGTCGGCCGCGTCGGGGACGAACCCCGCTAAATCGTCATCCAGCCCTGCCTAGACGCAATCCGACATCTGGTTTTAGCAATCCAACCCATTGGATAGCGCGTGAGGGAACCGTCCGGACGAGCTCGCCGAGGGGGGGCACGACACTCACGACCGTTAGGTGTAAGTGTCAGCACCAAATTGACTTAGCGCCAAGCGGCGCGCGTTCATACATTTATGTATGTTCGTGGCACAGTTGCTGCTCGGCCAGGCGCATTCCTACTCGCGGTTCATTTAGGAGGACCACAGAATGAGGGTGCGTTTGATCGCTGCATTGGCGGCCCTGGCGCTGGTCGTCAGCGTCTCGCCGGTGCGGGCCCAGAGTCAGACCGGCGAAATCTTCGGCAAGGTGACAGACGAGTCGGGCGCCGTGCTGCCCGGTGTGCAGGTCACCATCACCAGCCCGGTGCTGCTCCAGCCGCAGACGGCGACCACGAGCGAAACCGGCTCGTTCCAGTTTCCGCGCCTCGACGTCGCGACCTACACGGTCAAGTTCGAGCTGCCCGGTTTCAAAACGATCGTCAAGCAGGACATCCAGGTGACCGTTGGCTTCAGCGCCAACCTCACTACCCAGATGGGTGTCTCGACGGTGCAGGAGACGGTGACGGTCACCGGCGAGAGCCCGATCGTCGATACGAAGAGCACCGGTACCAAGCAGACGTTCACGACCGAGATGCTCCAGAGCATCCCCTCGGCGCGCGACCCCTGGGTCATCCTCCAGCAGACCGCCGGGATCGCCATGGACCGCGAGAACATCGGCGGCAACATGTCGGGCCAGCAGTCGAACTTCGTGTCGCGCGGCGCCAATCCGGCCAACACGAAATGGTCGCTCGACGGCGTCGACATCACCGACATGGCCGCGACCGGCGCGTCGCCGAGCTACTACGACTTCGACGCGTTCCAGGAAATGACCATCAACACCGGCGGCGTGGACGTCACGCAGCAGACCGGTGGAGTTGGCGTCAATCTAGTGACCAAGAGCGGCAGCGACACGTTCCGCGGCTCGGGCCGCTACTTCGTGGCCGACGACACGTTCGAGGCCAACAACATCAGCGACGACCTGCGCCAGCAGGGCGCCTCGTCGGGCAACCCGATCCAGAACAATCAGGACTACGGCTTCGAGATGGGCGGTCCGATCAAGAAGGGCCGGGCGTGGATCTGGGGCAGCTACGGCAAGCAGGACATCAACGTCGGCGTCCTCAACTTCTACAAGCCGGACGCGAACTGCCAGACGATCAAGTCCTCGCCGCTCGATTACTCCATCAGCGACGTCAACTCCTGCCTGAATCCGGACAAGACGCTGCTCGTCGATACCAACTTGAAAGGTGAAGTCCAGCTGTTCAAGGGGAACAAGCTGAGCCTGTTCAACAACTTCGCCAAGAAGGAGCGCAACGCGCGCGGGGCCAGCGACCTGAATCCGATCGAGACCACGCAGCGGCAGGCCGCAGTGCCCGGCACCTATGACACGAAGTGGTGGAACACCGGGCCGAACCCGACCTACAAGTTCGGCGACCAGTGGGTGGTCAGCGACCGGCTGCTGCTCGATGTCCAGTACGCGCACGTCGGCAACAACTTCATCCTCGACTTTCACGAGGACGATCTGGCAACGGTTCAGCCGGTCTTCATCGTTGGCACCGGGCTCAACCTGCGCTCCGGCTCGCAGAGCATCAACATCCGCCCGGTCGACAGCATCAACTTCAACGCGAACTACTTCCTGCCGGGCAAGCTGTTCGGGGATCACGCGTTCAAAGTGGGCGGCTACTGGCGGGACGCGCAGAGCACGACCATCAGCCACACCGGCGGCAACGCGACGGCGCGGTTCCCGACCCAGGCGTCGTTCGACACCAATACTTGCGCCACCGGCACCGCCGCCGGCTGCGCGGTCTCGCTGACCCGCGACGGCTACACGGCCTACGACCTCACGAACATCTCGGTCTATGCCCAGGACTCGCTGTCGCACAAGCGCTTCTCGTTCAACCTGGGCCTGCGCTACGACCGGAACCACGATCAGGTGCTGGCGGCGGACATTCCCGCCAACCCGATCCTCCCGTCCCTGCTGCCGGCGGTATCGTTCGCCGGCGTCGATCCCGGGATCGTCTTCAACAACTTCTCGCCGCGCCTCGGCGTCACCTACGACGTGTTCGGCAACGGCAAGACGATCCTGCGCGGCAACTACGCGCGCTACTACGGGCAGGTGGGTACCGGCGGCGTGGCGTCGCAGGTCAACCCGGTGAACACCGTGACGGTGCGCTACCCCTGGGTCGACCTGAACGGCGACCGCTTCGTCCAGGCCGCCGAGGTCCAGCCGACCAACGGCAACTTCGCCAACTTCCAGAGCCTGACCGGCAACTGGGATGCCTCGAACCCGACGGCGGTCGGCACCAAGAACCACATCGACCCGGATCTGAAGAACGACACCACCGACGAAGTGATCGTCGGCGGCAGCCGTGAGATCGGCCGCGGGTTCGCCGTGGACGCCAGCTACATCTGGCGCCGCTACGACAACTTCCAGTCGACCTTCACCGACGGCATCACCTCGGCCGACTATCTCCCGACAACCATCACCCCGACCTGCACGGTCGCGGGCGCGCGGTGCGAGACGGTGACGGCGTACTACCCAGCCTTCCAGCCGGGCAGCATCACCACGCTGCTCAACACCCCCAACTTCACGCGCAGCTTCAACGGCTTCGAGCTGACCGCGCGGAAGCGCATGGCCAACCACTGGATGATGAACTCGAGCGTGTCGTACAACAGCATCATCTCCAACTACGGTCCCGGCTCGTACCAGAACCCGAACAACATCGACAAGCGCAATGGGTATCAGTACGACTACTCAACCACCGGCAGCGGCATCGGCAACGTGTTCGTGAACGCCAAGTGGCTCTACAAGCTGAGCGGCATGTATCAGCTGCCGTATCAGTTCAACATCTCGGCGTTCTACAACGCGCGTCAGGGCTACCCGAACGAGACCGGCATCATCGTGACGACGGCGCTGCCGAACGGCGGCGGCACACCCACGTTGCTGCTGGATCCGATCGGCGAGAGCCGCCTGCCGACGTTCCAGAACCTGGACTTCCACGTCGAGCGTCCGATTTCGTTCGGCGCCGGCCACTTCGTGCCGTCGATCGATATCTTCAACCTGACGAACAACGACACGATCCAGGCCGTCCGCGGCAACCAGAACGCCACCAACGCGAACCAGATCCAGGCGATTGTCGCGCCTCGGATCCTTCGCTTCGGCCTGCGCGTGAACTGGTAAGAGTCTTGGAGGAGGCGGACGGGGCCGGTCATCCACCGGTCCCGTCCGATGTGCAAGGGCGAGCCTTCAGCGGCTCGCCCTTTTTTTGTTCAGGAGTGTTTCGTAGGCGAGTGGAACCGGTGGAACCATGTCACCAGGTTCTACGCGGTGCTCAGGGTTCCGGGGTGCTCAGGGTGCTCGTTCTAAGGGTTGCTGCGGGTTCTACAGCGTTCGAACGCAGCACCTTGTAGCACCATGTAGAACCAAGCACCCTGAGCACCCAGTAGAACCTTGAGCACCCGTAGAACCCGTAGCAGCGCCGCTCCTACCTCCACCCCACCAACGCCGCGAGCCGCTTCAGGAGCGTCGGATTGCGCGCAGCGGCAGAGACCTCGTCGAGCAGGTCGAGCGCCGGGCCGATCGACGGCACGATCGCGATGCCGAGCTTCCGCGCGGTCTCGGCCATCTGGTCGGCTCCGGTCGTGACGAGAATCGGCTTGGCCTGCACCGCGGCCATCACGTCGAGGCAGTTCTGCGGGCTGTCGTCGACGTGGTAGTCGAGACGCAGCGCGCCAGCCGCCGCACCGCGCGACCCGGCGATCACCAGCACGCTGGGCAGATCGAACCCCTGGGCGACCAGCCAGTGCTGCGTCTGCCGCTGCACGGTGTCCCCCTCGGTGGCTGGCCGCTGGGTGATGAAGAACACTTCCCAGCGATGCCGCAGCATCAAGTCATGAACCCGACGCACCGCCCCTGCGCCGGTCGGCTGGAGCGTCGTCCAGAAGTTCGGGGTGCGCCGGATCTCGTTCCAGATCGCCTCGCGGCGGCGCCTGGTTTCGTGCGGATTGTCAGCTGGCTTGGCCGCCGTGTCCGCAGCGGCGTCCTGCGCCGCCGCCTCGACCTCGGGCTCGCCGGCCGAGAGCTGCGGCACGTCGGGGAAGAGACGTGTCTCGACGGCGTGGAACGCGGCGCTGAAGTCCGCGAGCACGCCGTCCATGTCGAAGCCGATCCGATAGCTCACCGCCGCGCTCGGCCGATCTCGTCGTACAGGTAGGCTGAGGCGATCACGCCCCCCTGGAAGTTGCCGAGATCGAGCTTCTCGTTCGGCGCGTGCGCGTTCTCGTCGGGCAGCCCGATGCCGAACAGCACCGACGGGAGTCCCAGGATTTCCTGGAACGTCGCCACCACCGGAATCGAGCCCCCCTCCCGGTTGAACACCGGCGCCTTGCCGAAGCCCTTCTCGATCGCGCGGCCGGCCGCCTGCACGTACGGGTTGTCGAACTCGGTCATCCACGGCTTGCCGCCGTGCATGCGCGTCACCTTCAGCTCCACCGTCTTCGGTGCGACCTTGCGCACGTACTCCTCGAACAGGCCGGCGATCTTGTCCGGATCCTGATCCGGCACGAGGCGCATGCTGATCTTGGCCATCGCCACCGCCGGGATCACCGTCTTCGCGCCGTCGCCGGTGAACCCGGCCAGCAGCCCGTTGACCTCGAACGTCGGACGCCCCCAGACCCGCTCGAGCGTGGTGTAGCCGCTCTCGCCGAACAGCTTCGGAGCCCCAAGCTCCTTGCGATAGCGCGTCTCATTGAACGGCAGCTTCCTGAACTCCGCCCGCTCCTCATCGCGTAACTCCCGCACATCGTCGTAGAAGCCCGGGATCTTGATGCGGCCGCCGCGGTCCTTCATCTGCGCCAGCACCTGCGCCAGCACCATCGCCGGATTGGCGACCGCGCCGCCGAACGAGCCGGAGTGCAGATCGCTCTTCGTGCCGCGCAGATCGATCTGGAAGTAGGCCAAGCCGCGCAGCCCGTAGCAGATCGACGGGATGCCGCGATCGAACATCGGCGAGTCGGAGATGACCACCACGTCCGCGGCGAGCTCGGACTTGTGCTCGCGGATGAAGTCGTCGAGGTGCGAGGAGCCGACCTCCTCCTCTCCCTCCAGAATGATCTTCATGTTCACCGGCAGCTTGCCGTTCTGCTTCAAGTGCGCCTCGATCGCCTTGAAGTGCATGAACACCTGCCCCTTGTCGTCCGCCGAGCCGCGGGCGTAGAGCTCGCCGTCGCGCACCGTGGCCTCGAACGGCGGGCTTTCCCACAGCTCCAGGGGATCGACCGGCTGCACGTCGTAGTGGCCGTAGAACAGGATGGTCGGCGCCCCTTCGGCGCCCAGCCACTCGCCGTAGACGACTGGATGCCCCGGCGTCTCGATCAGCCGGACCTGCTGCAGGCCGATGCGGGTCATCTCGGCAACCGTCCACTCGGCACAGGCCCGGACGTCGTGCGCGTGCTCCGGCAGCGCGCTGATGCTGGGGATGGCGAGATACGCCTTCAGCTCGTCGATGTAACGGTCCCGGTGCGTGTTGATGAAGTCGACAATGTTGTCCATAGGTGGATTATGACGGGACTCGGGATAGGGGACCCGTGTCCCGGCAACTCGACAAGTGGCAGCTAGCCGCTTGGAGTCGCTGATGCTCCGGCACCGGCCCAACGCCGCGGCCAGTGCGCCGGGTCCCGGGTCCCAGGTCCGGGGTCCCGTCAGGTCGTTTGCGGCATTTCAACTGGCAGCTCCTCGCGGTCGGCCCACTCTTTCCAGGAACCGACGTAATTCCTCACGCGCGGATACGCGAGCAGCCGCAAGGCCAGATAGGCGTGCGCCGCACGGTAGCCGCCCTGACAATACGTGAGCACTTCCCGATCCGGCGTGACGCCAGCGGCCTCGTACATCTCCCGGAGTTCGGCCGCCGGCTTGAACGCGCCGTCCGGGCCGAGGTTCCGCGTCCACTCGACGTGGACCGCACCGGGTACCGCCCCACCGCGCCTCGCGCGCACCGTGGTGCCACAGTACTCGCCGTCGCTCCGTGCGTCGAGGATCACCGCATCCGGGCGGCCGATCGCCGCCTTGACCTCGCGCCAGGTCGCGAGCGTCCGCTCCTCGCGCGAGCCGGTCCAGTCGCTGGCGGGCGCGGGGGCCGAGTCCTTCGACGCCGGCAGACCGGCCCGGCCCCAGGCGCCGAATCCGCCATCGAGAACGCGCACGCTCGGGTGACCGAAATACTCGAGGAACCAGAACGCCCGCGCCGCTCGTACCCCCGACTGCTCGTCATAGACGACGATGGGGGTTGACGCGGTCACGCCGTGGATCGCGAGCACGTGCTCGATCATCCACATGAACGCGTTCAGCGGCGCCGGATCGGTGTCGATCAGGCTGACACCCCACAAGTCGAGGTGAATCGCGCCGGGGATGTGACCGGCCGTGTAGGCATCCGGAGGACGCAGATCGAGGACCAGTGACCCCCGACCACCGGACAGTTCGGAAGAGAGCTGCTCTGGCGTCACGAGCAGACTGCGGTTCGGATACGCCTTCATCGGGATGATGCTACTACGGGGTGCTCGGCCTGCGGCCGCTCGACGGCTTCAGGCTTCAGGCTTCAGGCTTCAGGCTTCAGGCTTCAGGCTTCAGTCGATTGGACCCGCACACCGGGTCGAGGATTGCAGCACTCAGCCCGACAGAATGAATACGCGAGCACACGAGCGCCTCAAGCTCCCGCCGACTCTCCTGTAGCCCGTAGCCTGAAGCCTGTAGCCGTTCGTCACACCCGCCGCAACAACACCCGCTCGACGGCATGCGTGGCCCCCTTATCGAGGATCAAGTGTGCCCGCTCGCGCGTGGGCAGGATGTTCTCCCGCAGGTTGAGCAGATTGATCGACGACCAGATGCCGCGCGCGACGTCGCGCGCTTCGCCCGGCGTCAACGCGGCGTAGTGGCTGAAGTACGAGGTCGGGTCGCGGAACACCGTCTCGCGCAGGGTCATGAACCGCTCGACATACCAGTTCTCGATGTCCTGCTCGTCGGCGTCGACGTAGATCGAGAAGTCGAAGAAGTCCGACACGAAGGCGCGCGGCGGACCTTGGCGCCGCGGCGTGCCCGACTGGAGGACGTTGAGCCCTTCGAGGATCAGGATGTCCGGCTGCGTCACGACGTGGTACTCGCCCTCGACGATGTCGTAGCGGGTGTGGGAGTAGACGGGCGCGCGGACTTCCTCGACCCCGCTTTTGATGTCGGACACGAACTGCACGAGGCGGCGCAGGTCGTAGCTCTCTGGAAAGCCCTTGCGCTTCATCAGGCCGCGGGCCTGCAGCACTGCGTTCGGAAGCAGAAAGCCGTCGGTGGTGACCAGATCGACCCGCGGGTGATCCGGCCAGCGTGCCAGGAGGGCTCGCAGCAGCCGCGAGGTCGTGCTCTTCCCGACCGCGACGCTGCCGGCGACGCCGATGATGTATGGCGGCCCGGGTTTCGTGGTGCCAAGGAACTTCGCGGTCGCGGCGTGCAGCTCCTGCGTCGCCGCCACGTGCAGGTTCAGCAGACGCGACAGGGGGAGGTAGATCTCGACGACCTCCTTCACCGAGACCGGCTCGTTCAACCCCCGCAACCGCTCGAGATCGGCCTCGGACAGCGTCAGCGGCGTGGACTCGCGCAGCCGCGCCCACTCGTCGCGCGCGAACGGCATGTAGCGGGTGGGGGTGCCGGCCTCGATTGGATTGGAGTTCATGCGGTCCGCGCCCCGGCGCTCTCCCGACAGCCACACATGGCGCGATAGAGCAGCGCCGCCAACAGAGGCACACGCCAGTGTGTCCCGCGCTCGTGCCCGGTCCCAAGCCGGCGCAACGGTCCACCCTGTCCGTGGAAGTCGAGGTCGCGTTCCAGCACCGGTTGGCAGCATATCCCAGCGTTCCGCCGGCAACGGTTGACGTCAGTGCTTTGTCGTGCAAAGCTTTGATGTGGACGTCCCTCGCGCGCTGGCGCAAATCGAAGCAATTCACGAGCAGATCGCCAAGGGCGAGGTCTATCGCGGCTACCGGTCGTTACCGGTCGCGGTGTCGGGACTGATCGGACTGTTGGCGGCCTGGCTCCAGCCGGCCCGAGTGGCGCACGGCGATCCCGTCGGCTTCGTGATCTACTGGACGGCCGTGGCGTGCGTCGCCGTCTCGATCGGCGTGACCGAAATCGTCCGCAACTACATCGTGCACGACGATGCCGCGGCGCGGCGGCGGACGCGGCGGGTGATCGGTCAGTTCCTTCCCAGTCTGCTGGGCGGGGCCATCATCACCGCCAGCTTCGTCCACTTGAGCGATGCGCTCGTCCCGCTGCTGCCGGGAATCTGGGCGATCTGTTTCGGCATCGGCACGTTCGCGTCACGCCCCTATCTGCCGCGGGCGAGCGGGCACGTCGCGCTGTTCTACTACGTCGCCGGCGTGGTGCTGTTGTGGATCGCGCGCGGACCCGAGCCGCTGGCCGGCTGGTGGGTCGGCGGGACGTTCGGTCTCGGCCAGATGCTCGCCGCGCTGGTGTTGTACTGGAACCTCGAGCGCCCCGAACGGGCGCCGGTCATGGACGACGATGAAGAAGAAGACTGCTGACGCCGAGCAGATCGGCCGATTTTCCTACGACGGGCTGGAGCGCGTCCTCCACGAGAAGGCGCGGCTCGGGATCATGACGTCGCTCGTCACGCGCCCCGAGGGGCTGCTGTTCGGCGAGTTGAAGCGGCTGTGCGCGCTCACCGACGGGAACCTCAGTCGCCACCTCGAGGTGCTGCGCGAGGCCGGCCTGGTCGAAGTCTGGAAAGGCTTCGAGAACCGCCGGCCGCAGACGCTGTGCCGGTTGTCCCCCGAAGGCCGCGAGCGCTTCGTCGCCTACCTCGAACAGCTCGAACAGGTAATCCGGGACGCAATGCCCAAAGCCGCCAAACGCGGCGACCGGCTGCCCGACCTGCCGCCGGGGTTTCAGCCGGCCTGAATGTGGAACTCTGAACCAAGAACCGGTTCTATGGGTGCTCAAGGTTCTGGGGTTCTCAGGGTGCTCGTTCCACCGGTGCCACGGGTTCGAAGGTTCAGCGCGCAATCGCAGCGAGGGAAGTAGGTTCGAACTTGGAGAACCTGAGAACCCGTAGAACGAGCACCCTGAGAACCCGAGAACCCTGAGCACCCGTAGAACCTTGTCTACGTCCGCGCCCACTCGTCACGGTCGCGCGCGACCCTTCCTTCCTCTTCCAGCTTGACGAGATGCGCCAGGATCGTGTCTGTCGCCGCAGCGGCGAGCGCCGGGTCGAGTCCCTTGTAGATCTGGAGGGCCAGCGCCTCCGTCGTCTGCTTGCCCGTGCCGAGCGCCTCGAGCACTTGGCGCTCGCGGCTCTCGCGGTGCGCCAGGTAGGTGGCAATGGCGTCGTCCGGGTCTTCGATCGCCGGGCCGTGGCCGGGCAGCAGGCGCTTTGCGCCGAGGGCGCGGACGCGCCGCAGTGAATCCAAGTAGGCGCGCAAGTCGCCGCCGCGGCTGGCGGCGATCACGATCGTGCCGCCCATCCTGATCAGATCGCCGGTATAGACGTCGTCACCGGTCACGAACGAGGCGTGGTCGGGGGCGTGCCCTGGCGTGGCCAGCACGCGGACCACCGTGTCCCCAGCGTGCACGTATTGGCCATCACTGAGCTGATCCTCGCCCGCACTCGTGCTGGCATCGAGTGACCGCACGCGCAGCCCCGGCCATCGCGTCATCAGGGCCGGCACGCCGCTGACGTGGTCGACGTGCCCGTGCGTGATCAGCACCTGGGCCAGTGGACGGCCGCCGAGCGCCTCGGCAATCGCGGCGAGATGATCGGGATGGCCGACGCCGGCGTCGATCAGGGTTGGAATCGCGCCGTCGAGGAGATAGGTGTTGTTGCCGGTCGGGCCGGTCCACGGTGACGGATTGAAGGCGCGCAGCAGCATCGCCCATGGTAGCGGATTGTGTGCGGCGCCTCGATTCAGGAAGCGGGTGCGGGAGGTAAGATCCGACCGTGATTACCGGTCCCAGCACTGCCGAAACCTTCACCGAGGACGAACGCCGCCGGCTCGCGCCGTACTTCACCAACCTCGATGGTCACGTGTTCGCGCTGACCAACCTGCCGGAAACGGTCAAAGGCGCGCTCTTCGCGCGGTATTCACGCTCGGCGAAGTCGCTGCGCCGGCTGTTCCTGGACGAATTCCACAAGGACGTCGCGGCGGACCGTCCCCTCGATCGGCCCGACGTTGGCGGTGCTCGCGCCGAACAGCTCTACGCCCGGGTCTTCAACGAATACGGAGACGATTCCGTCGCGCAGCTCGGCGGAGCGCATCTCGGCTGCGAGTACGTCTCGAACATCCTGACCAAGGTGCTCGAGCGCGGCAGGCTGATGGCGTATCTCGAGCAGTCGACGCGATACGTGCCGTATACGGATCGACTGCACGGCCGCTACCGTTATCACGTCCCGGCGGAAATCGGTCACGGCGCGCTGCGCGAGCGCTACGTGCGGACGATGGACAAGGCGTTCGAGACGTATGCGCGGCTGATCCCGATCATGCAGGATCACTTCGCGGCGCGACACGCGAAGGCGCCGTCCGACTCCGAAGGCGTGCATCGCGCTGCGATCCGGGCCAAAGCCCTCGACACGCTCCGCGGCATGCTGCCGGCCGCGACGCAGTCGAACGTCGGCATCTACGGGTCCGGGCAGGCCTACGAGACGCTCCTGCTCCGGATGCGCGCCCATCCGCTGTCGGAAGTCCGCGCGTGCGCGGACGAGATGCTGACCGAGCTGCGCAAGGTCATTCCAGCCTTCCTCACGCGCGTCGACAATCCCGATCGCGGCGGACGCTGGACCCGTTACCTGGCCGATACGCGCGAGGCGCTGGGCAACCTGGCAGAACGGCTCACGTCAACCGGCCCGGCGGATCACGGCGAGGTGACGCTGACCGAGTTCGACCCGGAGGGCGAGGTCAAGATCGTCGCCGCCGCGCTCTACGCGGCCTCCGATCTTCCAGACGACGACTTGATGAACATCGCCCGGCGCATGACCGCGACCGAACGCGAAGAAGTTCTCGGCGCAGCGGTCGGCGAACGCGGCAACCGCCGCCATCGACCAGGCCGCGCCTTCGAGCGCACCACATATCGCTTCGACGTGCTCACCGACTACGGTGCGTTCAGGGACCTCCAGCGGCACCGGTTGCTCACCCTGGACTGGCAGGGCTTCACGCCACGCCACGGCTTCAACATTCCCGAAGCCGTAGACGAGGCGGGCGTGCTCGCGGACTGGCGTCAGGTGGTGGAAGCGTCAGGCGAGCTGTCGGAGGCGATTGCCGCGGCGGGCTGGAAGGTGGCGGCGAGCTACCCCGTCGCCATGGCCTACCGCGTCCGCTTCTACATGCAGATGAATGCCCGCCAGGCGATGCACGTCATCGAGCTCCGCACGGCGCCGCAGGGGCATCCCGCGTACCGGCGCGTCTGCCAGGAAATGCACCGGCTGATCGGCGATCAGGCCGGCCACCGCGCGATCGCCGCGGCGATGCGCTTTGCGGATCATTCCGAGGTGGCACTCGAGCGCCTCGGGTCCGAACGGGCGCTGGAGCAGAAACGCAACCGCCCGGCGTGAGTGAGGCGCTGACGGCTACTCCGCTTCGACTTCCTGACGGCTCCAGTACTTCCCGAATTCGTCGAGGAAGGTGAGCGTCCCGAACGACTTCATCCGATCCAGGAAGAGCACGCCGTCGAGATGATCGGTCTCGTGCTGGATGACCCGCGCGGTGAAACCCGACGCGCGCAGCTCGATCCGCTTGCCGCGGCGGTCGTAAGCCTGCACGGTAATCTGACGGGCGCGCGGCACGCGGCCGCGCAGATCGGGAATGCTCAAGCACCCTTCCCAGTCTTCGACCACGTCGGGAGATGCCGGAGTAATCTCGGGGTTGATCAGCGCCATGAGCGGCACCCGGCGATCGTCGTCTTCGTCCTCCTCCTCGTCGTCGTCAGGCGACGGGGCGAACCCGGCAACGAAGATGCGGAGGCTCTCGTGAATCTGTGGCGCGGCCAGCCCGACCCCCTGGTATTCGCGCATCGTCTCGAACATGTCGTCGATGAGGCGCTGGATCGCGGGCGAGCGGATCTGACTGGGCTCGACGGCCCTGGCGCGCGCCCGCAGAACGGGATGGCCCATGCGTGCGACCTTGAGAATGGCCATGCCGCATTATAGTCGTCGAGTCTATGGAACATCCCGAGTACCGGTTCTGTCCGGTGTGCGGCGGCCCGCTCGAAACCCGGCAGCTGAAGGCGGGTGATCCGACGCGGCTCGTCTGCGCCTCCTGCGGGTTCGTGTTGTACATGGATCCGAAGGTCGCGGTCGGTACGATCATCCGGGCTCGTGGTGACCGGCTGGTGCTCGTACGCCGCGCCATCGAGCCAGGTTACGGGCTGTGGGTGTTTCCGGGCGGGTACGTCGACCGCGGTGAAGTCATCACGGCGGCCGCGCTGCGCGAAGCGAAGGAGGAGTCGGGGCTCGACGTCCGGCTCGACGGCTTGATCAACATCTATTCGTACCCCGGCCGTGCACCGATCATCGTCGTCTACGCCGCGACCATGCTCGGGGGCGAGTTGTGCGGCGACGACGAATGCCTCGAGGCGCGCCTGTTCACGCCGGCGGAGATTCCCTGGGACGGGCTCGCCTTCCGCAG
>Ga0207701_10000137_pt1 | contig 67379 bp, 31 predicted proteins | sample KBSSwiSSwithPhiX_FD_184294 | JGI IMG/M metagenome (GOLD analysis project Ga0207701, IMG submission 184294) | Switchgrass rhizosphere bulk soil microbial communities from Kellogg Biological Station, Michigan, USA, with PhiX - S5 (SPAdes) (version 2) | ecosystem: Environmental > Terrestrial >... | reverse complement strand
CTGGGCACGCCCGCCGATATCGCATCGGCTGTTTGCTTTCTTGCATCAGACGAGGCGTCGTATATTACGGGGCACGTGCTGGCGGTCAATGGCGGGATGTATACCTAGCGCGGCGTTCACCGAAAAGCCGTGAGGAGGACTGAATGGCGGTTGCAGACAAAGTGAAGGGCATCATCGTGGAGCAGCTGGGAGTCGACGAAGAAGAAGTGACTCCGGATGCGTCGTTCGTCGACGACCTCGGCGCCGACTCGCTCGATACGGTGGAGCTGGTCATGGCGTTCGAAGAGGAATTCGGGATTGAGATACCCGACGAAGATGCCGAGAAGATTACGCGCGTGAAGGAAGCAGTCGAGTACATCGAGTCTCACAGCAAGAAGAAGTAGCGCAGCCCCTCAGGGCTGCTCCCATGGAGGCGGTTTGAGCAGGCGAGTCGTGGTGACGGGTGTCGGCCTGGTGTCGCCACTCGGCATAGGGACCCAGGCGAACTGGGAAGCGCTCTCGGCCGGGCAGAGCGGGATCGGATCAATCACGCGGTTTGACGCGTCGCAGTTTTCGGCGCGCATCGCCGGCGAGGTCAAGGGGTTCGATCCGCTCCAGTTCGTCGACAAGAAAGACGTCAAGAAGATGGACGTCTTCATTCAGCTCGCCATCGCCGCGGCGGATTTCGCCATGGCCGATGCGACGCTGACGGTGAGCCCGGAGTGTGCAACGCGGACCGGCGTGTTCATCGCCTCGGGGATCGGCGGGTTCAGCACGATCGAGCGTGAGCACAAGGCCCTCCTCGAAGGGGGCCCACGGCGGATCTCTCCATTTTTCATACCGGCAGCCATCATCAATCTTGCCGCCGGCCAGGTCTCCATTCGATTTGGAGCCAAGGGCCCGAATTCCGCGACCTGCACCGCCTGTTCAGCTTCCGCCCACGCGATCGGCGACGCCTTCGAGATCATCCGGCGTAACGATGCCGACGTGATGATTGCGGGCGGATCAGAAGCCGCGATCACGCCGATGGGCGTCGGCGGCTTTGCCGCCATGCGCGCGTTGTCCACGCGCAACGACGATCCGCAGCGCGCGAGCCGTCCGTTCGACAAGGACCGTGACGGTTTCGTGATGGGAGAAGGCGCGGGCGTCATTATTCTCGAGGAGCTCGAATTCGCCCGTCGGCGCGGAGCCAGCATCTATGCCGAGCTGGTCGGCTACGGCATGAGCGCCGATGCGTATCACATCACCGCGCCGTCCGAAGACGGGGACGGCGGCATGCGCGTGATGCAGGCGGCGATCAAGCAGGCCGGCATCGAGCCAGCGGACGTCGATTACATCAACGCGCACGGCACGTCGACGCCGTACAACGACAAGCTCGAAACGCTCGCGATCAAGCGGCTGTTCGGCGATCACGCCCGCACGCTGGCGATATCGTCCACCAAGTCGATGACCGGACACCTGCTCGGCGCGGCCGGTGGTCTCGAAGCCGGCATCACCGTGCTGGCGATTCGCAACCAGCTCATCCCGCCGACGATCAACCTCGAGGCGCCAGACCCGGAATGCGATCTCGACTACGTGCCGAACGTCAAACGTGCGGCCGCCATCCAGTACGCGCTCTCGAATTCATTCGGGTTCGGCGGCACGAACGGCGCTTTGTTGTTCAAGCGCTTCGATGGATAGTTGCCAGTTCCTAGTCTCCAGTTCCCAGTGAGTCTCTGGCAACTGGCAACTGGCAACTGGAAACTCGTAACTGACGACTCAGCATGAAAATAGCCGTTTGCATCAAACAAGTCGTGACGCGGGAGTGGCAGCTTCGAGTCAACGACGCGAAGACCTGGATTCGCGATCAGGACGCGAGCTTCGAGCTCAACGAGCCGGACGCCTACGCGCTCGAAGAGGCGCTGCGCCTGAAAGAGAAGCACACCGGCGAAGTCGTCGTCGTGTCGGCGGGCCCGGCGCGAGCGGCGCAGGTGATTCGCGAAGCGCTGGCGCGGGGTGCCGATCGAGCCATTCACATCGAGGCGGAGGCTCTTGCCACGGCCGACGCGGTGACCGTGGTGGATGCGATCGCGTCCGCGATTCGTGACGAGCAATTCGATCTCGTCCTCACCGGTCTTCAGTCCGACGACCAGGGCTTCGGTCAGGTCGGCGTCGTTCTCGCCGAGAAGCTCGGAATGCCTCATGCGACGATCATCATGGAGGTGCAGGCGTCTCCTTCGGCTGGCCCAGGGCAGGGAAGCCTGCGCGTGAAACGGGAGCTCGAGGGTGGCTGGTTCCAGTGGATCTCAATGCCGATGCCCGCGCTGCTCACGATCCAGAGCGGCATCAACCAGCTTCGCTACGCGACGCTGAAGGGGATCATGGCGGCGAAGAAGAAGGAGATCCGCAAGGTCGCCCCATCGGCGTCAACCGAACCGAATGCACGAATCCTGGGCGTGCACTTCCCGGAGAAGTCCAAACAGACACAGATGATTTCCGGATCGCCAGCCGACGCTGCCAAGGAGTTGGTGAAGCGCCTACGAGAAGAAGCGAGGGTGATCTAATTATGATCCTCGTCGTTGGTGAACAGCGCGATGGACGGCTGAATCGGGCGACGTGGGAAGCGGTCGCTGCTGCGCAGCAGTTGGGCGATTCGCTGAAGATTGCGTTAGCGGGCTCAAAGGCGGACGGTGCGGCAGCGGAAATCGCCGCGGCGGACGCGGCTGAGGTCATCGTCCTAGAAGCGGCCGCGCTCGCCGAATACACATCGGACGGATACATCCTTGCGGTGGCGGCGGTCGTCGAGCAGGAAAAACCCGCATCGATCGTTTTTCCGCACACGTACCAAACTCGCGATTTCGCGCCCGCGCTTGCGGCCCGTCTCGGACGAGCGCTCGTAACCGATGTGACCGCGATCAAGAAATCGGGCGACAGTACCGTCTACGTCCGTCCCGTCTTTCAAGGCAAGCTGAACGCCGACGTCGAAGCGCTCGGGCCGCCGCCGCATCTGTTTACCATTCAGATCGGGGCGTTTCGCGCGGACGCGGCGAAGCGCGGTGCGTCGGCCGCGCCAATCCGAAAAGTCAACGTCGCCGTCGATGCCTCCGCGATCCGTCAGAAGCCCGAAGCGCCATTCCAGGAAGCAAAGCAAGCCGTCGACTTGTCGCAGGCCGAACGGATTGTTTCCGTCGGCCGCGGAATCAAGGGGCAGGAGCACCTGAAGATTGCCGAGGAGTTGGCAAAGGCGCTCGGTGCCGAGCTTGCGGCGTCGCGGCCCATCTGCGACGCGGGGTGGTTGCCCATGGACCGTCAGATTGGCAGTTCCGGGCAGACCGTTGCGCCGAAGTTGTACGTTGCGCTCGGCATCTCCGGCGCGATCCAGCACCTCGTCGGCATGAAAGGTTCGCGTACCATCGTCGCGATCAACAAGGACCCGGAAGCGCCGATGTTTGAAATCGCGGACTACGGCATCGTCGGCGATCTGTTCGAGGTAGTGCCGGCGATCATTGGTGAATTGAACAAATAGTTTCCAGTTCCCAGTCGCCAGTTCCCAGTTGAGGAACGAGATCCTTGTCATCTTTTCCAACTGGAAACTGGAAACTGGCAACTGAGTCGAGCCCATTGTCAAACCGCGAGACTCTCGACGTCGACGTCCTGATCGTAGGCGGCGGTCCCGCCGGGATGTCGGCTGCACTGCGGTTGGCCCAACTGCACAAGCAAAAGGGTGGCGAGCCGCTCACGATCGCCGTGCTCGAGAAGGCGCGCGAGGTCGGTGCGCACATGCTGTCGGGCGCCGTGCTCGATCCCTCCGCCCTGGCCGAACTCGTCCCCGATTTCAAGGCGAAGGGCGCGCCCCTTGCCACCGAGGTCCATCACGACCGGGTGTACTTCCTCACGCGCACGGGGAAGCTGAGGTTTCCGATCGTTCCCCCGCCGCTCAGCAATCACGGCAACTACATCATCTCGCTCAATCGATTCGTGAAGTGGCTTGGCGGCCTCGTCGAGGCGGAGGGCGTTGATATCTTCACCGGGTTTCCCGCGGTCGAGGTTCTCTACGACGGCGAGCGTGTCGTCGGCGTTCGAACCGGCGACCGCGGCGTCGGCAAGCACGGAGAGCGGAAGTCTACGTTCGAGCCTGGCGTCGACATTCGAGCGAAAGTGACGATTCTCACCGATGGTGTGCGCGGAAACGTCACCAAGTCGGTGGTTCGTCGTCTCGCGCTCGACGCGGGACGCTTGCCGCAACTCTACGCTATCGGGATCAAGGAGCTCTGGGAAATCCCCGCGGACCGTATTCCCGCCGGCACCGTGATGCACACGATGGGCTATCCGCTGCGGCAAGAGGAGTTCGGCGGCGCGTTCATCTATGTCATGCCGAACGGACTGGTGTCGATTGGCTTCGTGAGCGGGCTCGACTACCGCGATCCGATGTTCGATCCGCACATCGTCTTTCAGCACTTCAAACAGCATCCGTTCGTCGCGTCGCTGCTCGAGAAGGGACAGCTCGTTCGCTACGGCGCCAAGGCGTTGCCTGAAGGAGGCTGGCACGCCATCCCTCGTGTACACGCCGACGGCGTGCTCATCGCTGGCGATGCGGGTGGATTCTTGAATTCGATACGCCTCAAGGGCATTCACCTGGCAATGCGTACCGGCATGCTCGCCGCCGAGAGTGCGTTCGACGCCGTGCGTGCCGGTGATGCCAGCGCCGGGCGTCTGAAGAGTTACCCCGCCGCAATCGATCGGAGTGACGTCCGGCGGGAGCTGTACCCCGTCCGCAACGTCCATCAGAGTTTCAGCTACGGACTGATGTCCGGTCTCGCCTATTCAGGTTTGTCGCTGATCACAGGCGGTTGGTGGTATCGCGATCCGATGCCCGCGCATGCGGGCTACGAGCGGATGGCGAAGCTTGACGAGTATTACCCATCCGGGCCACCCGACCCGGATTCACCGATCAGGCCCGTCAAGATCGATCGGCAACTGACATTCGACAAGCTGACGAACGTCCACTACTCGGGAACACGTCATCCCGAAGATCAGCCGTCGCACCTGATCGTGCACGACGCGGAGGTCTGCGGAACCCGCTGCCGCATCGAATACGGAAATCCCTGCACGCGATTCTGTCCCGCGAACGTCTACGAGATGGTCGACACCGGCGACGGCACCGGCCGCAAGCGGCTGCAAATCAACGCGTCCAACTGTGTTCACTGTAAGACGTGCGACATCATGGATCCCTATCAGCTCATCGACTGGGTGCCGCCGGAAGGGGAAGGCGGACCGCAGTACGAGGGTATGTGAAAGTTAAAAGTTGAAAGTTAGAAGGTAAAAGTTAAGAGGCAAGAGACACGAGAACATCCAGCGACGGACCCCACGAGGCAGTTCGTTGCTACGAATCAGCGGCGCGAGCGACGAGCGAGCGCTGGCAGGCACCGGGGTGGGGCCCCAGTGCAAACTGAGAAATGCTGACAGCGCCTTCCGGCAGGGACTATCGATGACAGGCAGCGTCAACGGAGCACGTGCGCTGACCTCTTCTCAACGCCTCCAGACCCGACTGATCGCCGCCACCGCGTCGCCGCTCATCGCCGGCCTCTGCCGGACGGTTACCTGGAAGGTCGAGGGCGACCAGCACTACCACGACGCGGTCCGATCGGGGCGTCCGCCCATCGTCGCCTTCTGGCATGGCCGCATTCTTCCCGGCTCCTGGGTCTACCGCCACCGTGGCATCGTCGTCATGGCAAGCACCAACTTCGATGGGCAGTGGATCGCGCGGATTATCGAACGATTTGGCTACCACGTGGCGGCCGGGTCGACGTCACGCGGCGGCGTCCGCGCCTTACTGGAATTGAAGCGCAGCATCGAGCATGGCCGACCTGTGGGGATCACGCTGGACGGTCCGCGCGGACCAGCGCGGGTCCCGCAGCCCGGCGCTGTTTGGCTGGCGGGGGCAACCGGCAGCCCGATAGTGCCGTTTCACGCAGAGGCCAGCCGATATTGGACCGTTCGGAGCTGGGACAGCACCCAGGTGCCGAAACCATTCAGCACGGTCGCCCTGGCGATTCAGGAGCCGATATTTGTTGCCGGAACCGATCCGCAGCAGCAGGAGGAGGGCAGCCGGGCGCTGATGCAGGCCCTCGAGCGGGCGGAGGTGGAGGCGAGGGCGGCCGTTGCGGCAATCCGCTGAACAGTTTGTGCGTTTCGCCGTATTATCCCGGATCACGGATTTCTGCCGTTGCGATTCTTCCATCCTCAATCGCTCGTCCGTAGTGCTCCATGACAGCATTCGACGAGGCCTACCGGGCGCATCTGACGGCGGTGTTTCGATATGCCATCAAATGCGTCGGACGCCGGGAAATCGCGGAGGAAATAACCGCGGAATCGTTCATCGCGCTTTATAACTCGTTCGATCGCATCGATCCGGAGCTCCTCCCGGGTTGGTTGTTCACCGTCGTCAAGAATCGTGCGACGGATTTCTGGCGACGGAACGCGTTGGAGCGAAGATATAGCGCAGGTCTGGATCCCGAGCCGAAGGTCGAAGCGTCGAGCAATATCCAGGAATGGCTGGATGCGGCGCCGACCTTGAAACCCGCGCACCGCGCATGCCTGATCTTGCGCTACGTGCACGGGCTCGAGCGGACGGCGATCGCCGAACGTCTCGGGTTGTCCGATACCCAGGTCAAAGGCTACTTGCAATACGCCCATCAACTGTTGCGGAAGGCGCTGAGCGAAAGGCAATGACACGACCTGTTCCGTCTGATTTGGATCCCTCCGAGCGAGACGCATTCGCGCTGGCGTCGAGGATGAGGTGTCCGGCGCCGGAACTGCTGTCACCCGCCATGGAGGGAACCCTGCCAGAGCCGTTGCGTGGGCGGGTTCTCGCGCACGTGGAGAATTGCGGGGTGTGTCGAACGCTGGCGGACGCGCAGGCATCGCCGGAGTGCACCGAGCCGACCCCTGAAGAATCGGAACGGATTCGCGCGAGGCTGGCGCGCGGCGGACGATCGCGAAGCTGGTGGGGGCCGCTGGCTGCTGCGGCGGTGATGACGATCGCGCTTGGCGGGGGGTGGCTCTCGCAATTCGACCGTCACGAATCTGTCATGCCGGCACCGCCGGGCGCGCCTGTGGCAGCGCCCAGGCAGGATGTAACGACCTTCACGCTCGATTTGCAGAAGCCGGCGCTCGAGTTGCCTCCTGGAGCGCTGATCGTGCGGAGCGCTGGTTCGGACTCCTACGTCCCCGCACTGAGCGCAGCGCTCGAACCCTTCCGCCGAAGCGATTACCCCCAAGCCATCGAGCGACTGAGTGCCCTTCAGCGAACGCACGCCTCCGAGCCGTTCGTCAACTATTACCTCGGAGTCTCGTATTTGCTCGCCGGGCGCGCGGCAGACGCGCTGGCGTCGCTCGAAAGGGCAAGAACCGACGGGACGGCCGACACGTGGCTGCGGCTCGATGCGTCGTGGTATCTTGCCGTCGCCCTGGAGCGTGCCGGACGCCGCGACGCGGCCGTCGTGGTGCTGACCGAAATCTGCGGGGCTGATGGTGCGCGGCGGCAGCAGGCGTGCGGTGCTCTGGGCACGCTGCTTGTGCCGCGGATCGGGTGGAGAACGACGGGTGCCAAGGCCACGACCGCTTTACTGGCTGACGCTGATTCTTCTGACCATCGGTCCTGGCGCGGCGCTGGCCGCGCAAGCGACTAGCCCATCTTCCGCAGCCTGCACTGATTCCTCTCCGATCGGCGACCTCCTGGCCGAAGGCAAGCGTCTCGCCTCCATCGAGCAGAACGGTCCTGCGAGGCGCTGCTTCGAGACGGCTCTCGCCTCGGCCGTTAAAGCCACCGATCGCCCGTCAGAACTGACGGCAAGGGTCGGTCTCGCGCAAGCGGCGTATCACCTGACCGACTACAAAACCGCACAGGCCGAAGGCGAGCGGGCCGCGGATCTTGCGGACACGCTGGGCGACCAACTCGAAGCCGCTCATGCGGCCGACGTGCTCGGGTTTGTCGCGACGGCGGCCGGCGATCAGGTGACAGCGCGACAGCATTTCAAGAAGTCGCTCGATGCCTACGCGGCGTTGGGGGCGGACGCTGAACGAGCGACGGCCCTCATCAATTTCAGCTACACGATCCCGGGCGGTGGTCCCGCGGAGCTGGAGATGCTCAACGAGGCGCTGGCCATCGGTGGGCGCATCCACGACGCCGACGTCGAGGCGCGTGCGCTCCATGCGCGAGGCGATCTCGGGTTCCACGCCGGCCGGTACGACGATGCGATCGCGGACTTGCACCTGGCGATTGAGAAGTTCAAGGACGCCGGCAAGCCGAATGGCCTGGCTGACACCTACGTCAGTCTCGGGCGCGTATATCGGGCGCACGGCCAGCCCGAGAACGCGCTCGAGTTCTATGACCGCGCGGCAGAGATTCTGGAGCAGACCGGCGACCTTCGGGGGCTCGCGCAGAGCATCAATGCCAAGGCGATCGCGCTCGGCCTTCTCGAACGCAACAAGGAGTCGCGAGAGGCCTATGAACTGGCGCTCGCGATCGCTCGCAAGACGGGCTCCGATCGAATCATCAATTTCCAGCAGGGGAACCTCGCAGCTGCCTATGAAGCCACAGGGGATCGTCCCGGCGCGATTCGACTGCTCGAGGATGTGATTACGCGTGAGACCGACCCATATCTGCTGGCGTATCGGCATGGAAACCTGTCGTTGATGTATTCCGCAGAACATCGATATGAGACGGCTCTGCAGCACGCCAATCGGGCCATCGAGTACGGACTCACGTCGAGCAACCGTGACTACCTGATTGACTTGTACTTCCAGCGCGCCTCCATCAATCGGCACGCGGGGCGGATCGCTCCCGCACTGGAGGATGCGCGCGAAGCGGTTCGCCGAGTCGAAGACCTTCGAACCAGGCTGGTGCCGGTGGACTTCATGAAGCGTGGCTTCAGCGACATTCATCAATCGTTGTATGGATTGACGCTGGCGCTGATGACTCAGCGTGGTCAGCCGGAAGAGGCGCTGGCGATCAGTGAGCAGGCGCGTGCCCGCGCATTTCTCGATCTACTCGCAAGCAAGAATCTCCTGACAGCGGCAAAGCCCGATGCTGTTAGTCCTCGTGCACTCACCACGGTTCCGATAACGCCCGCGCCATCGGGCGCCAGCGGTGAGCCTGCCTCACCGCCGGCTTCCGGCCAGGCTCTCCGAGGTATCGCCGCGACGCCGGTAGCCACGCGGCACGAGGAACTCACGCTCTCGAGTTACGCATCGACGAAGACCGCGTCAGCCGAAGAGATATCCGCCACGGCCGAGCGGCTTCGGACGACGATTCTGGCGTATTGGGTTGATGACGAGGAAGTCGTCGCCTGGGTGGTTCGGCCCGGGCAGGGTGTTCAAAGCACGCGCACTGCCGTCAAGCGTGCCGCGCTCGAACGGCTCGTTCAGGCGGCCGTGCCCAAGGTGGATAGTTACGATCCGGCTGCCTATCACCGCCTCTATGCGCTGCTCATTGCTCCGATCGCCAAGTGGCTGCCGCCAGCGGGAAGCGCGTTGACGATTCTTCCGCATGGGCCGCTGTTCAGGCTGTCTTTTGCCGCGCTGGCGGATCCTCGTGGGACGTATCTCCTGGAGCACTACTCGATCGCGTATGCGCCATCGGCCTCGACGTTTGCCTTTACCGACCGGCTCGCGCAGCAATCGAAATCCCAGGAGAAGAGCGGTTCGCTCGTCATCGCGGATCCGGCGCCTATTTCCACGCCAAAGGGGCAGCAGCCGTTACCACCTCTGTCAGGCGCGATCGGAGAAGCGGCGGCGATCCGCGAGGTGTTCGGCCGTGAGGAGTTGAGGGTTCTCTCGCGTAATCAGGCACTCGAGAAAGACGTTCGTCCGGAGCTCGCGGCCAAGCGCGTCATCCACTTCGCTACGCATGCGGTGATTCGGGACGACGAGCCGCTCGACTCGTATCTCGCGCTCGGCGAAAGCGGCGACAGTCCTGAGTCGGATGGTCACCTCACCGTCAGGGAGCTTTACGATCTTTCTCTCTCCGCGGAACTCGTCGTGCTGAGCGCGTGCGGAACCGCCACGGGAAAGCCGTCAGGCGACGGCATCTCAGGTATGTCGCGAGCGTTGTTCTACGCCGGCACGCCGAGCGTCGTCGCCACGTTGTGGGATGTGGCAGACGAACCGGGCGCGGCGATCATGACGGCGTTCTACACACACTGGCTGGGTGGGCTCGACAAACGGGCCGCGCTCCGCCACGCCCAGCTCGATCTGCTCCGGAGGCTCCGTACCGGATCGATGTCAGTTCGGACCCCCCTTGGAAACGTCCGCCTCGATGCCCGCCCGTTCTACTGGGCGAGCTACGTGCTGATCGGCGAGCCGTTTTAAGTCAGTCTCCAGTTCCCAGTTCCCAGTTCCCAGCCAGATCTGTCCCCAACTCGGTACTTCCGCCCAACAATTTTCAGCCGCGCTTTCCTCCTTCTTCCTTCCGCTGTTGCTCGTCCGTAGTGCATGGTGCGAACGGGACTGCAACCGGGCGCGACGACGGCGCAAATCGGTGTGTGCGCCGCCGCCTGGCTGGCGGAATTAGTTCGTTCGGTTGAATAGCAAAGTCTGACCCGGAACGACCTTTTGTGACGGCACTAAAAGAAGATGGCGCGATTTTCAATAGTTCGAGCTGGCCAGATGCTTGCTCGGCGCTCGCCGATTCCAAACCAGGAAGGTGATGCCATGACTATTCTCTCGCGTACTGTTCTTGCCCTGGCGGTTGTTCTGTTCGGTGTGTCGCAGACAGCGTCAGCCAACCCGATTCCGCCAGCCTCTTCCGTCGCCATCGGCACGTTCAACTACGTGGTCGAACAGTGCGACACCGACCTCGATCCCTTCTGCGAGAACTTCGAGCATTTCTCGCTCACCAACGATTTGGTCGCAAGCGATCCGCTCTATGGCGGGCTGACGTTTTTCGCTGCGGTCGATCTTGGCGGGACGACGGTTGATCTGATCGACGGTTTCGGTGGCAGCGGACCTCTCGGCGTCGGGCAGTCGGCGATTACGGGCTCCGCTCTTGAAGGTTTCTATTTCAGTCTGGCGTCCGTTGCCACGCTCACGTTCACCGGTGGCAATTTCGCTGACTACGGCACGCTCTTTATCTCCGGGCCCTTATCACCGGGCAATTCACTGGCAACCGTTTACCTGGATCCCGTGTCGACGCCTGAACCGGCATCGATCGCTCTGTTTGCGAGCGGCCTCGCGATGGCGGCGCTGCGACGACGACGGGGTCGCTCACAGAAGAGTTCTACCCCGTGTCTCATTTCCGACAAGGTACAAAGAACGCCGCGCTGACCTCCGCCCGATCCTGCGTGCGCGCATGCACGCTTCTGATCGCCCTGGCAGTCGGCGCCGTGCCCAGCGCACAGTCCGGCCTCCTGACTTCCGTCACGCCAATGGGCGCGTCCTCCCTGGCCACCATCAACATTGTCGGCACCGGCTTCGATGCGACCGCATCGAAGAACGAAGTGTCATTCGTGCCGTCCAGTGGTGCCACGCTCACCGCACTGGGCACGGCAATCGCCACGGTTGATGCGGCGACCGGGTCGCGACGCCTGACGGTCAAGGTGCCGGCGGGGCTGCCGGTCGGTTCAGCGGCGCTCCGCGTTCGAAACCTGACGACCGGTGGAGTCAGCCAGGGTAAGTCGCTCGACGTCATTGCTCTGACATTGCCAGAGACGACGTCAGTGCCGGCCGGCGCGACCAACCGCGATATCCGCATTACCGGTTCGCCGAACACTCATTTTGTTGTCGGGAATACGCAGGTCTCTTTTGGCACCGGCGTGACGGTCAACAAGGTCACCGTCCAGTCGGACACGACGCTTCTCGCAAATGTCTCCGTTCCCGAGACCACTGCACCCAGCGTGCGGACGGTGCAGGTGACGAGCGCTCAGATTGCTGTCCTCCCGGGTGTGTTCACCATCACTGCAGCCGGTCCGCCGCCCAATCACAACCCCACCGCGAATGCGGGAGGGCCGTACTCGGGCCTGTCAGGGGCATCGATCTCGTTTTCAGGCTCCGGCTCCGATTCCGATGCCGGGGACACATTGAACTATGCGTGGAGCTTCGGTGACGGAGCGACAGGTGCTGGGGCGACGGCGACACATTCGTACACGACCGCCGGCAGCTACACCGCCACCCTGACGGTCACCGACGGTCATGGCGGAAGCGCGACGTCATCGGCAGCGGTCACGATTGCGGCACCGCCACCACCACCAAACCACAATCCGACGGCGTCAGCCGGCGGACCTTACAGCGGCGTGTCAGGGAACTTGGTGTCGTTCTCTGGCAGCGGCTCCGATCCGGATGCCAGCGATACACTGTCGTTCGCCTGGGACTTTGGCGACGGCGCGAATGCCGCTGGGCCGAATCCGGCACACGCCTACGCGGCGACGGGTGCCTACACGGCGAAGCTCACCGTTACGGATAATCACGGCGCCGCCGCGACCGCGACCGCGGCGGTGACGATCACAGCGCCTCCAGTCAATCAGCCTCCACATGTTGCGATTAATCCCGCGGCTCTGACGATCACGCTCCCGAACAATGTCAGCCTGCCCGGAACCGCGACAGACGATGGGCTGCCGGCGGGAAGCAGCCTGACGACGCAGTGGAGCGAAGTCAGCGGTCCGGGAACTGTGAAGTTTGCCAGCGTTTCGACACCGGTGAGCACCGCGACGTTCGACGTGCCTGGAACCTACGTGCTGCGGCTGACGGCAAGCGACTCGGCGCTGTCGAATAGCGCTGACGTGACGGTCACTGTCTTTGCGGCGATCGTGAATCATCGGCCGGTTGCATCGCCAGGCCCATCGCAGACGAGCGACGTGGGTATTGGCGTCGCGTTCGACGGAAGCGGCTCCAGTGATCCTGACGGTGACGCGCTGACGTTTGCCTGGTCGTTCGGCGACCAAACGAGCAGCATCGATCGCAAACCGTTCCACATCTATCAGACGGCCGGAACCTTTGCCGTGTCGCTGGTAGTGACCGACTCGCACGGTTCTGCGTCGGAAGCGGTGACGACGACCGCGACAATAACTGCTGCTCCCGATCGCGTACCGCCGATCGTGAAGGTGAACGGACCGAAGGAAGCATTGCCGGGGGCTCACGTGACGGTGTCCGCAGACGCCACCGATAACGTCGGCGTCCAGTCGGTTACCCTCGACGTTAACGGAAGCGATCCCGTAGAGATCCAGAGCGCTCCCTATCAGCGAGTGATCACCGTTCCTGATTTTGCCGCGCCGGGCACGCAACTCAAGATCGGCGCAACCGCTCGCGATACAGCTGGAAATACCGGGACGGCGGCCACCACTCTGACCGTTGTCAGCGAACCCGATACCGAGAAACCTGTCGTCAACATCAAGGCGCCGCAGCATGCGGCTCCGGGAACCGTTCTCCAGGTTGTCGCCACTGCAACCGACAACGTCGGGGTAGCTTCCGTGGGTCTGTCCGCTAACTCGATCGTGATCGGATCGCTGACCGCTCCGCCTTACGAAGCGACCTACGTGATCCCGCCGGACGCTGCCGTCGGATCGACGGTCGTAGTCTCAGCACAGGCGGTCGACTCTTCCAACAACCGCGCAACGGCGAGCGCATCAATCGAGATCGTGCAGGCCCCGGATACCACGCCGCCGTCACTGGTCCTGAATGCGCCCGCGACCGCGGCATCCGGAGCATCGGTCCCGGTTTCGGCGACCGTGTCTGATCTGGGAGGCGTGGCGTCGGTGCGATTCTCTGTCGACGGCACACGCGTCACCACGATCAGCGATCCACCGTACCAAATGATGCTGTCCGTCGCGCCCGGCCTCCCTTCGGGCGCCCGAATCCACGTCGAAGCACGTGCGGTGGATTTTGCCGGACTGGAGGCGGCCGACGCTCGCGATGTTCAGGTCATCTCGCCAGGCGAAGGCGTGCTGACCGGCGAGGTGTACGACGACGGAAGCGGGTTGCCTGTTGAAGGCGCGATCGCCTCGCTGCACGGCACTGACGGCCGCGGATTACCGTACTCACAGACGGCGACGACTGATGCCCACGGACGCTACATCCTGCACGGCACTGACGGATCCGCCGTTGTCCAGATCTCCAAGCCGGGATGGTCAACCGTCTCTCGCGCGACGTTGATCAAATCGAACACGGCAATCGAGGTCGTCGATGCGCGAATCACCGCGGCGCTGGCCGGCGGGAGCATCGACCGCCTTGCGGGGGGCACCGTCACCGGGGACCTGGCACTGTTCCTTGACGTGTGGCAGCGTGAGGTATCCGCTGCCGAAGATCCGTCGCTCGGCAGCGCAGCGCTCGGAGCGCCGAATGTCACGCTGGCGATCCCGCCCGGCGCGCTGACCGCGAGCAGCGACGTGACCTTGACGCCGCTCAGTCGTCAGTCTTTGCCCGGACTGTTGCCAACCGGCTGGACGCCGATCGACATCATCGACATTGGCCCAAGCGGGATTCCGCTTGCGAGCGCCGCGACGCTGTCGGCACCGAGCGCGTTGAATGTCAAGGCAGGCACGGTCATCGTCTTTGCTCGATGGGATGAAGACGCTCGTGCGTGGCGCACCGTGGCGACGAGCCCGTTGTCTCAGGACAAGGGGCTGCTCACGGGAGCCGTTTCTGCCACGGGCCAGTACGCGTGGCTCGTGGCAGATTCGGCTCCTGCAGCGCCGCCAGCGCAGACTGCTGGTGCGCTGTTGACGGGCGTGTCCGCGGCGCTGATCACGCCGAGCGCCACGGGCCTGGTCGTCCCTCAGCCCCAGGTGCTGTTCTATAAGCCGGGTGTCCGGTCGATTGTGCGAGGCACGGTCGCCAACGCGCCGGCGCCGCTGGCGAGTGGCACGATCGTCCACTCGCGCATCACCGAGTCGTACCAGTTCTATTCACAAGCCGAGATGCACCTCGAGCCGGTCGAACAGGATTTGGTGCTCTACCAGATTCCTGGCGGCCCGGCGCCGGTCACCGCTGCAGGCTTTGCGGTGTCGCCGTCGCAGACGTTCGAGGCGGTGACTCTGGACAAGGGCGTCATCACCGTCGAACTCCGCGCGCCCGAAGAAGCCATCCACGAAGTGCCGGTGATTGGCACGAGTGGCGGGACCGTCACCGGCACAGGCGGGGAGCGCCTCGATCTCGCGGCCGGAAGTCTGGCAATGACTACGCCGGTTGAGCTGCGGTCAATTCCTCTCAGCGAGCTTGGAGTTCAACTACCCGCGGGATTTGAGTTCATCAGCGCGAATGCAATTTCTTTCGCATCCGTTCTTACGACGCCAGCGACGTTTTCCATCCAACGTCCTGCCCAGGCGAGCGATGGCGATCTGTTCCTGTTCACACGCCTCCAGGAGCTTGGCGGACAAACGCGCTTTGTGCTCGTCGGTGTGGGCAAGCTGGTGAATGACAGGCTGATCTCGGATCGAACGCTCGCTGGAACCGATGTGACGTTCGAGGGTCTCCGTGTTCCCGCCCGCTACATCTTCCTTCGCGCGACGACGCCGACCGCGTTTGCCGCGGGGACCGTTACCGGCGCTTCAGCAACGTTTGCCGGCGCGCTGGTCTCGAGCAATACGAACCCTGTCGTATCGCTGTCGCAGAGCACCGGCCGCTACATTTCTGCGATCGGCATCGGAGCGGTAACGGTGAGCGCGCTCGACCTGTTGAAGACGGATGCTGTCAGCGCGCAGTTGACGTCAACCACACCTCGGCAGGTCCTTCCCTTGGATCTCGCCCTGGTTGCGCGCCCGCCGACGGTCACGTCGGTCAGTCCCGCCAACGGCGCCCTCAATGTTCCTCTTGGCGATCCCATCGTCATTCATTTCTCCAGCGCGATCGACCCGGCGACGGCAACCCTTCAGACGGTTCAGCTGACGTCATCGGCTGGCGTCGTTGTCGGATCGCTGTCGCTGACCTCAGGTAACACGACGGCAACACTCCGCCCCGTCGAGGCGTTGAAGCCGAACACGGCGTATACCCTCACCATCAGTCAGACCATCGCCGATCCGTTTGGCCGGCAATTGCCGTCGGTGTTCGTGTCGTCGTTCGTCAGCCTGGATACCGTGGCGCCTTTGCCTCCGGCTGCCGGCGGAGTCTCGGCGACGATTCCGGGCGCCGACGGCAAGACCACGATCACCGCGACGCAGGGCACGGCCGGCGCACACGACACCGTTGTTGTCCGGAATATCACCCGCGGCACGACTACGCCCATTGTTCTCGATCCGAATGGCGGCTTTGTGGTGATCGTCCCCGCGTCTCTCACCGACAAGCTGCAGCTGATCATTACCGACCCTGCCGGTAATCAGACCTCGGTCGCTGTGCCGCGTTTTCATCGGGACAATCCTGACGGCAGCGCGTCGGAAGCCGTGCAGGCCGATGGCGGCCGCGTTCAGGGGCCTGGTGGCGTTGTCGTCGATGTTCCAGCCGGTGCGTTCCCCGACGGCGCGATCATCACGCTGAAACCAGTCTCGGAAGCAGACTTCCCGGTCCAACTGACTGCCGAGCAGAAGCAGTTCTTCGGCTATACCGGCGGTCTCCAACTTGATCTCGGCGGCCAGACGCCGGCGGCATACCTCAATGTCAGTATTCCCGCGCATTCGAACGACACGCTGGTCGATCGATGGGTGGTGGGGCAGGTGCTGACCACCAACGGTCAGCCACCAATATTGAATATCGCCGACACCGCGCGGCTCATCGACGGTCGCGTCTCCACATCGTCGCCGCCTTGTCCTGGGGTGACCGGCAGCGGGGTTTACGGCTTCCTGAAGTCTGCGCGACCGCTTGGCGTGACCTTCACGCAGATGTCGGGCGACGCGGCCCTCCAGAATGCACTGCAAATGACGGGCGACGATGCGTCGCAGGCGTCGCCAGAGTCCTCGTCCAAGTTGCCGTATTCCGTCTCGCTCGATGAACAGGTTCAGGCGGCGCTTGGAGTCATACCGAAAAGGGTCTGCCTGCCTGTCCTCAGCGGACGCGTGACGGTCAGCCCGAATCGATTCGTGGTTCCGCTTCCGCCGGTGCTGCTCACAGCAACGGACGAAGACGTAGTCGTGACCAACAACGCAACCGGCAGGCCCTCGACGGTGCGTGCCTATCCACCGTTCGAAGCCGGCGTCAGTGTCGACGGCAGTGCCACTGACCCGATCGCCATCGAGGTTCACTCCCGCGAGATGGTTGGTGGAACGCTGGCCGAGGTGACGCGGACACTTGGGGCGGCCGATTGTGTGGCGAACAACCTTCCGGATGATTGCCTGAAACCGGTGGCTCGATCGTTCGTGATGATCGAGCTTGCGCGCACGGTGTTCCGGCCGGACGACCAATCGATCCTCGTGCAGAACACCCGCACGAAGGCGAGAGCCACTCTCGCCTTCGCTGCCGGGCGACGGTTCTCCAGCGTCAGGATGATCGTCGAAGGAACGCCGGCCGACACGTACACGGCTCAAGTCGTCGGCGCCGGTGGAATCACGCGTCAGGTGACGCCGGCGGCTCCGACCGCGTATCCGTCCGGTTCGGGCAACCTGTTGATTCGCGCCGTCCCGGGGGCAATCGATCCGACTCGCGCAGACATCCAGGACTACAACCAGAACCGGCCGTCTACGGAACCACCGCTCAACGAGAACGCCGGCGTGCGACTGGTCAGGCTCGTGACGAAACGAGCGAACGGAAGCGGTCAGCTGACCGTCGTTCGCACCGACGTCATCCTCGACGTTGCCGCGGGAAATACCAGTCGCGTCATCACCGGTGGATTCATGTTCGCGTTGGATGCGAATATCACTGACACCTTCCTGGTGCAGGTCGAGTACGAAAACGGCACGACCGACGAGCAGACGCTCCCGAACTTCCGCGTCACCGTCAAGGACACACAAACGCAGGCGGTGAAGAAGCAGGTCGTCGGACCCGCGCCATCGTCGGACGACACGCTGGAGATCGAAGTGTTCGGTGCCGACGCCGTCGTGCCCACTCTCCTCACCGACGTCGCTCGATTCGTCGACTTCGACCCGAGCCGAGCCATCGTCCTGGCATTTTCCGCGCCGCTACTCGACGAGAATCTCTTCCACTTTGCCGTGTTTGACGGCGTCACCGGGCAACGCATTGCCGGGCACGTGAGCCTGTCCCAGCGCGACAAGGTTTTGACGTTCATTCCAGATCAGCCGCTCGAACTCGATCGAATCTATCGCATCAGTCTCGTCGGCTTGACGGACCTGTTGGGCAGACCGCTCGCGGTTCGAACGATTCCGCTCGCGACCTACTCACCTCGAAAACTCAGCACGTTCCAATTGCTGGACTCGCGCGGCGTGCCGGTGCCCTTCGGAGATCTGGCGGTGTCGCGCCCGCTCGATCCGAGCGGAAAAGCGCTCACCACGCTTGTCGCAATTCCCTCGATTCGAGGTGTCGCGCCGGTTGCGAACATCGTCAATGTGACGGACCCGTCGAACCCGACCAAGATGGGCCAGACGTCGAGCTACATCGTCCCGAAACGCATTCTGGTCAGGCAGGACACGATCGTCACGGTCAGAAAGCAGGCGGATGGCAGCCCGATGCCGGTGCCGTCCTGCCAGGATCACGTTCCGGGAGCGAAGTTCAGCGGTGACCTCGCAGTCGTGAGCTCCTACACGACCAACCAGTCGTCGATTGCGTTCATAGACGTGACCAACCCGTCGAAGCCATGCGAGCTTGGCGCGAAGGTCTTGACCGCGAATCCTGAGACTCAAGACGCGACGAACCAGCACGGCACCTTCAAGGGCGTGGGTGCCGCGCGCAGCGTCGCTCTCATCGAGCACTCTTCGGGTTTCGCTGCGTTCATGGCTGTGGCCGAGATCGGCGTGCTGGCCGTTGATGTCGGAAACAATATTCCCGAGGTCAATTACAGCGTTCGACAGGCGGAAGGTCTCTACTCCGGCGATTACCGCGACGTGGTGGCGATTGGCAACCGGCTGTTCGCCGCGAACAACGCATTCGACGCGCCGGCATCACTCGACGTGTTCGACGCAAATCTGTCGCTGATCACATCGGTCGGACTGACGGTGAAACCGCGACGAATGATTGCATCCGAAGGGGTGCGAGTCGATCGGAATGCCGACGGCCAAATCACCACTGACGAAATCTTCGATCTCGTGTTTGCGGCCGGTGTCGGCGGCGTCGACATCGTCGATGTTACCGATCCGGCGAACCCGACCGTCATCGGGCACGTTGCATCGCCGGGCATCATCCGCGAACTGGCCGTCGGAAACGGCGGACGCCGGTTGTTCGCCGGTGGCGATCGCGGGCCGGTTGCCGGCTCCGGCGATGGCTTCTTCGTCTTCGACGTATCCAATCCGTTCTCGGCGAATGGGTCACGCACGCTCTACCAGGTGGCCTATCCCGAAGGCATCGGCGGGATTCAATCGGACGATCCTCGTGGTTTGGCCTACGTCGCGTCGGGCAGGGGAATCGACGTGTATTCGCTCGAGCCGCCCAATCTCTCGGGCGTTGTGAAGTACGTCTCGTATGAAGCCGACCGCACAATCGGGCTGACCTACGTCGATCCAGCCGAACTGCCAGTGCGGGGGGTTGCGGTCGAACTCCGAGACGCCAACGATACCGTCATCGCGACGACGAACACCACCGGCACTGGCTACTACTCATTCGTCGCGCCGAAGAACATCACCGCCACCATTGTCGTCAAGGCGGCGCTCGGAGATCCGAAGCAGCCCAACGTCACCGTTCGCGATAACCAGCATGCCGCCTGCCCCGCGGCCGATCCCGACTGCAACCTCTACACTGTCCGGTCCGCCGTGTTGATCGGAGCCTCGACGGTTACCAAAGACATCACGTTGCAGTCTGGCTGGAATAACGCGACGAGAAAGTACAGCGGGAGCCGCGATGCTGCGCCGTTCTCCATTCTCGACACGATTCTAGACGCGCAGACATTCGTCCGCGGGAAGGTCGGCAACATCGCGTTGCCACCGCTGATCGTGAATTGGAGTCCGCTCAACGATGGCGGCGACGTTGGTTATCACAGGGTCACCGGCACCGACACGGGCACGATCACCTTGAATGGCGCTGCCGATAGCGACACTGACGAGTATGACGACGGTGTGATCCTTCACGAGTGGGCACACTACTTCCATTCGGTAGTCAGTCGGAACGACAGCCCGGCGAGCAAGCACGACGATGGGGACATCCTCGATCCAGCGACGGCCTTCGCTGAAGGATTCGCCACAGCCTTTGCGGGAATCGTCCTGAAATCGGAAGGCAAGGATCCCTTCTATGTGGATACGAGAGGCCTCCAACAGGCTGACGGTTCCTGGTCCGATCTTGAAGTTGACAAGGTCGACGACAGCCTTCAAAGAGTCCCGGGGATATTGTTCTTCGACGGCTACTACTCGGAAGACTCAATCGCCGAGGTGATCTACGACCTGTTCGACGAGTTCAATCCTTACGACTTGAACAGTGACGGAACACCGAATCCTGACAATGTCGCGTTCGGTTTCAAGCCGATCTACGAAGCTCTCGTAGCGACGCGGACGACGCCGGCGTTCACCAGCATTTTCACCTTCTTGAAGGCGCTGAAGGACCTCTATCCGCTGGAGGCCGTAGACATCGACAAGCTCGCGACCGCCGAGAACATTGGTGTCGGTGATGAGTACGGCAAGACCAACGCTTCGTTGTATTCGACCTTGGAGCTTGGCAAGACGACCGAGAAGAATTCGAGCGATATATTCACTGGCGACCCGCTCCAAACCTACACGACATTTGGCCCAATCACCCCAACTGACAGCGGCAACAAGCTGCTGAACCGGGCGCTGTTCAGGTTCCACGCACCATCGCGCGGCTGCTATGCGATCCAGGCGACCAGCCTCGGCGGCGGATTCCTCACGATTGAGTTGAACCTGCGCGACGTCAGTACGAATGCCACGCTTCTCACTCGGTTGGTCAAGTTCCTCGACGAGGGGGATCACGCAGTCCGCGTGAGTGCCGAAGCCGCGGTCAGGTTTGGTATGCGAGTCGAACAACTGTCGCTTACAGAAGCGAATTGCAAATAGCTGAGGAACGGTGTGAGTAATTTTCACCTACGGGTTTTCTGGGTAGTCCTGATGCTTGGCCTCGCCACCGGCGGGGTCGAGCACCTGTCCGCTCAGTCCAACGATCGGTTTCTCGCAAAGGACGACATTCTCCTCCTCGGGCTCGGCCTGAAGGTCGAGCCTGCGCAGCAGACGGTGCCAAAGGACATCGCGACGATCGTCAGCACGATGTTCGTCGCCCCTCAGACGCCGGGGAATCTTCCGCCGTTTTCGCCAGACGCGGTGGTCAAGGGCACACTTCGTGGCCCCAGTTTCCCGACGCCAGTCGAGCTGACCGTCAAGCCGAACACGCCGTTCAACATTCCGCCGTTGTCGGTGGCCGGCAAGCACACGCTCGACAACATCCGTCTCGTCAGCAACGGCGAAGTCATCCTCAGGGGGACTCCGGAAAGCGTCGTGATCGACGTGATCGATCGGCTCCTGATCACCGAGGTCACGGCTCGTCCCCTGACGGCGGCCGAGATCATTGCGAAGAACCTGGTCTTCGACAAGTCGAGTTACCAGGCATACAACTTCTCTGCGGCGTTTGCCATCGAGGACAAGAAGGTCCCGATCAGTTTCACCGTTGTGCTTCCGACGCTCCAGAGCGCGGAGGATGCGGCGAACAGCAAGGTCATACTGCCGGGAATCGGCTCCCAGCCAGGGCTCCCGAGCCTTCAAACCGTCATTCCCGACTCGCTGAAGCGGCTACAGACGCAGATTCCAAACCTGAACGTCCAGGGGTTCACGCTGCAGGTTCCGCAGGTCGCCGGCCAAAACTTCTTCGTTCCGCCGATCCCAGGCGTCGTCGTCATCCCTGGCGACATCGGGTTCCTCGATCAGTTCTTCAGCGTGATGCTGATGGTCGGCAACGTTGCACCCGCTGGATCGAACCTTGTCGTCACCAATCTGAAGGCGGAAATCGTTCTACCTCGAGGAATTGATACCGGATCATCCGTCGACCCGCTGCGAATGGGGCAGACGCCGTACGGTGAGTCGCCGCGTGTGCAGCCGGTCGCGCAGCCTGGCCCCGACGGCAGGCTCGGAACCGCAGACGACGTGAATTCACTCGGGCCTGGAGACACCGGCAACGCGGAGTTCCTGGTCGAAGGCCGACGTGAGGGAAGTCACATCATCGACATCGACATCACGGGCACGCTGCTCGGCCTGCCGATCGGGCCGGTCGCGGTGCATGGCCGCGCGCGAGGGGCGGTGCTCGTTCGAAATCCCACGTTCACGCTGACTTTCACACATCCCGAGGTCGTGACTGCCGGAGAGGCGTATACGCTCGACGTGACCGTGACGAACACCGGTTCGTCACCCGCGAATTTCGTCAGCCTGAACCTCTTTCCCGGCGTGGTCAGCGGGGCGCAGATCGTTGGGGATCCCACTCGTCAGATTGAAACCATCGCCGCCGGCGACTCGGCCTCGGTGAGCTTCGATTTGATCGCGAAGGTCAGCGGCAAGGTGTTTGCCGCGACCCTCGACTCGGACGACAACGTCAAAGGCCGGTTCGCACTCAAGACGTCAGTTGGTGAACTCGGGATTCCGCTCTCGCCAGACACGCTGGTGCTCCCGAAAGAGGCGGGCTCGCTGCCTGCGGATCTGCGGACTGCGGCAATCGGGCTCCTGGGAAAAGCGTACGCGCTCGCGACCGCTCCGGCGGCGGCGTTGCCAAAGGATGCCAAGCGGCTATCGAAAAAGCTCGTCTGGGACAGGGCGATTGAAGTGGCGTCTGCCGGGCTGCGCGTGAGCCTGCATGAACCCGTACGCGCCAGCGCGTCGCAGCTGCTGATGGATTTTGCCGGCAGCAACTTCGCCCGCCTGCCGAATCGTTACACCAACCCCGACGATCTCGACTTCGCCCGCACTGACTTCCTTGGCTTCGACGATCTTCGTCGCCGATCGACTCGGGGGGACGTCTTTGCGCAAGCTGTTGCGGCGCTGATGCAGGCGGACCTCGCCAGCGCCGGTGCGGCGGCATTTCACCACGATTTCGCGACGAAGATCTCCTATCGCCCCGGACACATTTCCGTCCTGATTTCCGCGGCGGGCCCGCTGCCAGTCACGTTGACCCTGGTCGACAGCGCCGGCCGACGGCTGGGCGGTATCGCCGGCGTGAAAGTGATTAAAGAAATCCCGTTCAGCGAGTACCTGCAGTTTGGACCACTCGGGGAGCCGACCGGACAAATGGCGTTGATTGCCTCGCCCGAGTCCGGCGATTTCAAGATCCGGCTCGATCCGGTCAGTGGCATGGTCGGGCTGCCGTACACCCTGAGCGTTGTCGTACCCGATGCGCAAGGAAAACTGCAGCAGTACGTCTTTGACAACGTCAACCCGAACACGTTGCCGATCCTGCCGGTCGCTCCGTCCGATCCATATCGAGTAACCGTCGAGACCGGTGGCGCCATTGCGACGGCGTCCGTCACCACACCGGTCACGGATCCGGCTCCTTCGATCATCGGGATCGTTCAGCAGGGACAGGCTGATCAGGTCTGTGTCGATCCCGGCAAGAGCGCCGGACTTTGGGCGCCAGGTCGCGTCGTCGCCGTCCTCTTCAGCGAGGAGGTGACCGCGCAAAGCGTCCAGGACAAGTTCAAGCCTGAGAACATCAGCCACTACGTGCTGGCTGGAAACGCGGTCGTCGGCGTGGCTCTCCAGCCCGATGGACGAGTCGCATTTCTGGCGCTTCGCGATCCAATCGGGCCGTTCGTGCCGCGCAGCCTCACGATCCAGGGTGTCGCGGATCTGCACGGTCAAGCAATGCCAGCTCAGACGTCACCAATCGAAATCACAGTCTCTGACTTCGCGGGTGTGGTATCGGGACGTGTTCTGCATGCTGACGGCTCACCAGTGCCGTTCGCTGACGTGCGTTTGTTCTATGCGTGTCCCGCTGCAGACGACGAGCTCCGCTGGGTCGGCATCAGCTCGAAGACAGCGGATGCCGACGGCAAGTACTCGTGGGACTACGTGCTGCGGGCGCCGCGTCTGCTCGCGGTTGATCCTGAGACGAACGAGTTCCGCGACCTGCAGTTCTCCGTCGCCCGCAACGGTCAGCAGCTGAACATCGACGTCGTCATGCTCGGGCGCGGCACGCTGCAGGGCAGGACGCTCAGCGAAACCGGCCAGCCGCTCAAGGATTCGGCGATCAAGGTAACAAGCCTGACCGACAGCAGCCAGTATTCCGCCACGACCGACGCGGACGGTCGATTCACCGTCTCGCGGATTCCTGTCGGCAACATCTTCATCGAAGCGGTCAACGTGACTGCGAACGCGAAGATGTCAATCAGCGAGAACATCCCGTTTGCCGGAGCGACGACGTCGCGCGACTTCGTGCTGCTGAAGGCCGACAGTCCGAAAGCGATCGAGGTCAAGAGGGGCACGGTGACGGGACACGTGTTGAGAAGCACGGGCACTGGTTCACTGGCCGGCCTGCCGGTCGTCGTCTATTACACCGGCGGCAGCCAGGAGGGAGTCGGCTGCCCGGTGTTCTTTGCGGAGTGTGCGATCGCGCTCGGGTCCACCAACGCCGACGGCGCATTCAGCATTGCCGGTGTACCGGCAGGACGCCTGCGCGTCACCTCGTTCGATCAGGCGACGCTTCAGGAGGGCGAAGCGAGCCTGCAACTCGCGCCCGACACGACCGCAGCGGTCAACGTCGTCATCTCCGGCGGCCTTGGCGCCGTCAGGGGAGTAGTGCTCGACGCCTCCGGCAACGGTGTGGCGAACGCGCGTGTCGGTGGCGGTCTGAGCCTGGTGACGACGGATGCGACCGGCCACTTCCTGTTGCCAGACGTTCCTCTCGGAAGACGCACGCTTGTGGCCGTCAACGATGTGGACGGAACCAGCGGCCGCGCTGATGTGGATCTGACCAGGCCCGGCGAAGAAGTATCCGCCACGATTGTGCTGGAGGCAGTCGGCACGATTGCGGGGACGATCTATCGCGTTGACGGCGTGACGCCCGTTCCAGGCATCACCGCGTATCTCTACAAGCTGCCGATCCAGAACGGCCGCGTCGAAATCATCGCGCAGGCAACGGCAGACTCCAACGGTCACTATCAAATGACCACGATTCCGGCTGGCAAATACCGCTTGACGGCGTTCCAGCCTGACTTCGGTGACGGCAATCTCGCGAACGTGGCCGTCAGGTTCAACAATGAAACCGTGAAGGCCGACGTCGTGTTCCGCGGCGGTCGCGGCACGGTGACCGGCACCGTCGTTGACGCGAGCGGCACGCCGGTGAAGGCGAGGGTCAGCCTCTCCGGTGATCAACCGGTCATTGCGGGCGGCCTCGTGGTCGTCGACTTTCAGTACGTCCAGAATTTCCAGATCGTCGATTCGAACATCACGACCGGCAAGTTCTCGATGAGCGGCCTGTGGCCGGGCGCCTTCACGCTGAGAGCGGCTGGCCCCTTTAGCCCCGATCCGATCGCCCTCGAGGCGACGATGCCGGCCCCGGCGAGCACGATGGACGTCGTGGTGAAGATCCAGCCGACAAGCCAGGTGACAGGCAAGGTGCTCCGGCCCGATGGTACGCCGGTCGGCGCCGGCGTCATCGTGAAGTACAAGTCGGACGAGTTCAAAACATTCTGCGCCGAGCTGTCCTCAGGGGACACGTCGTGCACGACGGTTCCGCAAGGCGTGCAGGAAGCAATCGCGGTCACTGACGACACCGGGACGTTCCTCTTTGCGGTCGTCAACGCCGGCAACTACACGCTGACGGCATTCGAAGATGTCGCGCTGAGCGGCCGCACGACACGGATTCGCGGCTCCGTTCGTGCCGGCGAAACGGCGACTGTGACGATCAAGCTGCCCGCGGTGGCCGATCTGATCGTGAAGGTCTACGCGAGCGACGCGCAGACCTTGATCCCTGGCGCGAAGGTCCAGGTCAGCCAGATCGACTATCCGAATCGGACTGTCACGCTGTTCGCTGGTCAGACTGGCGACGATCTCGGAATTGCACGGTTTACCGGCGGCGATGCCTTCAGCCAGGGACCGTTCGTCGTGACGGCGACCGGCACCCAGAACGGATTTGCCGGCGTCGCGTCCGGAAAGATCGTGAACGACGGCGAAGCCGTCACGATCAACGTGTATCTCGCGAGCGCCACCGGCTCGGTGCACGGCGTGGTGCGTCGGCCTGATGGCTCCCCGGCGTCCAATGCCTCCGTCGTCATCAGCAACGCTGACGGCCCGATTGGGTTCAACGTTACCGACGGCGAAGGCAACTACGCGCAGGACTTGATTCCACTTGGCCCATTCAAGGTCGACGCGTTTGAGGCTGCAAACGCCGGGCACGGTGCGGCGACGGGACAGATCTTTACGGCCGGGCAGAACGTCCCCGCCGACATCACCGAGGATGCGCCGGCGGTCGTCACCGGCCGAGTCGTGGACGCGGCGTCGCTGACGCCGTTGAAGGGCTGGACCGTCACGCTCAACCAGACCACTTCGTCCGGACGATCGATGGCGCTGACGACCACGAGCGGTGTTGACGGCAGTTTTTCCTTCCCCGGCGCGGCGGTGGGATCGTTCGTCGTGCGGGCGTCGAAGGACAATGTGCAGGGCTTCGCGACTGCCCAGGGTCAAATCACGCAGGCCGGCCAGCTGGTCGACATGCCGCTGACCGTGAATGTGATTCGGCCGTCGTTCGGCAGCGTCCAGGGAACTGTGTTCCATGCGAATGGCAGCCCCGCTGGCAACGTCAAGGTGTGTGTCAGCAGCTGTGAACCCGGTTCGTTGAGCGTGACTGCCGCGGCCGACGGCACGTTCACCATCGATCACCTGGCGCTCGGCCGTCAGCTGATTGTGGCAACACCGCAAACTGGTGTGGAAACCGGTTCGGTCTTCGCTTCGATCGAGTTCGACGGCGACGTCGCAAAGGTTCAGGTCGTCCTTGCCGGCATCAGTCAGCTCACCGGCGTCGTTCTGGCGAACGGTGTTCCGGTTGCCGGCGCGCGCGTTTCACTCCTTGGGATTCCGCAAGTCTCACGCGAGGGCTTTGCTGATGGCAACGGTCGATTCTCATTCACCGACGTCTCGGCACGATCGTTCACGATTACCGCGTTCGCACCGCCGTCGTTCACGACCAGGGGCGTCATCAGCGATCGCTTGAATGCCGGTGAGACGAAAGATCTCGTCGTCGTCCTCGAGCCGACCGGCGCATTGAAAGGCCGTGCGGTGCTCGAGAGCAACGGTTCAGGCGCCGCTGGGGTGACGGCTGAAGCGGTGATCAACAGCAAGCACTTCTTCACGGAATCCGGTCCGGACGGCTCCTTCGTGTTCGACACGCTGCCGCTGGGCAATTACACGCTCAGGCTCCAGGACCCGCTCGGAACCGGCATCGCGTCGAAGGTCGGCACACTCGCGGGCGTTTCCGATGTCGGCGACGTGACGCTCGATGCGGCAAGCCCGGTGGTGGTGCAGATGCAGCCCACACCGTCGGCGACCGGCGTGGCGAAGTCGGCGACGATCCAGGTCGTGATGTCCGAGGCGATCGACCCGGCGACGGTCAACCTCGCGAATGTATCCCTGGTGGCCCCCTCGGGTTCGATTGCCGGCAGCGTCGAGCAGTCTGACGGCGACAAAACGCTGACCTTCAAGCCGGTGACGGCACTGAGTGAACAGACCAAGTACACCGTTCGAGTGAAGTCGCTCCAGGATCGCGTTGGGCATGTGATGCACGGGGAGTTCGTCGGCAGTTTCACGACGGCGGACACGATTGCTCCCGCGGTCGTGGACAAGAGCCCGGCACCTGGAACCAACGGCGTCAGCATCTACAGCCCGATCAGGATCGTCTACAGCGAACCAATCGATCCGGCAAAATTCCGGGGCCCGCCGACGTTGACGCTGTCGACGTCTGCCGGCCCGGTTGCGGGACGTCTCGACTTCATCATCGGGAATACGGTTGCCGTATTCACGCCCAACCTGCCGCTCGCGCAAGGCGCGAGTTACCGCGTCCAGTCGCCGGCCGCGGTGGATCTCGCCGGCAACGCTCAAGCCGCCGGCCTCGACTACACGTTCACGACCAGCACCGGCGCGCCGCCAACGATCACTGAACTGACCCCTGCCGCTGCCAGCGTCATCGAGAACACCGTCACCAGCGTGACGGCAACGATAGGGGCGTTCGACGTCGCCTACGTCGACTTCTTCCTCAACGACGTCTTTGCCGCGACTCTTCCGGCTCCGTTCAAGTTCAGCTTCCAGGCTGTGCCGCTGCTCGGGAAGCCTGGCGACAAGATCAAAGTCTCGGCGCTCGCGACCGACACGTCCGGCGTTCACGGAGTCGATCGGATCAGCACGTTCGTCACCATCCTTCTGGATCAGCCGCCGACCGCCACTATCCAGATTCCTGCCGCCAGCCTGATCGCCGGCAACGGCGAACATGTCGACGTCACGGTGCAGGCGACGGACGATGTCGGCATCGAAAAGGTGAGTTTCAAGGCGCAGACGGGCAAACCGCTCGATGCGGCGACGCGATCGGTTTCGCCCGCGGCGAAGATCCGATCGGAAGCGTTCGGATTCGTCGTGCCAACGGATGCCACGCCTGGTTCGACGATCGCGGTTCAGGCCTCCGTCGTTGATACGAAGGGACAACAGATCGATGCGGCGCCGGTCACGGTCGCGGTCCGCGATTCGGTTGCGCCCACGGTCAAGATCACTGGTGCAACTTCGGGCACGCAGGTCCGCGCCGGCCAGCAGACAACGGTCATTGTCACGGTTCAGGATGCCGGCAGTGTCCATTCGGTGACCTTCAAGGCGACTGGCGCCGCTGCGCTGACACAAACGCGGATCATCGATCCCGCGCAGCCTTCAATCGTCACGTCGTTTACCGTTCAGGTCCCGGCGGGTGCGAAGCCGCCGCAGAGCCTGATTCTCGACGCGACGGCCGAAGATCGGGCGGGCAATGTGGGCGCCGCGGCGCGCGTCATTCTTCCCGTCGCCGACAACGTTGCGCCGACGGTCACCTCGCTTCACACCGACACGGGAAAGCTCGAGATCGGTCGCGGCCGCGCTGTCACGATCGTCGTCAACGCCGAAGACGACCTCGGTGTTTCCGAAATCGATCTTCAGGGCTCGGGAGCGTTCACCCTCAGCACGGCGAGGGCGATCACGCCGCCGATCGGCACCGCCAGCACGTCGTTTGCGGTTCAAGTTCCGGCCGATGCCGCCCCTGGATCCGTCCTGACGGTTCAGGCGACGGCGGTCGATCTCGCAGGGAACTCGAGCGTCCCGATGACGCTCGCGCTGACGGTGACGGCACTTCCCGACGTGACGTTCGGCTCGTCTCTGACCATGGACGCGGGCGACACGAAGCAGATGCTCGTCCAGTTGGCGTCACCCGCACCGGCCGGCGGTACCAGGATTGACTTCACGACCGATCCTTCCGTCGCTACCTCGACGTCCTTCGTCGTCGTTCCCGCGGGGCAGACGAATGGGGCCGTTACCGTCACCGGCGTGGCGGGTGGCACGACGTTCATCAACGCATTCATCGACGGTGTGCAGCGTGCCAGCGCGACCGTCACTGTGCAGGGTGGCATTGTCAGCGGCACGGTTCTCGATCCTCAACTCGCGCCTGCCGCTGGAGCGATCGTTGCCGTCACGTCCGCGTTCACGACGCTTACCACCGAGACCGACGCTCAGGGACACTTCCGCGTGGTTGGCCTGCCGGGTTCGTCAGTGTCTGTGAAGGTTCAGAAGGACGTCGATCAAACGACGCGCCTCCTGGGCTTTGCGACCGGATCGATGAACCGGACCAATGGGTTCCTGCACGTCGACATCGTTGTCCTCGCCGCCGGCTTCCTGCATGGACCGGTCTATCTGGCAGACGGCGTCACACCGGTCGCTGACGGTGCCAAAGTGGAGCTGTTCGAGGCCGCGAACGCGCAGGATCCGATCAGCACGACGTTCACCGCGAACGGCACGTATGAGTTCCCGCTCGTGGCCGTCGGCAAGTACAACGTTGCCGTCAGCGACACAAGTGGCAATCGAGGTATTGCGCCGGCGGAGATCACGTCCAGCGGTCAGGACGTAACCACTCCCGTCTCGTTTCTTGGTCGCGGCAGCGTGACCGTCACCGTAAAGGATGGAGCGGGGAACCTCGTCAACGGCGCACAGGTCACGCTTCTCGGCTACAGCATCTTCGGTTCAGCGCCGCCGGTCAGCGGAACTGCTGTGAACGGCACGTTCACCGCGGCGAACATGTTCTTCGGGACGTTCCTCGCCCAGGCCAAAGATCCGGCGACGAATCTCGCGGCATCGGCGTCGGGTTCGATCACCGCTGCCGAGCCCGCGGTGACGAAGGTTCTGACGCTCGCCAGCTACGGCGCGGTCCAGGGGACGGTCTATCGCGCCGATGGCACGACGACTGTTTCCGGCGCAACGGTGACGATCTTCGGCAGCACCACAGTGACCGACTCACAAGGAAAGTACGCCCTTTCGTTCCTTCCGCTCGGGACCTCGTCGATCTCAGTTCGCGACCAGGCATCGCGAGGACTCGGGTTCGGCCAGGTGACGCTGAATCAACAGGGTCAGACGAAGACCGTCGACGTGACTCTGATCGCGCAAGGGACGCTCGTCGTTACCGTGCAGACAGCGAGCGGCGACGCGGTTCCGAATGCTCAGGTGCGAGTAGGCGCAGGCACAGGGCCCGCCAGCGATACGCTGTTTGCAACTACGGACGCGAACGGTACCGCCGTCGTCAATCGCGTCATCATCGGCAGCTTCAACGTTCGGGCGGACTCTGGGAACCTCAGCGGCTTCGCGACCGGATCGCTGGCCGCCAACGAGCAGAAGGCCGTCGTCGTTCACCTGCAACCGACCGCCAGGATCGAAGGCGTCGTCAAAGCGCCGAACGATGCACCCGTGACCGCGGGGACGGTGAATGCCACCAATGGCTCCGTCAGCGTCACTGTGCCGATCGGGAGCGATGGAACGTTCCACGCCGACAACCTCGTGTTCGGGAGTTACACGCTCACCGCCTACGATGCGCAGAATCGGGTCCGTGCCCACGTGCTCACGCCAATCGTGCTGTCTTCGCCGAATCAAGTGGCGCAGACCAGCATGAAGTTCGTCGGCCTGGGAACGGTCAGCGGCCGCGTGCTGAATCCCGACGGCTCGAGCGCTGGCGGACTCGCTGTTCAGGTGCGGAGCCTGAATGCCGAATTCGGCGGGTTCCGGCCGGTCACGACGACCAATGCCGGCGGCGTCTACTCGGCTGAGGACATTCCGGTTGGCGACTTCACCGTCAGCGTTGCGAATCCCGTGCTGCATCTGCGGGGGGAGGCCACAGGAACCATTCAGCAGGACGGCTCGTCGCCAACGCTCGACATCCTTCTGCAGAACAACCTGATCGATCTGCCCGTCACGAAGTGGGACGCGAACAACTTCAAGTTCGACCTGCAGAAGGACGGCTCGGTGCTGGACGGCACCAACAGCGTCTTCACCGGAAACTACGCCGGCAAGACCTGGGGTGCGCTGCAACTCGACGTGATCGCCGGCGGAACGACGACGCGGTTCACTGGCGCGAACGTCGCGACCGTTGAGGAAAAGAACCGCGAGATCGCCATCCACCAGGACAACGTCGGGGGCCTCAGCGTCACTCGAAAGGTGTTCGTGCCGGCGGATGGCTATTTCGCGCGCTACCTGGAGATCGTCACCAACCCGACCGACGCGCCCGTCACCGCAGGGCTGCGGCTGACGAGCAACATCTCGGGGAATTCGAACGGCGGGGCAGCCTCCCCCGAAGTGTTCGCGACATCGAGTGGCGATACTCAGCTTGGCGTGACGGATCCCGCGACGCGCGATCGCTGGGTCGTGATCGACGACGTGCAGCCTGCCGATCCGTTCATCGCGGGCGGCGCGCCGGCAACCGCGTTCGTCTTTGATGGCCCGGGCGCGACTGCGGCGGTCAGTTCAGCCGCATTTGCCCAGCCGGATCCCGCCATTCAGCTTGGGCCGCGCGAGCTGTCCTATGCGTGGCAGAACATCACGATTCCGCCGGGCGGTACTGTGGCGCTGATGCACTTCGTCGTCCAGGAGACGACGAGACCCGCGGCCCAGGCGGCGGCCGAACGGCTGCTTCAGCTGTCGCCCGAAGCGCTCGCCGGCCTGAGCACGGACGAGATCGCTGAAGTCAAAAACTTTGCGATGCCGGTTGACGGCAACAGCACGCTCTCGCCGCTGCCGTCGTTGACCGGCAGCGTCAGCGGCCACGTGTTCGCGTCGGACGGGACGACGACTGTCAGCACCGTGACCGTGAAGCTCCAGAGCGATCAGATTCTGTTCGGACGAATCTATCAGGTGACGAGCGCTGCGACCGGCACGTTCAGCTTCACGTCTTCGCTGGCTGAAGGCGGCAACTCTCGTGTGATTCCGATCAGCCCGTTCACCCTGCGCGCCGACCATCCGACGCTGCCATCGGTGGTGAGCCCCATCGTGTTGCCAGGTCAGTTCGCAGAGAGCTCTCAAGCAGCGCAGGCGGATGTTGTCTTTGCAAATACCGGCATCGCGCGCGGAATCGTCAGGCTGAATGGTGTGCCGGCCGCCGGAGCAACGGTCGGTGCGCACATCCAATTCTCCAACGGCGGAGGGAACTACGGAACCCTGACGGCGGGCGATGGGAGCTACGCCTTCGTGCTCCTGCCGCCGAGCACGGTTACAGTAACGGCGACGACGACCCAACAAGGCGTCGCCGTCCAGGGGTCGGCGGTTGCTACGGTCATTGCCGGGCAGACCAGTGTTGCCGATATCAGCATCGACACGATCACGCCGCAGGGCAGCATCAGCAACCCGGCGGCCGGCACGCTCGTCGACCCGCGCAATCCGCTGGCGGTCACCATCAACGCGTCCGACGCCGGCGGTGTTGCGCAAATTACGTTGTCGACGACCGGTGTCGTGTCCACGACTGAAACGAGAACCATCTCGCCGGCCGTGAGCTCGCGAACCGAGACGTTCACCGTTCCGTTCGATGTGTTGCCGCCGACCGGCGGAACGCTGACGCTGACGGGGACGATTCGTGATGCTGCCGCTAACCAGACGACCTCGACACCAGTGACGGTAAACGTCCGCGACGTGGTGGCACCTGACATTACCCAGGTGGCCCCGGCATCGGGCGCGACGGCGGTCGAGCCAGACGCCGCAATCGTCCTCCGATTCTCGGAGCCGATCGATCGTGCCAGCGTGACGTCGGCCTCGCTGCGGCTGACGAAGGCCGGTGTGGCTGTGCCCACGAGTACCGCGTTCAGCGAAGGGGATCGAACGGCCACGTTGACGCCCACGAGCCCGCTCGCGCTCAACACGACCTTCACAATCGATGTGACCACACAGATTCGTGATGTGGCGGGCAACTCGCTGTCGTCATCGCGTTCGTCGGCATTCAAGACCAAGTCGCCCGACACCGCTTCGCCGAAGGTAATGGCGATTGCGCCAGCGGACAAGGCCGTCAACGTGCCGGTTGGAACCGACATCAGGGTGACCTTCACGGAAGCGATCGAGCGATCCAGCGTGACCGCCGCGTCGTTCCGCGTATCGACCGGTGGGGCGCCGATTCCGGGTCAGTTCACCTTCCTCGATAGCGATGCGACGGTGCGGTTCGCTCCTGATGCCGCGTTGCCGTTCGACGTTTCGGTTGTCGTCGAGCTGACATCCGGCATCACCGATCGCTTCAACAACGCGCTCGTAGATTCAGCCGGTCAGCCGCTGTCGACGCCGCTGACGTTCACGTTCTCGACGGGATCGTTCGGTATCACCAGCCCGACGCAGGGCAGCGACGTCCTGGAGAACTCGGTCATTTCGCTGGAAGCGAAGGCCAGCGCGGCTTTGAACATCGCGACGATGACATTCAGCGTCAACGGTCAGGCGCTGCCGGCAATTGCAGGGCCGCCGTTCGTCAGGCCGATCAACGTCGGGCTGGCGAGTGCGACGCCGACGCTCACAATCGTGGCGACGGGGAAGAATGCCGCCGGTGCACAGGTCGCCCAAGATCAGGTTGTGGTGAAGGTGGTGCCGGCGCTTCGCGCGGTTCCGCGCCTCGTTGGTGTGCCGCGCGGCTCGACGAGCGTCCTGCGTCTGGTCCTGCCGTCGGCGTTGTCGACCGACCTGACGATCAATCTCAGCACTGTCGACTCGACGATCGCCTCGGTCCCGTCTTCGGTCGTCATACCGGCGGGACAGACTTCGGCGTCGGTCATCGTGACTGCTGTCGCCACCGGAGCGACCACCATCGTGGCGACTTCGGCACGCGGAGATACGTGGGCGATTGCCTCGGTTAGCCCGCTCGTCTCGAAGCCGTTGCAGACGGAAGCCGCCGCGACTGGGGTGTTGGTCGTGCCGGTGCGCTCGGCAGGCAAGGCATTCGCACCGCTCGCGGGTCAATCGAACGTCGATGTACCGATTCTCACGATCCCTGCGACCGTGATGACCTCGGTCGAGGTTACAAGTTCGAATGCTGCGGTAGCCTCTGGCGTCGCAACGGTCATCCAGCCGGGTTCGCAGGCCGCGCACCTCACCATCACGACCGGCATCGCCGGGACCGCTGTCCTGACGATCCGCGCTGGCGACGAAATCAGACAACTTACCGTCGTCGTGGGTAATCCTGCGGCTGGCACGGTCGCCCCGATTATGGCAAGGCCAGTCGGCATCGCGGTGCTTCCTGTGCCGTCAGCCGGTCGTGTCCTTACTGCGCCGGCCGCGCAGTCCGCCTTCATGCTCCGGTTGACGACGACCCCGGTTGCTACGGCGACGACCGTTATCGTGAGCAGCAGCAATCCGAATGTGGCAACAGTAACCGATCCCGTTGTCATCGCCGCCGGGACTCAGGTCGCGAGCGTTCACGTGATCACCGGCATTCAAGGGACGGCAACGTTGACGTTGCGCGCCGGTTCGGAAATACAGGAGCTCACGATCGTTGTTGGTACGCCGGCGGCTGGGACCGTTGCGCCAGTGATGGCGAGTTCCGTCGGCGTCGCCGTGCTTCAGGAGCGGCGACTCGGAAATGTCCTCTCGGCGATCGGCGGTCAGTCGAATCTGAACCTCCCGTTGTTGTCGACAGATGCGGTGGCACCAACGACCGTTACCGTTACGAGCAGCAATCCGAATATCGCGATGGTCAATGGTCCGGTCGTCGTGGCACCTGGCAGCCGGAGTGCTGCGTTGACGATCCTGACCGGCATCCAGGGCGTGGCCACGCTGACCCTGCGAGCCGGCAATGATGTCGCTCAACTCGTCGTCGTCGTCGGCACGCCGCCGGCGTCACTCTTACCGGTCATCACAGCCCCAATTGTTGGAGTGGAGAAAAAGTAGGGAGAAGTGGTCATGCAGATGGTTGATTGGAATTTGCCGAGTCGTCATCCGGGTTGGCGGATCGCTGCCCTCAGCGTGTTGCTCGCGTGCAGCAGCACGTTCGTCGGATCGGCGCAGGTTCAGCTCAACGTGTGTGGGTGCAAGGACAGTCCCGCGAACCGGGGTCCGTTCAACACGCTCGACCCGTCCACATTTCCGCCTGGAACGCAGAATTCATTCGGTTCGATCGTTCTGCCGCTGCCGGCGGATGGCATCCTGGTGTTCAAGAGCCTGAACATACAGCTGAGAACGGGCGAAGGCTCACTGGTCGTCTCGTTTGCGAGAAATGCCGCGAACACGCCTGTGACGTTGCTGGTCAGCGGAGACGTGACGATTGGCGGCAACACATACATCAAAGTGAATGCAAACGGGGTCGTCCAGGCGGACAAGGACAACCCCGGTCTCGGCAGCCTTGGAGGTCCCGGCGGATTTCGGGGCGGCGACGCGGGCTATCAGCTGATGAACTTCGCACGGATGGGCGGCGCCGGTTCTGGTCCTGGCGGCGGACTCGGTGGCAACGACAATTGGGTTGCGGGCGGGCACGGTGCGAATGGCACTTTCATAGGCGCTGGCGACTTGTTGCCGCTCATTGGTGGATCTGGAGGCGGCGGCGGGGCGTCGACCACTACGGCTTCGGCGTGCAGCGGTGGCGGTGGTGGCGGTGGCGGCGGCGCAATCCTGATAGCCGCCGACGGAACTATCACGCTCAACGGTACGATCAACGCTGATGGTGCGCAGGGCGGGTCGTATAGCTCGAGTCAGTCCTGTGCGTCCAACGGCGGCGGCGGTTCCGGCGGTGCGGTTCGTTTGGTCGCCGCGACGATCACTGGAGGCACCAGCGCCAGCGTAACGGCGAAAGGTGGAACCCAGTTTGGTGCGGGATCGGGGGTTGCTGGAGCGATTCGACTCGAGGCGGTGTTCAACAGCCTTGCGGTGTCGGCGACCGACCCGCTAGCGTCACGCGCGTCAGCGCCTGGGCCGATCGTCAATCCGATCACGCCGACAGTAGCCATCACGACCGTTGGCGGCCTCGCGGTCCCAACGCCGCCTGGGGGCGGCGCCGGTGCCATCGACCTGGTACTCGCGGCACCTGGACCGACTCCAGTCCTTTTTACGACCACCGGAGTGCCATTGGGCACCGTGGTCAACGTGACCGTCAAGCCGAAGATTGGCGGGGCGCCGGTTACCACCCCGGTGACGCTCGGTAATTGCGACGTGAACGGCACGTGCCTCGCGAGCGCGACGTTCGATCTCGCCGCCGGCGCGTATTTCATCGAGGCGCGAGCGACGTTCACGACGCCGACGCCGTAGCAATCGGAGGAGTGTCATGCGATCGCTGAAGCGCGTGTCGATCGTCGTTCTCGTCGTCGTGGCGACGCTCCGCGTTGATGCAGACGCTGGGCGTGCGTTACCTGTGTTTCACGTGACATCTACCGCCGGCGCGGCCGTGTCGAGCGCAGCCTTGTCCTCGCAGCCGCGGTGGCTGCTGGTGTACGTCTCGTCGGCGTGTCAGAGTTGTGAGCGGCTCATCGGATCGATGAAGCAGTGGCAGTCGTCCGGCGTTCCCTCGCGCACGGTGATCGTGGTTCGAGGCCCTGACGCTGCGCGCTACGTCTCCGACCACGCGTCATCCGGGCTGAACGCGGCCTGGTATCGCGACGATCGCGACGACGGGTGGCGGAGTCTGGACCTCGAGAGCACGCCCGCGTTGATGGGTATTGAGGCGGGTGAAATCAAGTGGACCGTCAGCGGCGTGTTGAACGATCCGAAGGCGGTGGAGTCAGTGGTACGGAGGTGGGTGGAATAGTTGAATCGCTGCACATCTCTGCCATCAGAGGTCCGCGAAGATTCGCGAGTACTCGTTTTTCCATTGTTCGCGGTACCGCTGTGCGACGTTTTCCAGCAGGAGTCTGATCGCGTCGGAATTGCGCTCGGCTTGCTCAAACTGCGCGATCAGCCTTTCAACATCCAGCTCTTCGACTCTTTGCCAATACTCTCCGAGCCCCGCCTCTGTCAGCAATGCCTCGTTTTTATAGTCATACGACAGAGCGATCACGGGCTTGTTCAGCATCATTCCGAGCACCAGGTTGTGGTACCTCGGCGAAATGATGATGTCGGTCATCGTCAGTTGTTGCCAGAGATCGTCGAATGAGCGAATGTCCGAGTCGATTACTCGACCGTCGTCTGGACCGACTCCCTGGCGGGCGAGTTCCGACCGCAGTCTCGAGCGAGGTTCTTCGTCGCAGGTGACGTCACCGTGCAATATTCGAACGACATAATCGTGTCGGACTAACCACACGATGAACGCCGCCGTCTTCGCGATGTAAGTATCAAAGAATGCCCTTCGGCGCCTCTCCGTGTCCGGTGGACCGTAGTTGTCCATGACGCCGACGCCGATCACGCGGCGTGCGCCGCCGTTCGATGTCTCGAGTGCCGGAGGTTCGCGCAGTGAAAAGGCCAAGTCTGGGACGACCGAATCTCTTTCAGCGTTGAATCCCTGGTCCTGCAGCCGCCTGCGAGAGGCGTTATCGCGATAACTTCTGTAGTCGGCCAATCGCAACGCCGTATGAATAAACGTCCGTGTGATACCACTGCGCATCGGACCGACGCCGACGGCTATGAAACGAACCCTGCAGCCGCAGCACCTCGCGGCGCACACCCACTTGAAAATCTCGTAGGGAAAGCCGAGCAGGGACTCACCCGAGTCGGTGAGCATACCTGTGCCTGTCATCATGAGCGCGTCTGTTCCGTACAGCGCTCTCACCGCCTTCACCCAGCCAACGATCTCCGCGGGAAGGCGAACGAGAACGAATCGAAGAATGTTCCGATCCGCGCCTCGTCGGTGGACGACCGCTTCGATTCGTACCGCTCGTATCTTGTGCCTGAGCCGGGTGTCTTCCGGATCCGTGCAAACGCCGAGTACTTCGTCCTGGGGCCGATACCGATGGATGTTCTCGAGTAGAGCGGCCAACGTACATTCGTTGCCAATGTTCTCTGCACCGAACTTTCCAAACAACGCCATGCGCTTTGAGTGCGCAACGCGAGTCGGCTTCCGGACGTCTGCGTTGGGGGACACCGTGACCAAGGGGGAATGGAGTCTCGTCACGTGTGTCGCAACCGCATGTCTTTGATCGAGCTGTGGATGGCGTGATAGGTGAACGTAAGCGCCGCCCTCGGTCGCGGCAGCCCGAGAGCGGTCAGCAGTCCTGCCCCCATGCCCATCGCGCCCGCGACCAGCACTTCTACCGCTGGACGCGCATCTCCCAGACCGCGACGCACGAGCGCCGCCGTCAGGCACGCGATCACCCAGCACGGGAAATTGGAGAGATAGCTGTTCCACAAATCAGCAGTTCGCACGGGTCCTGTGCGTCCGCCGAGGTGAAACAACAACGGGAGCCGAAGCAGGAGTCCGGACACCGCAATCGCCGCTACCATTCCCGCCGGGCCGAACGGCAGTCCGGTTGCGTACGCCACGATGCTGACTAGTCCCAGTGCCATGTTCGCCTGGAGCCAGTCGCCGCCTCGCCCCTGGCTGATGAACAGCCAACTGACCGCGAACGCGAGGGGAATGTACAGTCCCGCCAGAGTAAATCCGGCAAAGAGTCCCGCCGCGCGTTCCCAGTTCGGTCCCAGAACCAATAGAACGATCGGATGCGCGAGCGCGAAAAGGAGTGCAGTGGAAATGAAGCTCGAGACCGCCAGGACGTCGTACGCTCGAAGAAACGTTCGTCGATACTTTTCAGGATCGGCCTGAAGGCGGGAGAGAACGGGGACCAGCACGGCCCCGAGCGGCGTCAGCATCTGCTCCAGCGGCCGCATCAACAGCGCGCTGCCTCTGGAGTACAAACCAAGCGCATCCGGCCCGTAGACCCGGCCGACCAGCACCATATCCGAGCCCCGGGTCAGCCGGATGATGACGTCCGCCGCCGTGATGTGCGCACCGAACCTCAGAAGCGGGCGCGCTCCGCTTCGCGGGCGCGGAAGCGATGGCCGCCAATGAGATGCGTACCACGTCAACGGCAATGCAATCGCCGCGGTCGATACGTGCATCGCGACAAGTGCCCAGTACGTCAGGCCGCGCAGGGCCAGGAACAGTCCGGCGCCAAATCCACCGATCAACGACGCGATCTCGATCGACGCCACGACGCCGAACCGCATGCGTCGTACCAGAAGGGCGTGATGTTGAACCGTCGAGGCCGTCAACACGAATGTCGTCGAGAGGACAGCCATGATCGCGACCACTCGCTGATCGCGATAGAACCAGGCAACGCCGGGAGCGAGGGCGATTGCCACCGTCATCATGAGAACGCCCAGCGCTACGTTGATCCAGAAGAGATTCGTAATCTGGCCGTGAGTGATGGTTTCCTTTTGAACGGTCGCGGTTGACAGGCCGGCGTCCTTGAACATCGCGAGAAAGCTGGTGACCGCCACAACCATCGCGACGAGTCCGAAATCAGTCGGAGAGAGCAGGCGTGCGAAGACGATCGTCGTGCTCAGATTGATGACGAACTTCAGGGCCTGAGCCGTGCCCGTCACGATCCCGTAGGAGATCGCGTCATTGCGAAGGTGCCTGATCGGCGGATCTGCCAGCAACCAGTCGGAGGGATGGGTGGGGCCTGCTGCTGCAGGAGCGTCCGTGATCTTGCCAAGCCCGGGCTGGCGCGAATTCACTGACGCGACCTTCTCGTCGAGATCAATCACATGCTTGTGGCTGGGCGTCGTTTAGGCCTGCAAGAAGGGTCGGCTTGCAAGAAGGGCGCCCGAAGTTCAGCGTTTCGGTGGCGTCCGAGAATTCGACCGAACTGCAAGTGCGGGCAGGAGATACATCCGCAGAAATCTGCTCCGCCATGGCGGAGATGGGTGAGGCCTGTGTCGCAGTTTTGTTGACGACTGTGGCGCGAATGTTAGAGACGGCGGCTGCTGAGGACCCACGCCGTGCCACAGTAGCGGCCGGCACATCCGTTATGCTGCAGCGGTGACCTGGTGGCCCGCTCGCGTCTCAGCGCCTTCGGCTGGCGGGTGGAAAATGAATTTCCACCGGGTCGTCCTGAGCCTCGTAGACTTTCGCGGCCGTAGGATCGCCTTGCTGCGCCGCGCGTTCCGGTTCTCGCCGAACACCAGGGTCATTGACGTCGGGGGACTGCCGTGGACCTGGAGCGATGAACGCGCTCCGCGCGTACGTGTTGTCCACGTAAACCTCAAGTTTGACGAACAACAGCGTGCGGACGCACGTCATCTGGGATATCTCGTTGTCCTTGGCGACGGGACGGCCCTCCCTTTCACCGACGGCGCCGCAGACATTGCCTTCTCGAACTCGGTAATCGAGCACGTGTCGACATGGGAACGTCAACAGCGTTTCGCGGCGGAGCTGCGCCGGGTTGCGCGCGGACTCTGGATCCAGACGCCGGCTCGAGCATTTCCGATCGAGCCGCACTGGTTCGGGTTCGGCGTTCACTGGCTTCCGAAGGCGGTTCAACGACGTGTGCTTCGTTGGACGACGGCTTATGGTCTCCTGGGTCGTCCCTCGCAGGCTCATGTGGAGTTGTCGATTCGCGAAATCCGTATGCTTTCGAAGCGTGAGATGCGCTCGCTGTTTCCAGATTGTGAAATCTGGACCGAACGCTGGCTGGGACTCCCGAAGTCCTACATCGCCATCAAGCGCCCAGCCGAATAGATTGGCTGTCAAAAAAAGAAGGCGCGGGCGCCCGACATACTCGGGCCGCTCGCGCCTCCGGTGCAGGTCTGAGGGATCTCAGGCCTGCGACTTCTGACGACGTCGTGCTGCCAGGCCTGCGAGTCCGCTGCCCAACAAGAGCAGCGTCCCCGGCTCCGGCGTCGCGGTGATTTGGTCCTGTCCTCTCCCGGAAGCCACGTCGAGCCATCTCGCGTTTGCGGTTTGATAGCTCGAGCCCGCCTCCGCGAGCGCTGACAAAAAGCTGTTGCCAGCGGCCAATGCTCCGGTCGACACCGCTGTCACGTAGAAACGATTTCCAGCCTTGGCGTCGTACAGCAGACTTGCTCCGTCGTCGAACAGCACCTCCCAGATTGCGAGTTGAAGGCCGGTTGCCATCGCGGTTCCGCCAGATTCGTGCGCAGCGGTCGCATACGTGTTGAACAGCCACGCTGCCTTCTGGGCCGCGTAGGGCGTCGTAACCATACCGTCGGTAACCATCCCGTCGGTTGACTTCACCTTGACGTTGTATTGAATGTCCTGCTCGTTGTTGAGCAAGTCGACGCAATACGAATAGAAGGTGGCGTCGGCTCCCGCCGGTTTTCCGTCCAACCACTCCCAGGTCAACTCACCGGCCCACGCGCGCACGTTGCGCACGCCGGCGACTGTGACAACTTCCGCCTTTCCCATGCCGAGAAGGTCGATGGTCCCCGCGCTCGCCATCGACGGCAGCGCGGACATGAAGCACGCGATGATTAGCGACTTGATTCTCACGTCTGCTAGCTGAGCAGAAACACTGCCATCTCTCTAACGACGATAAGACCAATAAATTTAGTGGCTTACAATCTTGTCTCGTGTTTGGGAACTTTGTTCTCTGCCCCACGCCGGACTTAAAGCCGCGCTCTCCGGGGCAACTTCGGAGCAGCATGCTCCCCCCGAGCTCTCGATACCGGAGGCCCGATTTCGGTCGACAACCTATTAACGGTTCAGGTAGACTCGCGGCCCTTCGGACGACGCAGTATTGGCTGCTCAGGTGCTCGAGGAACCGTCTCCGTACTTACAGATTCGGCGCGGCGAGAGGAGTGGTTATGCGTGCAGCGTGGCTCATCGGTCTCGCAGTTGCCGCGCAAGGGTGCGTGCTCGGTCCTACCAGTAATTCAGTCCTCGAAACCGGCGTCTCGACGGTCTTTTTCGATGGCGTGACGGACCAGAATGTGACGGTCACCGTCGAAGTGCTGCAGCCTCGTACCGGCACGTACGTTCCGCTGGGATCGGGCTCGAGTGTCGCCGGCAGCTTTCACGTCACGGTCACCGTGCCCGAGTCCGCCTTTTTCGCCCCGCCCTGCAACTTTGCAACGTTCCGCGTGCGAGACTCACTCGGACGTCAGTACGGGGGCCGGGATCAAGCATGCCTAGACGACCCTCGGCAGTCAGGCAACATCTGCGGCGCCTCAGTCATCCTCTTGCAGCGGCCGCAGACCTTTCAAGGCAGCCTCGCGCTCAACGGCCAGAGCGACGCCGATGCATACGCGTGCGTGACGACGCTCGACGGCGACCTGTCGATTGCCGCCGGTGAAACGCCGGGCGCACAGGCGAACACTTTTGTTCCCGGCGTCGCGTTCTCGCTGCCGCGCTTGAGGGAGGTCACCGGTTCGTTGAGCGTCGACGGCCAAGGCTCGGAGCTCGTGAACCTGCCTCAATTGACCCAGGTGGGCGGCAACATGTCGATGACCTTGAACGGCAGGCGCTTCGACTCGAACAACGGCGGTAGCAAATTCGTCAACAAGGTCAACGCGCCGAAGCTCGCTTCGATTGGCGGAAACCTCGTCATCAACGCGGCGACCCTCAATTTCGGTGGTGCAACATCCCCAACCATGGATGTCGGCCTGCCAGCGCTGACGTCGATCGGCAATGCGTTGACCATCAACAACCCCGCTCCTCCCAACTTGCACATGTTGGGGTTGACCGCCCTCACGACGGTTCCGGGGGATCTCACGTTTGACTGGACGCAGACTGATCTTGTCGAGAACGGTCTTCTCCCCGTGCTCACCTCGGTCGGCGGTAACGCGGACATCACGCTACCTCCGAACGCGCGGCAGCTCTTCCCGACGTTGACGGCAGTCTCAGGGAATGTGAACATTCACGCTGCGTCAAGCCAATTCCAGCCCGACCCCAGCCTGTTCCCACAACTCCAGACGGTTGGAGGCAGCTTCACGCTGGAGAATGTCAGGACGACTTGTTCCCTGAATGGCAACCGCTTCGCCGCGCTGCAGACCGTGTCGGGGGCGTTCAGCGTCCTTGGCGCTAACAGCGAGTTCAGACGCCTGGTTGGTGCAACCGGGGGCAATTCGCTGGCAGTCGGATCGCTCGACGTGTCAGGAACGAAGACGCAACTCATTCCGTTCGGCCCCGACATGCAGGTGGTTGGTGCTGGCGCCGTGAACTTTCAGAACAATGCGAATCTTTGTCCCTGTCAGATCGCGAGCTTCACGAACGGTCTTGTAGCCAACGGATGGTCGGGCGTGAGCACAGGCGCAGGCAACGGAACCGCTGTGGTGTGCGCTCCGTGCCCGGCCGCTCCGATTTGCCCGTGACGCGCGACGTGTTATCGGGGAGCGAGGATGCGTCCCACGATGTGCGCAGGTCCCGACGTTAGCACGCCGGGAACCTGCTGTTGCGCCTGAAACCAAACCCGTGTCTGCGTTAGGTCCTATTTAATAATTCTCACGTTCGAAGGCGCAGCCGGAGCGGTAATCGTGTAGGGCAAGATGAAGATACTCAGGCCGCCACCGACACGGGTGCCGCGAGCTTCCAGAGTGCTGCCCGTGGTGGGCTGAGTAATCGTCAGTTTGTAGCTGCCGTCACCCTGTAGCTGCGCCTGTCCCGCCGCCGCTCCGTTCACGTAGATATCCACGCGCGTCATGGGCGAACCGGCGACGACGGTGAGCATGATCTGTGTGGGGGACGTGGCCGCCGACGTCATCGAGAGGGCGACAGGCGTAGCGGCCTGAGTTTCGCCGTCATCGATCTGCAGGAGATATGCGGCGAGATCGTTCTTCTCGGTCGTGGTCAAAGTTCCGCCAGCGTGGAGCGTGTTGCTCAACACGTCCGTCAACGTCGCGGCCGAGCCGTCATGGAGATAAGGGCCGGTATCCCAGAGTCCCTTCAACGTAGGCGTATCGAAGCCGAGAAGCGTCGCGCCGAGCCGCTGTCCACTGGACGGCTTGATGGTGCCGACGTCATGTAAGAGCCTGGACGGACTGTCGGTGAAAAGAGTGCCGTTGTGGCAAACCGCGCACTTCTGGCGCTGGAAGATCAGTTTTCCGGATTGGGCCTGAGTTGTCAGGGCGCCAGCCGACGTTCTGAACGGGCTGGGATCGCTTTCCGACAGCGACGACAAGTACGCGGCGATCGCGTCGAGGTCACTCGAGACGCCGGTCTTGCGGTCGCCGAGCGGTTGGTTCCGCGTGCCGGTATTAAATTGGGCGTCGGTCATGAAACCGGAGCCGCTGAACGCCGAACGGATGTCGTTCTCGAAATCCTGGATCTCGTCGAAGTTGCCGGTCCAGTGCACGCGTCCCTGCGCGAGTCCGCCGTGGCCCTTGACCGGGATGTTGTTCCGTAGGCCCTCGCCTCGCTGGGTGAAGTCCCACACGCGACCATCATGCCCGCCCTCCAGGTGGCAGAGCGCGCAGCTGAAGTAACCTTCCAGCGACATGCGCGTATCGGCGGCGTTGTAGAAGAGTTTCTTGCCGAGGAGCACGTTGGCCGGCAACGTCTCTGTGGCGACGGTGGACAGCGTTTGCACCACAGGTAGACCACCGGTGCCCTTCTTGATAAGGGAATCGGCATTGAGAACGGTCACGCTGCGGTCCAGGAAGTTCTGCACGAACAGCCGGCCGGTATTGATGTCTAGCGCCATGCCTTGCGGCGCTCTACCCACATCAGCCTGGGCCACGACTGCGGCTCCTGCCACTCCTGCGTCCAGGGCAACGATTCGATTGTTTCCTTGGAGCGCCGTGAACACGTGACCGCCGTAAGGGCTCGCCAGCACGGCGGAGGGTTGGCTCGTGTTATCGATGTCTTTGCGGGCAGTCGTGTCCTCGGTTCCGGCCTGAAGGTTGAGCGTGCCCACCAGCGATCGGACCATCGTCTGGTGCGTGAGCGGCTGTCCATCCCGCAGCATGCCGCGGAAGATGTTGTCTTTCTTTGCCGCGTACCATCCCTTCTTGCCGTCGGGCGTCAGCGTCAGGCCGACCACGTAGTTGGGAATGCCACGGGCAGAGCTTCCGTTTTCCGGGTTGGGTGCGCTGTCTGGGGGCAGCGACACGGTCGCGATAGCGGCAGATGTCCACGTTTGCGTATCGACTGACCAAACGGTCCCGCCGGCGTCGAGCGAAATGAATCGGGAGACGAACAGCCGCGCTCCATCAGGACTGAGCGCGAGCGCCCGCGGCGTGGGGCCAACGTCCAGCGCGCCGGTGTCGGCGAACGTGGCGGTGTCAAACCGTCGGAGTCGCCCGGTGCCATATTCCGCCACGTAGGCAGTCTTTCCGTCCTTGGTCATCACGACGCTCACTGGACGCGAGCCTCGGGGCAGCGGGATCGTGCGAACGGTGCTCCCACTGGCGTTCACCACGCGGATCTCGTCGGAATCGCGGCATACCACCCACGGCCACGCGAGCGCGTCGACGGCCAGGCTCAGCGGCCGCCGCCCCACCACGATCTCTCGCGTTTTGGTCAAGGCGTCCGGGCTCAACAGCGTGACAGTGTCGGTATCTGGATTGACGACCCAAAGGCGTCGGTTCACGGAGTCCACAGCGATTGGCGTGGAGCGTAGGCGCGTGAGCCCGTCCTGACCCGCAGGGGTAAAGTCCACTCCCGCCTGAGACACGATCAGCGGCAGGTTCTGGCTGGTGACGGCCCCCTTGTCGTCTTTGACCTGGACAAGGACGACATAGTTGCCCGGGTTTGCGAACGCGTGCGGCGAAACGTTCGACGAACTGAAAGCCGTGGCGGCCGTGCCGTCGCCGAACTGCCAGCTGTATTGCAGCGCCCCGTTTTCCGGATCCGTCGCAGTCGCCGTGAACGTCACGGATGTCGCTGCCGTCGCGGGGGAGACGGGGTTGGACGTGACCGACGTGATTTGCGGCGGCAGATTCACCGGTGTAATGCCGGCGCCCGTCGAGAACGTAAACTGAGTCGCCGCGATGCCGTTGCCGGCGACGTCGCGGATGCCGCCAGCGACCAGTTCCACGACGTAGGTGGTATTTGCGGCCAGAGGAGAACGTGGCACGACGTTGATGACGCCGTAGCTGGTTCTCATGATGTCTGTGGGAACTCCCGCACCACCCGACGAGGGTCGCACCACGATGTTTTGGCTGTTGACAGTCGTGTCGTCCAGCGTTTCGTTGATCACGAGGCCGACAACGGTACTCTTGGGCTGGTTGACTGCCCCGTCCGTTGGCACGTGGTAACCAACGGTCGGTGGGGTCGTGTCCAGGGCACCGAGGGACCACAGCTGGGTGTCACCGTCGCCAGGAACCACGAGGATGTGGCCGAGCGGCGTCGGCATGAAATCCGGGGCGCCAAAACCGTCGAAGGTTTGCACCACCTGGTGATTGACCAAGTCAACCTTATAGACGTTGTCAAACTGAGCGATGAAGCCGTATTGATCCTGAAAACCGATATAGCGAGCGTGAGCCGTTGGACCGTCAGTGGCGTTTGGACCAATGAATTGGGGGTTGGCGCCGCTTTTCGGCTGCATCTGCTTCGGATACCCGAAGCCATACTTGAGGTTCCTCGGGTCGCTGAAGTCGATGGCGACGAGATTGTTCCCACGTTCGCTGAGATTGCTTGGGTTGCCGGACCAATTCACCAGGTTGCCCATCACGAAGATGATGTAATTGCGCCACACGGCATAGTTGGCGTACTCATTCAACGGCGTCGTCAACTTGCTCAGAAAGACGGGGTTCGCCGGATCGCCGACATCAATCACTGAAATTCCCTGCGGGTCTTGTTCGCCGGCCGCAAAGAACAGGAGGTTCCCAATGCGAAACTCAAAGCCGTTAGGCCCACCCGCCATTTGGGCAAGACTGACGTTCGCGTTGAGAACCAACCCGGTCCGCTGGTCCGTCAATCTCGTGCCTTCATCCTTGATGGGAAACGTCGCCAGCGTGCGCCAGCCGATGTCCGTAGGATTTTGGAGCGGCGTGGCACCCGTCCATGCCTTGGTCTGCGGCAGCACGGTCAAGTCTTGAAATTGCGAACTCGGGCTCAACTGCGGATTGAAGTATTCCTGGTAGAACAAGTCGCCAAATTTCCACCACATATGCCCGTTGTACGTGGTGTTCACGCTACCGAGGAGCGTGGGACTCAAGGGGTTCGAAATATTGTAATAACGGAGAGCATTGCTGGCGGTTTCCTGTTCGGCGGCGAGCATGAGCGTGCCCCGATGGAAAGTCATGATCCGTCCGCCGAAGTTAAGGCTCGACAGGTGCTGACCCGCAGGCCACGTCTGGGTTGGAAGGCCGGTGCCTCCGGCGGCCTGGGCTTCGTCGAAAAGAAGGTGACCGGCCGACGCCGCGAGGGCCAAAAGCGCGGTCAGAATGACGCGCACCGGGACCGATAATCCTTCTTTCCTTCCGCTACTTTTCACAGGCTCCTCGCACTTCCGCAGATTGGCATGGTTCTTCTTCAGATTTCAGGCGACGTCAGCCGAACGACCCCCGCAAAGTTCACGCCCTCGGCAGGCGGCTGGCGGACGGCTCATTACTACCCATTGCCAGTGATCGTTTTTGAGACTTTCCCTGAGCGCAGACCGGGCGGCGGCACCGAGGAACTGCGTTAAGTATTTGGGTTCGGGAATGATACCGAGCGTCTCAGGCTGTGGAGTCCCCCACGACAGCAGCGTGTAACTTCTACGCAGCAATGAGAGGACAGCTCTTTGGGAAGCGTATCGAGTTACGAATCTGCACGTGACGTCTCGAAACACGTAGCCGGCGGCTCACAGACCGGTGCCCCGACACCGGCCGTCCATCATCCCCTCTCCGCATCCCTCGCTCGACGACGACCAAACCCCAACCCGGTCGCGCTACCAACCACCGCAGGTCGAGAAGTGAGCGGTTGCGATGAGGAAACCTGGAAAGGCCGGCGATGACAAGTCGGGGCTTAATGTCAGCGTAGTCCAGGTAAATCACGAATTGTGGCGACATAAGTCTTCCAAACGACGAACTAAAGTTTTCGGTCCACGCATTTTCCCAGCATTTCCGAAGGTATTTGCCCCAGTCTCTGGTACGCCGTTCGCCTAGTGCCAATCGAACATCTTCGAGTCCAGAGGGGGCGCCATGGGGCTTGGCTGCGACGCGCTTGCAGGCCGATTGTTTTTTCCGGCGCCTGCGACGGAACCATCTGCACGCCCGGAGCTGGTTGCAACCCGCCGCCAAGTCAGGGGGAGCCGCACTGTGACCATTCTGAGAATTCCACGTTTGTGGCCTGCACTGCAGGTTGGCCGCCTGTCACCCACGGCGCCGACGCCGATGCTCGCGTCTCGCGCCACTGCGCCGGCAGACGGATTGGATGCGTTTGGATCTGAGGCCGATCCAGTCGCGACGCCTCCCAAAGTGCGGGTCGCATCACCGCCCCCGCCACTCCGTCCAAAGCGCCCGCTGACGGTGCCGAAATGGGCGCCCGCAGCTGCGAAGTGGGCGGCGGTGATTCTGCTCACTGCGGCCACCGCCATTGGCGGCGTCTTCTTGTATCAGAAGAGACTGGCTCGCGCAGTGACCACGGGAACGGTGACGCTCGAGACCACACCTTCCGGTCTCGACGTCGTGCTGGCTGGAAAGTCAGTGGGCAAGACCCCGCTCACCACCACGCTCGCCGCCGGGTCGTACGACGTGCAGGTGGGGACGGCGCCAAACACTCGCACCATCAAAGTGAATGTCACCGCCGGCACGTCAGTGGTGCAGCACGTCGAAATTGCTGACGCCCTCGCGACGGCGGCCGTGACGACGGGCGGTCTGCATGTTCAAACGGAGCCAAGCCACCTGCCCGTCTTCATCGATGGGACGAACCACGGCAACGCTCCGGTTTCGATCGATCAGCTGCAGGCGGGGGAGCACGAGGTTTCGGTCCGGACGAGTGCGGGCGTCGTCCGTCGGTCGGTCACGATTCAGCCGCGCGAGACGGTTTCGCTGATCGTGTCGTCCGCCGCGCCGCCGCCCGATCCCGCCGCGGTGACTGCCGGATGGATCGCGGTGACCTCGCCGGTCACGCTGCAATTGCGCGAAGGCGGAAAGCTGATTGGCAGCAGCGAATCTGACCGCCTGATGCTGACCGCGGGCGATCACGACATCGAACTCATCAACGAGGCGCTCGGATTCACGGCGCACCGCACCCTCAAGGTCACTGCCGGAAAGACCACGGCCCTGAAGATGGATCTGCCCAACGGCACGCTGAGCATCAATGCCCAGCCCTGGGCGGAGGTCTTCGTGGACGGGGAGCGCGTCGGTGAAACGCCGATCGGCAATCTGTCACGACGGATCGGCGCGCACGAAGTGATCTTCCGCCATCCGGAGCTGGGTGAGCGCCGGGAGCTGGTGATGATATCCGTGGGAAAACCCTCGCGAATTGGTGTCGACCTCAGAAAGAAATAACCCCCAGGAAGAAGTGGCGTCATGCGATTGAATCGAACGGTCGTCGTTGCTGGTTGGTCTGCATTTCTGTTCGTGACCCTGGCCGGAGCGTCCAGGGCCACGGCCCAGGATTCGATCCAGGCAGTCAAGGAGCTCTACGCGTCCGCCGCCTACGAGGATGCCCTGACGGCGGTCGGGAAGATCGACTCCCCGGCAGAACCGAACTTCGAAGCGGAGCAGTATCGCGTCTTTTGCCTCGTGGCCCTTGGCCGCATGGACGAAGCGGCGCAGGCAGTTGAATCCGTCTTGACGCTCAAGCCCGAATACCGTCCGAATTCGGCGGACGCGTCTCCCCGCATTCAGACGCTCTTTTCACAGGTCCGGCGACGGGTCGGACCGACCCTCGTCAAAAAGGCGTATCAGCAAGGCCGAGCGGCGATGGAGCGCAAGGACCGCGAGGAAGCCGTCGCCCAATTCGAAGCGATGCTGCGGATCGCAAACGACGAGGATGTGCGCAACGAGGCGAGCATCGCCGAGCTGAAGGAGCTGGGTTCTGGATTTCTGGAACTGAGCAAAGCGCTACCGCCCAAGGCGAAGCCGGCAGAGCCGGCACCCGTCGCCGCCGCGCCGCGTCCGAGCGTGATTTCGCCTCCGGTCGTCATTCAGCAGCGGCTCCCGCCCTGGATTCCCGATCCGGTGAGCCGGGCAACCGAGTTCAAGGGCTCTGTGCGCGTCCAGATTTCCGCCGAGGGCAAGGTGACCAACGTCGAGATTCTGAAGTCGGTCCATCCTGCCTACGATCAATCGCTTCTGAGGGCGGCGAAAACCTGGCTCTATGAACCCGCCAAGAAGGACGGCGTCGCGATTCCGAGCGAGAAGACGGTCGAAGTCGCGGTCGCGCCGGCTGCGCCCAAACCAGGGGCCGGTGCTGGGGCGGACAAAAGTCTACCTTTTTAGGCGAACTTAGTCTGCCTCCGCGCAGACTAAGTTGGCCCTCTTCTCGTCATATCACGCTCCAGATCGAAGAATATCTATAAAAAGCAGTAAATGAACGCTTTATAGCGCTGACAAAATTCTCCGAAACGTGGCTGCACGTTTGCACAAGCTGAGCTGGCACCCCGCCTCAGAACAAAAGGCGAGTGCTCGGTTCCTTCACAAAACTAGCGATGCTGTCATCTTCACTCTCGCAACTGCTCGAGAGGGCACGAACGCGCTTCGGCCTGGAAGTCGAGGTCCTCGACGCGACGCTGCAGCACGTCTACCCCGATTCCACGACGGCGCTGTCGCGGATGATCGAGGAATCGCCCGTTGTCCGTCAGTCGCTGCTGGCGGCGCTGGCAGACGGCCGCCCGGAGCAACTGGACGACGCCGGGGTGCAGTATCAGGTGTTTCCGCTGCGCCGCGCCGCGCGGGTTCGACAGGCATCCGCGCTCGTCGCTGTCCGACGAACGGAGCGCGCCCTCGAATCGGTGGAAGACGAGCGGGCGTGGCCGGAACTTGCTCGCGCGATCGTTGAAGCGGATTTTGCCGCCGCGGAAGCGCTGACCGATGAACGGCAGCAGTCCCGGCGCCTTCTGGCCACGCTTCGTTTTCTGCGCCATCTCGTCGAGACCGACAGCGAGGCGGATCTCTCGCACGCCATCGTCCAGGCCGCTGCCGTCTGGTTCGATGTCGACGCGCGCATATTCCGTCGCAACCTCAGTGGAGAATTCGTTCTTCACACCGCCCTTCCAGGCGCTCACGTCGAGGAGTCGGCGAAGCGTCTGAGCGCTCATTCGTTTGCCGGATCCGGCGACGCCGTGCGAATCGGGCCGATCCCGGAATGGGGTCAGTCGACAGCCGGGTCCGAGGTGGTGCTCGTTCCGCTCGGCCTTGGCGGCAATCCGGACTGGGTGCTCGCGCTCATCGGCACGTTTCCACAGGACGCCGAATCGCTCTTCGCCGTCCTCGGCCGCATCGTCGGCGTTCAGTTGGAGACGATCCGGTCGAAGCGCCGCGATCGTACGCGCGACCGGTTCACGGGGTTGATTGAAGAAGGGGGCGCGGTTCCAGAGCTGCTCGCGGTGCGATTGGTTCGCGAGCTGGCGGATCTGACCGGTGCGGCCTATGCGTCACTCGTGGTCAACCGTCAGGGGCGCGAGCGTCGAATCGTGTGCATCGGCGCGTCGACCGAAGCGCCCGGCGCCTCGACGGACTCGAACGTCGTCGATCGCTTTGCCCCGACGCACTTTGTCTGCAAGCTGATGCTGAGCGAAGGCGCGTTCGCCGTGCTCGACGCTCGTCCTGCTCCGGAACACACATTTGATTCGGACGCCGAGCTGATGACGCGCGTGGCGACGCGCGTGCTGCAATCCTGGCTCGTCGGCGCCGAGTCATCGCTCAGCGACGCGGCTCGACCCGCGATCCGGCCGGCCGTTTCGGAGTTCGTGCGCCGAATCGAAGAAGAGCTCGAGCGCGCGAAGCGTTTCGACTTGCGACTGTCGCTGGTGATTATCGACATTCCGGCGACGGCAACCGGTCTCGACCGGGCAGCCTCCGTGATGCAGGACGCGGTGCGTCAGGAGCTGCGGGGATCCGACGTGCTGGGGACGATGAATGGTGAACGCGTAGCCGCGCTGCTGACGCATACGGACGGAGCCGGATCGAACAAGGTGGTGGGGCGGCTGCGTCGGCGGCTCGGCGAAACCGCGAGCCGGCTGAACCTGAGCGGCATCCGTGTGGGCCATGCGGCATTTTCTCCGGAGTGCCGGACCGCAGAAGCGCTCCTCTCACAAGCCGTGAGAGATGCGCAACCAGTTTCTCTGTGATCGCAGTCGATGCGGACGAAGCGACCTGACGATGAAGGAGACAGCGTGAGGCGGAAGATCGGTGACAGGCGCATTCGGCCGCGATTCGACATCGTCGGCGACTTGTGGGGCTCGCTGGAGACCGTTCTCCGCCTGCCTTTGCGGAACGTGAGTCGCGGCGGCGCGCTGATTCATTCGCACGTGCCGCTGCCGTCGCAGTCGATTCATCGGCTCGCGTTCAACTCGGACGGCCAGGACGTTTCGGTGCCGGTTCGCGTCTCGCATGTCGACACCCAGGTATCGGCGGATGGGGAGCGCACCTATTTGATTGGAGTCGAGTTCCTGTCACTGCAACCGGCGCTGGTCGAGATGATCGACCGGTGGGCCCTCTCGAGCAACGAAGGAGCTGGAGCGTAGCGCATGAGTGGAGGACATCACGAGCGTCGCCAAACGCCGCGTATCCCGCTCGAGGGTGGGGTCGAGTGTCGCGTCGATCTGCGGACGCGGGTTCGAATGCTCGACATCAGCCTGGGCGGCGCGCTGCTTGCGGCCGAGTTGTCGTTGCCGGTCGGCGCATCGGCGGAATTGCGGAGCGGACTGGGCGCAAGTTCGTTCACGACCGAGGTTCAGGTCAGGCGCAGCGTTGACCTGCCGGCGGGCGTCCCGCTCAACGGGCTCGGCGCGATGTTTTTGACGATGGACGAGCGGAGCAGGCGGAGTCTCGAGGATTTTCTGCGGAAGGCCAGTCAGTGATTGCAGAGTGTTGATTGAAGATTGCGGTTTGCACGATTGCAGGTTGTGGATTGCGTTGTGGATTGGTCGATTCGGAGACGCGCGTAACGAAGGAAAGCGCATATGAGACACGAGGGCAGTGAACAGTTAATCGGAGCGAGCGGCGTCATTGCGGAGCTCTCCCAGGAGATCGACCGTATCGCCCGTTCGGACGCCAAGGTGCTCATCACCGGTGAAAGCGGCGTCGGCAAGGAGCTCGTGGCTCACGCGATCCATCAGCGGAGCCCGCGGTCGGGCCGGCCGATGGTGGCAGTGAACTGCGCGGGCTTGCCGGAAACGCTGCTCGAATCAGAACTCTTCGGGCACGTAAAGGGAAGTTTCACCGGTGCGTATCGCGACAAACAGGGCAAGCTCGAGATGGCGGATCGGGGCAGCATCTTCCTCGACGAAATCGGCGAGATGACGCTCCGCATGCAGGGCCTTCTGCTCCGGTTCATGGAAACCGGCGAGCTGCAAAAAGTCGGTGCCGACCGCATCGCCGGTCGCGTCAACGTCCGCGTGATCGCGGCGACCAACCGCAATCTGCGTGACATGATCTCCGAAGGGACGTTCCGCGAGGATCTCTTCTATCGCCTGAACGTCATCCACCTGGTCGTGCCGCCGTTGCGGGAGCGCCGCGAAGATATCCCGTCGCTCATCGACCATTTCATGAACCGCTTCACGCGCAACAACGGCCATCCGGTGAAGTTCATCTCTCCGGACGCGAACAAGCTGTTGTGCGAATACTCGTGGCCCGGCAACGTCCGCGAGCTGGAGAACGTCATCGAGCGCCTGGTGGTGACCGGGCGCAGCGAATCGGTGATGCCCGAACATCTTCCGATGGAGGTCCGATCGCAGCAATCGATTGGCCTCCGCCCGAAGAAGGAGCGCCGCCGCACCGTGGCCGACGACCTCTACAAGAAGCTGGTCGAGGAGCGGGAGTCGTTCTGGACGGTTGTCTATCCTCTCTATATGCAGCGCGAAATCACGCGCGGCAACGTGCGAGACCTCGTGCGCAAGGGGCTCGAGGACGCACGCGGCAATTACAAGATCGTTGCGAAGCTCTTCAACATGGAGTCGCGCGACTACAAGCGGTTTCTGAACTTCCTGCGCAAGCACGATTGCCAGCTGCCGTTCAAGGAGTACAGGCAGTGAATACCAACTACCTCGGCCGGATCTCATCGGCGTCTCGAGTCACACATCCCTTCTTCTGGAGCCGGCGTCTGAGCGTCGCGTGCGGCCTGGCAGCGAGCATGGCCGTCACGGCGAACGCCCAACAGCCCGTGGCGCCGCCGATGGCAATGGAGGCCAGTGCGCCGAACAACTCGCCGGCGAACACCGCCGGAACTGGCGTCGTCAGCCCACCGGACTACACGATCGGTCCCGAGGATCAACTGTCGATCGTGTTCTACAACGACAAGAACATGTCAGCGGACGTGGTCGTGCGCCCGGACGGCAAGATTTCGCTGCCGCTTATCAACGACGTCAAGGCAAGCGGTCTGACGCCCGAGCAGCTTCGTGCGCAGCTGAGCGTAGACGCGAAGCGCTTCGTGCAGGATCCGAACGTCAGCGTGGTGGTGCGCCAGATCAACAGCCGCAAGGTGTTCATCATGGGCTCGGTCGAAAAGCCCGGCACCTATCCGCTCATTGCGCCGACGACGGTTCTGCAGTTGATTGCCACGGCCGGCGGGGTGAAGGAGTACGCCGACACCAAGAAGATTGTGATCATCCGGATGGACGGCGGACGCCAGGTCACGTTCAACTTCAACTATCGAGATGTCGTGAGCCAGAAGAACGTGCAGCAGAACATCGAGCTGCGACCTGGCGATACGATTGTCGTGCCCTAGTCATGGGTATCGTGCATTGCTCGAGGTCGTCCCGCTGGCTGCTGGCGGCAGCGCTGGCGCTGGCAGCCGTTGGTCTGCCCGGGGCGGCCTGGGCGCAGGATCAGCCGCCGCGGCCGCATTACCAGGGAATCTTCGCGAGCGCGCCGCCGGCGAGCCGCGAGCTCGGGGTCAAATGGTCGGCGCTCGGCGTGTATGACGACAACGTGACGGCGGATACGGCGAGTTTCGATCCGCGGTTGCAGGTGAATGGCCTGTACTGGATGGGTGCGGCAACGCTGACGTATTCAGAGAACACGAAGCGCCACCAATTCACGGCCACCGGCCGAACGACGACCCGATACTATCCGGACATGAGCGAGTTGAACGCTACCGAAGGAAGCGGGGACGTCGGCCTGGTTGCCGAGATTGGCCGTCGAAGTCGGGTGACGCTATTTCAGGGCGCCACATATCAGCCGTACTACCAGATGGATTTTCTGGGCGCGACAGTACCGTCCGAGGGCGTGGTCGTTGGTGACGGCAGCTCGGTCGGGCCGCCGCAGGTTGGAGGCACGCCGCTTCACACGTTGACAAGCTACATTTATGACGGCCGTTACGGATGGAGCACAGGAATCGGCCGGTCCGGGACGCTGTCCACCGAGTACACCTACCGCCGCACGATCTTTGATGACGGCCGCCAGCCCTTTGACTGGCAGCTCGCCGATGTGAAGTTCACCCGAAAGATGACCCGATACGCGGCGCTGCGGTTGGGATACGGGTACGGATACTCTCAAAGCACTATAAGGGTCGAGAATCAGAACATCGATGTTGGTCTTGATTATGCGCGACCGCTCTCGCGGACGCGGCGAACGAAAATCAATTTCAGCTCGGGATCGAGCGTGATCAATTACCTGGACAAACAGTATTTCGTCGTCAACGGCGACGCCGGCTTGACGCACGAAATCGGGCGGAGCTGGACGGTCAACTTGGATTACCACCGCGGCGTCCAATACGCGGAGGCGGTGGCGGGGCCGATGATGGCCGATACCGTCCATACGCGGTTCGAGGGCTACCTGAGTCGCCGAATCGAGGCCAACGTCCATGCCGCGTACTCATCCGGGCAGATTGGTCTGGGTTCAACGGATCCCGGCTACTCGACCTTTTCGGCCGGCAGTGCGCTCAGGATCGCGCTGAACCATGTGTTCTCGGTTGATGTGCAATACCTCTTTGACCAGTACGATTTCGATCACGGAGCGCCTGTGCTGGTCGGCATCCCTCGCACACTCGAACGGCATTCAGTCCGCATCGGTGTGACCGGCTGGGTCCCGCTGCTGCGTTCGATTGCGCAGCGGTAACGAATCGAATCGCTCCTCACCAATCGGCCATGTCTCCGAGCGCGATGGTTGGCTTGAGGTGTGGTGCGTCTCGCGCATGCTGGACGAATGCCGGCCTGCCGAGCACGCGAAGATGATGGCCGAAGAACGTCGATCGTTGGTATGACCATCGCTGGGGTTCGATCGCTTCCGCAGATGCAGTCGCAGCATGCAGGATCGGCCGGCACGGTGCGCGATCGCAGGCGGAGAGTCCGCCTCATCGTCGCGACTCTCGCCGTGCTTGCACTGGCGACCTGTTGGATCTGGCGTCTGCCGATGTTGCGCGGGCTCGGTCACGCCCTGGTCGTGAGTGACTCGATTGGCCAGGCCGATGTGGTTGTCATTGGCGTTTCTAGTGACGGGGCGGGCGTACTCGAGGCGGTCGACCTCGTGCACGCCGGCATGGCCCGGAGAGTCGCCGTGTTCGAAGATCCGCCCGACGCCGTGGATCGCGAGTTTCTCCGACGGGGCGTGCCGTACGAGGACGCGGCGGCACGGTCGATCCGACAACTCGCGTCGCTCGGCGTGACGCAAGTCGTCCGGATTTCGGCTGCCGTAGGAGGTACAGAGGAGCAGGGCGCCCGACTTCCCCGCTGGTGCGAGGAGAACGGGGTGCAATCGTTGATCGTGGTCACGACCGCCGATCATTCGCGTCGACTGCGGCGAGTCCTGCATCGCGCCATGGACCTTCACCGCATGCAGGTGGCAGTTCGCCCCGCCGCGCACTCACCTTTCCAGGTGGAGCAGTGGTGGCAGAGCCGGGAAGGCATTCGAATTGCGGTGATCGAGTGGGAGAAGCTGCTTCTCGATGTGATTCGTCATCCGTTTGCGGGATAAGCGTAAGCCATGGTGGTTGACAGGAGAGTGCGTGTGCCTCGGGAATCTGGTCGGTCAGGAGGAGCGATGAAGGCGGCGTTGATCGGAGCAGGTCAAATCGCGCGGCAGCATCTGGCGTGTCTGCAGGGGCTGCCAGGTGTCGAAATCGCCGCAGTGTGCGACTTGTCCCCGTCGGTCGCCGAAGCGGCAGCCGAGCGGCACCAGGTGGGACGCTGGTACACCGACTATCGGAAGATGCTCGACGAGGTGCGGCCGAACGTGGTCCACGTGACCACCCCGCCCAATTCGCACTACCGGCTCGCATCGGACGCACTGAATGCTGGCAGTCACGTCATCGTCGAAAAGCCGGCCACCGTGACCTTCGACGAACTCGATGGTCTGCTGCACCGCGCGACCGAACGGCACCTCGCGCTGGTGGAGGATTACAACTACCTGTTCAATACGCCACCTCGGGAAATCTTGCGGCTCGTGGAATCAGGAGAGTTCGGTCGGGTCGTTCACGTCGACGTTGCCATTTGTCTGGACATTCTGGGGCCCGGCGGCATGGCCGATCCCAACGCGCCGCACCCGTGCCTGTCGCTGGCGGGTGGCGCCATCGGCGATTTCCTGCCGCACCTCGCCTCGATGGCCCACCGGTTCGTGGGCCCGCACCGACGCGCCGAAAGCGTCTGGACCAAGCGAAGAGCCGGGATTCTGCCCTACGACGAGTTTCACGGGTTGATCGAGGCGGAACGGGGAACCGCGACGGTCAGCTTCAGCTCTACCGCCCAGCCGGATGCATTTTGGGTCCGCGTCTACGGAGAGCGCATGCACGCATCCGCGAATCTGTTTGAAAAGCGGTTCACGATCGAGCGCGTTCGCTCAGGACCGAAGCCGCTGCAACCGCTGTTCAACGGACTCGAAGAGGGTCGATCGATCCGTCGCGCCGCGGTCGGGACGCTCGCCAGGAAGTTCCGCGGGGGGGCCGGCAGTTACGAAGGGTTGTTCGAGTTGATTGCACAAACGTACGGTGCACTGGCGACCGGTGCTCCGCTTCCAATCGATGCCCAGCGAGTCCGGGAAGTCAACCAGCTCATCGAAGCGCTCAAACCATCGGGGCAGGCATGAAGATACTTGTAACTGGAGCAAACGGTTTTCTTGGACAGCAAGTCGTCAGCGCATTGCTGGCGCGGGATCATCACGTTCGCGTCCTGGTTCGTCCCGCGGCCGATCTTGCTCGGATAGCGTGGCGAAATCAGGTGGACGTATTTCGCGGTGACTTGCGCTCTGCGCCGAACCTCGGAGCGGCATTCGAAGGAATCGATGTTCTGGTCCACCTGGCGGCGGCGGTGACTGGCGGGGAAGACGCCCAATTTGCAGCTGGCGTGGTCGGCACCGAACGACTGCTGTCGGCGATGATCGGCTCCGGCTGCCGTCGCGTGGTCCTGGCGAGCAGTTTCTCCGTTTACGACTGGAGCAACATCCGCGGTACTCTCGATGAGAGTTCGCCAATCGAGCCCAGCAAGGACCTGTACGCGCGCGACGGGTACTCCATCGCCAAATGGTGGCAGGAGCGGGTGACCCGCCGCTTTGCCGATGTGCACAAGTGGGATCTCACGGTACTCAGGCCGGGCTTCATCTGGGGGCGAGACCACGCATATCTGGCCGCGCTTGGCCAGCAGGTCGGCCCCGTGCATTTCGTAATCGGACCGTTCACTCACATGCCCATGACGCATGTGGACAACTGTGCCGACTTGTTTGCGGTCGCGGCCACCGATCCTCGCGCCGTTGGACAGACATTCAACGTCGTCGATGGCCCGGGATCCAGGATTTGGAGCTTTCTGGGCGAGTACCTGCGCCGGTCCGGCGAACGGGGTCTCCGTATCCCGGTCCCCTACACGGCGGCATATGGTGTCGTCAGCGCGGCGTTTGCCACGATATTCCAGCGGAATTACAAGCTGCCGCAAATCCTGATTCCGTGCCGGTTCGAGTCGCGCCTGAAACCACTTCGCTACACGAATCGGCGCGCGCGACAGATCCTGGGCTGGAATCCTCCGCTCACGTTCGAACAATGTCTGGCTCGTTCGTTTGGTCCTCCCTCGCCAACACGTGAAGAGAAGTCACCCGTCAGGGACCGTGAAGGTCTCCATGACGCAGACAAATATCCCCCGGCGACGTTGAACGCGAGCGCGAATTCCCAGTAATTTTCGGCTTCTTCGCTTTGCGCAACGGCTAGTCCCTGGTCGGCGTTCTATTTGCTTTTGGGTGCCTGAGCGGCGGGTGTGTTTCCGCCGCGCAAACCTTTAAAAGCGTCGGAGCGCCTCAATGGGCCATCATATTGTCCAGCGGAATCATTCGGCGGGTGGCGTGGTTCGCGGTGCTGGAAACCACGCTCACCGCGAGCCGCTCAGCGGTGCCGCAACGGCCACGCTTATCGCGGTTCTCCTGCTCGCCGGTTTGTTGCCCGCCGGGCGCCCGCAGGCCGCAGCCAACCTGATCGCGGGCTACGGATTCTCAGAAGGCAGCGGTACTGGTACCGCAGACTCCAGCGGAAACGGAATAAACGGCACGTTGGTCAGTGCCCCTGCCTGGGTGGCGGGAAAGACGGGCACCGGCCTGTCCTTCAACGGATCGAACACCTACGTCGATCTTGGCAACCCGATCTCGCTCCAGTTGACCGGAAGCATGACGCTCTCGGCATGGGTGTACGAAACCGGGAATGTCGGCGACGACGGACAGATCATCGCCAAGTCTGACGGCGGCCCAGGTTGGCAATTGAAATCGACCCCGGATACCGGCGTGCGGACCTACGGCATCGCGATTACGAACTCGGGCGGTGCCATGACCCAGCGTTACAGTCAGACCGTCAGGGCGCTCAATACCTGGTATCACGTCGCCGGCGTCTACGACGCGGCAGCGCAGCGGCTTGACATCTACGTCAACGGCGTCCTGGACAACGGCGCGTTGTCTGGCACGATCCCGACGTCGCAGGGCAACTCGCCCGTCAACGCCAACATCGGTCGCAGGACCGGTGGTTTCAATATCAAAGGCACCATCGATGACGTCCGGGTCTACGCACGGGCGTTGACCGCCGCTGAAATCCAGGCCGACATGGCGACGCCCGTCAGTACCGGCGGTTCAGTTGACACGACGCCACCGACGGTACCGACGAATCTCACGGCGACTCCCGTATCCCCGACGCAGATCAACCTCGCGTGGACGGCTTCGACAGACGACGTCGGTGTGGCCGGCTACCAGATATTCCGAAACGGCACGCAGATCACGACGGTTACCACGAATTCGTACTCCAATACCGGACTGGCCGCAGCGACGACCTACACGTATGCGGTGGCCGCCTATGATGGCGCTGGCAACGTTTCCGCGCAGTCGTCACCGCCCGTCCCCGCCACCACGCCTGCCCCGGCATTTGACTTTGCCGTCTCCAACGGCGGCGCGAAATCCGTGGCGCAAAGTGGCACCGTCACACAGGGAGTCACCGCGACCTTGACGAGTGGCGCGGCGGCATCAGTCGCGTTCTCGATGTCCGGACTGCCGGCCGGCGCCACCGCGGCGTTTGTGCCTACGTCGTGCTTGCCAACGTGCAGTACGACTGCGACGATCACGACCCTGGCCACCACACCAGTAGGGACCTCCACGGTGACGGTGTCCGCGACCGGCGGCGGCGTTACTCGCACATCAACGTTCACCCTGTCGGTCACCGCGACAGCGGACACGACGCCTCCTACTGTTTCGGTGAGCGCGCCCGCGAACAACGCAGCCGTCGGCGGCGCATCGGTGACGGTCAGTGCTACCGCATCGGACAACGTGAGTGTTTCTGGCGTGCAGTTCCTCCTCGACGGCGCGAATCTTGGCGCCGAAGACACGGCGTCCCCATTCTCGACGGTCTGGAATACGACAACCGCAAGCAACGGCGCGCACGTGCTGTCCGCGCAGGCACGCGACGGCGCTGGCAACCAGACGACGTCGGCCACGATTAACGTCGTCGTGGACAACCAGCCCCCGTCAGGGTCAGTCATCATCAATGGGGGTGCGGTCGCGACGAATAACAGAACCGCAACGTTGACTCTGGCCGCGAGCGATGCTCTGTCGTCGGTCACGCAGATGCGGTTCTCAAACACCGGGACGTCCTACTCGACCGCCGAGGCGTACGCGACGACGAAGGTCTGGACGCTGGCCAGCGGAACCGGCACTCCCAAGACCGTGTATGTGCAGTTCAAGGACGCCGTCGGCAACTGGTCGGCAGCAATTACCGACACGATCATCTGGGACGCGACGGCGCCCACGGTGTCGTCGGTCGCGGCCACCAACGTCGCGAACGGTTCCGCCACGATCACGTGGTTGACTAACGAGGCGGCGACCTCGCAAGTCGAGTACGGGCTGACAACGGCTTATGGCCAGCTGACCGCGCTCGATCCGACGCTCCTCACGTCACACACGGTGGCGCTGACCGGTCTGGCACAGCAGACGACCTACAACTATCGAGTCCGATCGAAGGACGCCGCCGGAAATGAGCGGCTCGGATCGAACCTGACGTTCAAGACAACCGGCGTGGATCTCACGGCTCCGTCCGCGCCTGGCGCGCTGGCGGCCGCGACGGTGTCCAGTTCACAAATCGATCTGTCATGGACCGCGGCAACCGACAACGTTGCGGTGACGGCATATCAGATTGAGCGGTGTGTCAATGCGGGCTGCAGCGACTTTGCGCTGCTGACGACTCTTCCCTCAACGGCGCGCGCGTTCAGCGACCAGTCACTGGCGGCGTCGACGACGTATCTCTACCGAGCGCGTGCCGCAGACGCGGCGGGGAACATCAGTGCCCCGTCCAATATCGCGACCGCGACCACCGCGGCACCGGACACGGAATTGCCCAGCGCCCCGGGAACGCTGTCGACGACCGCGGTCAGCGGTACTCAGATCAACCTCTCGTGGGGTGCGGCGAGCGACAACGTCGGGGTGGTCGGGTATCGCGTGGAGCGGTGCGAAGGCTCCGGCTGCACCGTGTTCCAGAAATTCGGCTTCCTGGTGACGACAACGTCCTACACCGACTCGGGACTCAACACGAACACGAACTACAGCTACGTCGTACGGGCGCAGGATGCGGCCGGAAACCTTGGGCCGTACTCGAACGTCAGCAGTGCGACGACGTTGGCGACCAATCCGTCGCTGGTGGCCGCGTACTCATTCGACGAAGGCACGGGAACGACCGTCAATGACGTGTCGGGCCACAGCAATAACGGAACGCTCGCCAACGCCTCGTGGGTGTTCGGGAAGTTTGGTCGGGCGCTGTCGTTCAACGGAACGAGTGCAAAGGTCACGATTCCGGATTCCGCCTCTCTTCACCTGACGACCGGCATGACACTCGAGGCGTGGATCAAGCCCACCGTGCCGGCGACGGCCGACTGGAAGGATGTGGTCTACAAGGGCAACGACAACTACTACCTGGAAGCGACAACCGGACCGTTCGGGTATCCGGCCGGCGCCGGACTATTCGGCGGAGCGAATGGAGGCGCTACCTCCAGTGCGGCCCTGCCCGTCAATGTGTGGAGCCATCTGGCCACCACCTACGACGGCATCATGCTCCGGTTGTATCTAAACGGGACCCAAGTGGCAGCGGTGCCACAGACCGGAGCGATCTTCACGTCGACGAACCCATTGCAGATCGGCGGCGACAACATTTACGGACAGTATTTCGAAGGGTTGATCGACGAAGTCCGTGTCTACAGCGAAGCGCTGAGTCCAAACCAGATCCAGACGGACATGCGGGCTTCCGTTGGCGGCGCGCTGCCTGTTGTCTCGTTCAGCAGCGATCACATCGACTTCGGCAGCCAACCGATCGGAACGGTCAGCAACCCGATCCGTGTGACGCTGACGAACACCGGGCTGGACGCGCTCAATATTGTCAGCATCGACATCAGCGGCGGGCAGGCTCTCGACTTTACGAAAACGTCGACGTGTGGAGTGTCGCTCAACGTCGGCGCGAGTTGCGCTGTCGATGTCTCCTTTGCTCCGGTTGGCGGCGGTGTGCGCACGGCGTCGCTGTCCGTGACGGACAACGGTTTCGGAAGTCCTCACTCGATTCCACTGACCGGTCAGGCGACGGGCTTTGCTCTGAGTCCCGCAACCTCGGTGTTGACGCCATCACAGACCCAGCAAATCGTCGTCAGCGGCGTCGATCCCGCGACGGTGGTGTGGTCGGTCGACGGAACCATTGGCGGTTCGAGCAGCAAAGGTACGATTTCTCTGACTGGGCTCTACCAGGCACCGGCGAGCGGTGGCGTCGGGTCGCATACGATCTCGGCGACGGCCCCGAGTCAGCCGAACACGGCCACAGCCGTCGTACTCGTATCAAGTCACGCCGGCGTGTTTATGCACCACAACGACACGTCGCGGACCGGCTTGAATTCTGCCGAAACGGTATTGACGACTGCCAACGTCAAGTCATCGAGCTTCGGCCGCCTCTCCTCGTATCAGACTGATGGGATTGCCCACGCGTCGCCGCTGTATGTAAGAGACGTCTCCATACCGGGCCTCGGCTTACGGAATGTTGTCTACGTCGCGACGGAACACGACAGCGTCTACGCCTTCGATGCTGACGGCGGGCAGAGCACCCCGCTCTGGCATGTGTCCTTCATCAATCCAGGCGCAGGAATCACCAGTGTGCCAAACGGCGATACAGGTGAATGCTGCGATATCACCCCGGAGATCGGCATCACCGGGACACCGGTGATCGACGTCACGACAGGCACGTTGTACGTCGTTGCGAAGACGAAAGAGGGCGACACCGTCTACAAGCACAAGCTGCACGCGCTCGATCTGGCGACGGGTGCCGAAAAGTTTGGTGGTCCGGTCCTGATTCAGGCCAACATCAACGGTACCGGCGCCGGCGCCAAGAACGGCGTCGTTGACCTGGATCCGCTCCACGAAAACCAGCGAACCGCGCTCGTGCTCCTGAACGGCATCGTCTACTTCGGCTTTGGCAGCCACGGCGACTATCAGCCCTATCACGGCTGGCTGCTCGGGTATAACGCGACGACCTTGCAGAAGGTTCTGACCTACAGTTCGACGCGCAACGGAGAAGGCGGCGGCATCTGGCAAAGCGGTGCCGGGCTGACGGTCGATGCCGCAGGCAACTTCTTCTTTGCAACCGGTGACGGTACGTTCAATGGTTCGTCGGGAGGGGCGGATTTCGCCGATTCGTTCCTGAAGTTCAGTACGTCCGGGACGATCCTCGATTACTTCACGCCGCACGACCAGGGTGTTCTGAACACGGCCAACCTCGATCTGAATGCTGGTGGAATGATTCTGCTGCCGGATCAAGCAGGTCCTCATCCGCGCCTTCTCGTGAGCGCAGGCAAGAACGGAACGATCTATCTCGTTGATCGCGACACCATGACCGGGTACAACACGACTGACAAGAACGTGCAAACGCTGCCGGACATTTTCCCGAATGGCACACCGTTGCCGGGTAACTACAGTTCGCCTGCATATTTCAACGGCACAGTCTATTTCGCTCCCGTCGCGGACAGCCTGCAGGCCTTCAAGTTGACGAATGGGTTGCTCTCGACGAGTCCCACTTCGACATCACCGCAAACATATGGATACCCAGGGGGAGCTATCGCCGTCTCCGCGAATGGAACGAGCAACGGCATTCTCTGGGCCGTTCGAAAGAACGGGGCGGCATCCGGAATACTGCATGCCTACGACGCGGCGAACCTGGCGACTGAGTTGTACAACAGCGAGCAGTCCGGTTCACGCGACACGCTCGCTGCACCCGCGGCGAAGTTCAGCATCCCGCTCGTCGTGAACGGGAAAGTATTCGTGGCCACAGAGAGTTCGCTCGTCGTGTTCGGTTTGTTGCCGAAGTGAGCGTTCATGACGGCTTGCACTATTACGGATGGCGCAAGCCGGAATTCCGCGCTGAGTTCGAGTATTCGGGTTTCGAAGCGGACCGGACACGCCTGGCGCCAGGGTCGCGACAAAGTCACATCTTGGTGACAGGCTAGTTCTGGTTCGCCCCTACATCGCTGCAGACTCCCGTCAGGAACTTGACCTCGTGATCTGAGTACGACCAATGGCGAGATCTGTCCGTCCACAGTCTCGGCAACAGGCAGGGTTGGTTTTCTCACAATGCGCATCGATAACGTCATTCATACCTTTCACTCAGCCATCGACATCAGAAGAAGCGTTCTTGGTTTGCTCCTGTGTTCGGCTGTCGTTTTGGGGCTTCAGCAATCGCATGTCATGCATGCGGCCCCAGGACTGGTGGCGGGATATGGGTTCAGCGAAGGGCTAGGAACAACGACGGCGGATGCATCGGGGAACGGGCAAATGGGCACGCTCGTGGGCGGCCCAGTGTGGACGACGGGGAAGAATGGATCAGGCCTGTCGTTCAACGGCTCGACGAGCTATGTGGACCTGGGGAATCCAGCCGCATTGCAGTTGACGGGCAGCATGACGCTATCGGCGTGGGTGTTTGAGACCGCGAATGTGGCCGATGACGGCCAGATTATCGCCAAGTCCGATGGAACCGGCTGGCAGCTGAAGTCGACCCCCGACACGGGAGGGCGCACGTTCGCGATCAAGATCACGAGCGCGACGGGTTCTTCGGTTCACCGGTACAGCAGCACCGTAAGAGCGCTGAACACGTGGTATCACGTGGCAGGGGTGTATGACGCGACGGCGCGCACGCTTGACATCTACGTCAACGGCACGCTGGCGAACGGCGTGTTGTCGGGCACCGTTCCGAGCAGCCAGCTGAACGCACCGGTGAACGTGAACCTGGGCCGGCGAACGGGCGGGTTCTTTATCAACGGGGCGCTCGACGACGTGCGGATCTACGACCGGGCGCTGAGCGTCGCAGAGATTCAAGCGGATATGGGTGCGGCGGTGGACGGCGGCGGCGCATCAGATACGACGCCACCATCGGCACCGGCCAGTCTCACCGCGACGGCAGCGTCGTCCTCACAAATCAATCTGTCCTGGCCGGCCTCGACCGACGACATCGGAGTGGTAGGCTACAAGATCTTCCGCAACGCGGTCCAGGTGGCGACGTCGACGACGACGTCGTACCCGGATACGGGGCTGGCTCCGCTGACGACCTATACCTACACGGTTGCTGCGTACGATCAGGCGGGGAACACATCCGTGCCGTCGCCCTCCGCGTCAGCGACGACGCAGGGCGTGCCGTTTGATTTTTCGCTGTCGAACGATGGCAACAAGTCGGTGATGCAAGGAGCGGCGGCGACGTCGACGATCTCGGCGGCTGTGGTCTCCGGGACGTCGCAAGCGGTGAGCTTTTCGGCGTCGGGCCTGCCGGCCGGCGCGACCGCCTCGTTCTCGCCAGGCAACTGCAGCCCGGCGTGCAGCACGACGATGACGATCACGACGGCGCCGTCCACACCAGCCGGGCCCGCGACCGTCACCGTCACCGGTACGGCTGGCGCACTTATTCGTACGACCACGCTCACCCTCAACGTCAGCCCCCCAACGGTACCTTTGGCTGCATATGGGTTCAGTGAGGGGACGGGAACGACGACGGCGGATGCGTCGGGGAACGGGCAGACGGGTACGCTGGTGAGCGGCCCGATGTGGACGGCAGGCAAGAATGGATCGGGACTGACGTTCAACGGGTCGACGAGTTATGTAGACCTGGGGAATCCAGCCGCATTGCAGTTGACGGGCAGCATGACGCTGTCGGCGTGGGTGTTTGAGACGGTGAACGTGGCCGACGACGGCCAGATTATCGCCAAGTCAGATGGCACGGGCTGGCAGTTGAAGTCCACACCCGACACGGGCGTGCGCACGTTCGGGATCAAGATCACGAGTGACACGGGGACGTCGGTGCAGCGTTACAGCAGCACGGTGCGGACGCTGAACACGTGGTATCACGTGGCCGGGGTGTATGACGCCGCGGCGCGTACGCTCGATATTTATGTCAACGGCGCGCTGGCGAATGGCACGTTGTCGGGCACGGTGCCAACGAGTCAACAGAACGCGCCGGTGAACGTGAATATCGGCCGCCGAACCGGCGGGTTCTACATCAGCGGGGCGCTGGACGATGTGCGGATTTATAACCGGGCGCTCAGTGTCGCGGAAATCCAAGCGGACATGACCACCGCGGTCAGCGGCGCACCCGACACCACCCCA